>JACKZZ010019512.1_pt1 | contig 35765 bp, 20 predicted proteins | sample 8027871 | NCBI WGS metagenome assembly JACKZZ01 (sample SAMN15724774, study PRJNA655200) | protist metagenome | isolation source: fluorescence activated cell sorting (FACS) single amplified genomes of... | place: USA: West Boothbay Harbor, Gulf of Maine | collected 2000-07-19
TTTTTAGCATCTCTTGGCGTTAAGACATGGTGGAAACCATATTTAACAATGATGCAATTAATACAATTTACAATTTGTTGGTTTCAATCATGTTACTCATATTATTTAGGAAGTCATTGTGGTTATGGCGAATGGTTGAAAGTTTTAATGATTATTTATCAATCGAGCATGTTTGCTTTATTTATGCAATTTTATAAAAAAACATATACAAAAAAAAAGAAGACAAAGAAACAATAAAAATAGAAATTACAATTGCAACAGGAATTATCCAGTTTGCAGTGAGTATGTATTAGAAGCAGGGATGAAGGTAAAAGATATATTGGGGATCATATGAATTAACATCTCAAAAATTTTCGATTTTACTAGGTATACGTGTACAATTAAAAACAAAATATCTTCTTTTTTTGCTTTGGCACTTTTGAACTTTGGTGCTTTGCCTGGTTTGCACCTTTCCTGTATCCTGGCGGGCTTTTCCTGTGGTTTGAGCAGGTGTATGCGTATATTTTTAAGGTATAATTTAATATTTTAGAATTTTTTCTTCGTCTTTTTTGGTTCTTCAGCACTTTTTTTTTAAAATGTGCTAATGTTGATGTTGAATGTAAATGTTGATATGAAATATCTTCTCTTGAAGCATTACACAATCGTTTTGCTGCAATTGTCAAAATTAATATTGTAAAAGCATTAAATTAAACAAACGCAAAGAATACTAACATAGCGACAGGCAATTAGCCACCACCGTTCGAGCGAAAAAAAAAATGGATAAAAGAAGCAGAATATATAATTTGAGATTGAAATATACTTTGTTGTTCCTTGTCGCCACTGTGTGTTTGGTGCAACATGCACTTGCTGGTTCCATCAGAGATGCCTTTGAGAAACTGCGAAGTAAAAAAGTCAAAGACCACAGAATGTCCAGTGATATAAAAGGTGCTATTTGTACCAGAGATGGGATGGATAAAAAAGATTTTAAAACCAAACTGAATTTACGTCCAGGGGATAAGATAAAAGTAAAGTATTTTGATTATAAACGAACGCGAGGTGTTTGTTATAATAAACATGGACCAAGATGTGATAGGAAATTTCTGAAGGAAAAAGAATGTTACTACCAGCGAGTAAATGGGAAATGTTGTCTATGGAGTGGTGGACGGCCTGGGTATAACAAATGCGTAGCATATCCGTTAAGGTCACATAAAGAGATTTCAGAGCAAGTATGCCCATATCCTTGCGGCTGTATCTTTTCTGGTAAACCAAAAAGAAAAACTAGTGCAATTAACAAAGTGCAAAAGCTAAAAGTCAAAGGTGGTGGTTGCTATTCCAAGGAAAACTGGGACCAGGTGAAAAAAGTGTTGGATAGCTGGAAGGTACCAAAAGAAACCCACGACGAATTTGAAATGGGGACGCTAATGGACAGAAACGACTTCGTTGCATTTGATTACTTCATTCAGCCAAAAAAAAATTCCGCGAGGTATGGAATTGCATTTGGTGCTACCCGTTGCCACGGTGAGACTATTGAATTTGGGTACATGTTCACTGGAATGTGGGAAGTAGACACAAATACTCAAAGAAGATGTACGTCAGGAGGAGGTGGCGGGCATTCCTGTCACAAAACCGGTATTAGCGATGACCAAGTAAAGCTTGGTCGGAAAACCCTTGAATACTATGCATGGGACAACTTGGGAAGCACGAGTTTTAGGAGCTTTGATGTCACTGTGGAAGATTTGGACAACGAAGATCAATTTGAGCCACCACAGTATGATGGCATTTTCGAAAGTTACACACCATCAGCACACAAAAAAAGTCTATGGAAGAACAATTTAAAACCATTCAACAACGATTTGAACCGTTTTGATAATGGAGGTTTAGGATGGGATGATAATAATGCTTGGATGAACGTTAATTCAGCAAGAGCTTCGGAGGAAAAACCAACCGAATATAAGTACAAAAGAAGAGAGGAGCAGAATGCAAAGTTTTATGTTCGGCAAAGGCATAGTGTGCCACAATACCATAGTAATGAATGGGGCTATGATTTTGACAATGATTATAGTAATGATGCTTTAGGATACGATGGCGAAGATTTTTACTAGAATTGATGAGTAGTTTATAGCAATAAATACAAAACTGACATTCTTTGTTAATAAATTTTAGAATAATAAAATAGATATGTAAAAGTTTCTATTAGTGTTCAATTCTATTCCCATACTAATATTCGCATAAAAAACCAACACGATTGAAAATATTATCCTTTTCGTCTATTAATCTATAGAATTAAGTTTACAATGAAATCTTTTATCTCTATTCCTGAAATATCAATTTACATATTGATCAACATAAAAATATCCATAAAAAGTGCAAAATTATATTTTTTTTTCAAAAAGGAGCAATTAAAGGTGTGGGATATGGAGCTATTGCCTGTATTGGCTGCAAAACCTATCAAGTATAGTAGTCTTTTTTTGAGAATTAACCTTAAGTCTTGGAGATACACCCCAAATTTGGGGTGTATCTCCACCTTTCCATTAAGCCTACACAGCATTGACCGCCCAAAATATATTACGTTTTGCCATTCGTAAATTATTAAAACTGGTCAATATACCACAAATAAATTGACAAAAGCGGATATTTAAATCATTTAGTGCTATTTAATAACCCAAAATTGTCATTTTAGTCGTATATTTGATATATTTGGATATTATAAATAAAAGGTAAAACAATAAAAATATATTGTAATGGAAATATATACCTTAATGTGTACAAAATTATGTATAATATTATATATGTAGTGTATTGGTACAAATTATATAGATTAAATAGGTAAATTCAATCTCAGGAAATTTATTGGATTTATTTTATAAATTTTCTATAATATTTTCAAAAAAATGTAGTAAACAATATTATATGTGTGTGCGTGCACATTGCAAAACATCAATCTAAATCACATTACGACCAATACACATTTCAACAAGAAGAGAGGAGAGATTAGCATCATTTCATTATATATACGAAAACACAATTAGATATAGATATTTTTTACTATTATTCAAGAAAAGATACGTAACATATTGTACATTACAAAAGTAAAATGAAATGGATGGGTGGACAACGTAAAAGAAATTTAAAATCAAACAATTATTTCAATAAAAAAACAACTTATCGAAGACAAAAAGCATTCTTTAAAAATCATACCAATGTGAAACCACCACATATTCAACGTAGTAATAATAATCATCACGTTTCAACGAAGAGATTATCAAACGGAAAGATAGTGATGCTCGTCATATTATTGATCTTGATAATAATGATGGAGAAATTTACGATATAAACACTAGGCCGATGAAAATAATCTTTTAATACGCTTTTTAATAATTTCACATTCTTTTTTTAAATCTTGTATTTTTTTTGATTTGTTATTAGACTTTGTATTATTAATAATTGTTGGTGATAATAATTTATTGTTGATTCTTATTCTATTATTGATATTATTACTACGATTATTCATTTTCCTCATGTTATCCCGTCGTTTTTCTAAATTATTAAACATTGTTTTCAAATCATCGATATGTTTTAAAAATTCCTCTTCTGTATTTTTTGCTTTAGTTTTAATGAAATAATATTTAGCCTTAGCATCATTAGATCTTTGTTGTAAATTATTATGTATTCGTTTCGCGTTTTCTATTATTAAAAATTTACGTGAAATTATATCCTCCATAGTCATCTGTACCTGTTCTCGTTCTACAAGCAATTTGCCGTTGCTTTTTTTAATTTTATTATGTGTGACTTCTAATGGTTTAATATCGTTTTCCCAACTTTCAACTCGCATGGAAGCTAATAAATTTTGTCGCCTCTCTAACATTTCCATTAGACTGGGAATTTCATATTCATTTTGCCAATAAGCATCAACTTTTTCAACTATGTTCATATTGTTATTATTATTTATATTATTATTATGTATTTCATGATTTGGATATTTGTTTGACATTTTGATATTAAACAATGGCTGGTTTATCTATCGATCGATCTTTGTTTAGATATTATTGATGGTATATATATGATCAGTTTCATTTGATGTCTATCTATATCTCTCTGTATATATATTTATCTATAATATAATCTAGAGTATTATCATATTTCAATTATACATATATAGCAATAATATATAAATTATTTATTCTCAAAAAAAAAGTTAAAGTGATGTTACCTAGGTAATGTATACCAGGTATACACATGCACACATGCACATCATATGCAACATAAACATATGTGTACCATCATTAGTCGTCTAAACATATATTATAATAGCAGGTAAATACTATTAGAAAGAAATCATCATCACAACAAGTATTAGCTTATTATTAGTGTCTAACCACTAACCACAGGCTAATAATATTAATAGTATTTTGAGATCATTATTATTAATTATTTTTCAATTGATAGATTTCTAAAGAAATCAATGAAAAATAGAAAATAGAAATACAGTAGATATATATATATATATAGATTCAATAGAGTAGATGCGGCAAGAAGATGAAACTGGCAAGACACGATAATACAATATGCCATATATGTAATAAAGCTATATTACTAAATGAAGAAATATTTCCATTTTTAAAAATATTTGATTTTGACTCCACTTTAACAAATTATAATAATTTCAAAAATTATAAACTTATTTTTTCAAAAAAAATATTCAGCTGGTGCCATATTAACTGTGTATGTAAAATATTGAAATGTGAAGATAAGAAGTGTTTGGTAAAACCGTTATGTCCTTTTTATGCAAAAAACCAGTATTGTGGTTATGGAAGTTCTTGCTTTTATCGGCATGTTAATGTTGATGATTCTATTTTTCAAACTACATTGAAAATCAATAATAAAGAAAAAAATGATATAATAAAACAAGCTATAATTAATAGTAATAATAAGAAGGGGAAAAAAAAAAGAAAAAAAAGAAATCAAAATTTTGCAACGAAATTTAAAAACTGGTTAGTAGAAAAATATGGTATGGATAATTTAATAGAATCAAATATATTAGATATAGCAGGTGGAAAAGGAGAACTCAGCTTTGAAATGTTATATCTTGTTGGTGTACAAAGTTCTACTGTAATTGATCCAAGAATTTTAAATGTACATGAAATGTATAAAAAATTACGTAGTGGGAAATATATTGCAAATACGTTATACCATAAATATATAAGTACAGATAGACTTAGTAAATTAATATCATTACAGCAACGGCAACGAAATACGAGAAGTGATAACATTAATCTATCGCAGTCTGACTTGTTGAAAGATATGACATTAAATAGGATTGTACATTTAAAAATGTTTTTCAATGAAAAAACTATTGATTGGTATGATAAGATGGCTGATATTAATATTAATAATACTAGTTTCAATAATAATAATAATAATAATAATAACGATCATGATAATAATAAGATAAGAAATTGCAAAGTATTATTTGGCGAATTTTTAACAGCAACTGAAAATACCATTTTAGTTGGTGAGACTGGCAAAATCCAAGAATACAAAAAGCGAGTTTCAAAAGATGAAATGGTATTTAACAATAAATTATTGAAAGATATGAATGTAACTAAAAAAACTGCGTCATCATCAAAATTAATCGATAAAATAATCGATGGATTTAATGCATTTAATATTATGAAGAAATGTAATTTAATATTAGGATTACATTGTGATGGTGCGGCAGAGCATATTATAGATTTTGCTTTAAAATATAATATAAAATTCGCAATCATACCATGTTGCACATGTTCAAAAGATTTTCCAAATCGTAAATTGAATGGTAAATTAGTTAAATCATATGATGATTTATTAGAATATTTGAGAAACAAAGATAAAAGAATTAATATGGATGTAATTAAATCGTTTGCTGAAGGGAGTAAGAACAAAGTCTTGTATATGTTTTGAAATTTTGAAATTAATCACATATATTGATGATATATGTATATTATTACATTGTATACGAAGCGTATTGCTTTATCAGCGCGTTCAACGAATGCGCTCGGAAGTATACATAGAAACCTATGATACTCGTGCTTGTATCATAGAGTATTAGAGTACTCTGGACCCCAGAGATTTTACAAGGAAAAAAGTATTAGAGTGCAGTATAGTATGATATGTTATGATAGGATTGACTATGATATGATACATTTCTGAAATACTGTAGTGTATATATTGAGCATTAGTACGAAACGCATTTACCATCGAGATTGTAAAAATTAATTTATTACGATTCGTACCACTCTTAGATTTTTAAAACATCACATTATATATATCATATCATATATTTATATTTTTTAATATCAAATACGAACCGTATATATAAGCGTTATATTACTCTATTGGCACACTCTGGGGATTTCAAATGAACTCTATCGCAATGTTTACGATTCATTGTCCATCTTTCAGTTTAGTGAAGATAAATACGACGGCTTTATTCATATCAAAATCTCTTTCTCTCTATATATATATATATACATATATACATATACAAATATGCATATTGTTAACCTCCAATTGAATCAGGCAAAACATCATCATCATCATGATCATGTGATTCTTCCTCTGATGTATGTTCTAAGTGCTGTTGGATCATATGTTCCTGATCTGATAATTCAGTATTCTGAGGTGGTGGTACGACATATTTTGATTGCGATGATGATGATGCACCCACGCTAAATGTATTTCGTTTAGCATTCCCATGCTCATCATAATTACTGAAACTGTGACTACCTTTTTTAACACTATTATGGCCATGTCCATGATGTCCATGACCAGCGGCACCATCTAAGAAATGTTCTATTTGATGTATTTTATGCATTCCTTTTGCTAATTTATGCATATAACTAACTTTACGTTGATGCATGGCAACATGCGTTGCAATGGAGTACATTGGGATTAATTTAATTCCAATATAAAAATTAAAGAAAACACAACAAAACACTGATAGATAAGTCGATAAATCTGTCCGTGAGTTACGATAACAACTGCCGGTTTTTCTAAACTGATGAGAATAAAAGACAATGTATGTCAGCTTTCGCGAGAACTCAAACATGCAAAATTTAATACCCCATAACCATATGGTCTTGCCGTAGCCAAACATACCCAGATCCGCTTTAATTGGAGTTGGTTCATGAAATACATTCTTTGTAATATCCTTTACCTTAACAATATTCTCAACATTTGTTACCTCAATGCCATTCTCAACATTTGTAGTCCTTTCACTCAATGAGTTTTGCAACGTTATTGGTGATTTAATATTATGTGCAACCATACGTTTATAAACATCTCGAATCAATCGCTCTATAACTACCATTAAATTAGTTCCAATTACTAGGGACATACCCATACAGAATAATGTACCAGCCATCGGTATTCCTTGAGCAGAAGCCGACCCTTCACTCATTAACGATATTCCAGTAAATAGCCATAAAAGAGAATCTATACCACAAATTTCATCGAAATCTTGCTCTAGTTCCTCCCTTACTACAGTAAAGAATTTATAATTTGCATCTTTACCTTGTGAAATGATATAAAATTGTCTCAATATACCAGCAGTAAATGAATCCATACCTTTTAAATGCAAATGTGTAAATTGTTTCTTAAATGCATCTAAATATTCCCCAAATACATTTGATGGAATTTGAGGTGGCTTATTTTCATTTTTACTCATAACTGTACCACCTTTTAATACGTCTTTTTCCCATTTCTCTAAACTACGTGCCCACATGCGAGATGTCATTACGATGGCAATACTGTAAACTATATGAGTACATGCTAAAAAAAAGATTAAAAAGTGTACTTGATGAATAGCATTAATATCCATAAATGGAGTTTGACCTTCTGGGCAAATCGTTCCACCAGCACCGCTTGAGCCAGCAGCACTTGAGCTCGCTGCTAATAAAGTGCGAGTAGAGGATAATCTATGATGCATCGAGTCGATACCCAATCGACGTCCACTGCTGCTTGTGCTACTTGCATTACTACCCGTACTACTTGAACCTGCTCCTTCATACTCACTTCTCCAGGCTGCCCAAAGTTCCTTACAAGCAGGTTGTTTATATGCTGGAGTAAAGTCATCTGCTTTATTAACGCAAATTTCAGCTATACTTGATTCTACCATAATCAACATCATCGCCAATACACCAACAAGCATAATTTCGTCTTTTATATGCTCCAAAACGGCTACCAATGATATTTCATGATGATGCTGTAGCCAATGTTTTGCTTGATGAAAAAATTGTTCTACAAGTTTTGAAAAGAATACAAAAACCATAAGCATAATACCAATATAAAGTGACGATGTTTGCTCTAAATTTCTTCCAGCACCCATTTTGAAATAATAATTATTTCACTCTATCTTTTTTCTCTATATTTAACTTTTATTCTCTATTGTGGGTAGTAAATATTTGTAATAATACTATTATCAAATGAATATAAACACGGTATTTTTTTCTATACATCTATTATCTATATCTATATTGCTACTATATTGTTCTATCTAATTTTGAATCCATATATTTATTCATACTGTAAATATAATATATATATACCACATGGCTATTTGTTTTTATATTTTGCAACCCCACTGGCCCACCATCCGATCATATACTGGCATACCACCTGGTGTGGTAATAATCCTGGTATTATATAGAGCTAATGTGCTAATCTGGTAATCTGGTAATCCAGTAATCCAGGTAATCAAAAAATCACAACCGATCAAAAAAGATCACATCGTGCCATCCAGCCGGGCCAGCCATCATCAAAAATTAATCCAAAACCGTCATTGTCCTGTACTTACCACAGCTCTTTATATAGGGGCCATTTATAGTGCTATTTATATGCTATAATATTTAAAACCGTTCCAGCCGCCTACGTTCGCCGTTCATCGAACAAAGTTGCCAAACAAACTTCTTTCTTTAAAATCATATTATTAATAATATTATTAATATGTGTTAGATGATATAATAAACAAATCTAAACACAGTGATATTCATAGAATGAATTGAAGACATCATACATGCACATCTCTTTATTCATTCATTATATAAATAATATAACAAAATATTGTGTTCAATCAATACTTAAGAAAGTTTTAGTTCATTACAATACATATCATATATATTATCAAACATAAAAGAAATATGCCTGCAGAAAATTTTGATGGAATTGTTATTATTGGTGGTGGTTTAGTTGGTGCACTTGCTGCATTAATGTTAAGCGGACCAAAATATGGTTATAAAGTTAGACTATATGAAGGTAGAAAAGATTGGAGACCGGAGGAAGTTACAGAAGAGAATGATGTCACGAGACCAGAGGATCAGCATAAAGATGCGATTAAACGTAGTATCAATTTAGCATTGTCCTTTCGTGGTCAAAGTGCTTTGAAAAAAGTTGGATTATTAGAAACTGTTATGAAATTTACTGTTCCTATGCGTTATCGTGCAATACATTCAACAAGTGATGATAATTCAGAAGCTGATTCATTCCAGCCATACGATGAAATTGACCCAACGAATTTCATCAACTCTGTCTCACGGGAACGATTGAATAATTTATTAATCAATGAAGCTGAAAAGAATGCCAATTGTGAAATTAGATTTGGTTATAAACTGACGCATATTGATCGAAATGGTGTTGCACACTTTGAAAATGATGAGGAAAAATTATCAACACGGACAGCGCAACAAAGTACGTATAATGATTATTTACCTGGTAAATATCAAATTAAACCGACGTTAATTCTAGGTTGTGATGGTGCATATAGTGCAACCAGAGAAGCTATGTTGCGCTTAGTTCCAATGAACTTTAAACGAGAATATATTGAACATGGATATAAAGAATTAACAATACCACCAACTAAAGATGGGAACTATGCAATGAAAGATATTGAAGCGTTACATATATGGCCACGTGGTGAATTCATGATGATTGCATTGCCAAATCCTGACAAAAGTTTCACATGTACTATTTTCGCACCATTCCGTAGCAAGAAAGATCCGAAGACAGGGAAAAATGTTCCAGGCATTTTAGATGTGGAAGAATCATCCGATGAAGACGTTACAAAATATTTTAAAACATATTTTCCAGATGTATTGCCTGTCATGCCAAATTATTTAGGTGATTTTAGACAAAATCCAAGTTGTCAATTAGTTCAAACACGTTGCTCGCCATGGAATTACTCTGATAAAATTTTATTGATGGGGGATGCAGCACATGCAATTGTACCATTTTATGGACAAGGTATGAATGCTGGTATGGAAGATGTATTGGCATTTTCAGAAGTATTAGATAAATTTAAAAATAATTTATCGAAATCAATTCCATATTTTGCACGTGAACGAAAACCAACTGGTGATGCTATTGGTGATTTAAGTTTACATAATTATGTGGAAATGAGAGATCATACGGCATCAAGTATGTTTTTATTTAAGAAGAAAATCGAAGGATTATTTAATTGGTTAATGCCAAATACATGGGTACCGTTGTATAAAATGGTTGCATTTACACGTATACCATATCATCACGCGATCGAACGTGGTAATAAGCAAGAGAAAACACTTGATAATATATTATTTGGAGCAACTTGCGTCGGTGTTGCCGGTATGGCATTGGGAATTATGTATGGTAGTGGTGTAAATGATTTAAATCAATTGAAAGAAAAATTGTTTTAAAATACTTCGGCTCGTATATTTTAATATTTGTAACAATATTTAGTTGATGTGTGTGTATGTGCGTGTGTGCGTATAAAAACTGAAAATATCTGCGTGTGACTGGTGGAAACATTATTTACGAAGTACGAACAATTTACGCAAATTTTTAATTCTTACGAATCACTACATCTATATCTTTTTTAATTTTTCTCGTAACCGGTTTATAAGGTATATTAATACATAATACAGCATTTATTACTGTATATGCCATACCAGGCAGAGAGAATACCAGCAGAGAGAAGATACCAGGTAATATTGCAGCCCGCACTTAAACCTTAAACAAGACAAAGGACAAAGGATTTTTATTGGTTCCTAAGCACCTAAAATTATTTATTTGTACCTACATGACGAAAAAGCTTTATTAGAAATCAATGGTAATATCAAAATATCGGGAAATGCGCTATTTAACAATGTATTACAAGTGCAAGACAAAAACGGATTTAGCGGCGGGACTTTGCTGCCATCTGGCGGTTTACAATTGTTTTCACATACACGTGATGCATTTATTGATTTTCAAGTGAAAGAAGCAGAAGCAAGTAGTAGCGACACCGGGAGTAACTCTAACACAATACGCGTTTTACAAATGGGTGAAGAATCATCATTGAACTTATATAATGGAAAAATTGTCATCGATCGAAAAGGTTATGTAGGAATGGGTGTAATACAACCAACACATATATTACATGTTGATGGGCAAATTCGTTCGAGTATGTCTACTATTGCAACTGCATCTGATCGACGTTTAAAGAAAAATATAATATCGGTTGATGAAGATGAGTCATTGAATAATATTTTAAAACTAAATGTACGTGACTATGAATGGAAAAAAAATGATAAAAAACAACGTGGTTTTATCGCACAGGAAGTTGAAAAAATCTTACCAAATGCTGTACAGATAGTGAACGATACTAGTACTGCTGGAAGTCGAAATATAAGCGATTTGCGCTTACTAAATTTAGATCCTATTATTTTTGACTTGGTTGGCTCTGTACAAGCTTTACAAAATCAAATACTAGCAGAACGAAACAAAAGAATTGAGTTGGAAACAGAAATTAAAAACTTAAAGCGACTTTAAAAAATGTGGGGATGTGATTAAAAATAAAAAAGAAAATTTGTGTGTGGTTTTTTACAACTAGTGACAAAATAATAAATTTTCTCGGTAAAAAATTTAAAAATACTGAAGGCGCGTACGGAACGGTTCCAGTATGGAATTAATTTTTGACTTTTTAAAAAATAGGAGAGTCGTAAAGGAAAATGTAATCCTCATATATACGATATCTTAGTAGAGAAATATTTTTTTTTAAATAAAACAACACAAAATACTCGTTTCGTACGAAGCTTCGTACAACACAAGAGCTGTCTACACATACACGCACATGTGTTAACTATGGAGAACATACCACACACACACATCACGTATATATATATATATATGTACTTTTACTCTTTCCAACTCATTTTAAACGGCAAACCTGTTGAATTATTACTAATACCAGTATCCATTGGCACTGGTGGTGGCTTTCTTTTTGGTTTACTTGAACTACTTGATTGTTTGACAATGCCAATCGTGTTACTATTAATATCCTCGATTTCTTTATTAGAAATATCTTTATTATCATCGGCAAAATTAACATTAATTTTTAAAAGTCTTGCTCGATTACTACGAGGGCTCAAACTATTGCTATTGTTATTCATACTAGTGAAACCTAATTTATTTCTCACATCATTGTTCACATAATCTTTCATCTTTGAATCTTGTTCGCGTAATAATGCATTTGCACCTCGTTCCCGTCTAACATCGGAAGCTGTTCGAATCTTAGCTGCATATTGGCTTGTAGTGTTTGGATCGTAGACATCTATGTATGTTTGCGTTTCTACTTTTTTTCTATTGCTATTCATACTCAATCGCATCGGTGGACTATTCCCAAGGCGTCGAGCTCTAAAGTTAGAATATGATTCAGTCGCCACATGTATATTATATTTATCATATGCATTTCCACTATTTCCAAGCAATGGCGGTGGTGACGGTGATTCATCTTGCCTTGATTGAGACATATCACGTGGTTCATCCGGGTTATGCATTATGTTATGGTGATTATTTAACAACAAATCGTCGTAATTCATATTATAAGTTTTCATTACATCAGCAACACTTGTACTTTTCTTCAACAGCTCATGTCCTTTTGGATAATTAACATCACTGGGTAATGGTGGGACATTATGCTCTGCATGCGTTACAGTACTATCTGCATTGTTGAAATTATTAATATTATGTTGTATTTGTTGTTGGTGGTGTTGTTGGTGCTGGTGATACAGTTGATTTTGTTGATTTGGATGATGAGCTGCATTGGTATGATGTCGTTCTGCATTATATATTTCATCATGTCTTTCCTGTTGCTGTATTGCCAAGTGATTTTGATTATTATGTTCTAGCGACATCATGTAGTGTGGTGTACCACTCTTCATTGGATTCTCTCCATTACTAATAATTTTCATTTTTTGTTTCTGCAACGAAGCCTGTATTGGATCTTTTCCCACTTGCTCCCCTGGCATCATGGTATATTGCGGTGAATTATTATTATTATTATTATTGTTTATAGCATCACTATGTGTAGCAATAGCATCAGCATTGTTATGCTTCTTTTTTCTAGACTTTGGTGGCGACCTTGTTCGCTGCCTACCACGATGACGTTTGCCACTACTACCGCTACTACCTCTAACCTGACTACTAGCTGCTTGTGATGCTTTTTGCTTATGCATTCTTGCCTGTGCCAACGCACGTTGTACTTGTTCTTCAGTTTCCAAACGTAAATTTGTCATAACTTTTTTCAAACGCGTATTATCACTTCTTAATTTAGAAATTTCTAAATTCTTTACCGAACACATTTTTTGATATTTTGCTGTCATTTGCTCTAATTTTAGATTAAGATTTTGCTTTTTATCTTTCCCACCCAATTCTTTTGTCATTCTCATGTAATTATCTCGTTCTTCTTTTAATTTTTTATTTCGTTTCTTTAATTCACCCAATTGACGTTGTGTTGATGATAGTTTTATGTTAAGATTATCATCAATAGAGTTGCTAGAGGGACGTCCGTTTCTTTTAATGTTACCGCTATTGTTGTTTTTGTTAACATTGTTATTGGACAAAAAATTAGATGCTGATGGCATTGTATTTAATCGATCTATCCCTTGTTCTGTACTCGTCATATCATCCATTAGCATTGTGTTGTATGCTTCGCGTAACGCGATGATTTCTTCATGGCATTGCTGAATGGATTTTGGTAATTGTTCCACCATAAATGATTGTTGTTGCTGTTGTTGTTGTGATGCGTTCCCACCGCTGTCATTTATATCATGATATTCTGGTGCTTTGTGATTTGGATGATGATGACGATACCCATTCGTATTTTTTTGGCCATTACCACCCATTTTATCCATTTGTCCCTTTTGTATTAATAACGTATTTTCTCTTCGGCTGAAAAATTTATATTGTTCTGGTTGTTGCTGATTTTTTTGATCAAGATCAATAACGTCTTCGTTGTATTTATTACTGGCACCAGCCGTAACGCTGCTATTACTATTATTATTATTACTATTATTATTGTAATAGTCAGATTCGTTGAGAAATATAACACGTTCCGTACCTGCAGGTGGTATGCCAGTTGGGGATGGCGGCTTGTTCTTTAAGCTGGCTACATCTGAAGAGTAGTAAGGAGAGTAATTATTCTGTTTTTTACCACCAATATCACTGCTATTACGTGGCGAAATATCTTTGATTGTCATTTTAGATTTACGAGTAGACATATTAAATTTTGGTTTCCTAGCTGATTTTCTTTTATCATTTTTATGTTTATTATTATTATCATTATTATTATTATCCCCTTTGTTTTTACGATTACTTTCGTTTCTTGCAAATGTTGAAAAAAATTGTGGACTTTTCTTGGATGGTGGTGATACGACAAAGGACTCGTTACGTTGATTCATTTGTTGATTTTTTCGTCGTGCCGAACCATTATTATTATTTTCATTAGTACCATATACTTTGAAGCTATTAAAAGAGTTAAAATTATTACCAATATTTGTTGGTGACAGGGAAGCTTTTGGCCTTTGTATATTGGTATAATCTTGGCGCCGTTTGATGAATTTTGGCGTTCCGCCTTGAAATATTGACGGTTGTTGTTTCGATGGCATGATTTGTTGATATATTATATACGTTTTATATGTTTATATATATGTCTGCCTGTCTGTATCTTTACATATACTGTAAATATATTGTAATATCTATACCATATATTGAACTATTATTAATTATATTGTGTGTGCAGGCATATTGCTATAACATACTGCTGGACTGGCCAAGCTCTGGCATTACTGTAGCATAAGTTAAAGTTGTGTTGCTGCAAAAAAATGCAAAATGATGTTGATATATTAATATGCCTGTGTGATACATGTATGTACCTGGTACGGAGGAATCGTGTAAAATCTGTGGATGAAATAAAACGACATTTAATTTAAGTACAATACTATACTAGTCTTCTAGACACAGGTCTACAGTATTCTTATACAACAAGGAGGACCAGCAGTCGAGAACAATATAGCACGACGATATTTAATACAACCACAGACAACCAAACTAAAATGCTAATGACATTTTTTCACATATTATTATTACAGTATTATACATTACATTACAAAATAAATAGTTAATAAACAGATGTAGGTAAGTGTACATAATTGTTTATATATTAGACATCCTTTCAACATTTATATATATATATATATACATATAGTAATACGTATATATATTTGAAAATGATATCGATGTCGAACGACAACAACAACAACAACAATAATAATAATACAAATTTTATCATACCACGTCACCATAACTCTACTGATGTCGCAACGACTATTGATTTTGGGGAGGACGAGACGGAACAGCAGACGGCAAGATTTAGAGTGTTTCAAATACGTCCTTTAGTTAATCATATATTGCGTTTTAGTGATTTTGGAGACTTAGTGCTTGTATCATCTGTATGTAAAACATTAAATGTATATTCTTCACGTGCACCGTTATGGGTACATTTATTACAATCATATTATGGATCATTATTATCTGGTTCAATACATTTAGGTAATGGTAAACAGTTTTTTGCAACATGTTATGCCTCAGAGCAAGCTTTAATATGCCCGGGGAAACCATCGTATACACATACTCGGGAGTTGTTTTCAGGAGAGGAAACGCCTTTATGTATTAGCTTTGATCAAAGATATTTCATGAGTGGTCACATAGATAAAACAGTAAAAATATGGGATTTTCGTACTGGGGAAAGAATCCATGAACTACGTGGACATACAAGTTGGATTAAATGTTTAGAGTTTGATGATAGAAATATTGTAACTGGTTCATATGATAGTTATTTAAGAGAATGGAGCCGCGATGATTATAGCTGTGTAGCTACATTTGAAGGGCATGGGACTGATCGTAATGGTAGAATGGCCACTGGATCACCACGTGGTAGCGTAGTTTGCTTACATATGGATCAAAACCATATAGTTAGTGGTTCAAATGATAGTACCGTTCGAGTATGGAAACGTGCAAACGTGGCACTAATGGATGGAAATGGGAATATAAATTTTGGGAATAATAATAATAATAATAATAATAACAATAGTTTGAGCAGCAGCAGTAAAAATGATAATAACAACAATGATGATAATATTGCAAAGATACAACCGACATTGACATTAACAGGTCATACTGCTACAGTTCGCTGCATACAATTTCGTGACAATAGAATTTGTAGTGGTGGTTCCGATCGTCTCATTCGTGTATGGGATCTTACCTCTGGTGTGGAAACAAGAGCGCTTGGTGCTGTTGGTTCAGACTATTCCCATTCACACCGTGTATCCTGTTTACAAATGGGTCTAGGTGGTAATCCTAATTTGGTAATATCTGGTTCAAATGATCGCACGGCACGTTTATGGGATATAAGATTGCATACAAACCATGGATTTGTTCGAAAATTGAAATCACACCAAAAAGCTGTGCGGCGTTTACAATTTGATGATTATAAATTAATTACTGGTGGTGATGAACCATTGATTCAATGTTTTGATTTAAGGGATGGTCGTGGTGGTACATTGTTAAATTACGATAATGGAAATGCCAATCCTGGCGAATTACAAGTAATATCTTCATTTTCACCATGCAATGATACCGATGCTCCACGTGTAAGTGCGATGCAATATGATGCTACGCGTTTAGCATGTGCGTTTACATTAGGCCATACAGATGAAAATACTGGTACCCATCATCGTTTTGGAAGTATTAAAATTTGGGATATGGATACAATGATGATGATAGACGATGATGTTGATATGAGTGGAAGTAGTAGTACGAAATATAATGAAAGTGGGAATGGTATGGTAGAGTTTTAATATTCGGTATCATATATGAAATACGTTAACACAACTTTTTTATTAAAAATATATACGGTTACATATTCATATATATATATATTTATTGTTCCGCCGTACTTTTCTGATCATCTTTAATGAATTTTTCCGGATTTAATCGCCTAGCAATTGGTGGAGTCAATATGATTGTCGCCAATGCACGTAATGGTTCTACCAGTTTTGTAGTAATCCATGCAAGCATGAAATTTCCTTGACTTGGAGTAAATGTTGATGGATCAATATAATCATCGAGTTTAAAATATGAGATTACAATTCCATACATTGATCCTACATCACGCATATCAACTTTACCATCTTCATTAACATCAAGATCAAATGGTAAATCCGACGGTATCAATATGCCACTGTCAAATAAGCCATAAATCGAAAAAAGTGTACCAACATAGACTGATAAATATGTACCAATAGCAACCCTTCCATATTTATTATATAATATTTTCAATTTTGACTCTTTTTCATTATTTTTCGTAGATGTCGTGGGATTGTTTTTATCCTCATCATCATGATCGTCTTTATTTTCTGAAATATTTTTCGTTGAATATGGATGATATTTAATCATGTTGTAGTTTTCAGTTAGGATGAAGTGTGGAAAAAGTGGGGATGATTGAAATGGCTGTGATATTATTGAATGATGTATTTTTGGTCTTATTTTCGTGTCGTGAATATTCGTTTTCTTAAGACGATGAATAATATGTCTTCGACATAATGTTTGACGGAACAATTGTTTCGACGTTTTTACAAAAAACATTCTGCTTAATAATTAGATATGTAAATGAAGAATATTATATTTTATAGATTTCCCGTATTAGTTGTTCTTCTTGGTCTTCTTTCTCTTCTTGTTATATTATATAGTATTAAATGCAATATAAGTACTTACATACAAAATACATTCCAGGCATTCAACAACAAATAATAACTAAAGAAGTCAGAGTATATAATTCTAAATAATAGTTTTTTTGCATAAGAAGATGTTGTGAGCTTGGAAAGGAAGCCAGCTGTGGTGAGCCGCTGGTGTGAGGCTGCTATTATACTATAATTTAAATTATTAATATTTCTATAAGTCGTCGTCTATGCTACTGTGGTATACCATGCTGGCTGGCCCAGGGCTGGCCCAGCTGTGGCAACAACAAGGAGGATGATGATTTTTCAATGGCCATCTATTCTCTATACAGGATATAACATTTTGATGAGAAAGATGAATACAATTCTATAGACGACAATACAAGAGTTACATTGATTGTTATACATATCATTATCATCCATAACTCTTGTTTCGGGTTTTTTTTGTTCTATAACTATAACATTTATATTAGATACAATATTAGAATATTAGGTAACATAATGAGTAACAATGTTGATGATACTGCTGCATTTGAAGCGGAAAAAGAACGAGAAGCATTTTTAGAGTCTATTTTTAAACCTTTTAAAGCATGGTATAATAAAGAAGGAACAAAAGAGGAAATAAAAGAAAGGAAAAATATGTTTGGACGTTTCCCAATATTTTGGAAAGGATTAAAGAAATGGAAACATTATGAAGGTGCATATGCTGCATACACTCAAGCTAATAATAGTGGTGATAATAATAATAATAACAACAACAACGCAGATAAAGCTACTTCTGACACAACTAGTAATATTGCAAATATGGTACCAACCGCTGTTTCTATTAATAATAATACTAATGACAATAATAATAATAATAATACATCTACCAACACCACAGCAGCAGCGGCTACTGATACTACAGGAACGAAGAAACGGAAACGAAAAAGCAGATGGGCGGCAGAAACGAATACCAGTGTCGTTCAAGATTCCAACAAATCTTCACGTTGGTCAATCCCAACTGCTGATAATTTGACAGGAAAAGTGAAGATATTGCCTAGTGGTTTTATTGTACCTGCTGGTTTAACTATGAAAGATGAAGATGTTTTTGTTTACAAAATTCGATTGGAGCAATTAAAAGAAAAAATGATGCGCGTTCCAGAAGAAGCCTCTAAAAGAGACGCTGATCCAGACCGCTCGCCATCTCCAGAACCAGTTTATAACATGCAAGGTATCCGTACAAACGGTCGTCTACAACGAATGACGGAAGCATGTGAAAAGGAAGAGGAAAAATTAATGATAGGCATGTTGCGTGCAGATCCAACATTGCGTAATACATTTAATTATAAGATTGTACGTAAAATTTATTGCCCCGTCGAAGAGTTTCCACATTATAATTTCATTGGTTTAGTGTTAGGACCTCGTGGTGCAACGCAAAAACAAATGGAAGGGGAAACTGGGTGTAAAATTGCAATACGCGGTAAAGGTTCGATCCGTGCTGGGAGGAACGTAAGGCAAGGTTCACAACATGAAAGATCACAAAATGAAGATTTGCATGTATTAATAACTGGGGACGATATTGATATGGTAGAACGGACCATTGAATTAGTGAAACCTTTGTTGCGGCCTTTAGATGACGATCGTAACATACATAAGCAACGTCAATTGAGGCAATTAGCTTTGATTAATGGTACTCTTCGGGAAAGTACATATTGTAATTATTGCGGAGAAGAAGGACACGCACATTATGCATGTCCAAAACGAAAACAAGCTGAGATGGCAAAATTGAAGCAAGTTAGGTGTGCCATATGCGGGGAAGTATCACACGTAACTGCAGATTGTAAATATACGAAAGAGGAATTGCAAAACAAAAAGAGAAAAGTTGATGGTGATTTTCAAAATTTTATGGCCGGTTTAACTGGAACTGGTCGTTCCGATCAAAATGCCACTGCAGAATATACTGCGACGCTTGATAGTCATAACAAAAACAATACCAATAATAATAATGAAGTAATACCAATATTAAACGTAGTTGCTACTGGCGCCTCACAAAACAATGCTACTTCTCAAATCAATAGTAATAACAATAGTAATAATAATAATAACGACCCGCCACCAATTTTAAATTATGGCATGGCAATGCAAGCACCGCCACCATTGTTGGGAATGCAGCAGCAGCAACAACAACAAGGACCACCGCCAATTCTAGGAATGCACCGTGGAGGAGGTTTGCCACGTGGTATTGGTATGCCATCAAGAGGTAGAGGACGTGGTAGAGGACGTGGTTCAGCCGCAATGATGAAGCCAGCATGGATGGTTCAGCAAGAAAAAGAAGCAGCAATGAAGGAACAAGAAAGTGGCAAAGATATGATCGGCAAACCACTTGAAGACAATAGCAATAGCAACGGACCTCCACCATCTACTAACAATAACAATAATAATATGCAACAGATGAATCAATTCCAACCACCACCAATAAACCCACAGATGAATCAATTCCAACCTCCGCCACAAATGGCTCAATTTCAGCAACAACAATACATGCCACCAATGGGAAATTTCATGCAACAACCTCCGCCACAAATGCCAATGTATGGAATGTATCAACAACCGGTACCAATGAATACTAAGAAATATGCACCAGATGTTAGTGATTGGGGAGATTAGAAAAATAATATGAATACGGTTAATATTATGATATCATATATCATATCATATCATAATCAGTTATGATATAACCATCGTATGTATATATGCATATTATTGTATTCTTTAGAAGAGTATGAATTATCATGAGAGTAAATTAAAAAATCTAGATCAATGCGTTAATATTTTAAATAATAAATACTCCGATCATATATGGTGGTCTCGGGCATAAATTGGCAGGAGGCTTGACGTATAGTTAAGGCTCCAATCTAAAATATTGACCATTAAATTTATACATTTATACTATTTGTACTCTGGGTACTCTTATTTACCTATGAAAAACTGTTTAATGGATGAGTGATGAGCGATCACAAATTTACTTTGTACGATCGTTAGATATATTGTTAATACTTGGTTTTATACCTCCTCGCTCAAAATCAAATTTCATTAGAAAAACTTTCATTTACATCCGCCATGATTTGATTCATAGTTCTTTGTTTTACTCTAGGGGACAAGACAGCTGCACTAGTGCTTTTACCACCGGTACCGCCGATTACTGTCTTTTTCACTCTATTGCTAATACCAGCTCCAGTATTGCCATTGTTGTACAAAGAAAATTTATTCATTGCGCTACCAAAATTTTTCAACCATTTTGAATGATCGCCCACTGCATCATACGCAGTTTTTTGCTCTCCTGACCAACGCTTCAATTGATTTTGAAAAACAGAAAGACGATGTTGAATATCAGGATTAGACAATAGATTACCGTGTTTGTTTCCAAACCTATCAGCGACTGGGCGACCTCTATCCATCCATTGACGTTCAACATGCACATTCATGTTTTCAACGTCATTATAAGCTGCAGGAGGCATACGGCTAGCTGCACGTTGAAAACCATGCATTACTCTATCATTGGATATATTGGACATTGGAACTCTACTACCGAACGTTGCACGTGGATATGCACCAGATCCATATGGATGATTTACATATGGGGCACCACTACCCCATGCTGCATATGGATTACCATGCTGTGGCCATTGCATATATGGATTTTGCTGTTGCATATACTGTTTTTGTTTACTGCTACGCTTTTTGCTACGTTTTGTAGATTTCCATCCCCCACTTGATGGGTCAAAGGCTGTAGCATTATCTGCCATAGACATATTTGAAAAATCACTATCTAATTCATCGGACAAGCGTTCAAGATCAGATGTTTCCGGAGATGGCGAAGTGCCACCGCCACCACTGTTTGTGCCAAAATTTAAATCAAATGAATCTGCAAATAAACTACTTTCATCCATGGTATCATTACCCACCTTTTGCCTAACAATATTTTCCATTTTTGCTACTTTTTTCTCACGTTCATATAACCATTTTTCAGTTGCCATTAATTGATTGATGGCAGCATTTAATTCATCCGACTGTTGCTGCAACCCACGCTTAATTTCTTTTAACATGCGACGCTTGCTACGGCTTAAACCACCACGGCTGTTCTTTTGTCTTGCTGCGACACGCATATCTTCTTGCCAATGCCCTTTCTCTTTTTCTAAACGCTTCTGTCTTCGTTTTACTTCTCGTTTCTGCGATTCCAAAAATTTCGATGCTTTGGAAATTAAGAGCCTTTCTGAATTCACTCGTTTTTCCCATGGGTCGTTGCTATTACTATTATCCATTTTTCTTTCATCGCTTCCAAAGCTAGATGATTTCTTCTTGCTACTTTCATCAGTAATTCCACTGCCACCACTCGATAGGAAATTATTAATCTTGTTATTGTCTTCATATTCTGCTTTGTTTTTTCTCATATTGCTTTTTAATTGCGCTTTAAATTCGTCTAATTTCCTGTTTTCTTCCTTTATGATTTCATTACGTTTTGCTTCGTATTTGGATTTAATTTCACCTTCTAGTCGTGTAGGATCAAATGTGCCATTTGAAGAGCTTCCACTTGACAATTTTGCACGCGTTACTTCATCTTCTAAATTGACTACTTTGCTTCTTAATTCACTCACAGTTCCCAATGCTTTGTTTTTTTCAGTCATCAACGTGTTAAGTTGGGACTCTAATTCACCAACACGATCTGCTCGGAACCGTATAGCTTCCAAATCGGTGGAAAGTCTTGAATTTTCTGTCATTAATGTAACATTTTTTCGTGATAAATCTTTCATCTGATTTTCAAAACTAGATTTTAACGCTGCGGCATTATCTTCCGCCATGCGTTGGTTGGATACTGCAGTTTCCAATTCCATTTGTGCGCGCTTCATTTTCCCTTCTGCTTCATTTTGTTTCCTACGAGCAAATAACACTTCGTCACTATTGCTGGAACTGCTACCTAATTTTGATGAAGCCGATGACAATTTAAATTCTTGAGCATTTTCAATTTCTCGTTCTAATGAACTGATTTTGCCATTTGATATACGCAATTCGCTATTTGCATTTATTAACTCTGATTTTACTTTATTCAATTCATTTTCAAGCTCTTCAGAGCGTCTTTGTAAGCTTTCAGTTTCGTCATTAGCAGCCTTAGCACGTAGATCCATACTTTCTTGATCTCGTTCGATCATCTTTAATTTAGCAGCAATCTCCTCCTTTTCGCCTTTATTTTGTAATAATTGTTTCTCCAACTCCGCATTTTCTGACTTTAAAGTTTGCGATTGACGCTGTGCATCTGCTAATTCATTGGTTGACGATTTTTGTGTAGCTTGAATAGTCTCCATTTCCAATACCATTTTTCTTAGTTTACGATCCACGGTATCTTTCCTTGCAACAGCACTTTGTAATTTTTCTTCCAACAAAGCATTTTCACGACTTAGGTCGGATAATCGATTTTTCAAAGGGTTGTCCAAATCATCGCTACCTGAAGATGCTTTTTTATTTGTATCCATCAATGCTTGAAGGTTTCCATTTTCCCTTCTCAAGCTTTCAACTTGACGTTCTAGGTCATCATTTTCAGCAACAGCTTTGTTGTTTTTTGATTCCAAATCAGTTATTTCTTCCATTGATTTCTCAAGTCGTTTTTCAAAATCTTCAGCTCGTTCAACTAAAGTTCTTGTGCGTGCTTCTCCATCTTTAACAGTGCGTGATAATGTACGAACTTTAGTTTCAAATTCATCTTTTTCGCGTTGTAATGTGCGAAGTTGAGTAAAGACACTTTCATTCTCTTTCGTACTTTCTTTATTACGTTTTTGAACTTCTGCTAATTCCTCTTGTAAGCCTTTTACACGTCTCTCTAATCTTTCATGATCCCATTTCGTAGATTCTAAACGACGCTGTACAGTTAATTTTTCAGATTCTGCATTTGCCAACTGCTCTTCTACTGCTATTTTCGACTTTTTAACTTCCAACATTTCTTGCTCAACATCTTGAATTTGTTTCTTTAACGTTTTCAATTGTTCCACCTTGCCTTTCGCACCAGTCATTGTTTCTTTCGACAAACGTTCTACTTGGCGTTTGAGATCGTCGATTTCAGTTTGACTTGTTGTAATGATAGTTTCTTTTTCATTTAATGTTTTTTCAAGGGATGTTATTTTGTCTGAAAATTCCTCATTTTGTTCTTTTATCTTTTTGTATAATTTTTTCCTTTCTTCATTCTCTTTTTCGCTTAAAAGTTCGTCATCGTCATCATTGTTGTTCTTATCATTGCCTTTCGTATTTGTAGAAGAATTGTTCAATGCATTCGTTTCAGCTATTTTCAAAGCATCTTCTAGATCTGCAATTTCTTTTTGATAATCTTTTGATTCTTCTTCTGTGCATCGTTTTGTACGTTTCAACTCAATCTCGGCATCATCAGCTCTGCGTCTTATACGATCAGATTCATCATTGCTGTCTCGCAAGTCCGCTTCTAATTTGCGTATTTTAGATTGCAATTCTCGTACGGTATTATTGTCCGTGCCGGGTGATGATGATGATGCTTTTGAAGGCGTAGATTCTTGGCGTTCTTTTTCAAGTCGTTCACTAGCTTCTCGTGCACGTGATTTAATTTCCTCAAGTTCTTTCCTGCCTCGACGTTCTTCTTCCTCTTGCCGGGCTCTTAATTTGGACATTTCTTCTTTATGCGATGATTTTAATTCTGATAATTCGCGTTTATTTGTTGATTTCATTTTGTCCAGTTTTTCATTAAATTCCCTTTCAACACGACTTATGCTATCCTCCTTTTTACGATCATGCTCGTCTTTCAAATCACGTATATAATCATCCAAGTCATTTTCTAAATCTTTTTTCTTCTCCTCTTGCTTTTTTTCATAACCACGTTCGATCTTGTCAACTTCATCTTTAAATTCTTTATCCAGTATTTTTAGTTCGTCCTTCAATCTGTCTTGATAATCACGCTCTTGTGTACGTTTTTCGCGTGAAAATTTGTCTTCAAAATCTTCTTTGATTTCCTTCAATCTTGATTCATTATCTCGTCGGAGATCCTCACGTCGCTTTGCTTCCCTCTCTTCAATTTCATCACGTATACGCCTTGATTCTTCTTTTTCCTCCTTTCTCCATTCATCACGCTTGTCCCTCATATCGTCCTCATGAGAACGCTCAGCAGATCTTATTTCTGCTTCGTATTCATCTTTTTTCCTACGTAACTTGTCTTCATATGATTTTTCCAGATCTTTCAATTTACGCTCCAAACTGCGCTTTCGTTTATCTAATGCTTCATCATTACTTTCAATAGATTCTGTATCAGAAGTTAATGCACTCCTCAAACGTGAGCTTGCTCGTGATTTTTTTGAACGACGATTATTATCATCTTCATCATCGTCATCCGAACGATAATCATCTTTAGATCGTTTTTCACGAGATTTGCTTCTTCGTTTATTACGCTTACGATCTTTTCTATAATCCTCTTGCTCCTCCTCCTCAGAATCATCAGAATTATCACGACTACGTCTTTCTTTGCTTCGTCGACGTTCACGTGACTTACTACGTTTACGATCTTTACTCCTGTCGCGCCTTCGACGATCTTTATCGCGTTTTTTTTTACTTTTTCGATCCCCACCGCCATCGTCATCCTCTCCCTCACGTTTTACTACGCCAATTTTTCCTAAAGGTTTTGAGCCACCTAAAGGTTGTTTACCTAATACACTTTTTAATCCTGGAAGTGGCTTACGATCTAACGCGGTGCCTGCTCCACTTCCACCAGATTTCAATGGATTGGCTAGTTTAATGCTGTCTCGTTTCTTCTTCTTCTTTTTGTCTTTGCCTAACATTTTTCGCACTTCTTTTTTTTCTCGTTCTTGTTGCGCCTTCTTTTCTTCCGTTTGATGCTTGTTTCCTTTTTTCTTTTTCTCTTCCTCGTATAGTGTACGATAATATTCATCACACGGATGGTCCCAAGTACTTGCTCCAGTTGCAAAATTGAAATAATAAATTTCTTCTGTATCAGTTGTTTTACATGGTTTCCAGTTCTCTGGCAAGGGTGCTTTTAGCCCCTCTCTTGCAATCCATAATAGCGATTTATCCGCTTCTAGATCCATCCCTAACCACTTTGCATATTCAATAACTTCATCTTGCGTTGGCTCATAATTTGGATCAATTTCCTCTTCTAAGATAATAGAATCTCCCGGAGCATTTGATTGATTTTGACTTGCATTATGAGTTTTTGCCATAATTTTGCTATAGCTATTTATGTAAATTTATATATGTATCAATCAATAGTAATAATAATAGTAGTTATCTCACTACAACTTTCATAAATATACAAATGTATATGTAATATCCATATATGTATCTATCTCTATTTCTATATTTTCTTGAACTATTGACTACTACTACTACTAATTATTGCAATGTGCGAGAGATGATTTTTACTATTTATAACGGCAGATTACAGGTGGTATTAGCTTTAGTATAGTACCAGGTAAGATGAGATGATGATTTTTTTGTGAGGTGTTTATGTTATACCCATGCTACAGTATTTTCCATCGTTAATTCGCAAATTGCAAATTATATATAATAATAGCATTTTCTCCTATATAAGCTGTACTGTAGTTATAGTGTACTGTGTCCTGTGTACCTTACCTGGTATTAGACAAAAGTAGAAAAAGTAAATAAAAAGGCCGTAGGTTGCCGTATAATAATAATTAAATGAACACTGGGAACACGGAATGCCAGAATGCTGGAATGCCATGCCCGGCATGCCTGGAATGCCAGGAATGCTGGAATGCCTGGAATGCCAGAATGCTGGAATGCTGGAATGCCAGAATGCCAGAATGATATTATACCAGGTAGTGCCATATATGCCAATATGAACTACCCGTTATAAATTTTAATAATTTTATTAGACTCTATTATTATTATTATTCTATTTAAATATACAAAAATATAATAGTATATATGTTGTTTTTTGGACCAAAGAATATAATATAGAACAACAACAACAAGATCAATAGAGAAAAGTAGAAAACAAATAGTACCAACATGGCAGAGCATGATTTGAAAGATGAAGATTTTTATCGTGTTACAAAAGCGACTACTGGATTGAATATGAAAGAAATACGTGAAATAGAAAATGTTTTTGAATATTTTGATACTGACCATGATGGTAATTTAACAAAAGATCAAGCAATTTTAGCCTGGAGAACTTTTGGTATACAAGCAAAGGAATCAGATTTTATTGGCGTGCGTGCAGTACGTTGTCAGCGATTTGTACAGACAGTTGGAAAATATAATAAAACTGTGCATGCCGATAGTGGTAGTCTAATTGAAGAATATTTTGAGCGCATGTACCAAATGATATGTAAAAGAGAATCTATTACAACTGAAGAAATTATGATATTTTTAAGAAGTAGCGGTATGAAACAAGCAACGTTAGAAGAATGTCAAAAATTAGTCGAAGCAATTAATAGATTTGGTTTCAATGAAGAGTTTACACAAGAGGAATTTATTAAACATATGGTTAAAAGTGATAAAAAGGGGTATTTATCTGATGAATTTAATAAGAAAAAAAATAAGAAAAAATCAAAGAAAAAACAACTAACGAGTGGTGGTAGCGATATTGGTAGTGGTGATGATAATGCAAATATACATAGCGGACATGATAGTGAATCATCAGTAGAAGCACATGAAATTTTAGGTGCTGCATTGTCATTTTAAATATTTTTGTATGTGTGTTTGTACTTTGAAATAAAATATATAGAGAGATACTGTCTATAGATGCAATATCATATTTAAAGTTTGGCTATTTACCTCTTCATCTCGCGGTATTCTCTTTTATTTTTACCAGAAAAGTAAAATATATATGATTATCATATATAATATGAGCAACGTGCATGATGGTCATATCATATATTATTATTAATTTGCTTGTAGAGTATTAGTTTGCAGGAGGTGCATTAGAGCTTTACTATTTTTAGTAGGATAGAAAATATTATTTCTTCAGATTGAGTATTGAGCATATTACTTAGCACGGGAAGTAAAATTATTAATAAACTTTAAGATTTTAACCATCATTTATTAATTTGATATGAGAGCAGTATTTTGCATTTATTAATTTGATATGAGAGCAGTATTTTGACACACTCTAGATGCATATGATCGTGTGTGAGGAGATAAATATTTTATTGCCTCAGTGCCTCAGTTAACATTCATTTTAAAAATATTCTCTTTTTTTGAAAATGGGGATTAATCAATTACGAGAGAAGTATACGAAGTTTTCGTATATAATATATTATATACTCTTCATTTTGAGTAAATTTAAATATATAAAAATAAATGCGCGTCGTACAAATTGAAGTAATTACGAGATACGAAGTCGTACGAATTTTAGTGTGTGTACATATTTACCCTCTCCGTATTAAATTCTAAGAAAGAAACAAAACATTTTATCTCTTGCTAAGGATCTTCCCAATTATCAATTTCATCTTCCATAAAATTATCTTCGTCTACTTCTTCCATTACTGATTCTTTACCAAAACTACCATGTTTTGATGCATTGCATAATTTGCTACAAATTATTTCTTGCAATTTATCCACATAATTTCCAAGTTTTTGTTTATTATTTACATATTTCATAAATTCCTTAGATATTTGTTTTGATTTATACTTATTTATAAAGTGACAGCCACGTACGAGGTATGTATCATGCCAAGTACTATTCTTCCTTTTTCGACTTAAATAATTTATATACCACTCTGATCTAGGAACATCGTATTTCACCTCATAATCTCGTGTCCACGTGCTATATGTGCAAGCATTGCCAATAAGACTCACCAAATTTGTTTCTGTGACTACGCCAACGACAACCATCTTGCCTCCAATGAACACTTCTAGCGCTAATAATGTTCAACAAAATCCCATAATTGGGCAGCAAATGCAACAACAACAGCACCAACAACAACAAAACCCCATGGTGATGCAACAGACACAGCAACAGCCATTTCAACAACAAGGTAGTGGAGTAAATATGATGATGAATAATAGTGGTGGACAAAATGGTATGTTTGGTTCTCCGTATGGTCAACAGCCACAACAAATGCAACAAATGCAACAACCTATGTATGGCCAACCAAATATGATGTATAATTCACAACAACAGAATGTGTATATGATGAGCGCTCAACAACAGCAACAACAACAGCAACAATTTATGACACCACAACAACCTATGTATAGCAATCCAATAGGGATGTCCAATCAATTTCAAGCAAGTCCACTGCAAAAACAGCGGCAGCAACAATATTATTAAAAAAAATTTTTAAATTAATTTTTTTTTCTTTTATATTAGATATATATTACTACATACCACATCATGATGCACCACAATAATTAGCTCTACTCGATCCCCACATAATTTTACAATATCTACACTACCAGGTAAACTTGCAATTTTCCTTAAAATGACCAAAAATAATACCTGGTATAATACAGCCCAGAATTACTGCACCATATACCATATAACAACCACATCACCACAAACTGGTCGGTACAGAAATTAAAATATATATATATGTATTATTATATTAATATCGGTGACGAAGAAAAAGATAAACTTCTACGCAAGGACAATATCAGATATTAAATATATAGACGACTGTATATATCGATATACGGATATGTTGAATCAAAATATAGTAACTTGATAAGACTCGCTTTGTACAGTATTTGTAAATATAGAAAGACACGTTATAAAGAAAATGATTGCCTGCAGGAGTCTAAATAAATACAGATTTATTTCGTTAAAATATACGAAGTCTAATCAATCAATAAACATGTTGTTGCATAGATGTATATTAACTTCCAATAAAAGAGATGCCAACGCTGTAATTGAATCTACTGCATTTGTAGACCCGACTGCGAATGTAGGATTAGATACTTATATAGGACATTTTGTACATATTGGTCCAGATGTAAATATTGGTGATGGATGTAAAATTTATTCACATTGTACAATAACAAATTGTGATGTTGGAAAACGTGTTATTTTAAATTCTGGAATACGAATAGGACAGGTAAGTATATAAGAGCTTCTTCGAACTAATACATATAATGTCTTGCTGGTACTTCAATCTCGCATATTTTTTCTTAAACATAGAACAGCTATGATGAACGCGTCTTAGATACCATGCTAGACTTTTGATTTTTAATGAAATTAACTTCATACGCATTTGCCTTCTGAGCGTTTTATGTTTATTAATTCACAACATTTTATTATTTTTTTTCGTACAAAATATATATATATTTGATTGCTAACCTTTACCAAATATTTTTACAGGATGGCTTTGGTTTTCATATTGGTGAAAATGTGAAGAAACCCCAAGAATTGCGTGTTCAAATAGGTGACGATGTTGAAATTGGTTCAAATACGACTATAGATCGCGGAAGCTGGAGAGATACTGTTATTAATTCCAATACAAAACTTGATAATTTAATTCAAATTGGTCACAATGTGATAATAGGTGAAGATTGTTTGATTTGCGCACAGTCTGGGATTGCTGGTAGTACAACTATAGGTAATGGCGTTCTGATCGGTGGTCAAGTTGGTATTGCGCAACATTTAAATATAGGTGACGATGTACGAATTGCAGCAAAGAGTGGTGTGATGCATGATTTGCAGAAAGGAAAAGCATATGGTGGATATCCTGCAGTAGAAGTTAATAAATTTCATCGACAAACATTATTTTTGAAAAGTAGTGTGTAGAGAAGGATTGATTTATAAAAAATATTATTATATATATGAATAATAGGATGGTTAACATCTTAAAAGTTATGCCACATACTCGTAATATAATATGATGTCATTATATAATATTCGTAATTTACTGCATTATTAAAATATAAATATAATGATAAAAAATATTACGACGTATTTTTTTAACACATATGTCATATCATAATTTATAACACAAGCACTCCAGCATATTTTGACACATCATCAAAAGGCCTTCGTTTTTAAATGTGAAATACTTCTTGTCAAGTTCTATCTCTCTCTCTCTCTCTCTCCACCAATCATTTTGTAGTTTTTTTTCTAACTTTATTATATTAAAACACGTGATGTGATTTGTACCTTTTTTATTTTTATTATTGTAGGAATTATCGGCAATGTTGATAAAAGTTTTTATTCAATTCTTCTTCTGAAACTTGTTTTTTTTTTTACAACAATTTCTGGTTTCATGCTAGTACTTCCACTTTCTACAACATCATCTACATCGTTGCTAACTTCATTTGAAGCGGATGGGATCATATTTAACATTGCTTGTGCAGCTGCTTCTTCAAAACTTTTCTCAGCAAAGTATTCCATAAGAGTAACTGCAGAATGATTATTAAGTTTATGACGTTTTAAATCACTTGCACGTTTGCATTTATAAAGACACATATTACAATTATGCCAAACAACACCTATATCGTGTTTGTATAATTTATGCGTTCTTAGATCACACATACGTTTCGATTTATAAGCGCATAAATTACAGTTATACCACACGACATCAATATCATGAATGTTTGCTTTGTGTTGCTTTAAACGGCTTTTATCGATACATTTGTAACTACATAAATCACATTTTCTCCACTCATATGCATCACGACCTATATTATGTAACAATGCTTTATGTTTCTTTAAATTTCCTTTTTGCTTGCAGCGATATGTACATATATTACAATAGTTCCAGACAACATCGATATCATGCTTGTTTTGCTTGTGCTCCTTCAAGTTACTTGCTCGTTTGAATTTCGCTGGGCAATGATCACAAAAATGCCATACGACATCGATATCATGAATATTTGCTTTGTGTGATTTTAAGTGAGTTTTACGTTTTGCTTGGTACGTGCAATTACCGACGTCACATTTAAACATACGTATAGATTTACGCGCTTGACTATCTGGTACTATTTTGCACGTTTTCTTTATTGTAATACTTGCTCCATTAGAGACTTGTTTGTTACCATTCGGTGTAGTAGTTTTCGGCATAATTTTACTTTTGTTGACTTTATTTGTATGTATATGTTTTATGTACATACTATCTATTTATATCTATTTATATGTATATTATAATAAATATACTCTCTGTATATATATATATTTTTTACTATGTCCTGGTAGTTTTATAATTACTTGTCCCTATTTAGCACGTTGCTTTAGTGCTTTAGTTGCTTTATACTTTTATTATTATTTTTTAGAACTAGAACTGCTCATACTGTACCGTGTTATTTTAACCAATCTTATTATTTTGGATAATTATTGGTTTAATAATTTATGAGTCGCTCTAATGATACTTCTATCTTAATCTTAACAGCCTTTTCCAAAAGACAAATAATCAAATAGAATGTATGGCACTATACCTTGTAGTGATTCTTCCAATAATCAAAACAACTATAATTATAATGTAATACTGTACAGTATTATAAGATCGAAGAACCACCTTTGTTATTTGCTACTCAAATGGGTGGTCAAACCTGGCAAACCGCTGCAACCATACATACAGTATAATAAATCTTACATGTAGCACATTACAAAAAGAAAATGTTTCAAAAACGTGTTTCACACAGTATTTACTGTACCTGCTCGAGAGAGGTATACACTACATAGCATTGTAGTGGTATCTATCTATTTTCTAGCACATATTTAATACTGGCATACCTGGCATACCAGCATACCAGGCATACCAGCATACAACATAAATATTGTACCTGGTACAGCGACAGTTATAAAAAATGAAAAAATAATAAACCTCAATTATATATTATTTATTGTACGTTTATGTTTGGATTACGGATTACCTGAGTTCATCATAACAAACAGAAACTACTATAATGGTATACGTAGAAATACAACTAGAAGACATAGATATCCATCAAATATCTCGTATAAGATACAATAGAAGACGACACATAGACGTAAATAACATTAAAATATGCCGTTCCTTAAAAGAAAATCGTTTTGCCGTAAAAATGATAGTAACTTTTTTTACGTGATAATGATAAATATATTTTACTTATTAATGTTTTTGAAAATCAAATATATAAAAGCAGATATTCAAAATAACCATCCACCATTAGTTCAAGAAGAAAGCTCCACACATGTTTTGTTACATCCACCTATGGCACAAAATAGTCCAAAAATACATACACCAACGAGATTAAGTCATCAAAATATTCAATATAAAGTACGTTCAGCCCAGGTTCTTATTAGACATGGCCAGCGTACACCGTTGTATAAATTACCAAACGATAATAAAAAAGCTTGGCCAACGGCACAACTTGGTCAGCTCACTATTAAAGGTAAGCTAGAATTAATAGATTTAGGTAAACAATTTCGTGCACGATACATTTTGTCTAAGAAAAATATTATTGATAATGGAAAAAATGAAAATTTGCTGCCCGAAAAATTTGAAGGTGTAGCTTCTCCGTTTATATATGCAAGATCTACTGATATTGATAGAGCACTTGAAAGTGCAGAAATGTTTTTAAAAGGTTTATATCCAGATGCAGTTGTACCTGTTCATTCCGTCCCTACAGAAGAAGATTTTTTACTGTTGGGATCACGATTATGCTCTAAAATGGATAAACGTAGACAAGCGATTCAATTGGAAGAAAGTAGTTCGAGTAAATATAGTACACTATTTCAACAATTACAATTGCATACAGGCATCGAACATGTATCAATGTCTAATTTTCGCACGATTGCAGATTCAATACTAACTTTAAAAGAGATTGGAGCTTTAAATAACAACAATATGCCAAATAAATTAAAAAGTATCTCCTCCGAAACTTTGGAAGAAACGAAAGACTTATTAGATACATATATGCACGATTTATATAAAATAGAAATGGCAGGGCGTTTGACTGGAGGGAATGTATTACGTGAAATTTTAGAACGGATTATTAGTACAACTCAAAATGCAAAAAATGCAGAAGGAGATTTGCCACCACGTTTTGTTTTATATTCTACGCATGCCAATACAATTATTGGATTTTTAAGCGCTTTAAGAAAACCGGTTAATCGTATTCCTGATTTTGCATCACAAGTAGTTGTCGAATTATTAGAAGCAACACATCCACCATCGATGGTAGCTGCATCATCACTAACGCACGGTAAGAAAGAAAAAAAGTTGCCATCCTCTTTTTTCATACGATTCACGTATGATGGAGAAGCTATTAAAATAAACGGTTGCAAGGATGTAATATGTGAAGTTTCAAAAGTCATACGTTTAATTGGAAACATGGTGCCTTCATCAACGATGGCATGGAACGTTGAATGTGAAAATAGATTTAATCAATATGGTCCAGCTAGCTTAGAAGGTTATTTAGGTATAGATTGGGAAGAATGGCCAAATATGGCTGTATTTTTAGCACTTGTCTTCATTTTTGAAACAGTTGCATTTGACGCCATTGTTTGTAGCAAAATTAAGGAAAGGCAAAGGCAGCAACGACTTAAAAATGATAAGAATGAAAATACATTCTTAAGTCAATTAGAGGCAACGACTAGAAATTACTCTGAAAAAAATGATCAAGATGTGAAAGCATATAAGAAAAAACAACGCAAAAGGTCCTGTTACGTATTATGTATTGGTTTCATAGGCATAATGACCTGTTTCGTGATGTTTTTAGCATTTGGTATTGAGTGGAATGAATGGCCTATTGTTGCATTTATATTATGTACGCTTATAGCTGTCGAATCAAGCGCCATTGCAGCTGTTTTTGTACATGCGAAATATTTTGATGATAGTCATGATAATAATAATGGTGGCTATTATTCGCGTGTACCGACAACTGATTCATACGATGATCATGACAATAGCAATGATGAAATTGATACAGACCTAACAGATGAAGAAATTAATAATCAATTGAATGAAAGTGATTTTGGTAAAGTTACCGATGTGTTGTAAAAAATGACCACGATGTGTGTGTGTTCGTATTTTATGATATCGTAACACACATGCTGGATAAATGTCTTTTTTAATATTTTACGTCTCGTATTTTTGCAAAATAATTAATATGATACTCGTATATGATATATGATACAACGTAAAAATTAGTGTGATTATATTATTTTTACGAGAGAAAGTTAAAATCTTTCTTTTTTTAAAATCCTCTACTCTCATAATGTGCTTTTAAATCTTGCTCTTCCACAACTGTCGTCCATCCTTTCTTTTGACTCCATGGACTAGCCCATAACTCTAAGAATCTGCCACGTTTATATTTTTTACCATCTTTATTCAAAAATCCACGTGGTAACATGCGTTCTACTAACATTTGTAAAAAATCATCGGGTTTTGTTTGAGTCCTTCTTGCAGCATGTTCTGGTCCATGTTGGATAGGTAACATAACAGAATCTTCTGTCCTTTGATGCCGTAATTCCAATTTCTCATGAGCATGTCTACCACCTGCTGTTATATGTCCTTTTCTAAATATCAACAAAGTTTCATGTGAATCGCGAAAATATGGACTACCACCATAACTAAAGTCATTTGAAGGTTTCTCTTTTAACCAGCATAAATTTTCGACATAATATAAATTATGGGTTTCCAGTGCCTTAACAACACGACCAATTTGTTGCTTTTTAACCCAAATAAACACAATACCTGTTGGCATCAATTTTTCGGTTAACTTTAAATTTACTAAATCTTCAGGCACAACTGATCCATTTCGATGTGGTAAATTTGG
>JACKZZ010000013.1_pt1 | contig 35748 bp, 28 predicted proteins | sample 8027871 | NCBI WGS metagenome assembly JACKZZ01 (sample SAMN15724774, study PRJNA655200) | protist metagenome | isolation source: fluorescence activated cell sorting (FACS) single amplified genomes of... | place: USA: West Boothbay Harbor, Gulf of Maine | collected 2000-07-19
GTTCTATTGCATCTGTAGTCAGCCACCATTTCAGTTCCAGGAACATCAAATAGTGTGGGGATTTTAAATTGCTCATGTAACAAGGAGTCAGCTGTTTTTTCAGACATAACAGCGTATATTTTTTTTGGACCAAAATTAAATGTGAAGGTTACTGTTTTGTCTTTACAGTTAGTAATCAGTTTGGTCTCGAACATGCCTGCCGCCGAAATGGTATTAACGTATCTGAAATTTTGAAATTCCATCTTCATTTCTTTAGGAAGTACTCCGTCTAGTAATCCGCCTTCTAAGCGGCCTGGATAGCTAATGTCATAACTTATTGTTCCTTCAGATATAACCACATTCCCCCCAGTTGAATCACATCCTGTGATGAAACAAGCCAAAGCAAATACACTCACCGTGTATAACGTAGTTTTTAGAAGGCAATTTTTAAACACTAAGCACCAAGTTTGATTAGATAATAGTTACCAAAAATTCGATGGAAGACAAAGATATAATTTTTTATTCCTAAGCCTTTTGATTTTTTTCAGTCAATAACCGCATTAATTTTTAATTTTGTGCACCTTTGAAATTTATCTAAGTCGTATGAGTTCTAATAAAATTGTAATACTTGAAAATAATTCGGAAATAGGCGCTGGTACCAGAGGTTCTAGTTTGGGTATTGCTGCTCTTAAAATTGCAGCATTAAAATTGAAAAAAAATTATTTCGTAAAGTACAAATCTGAAACAATAATAGACAACAATGCGCTTCTTCATGATTATGATCAAAATTCATTAGCTATAAATTCTAAAGGGGTATTGGATATTTTAAATAAGGTTCATAATCAAGTTGTTTCAATTTTAGAAAGGAACAAATTCCCTCTCGTTTTAGCCGGAGATCATTCTAGCGCGGCAGGAACCATATCGGGTATTAAAAGTGCCTATCCAAATCAACGTTTAGGAGTGATTTGGATAGACGCTCATGCTGATGTACACACGCCTTACACAACTCCTTCTGGAAACATACATGGTATGCCTTTAGCCATAACAATGGGCATAGATAATGTTGAGCATCGCAGCAATGTAGTAGACCATGAAACGGCTGGCATATGGTCGGAGCTGAAGGCTATTGGTGGTGAAGAACCAAAAATTGAACCAAGAGACTTGGTATACATTTCAGTGAGAGATGCAGAAGAAGCAGAGGAATATTTTATTTCTGAAAATAATGTTAAACATGTTTATGTTGAAGATGTCAGGAAAAGAGGGCCGAAAGAAATATCCGATGAAGTTTTAGAGTATCTAAAAGAGTGTGATTTAATTTATATGTCTTTTGATGTCGACTCCATGGACTGTGATCTCGTGTCTTATGGAACGGGTACACCTGTTCCGAATGGCCTTACCGAGAATGAAGCTGCAGGGTTGGTTAATCATTTTTTAATTGATAAACGAGTATGCTGTTTTGAAATGGTGGAAATCAATCCATGTTTAGATAATAAACAGAATGCGATGGCTGAGTCGGCTATGCGGATACTAGAGAATGCTACTAATATTATTGAAAAAAGAGGATAAATGATTAACGTCCTTTTAGCAGAGATTGCAGTCGCGGGAGTAGTTGATCTATATGGTGAACAGATCGATACATCAGCTGTTCAGATTCAAGAAACTAAAAAAGAGTTTGTAGGTGACCTGACCATAGTTGTATTTCCCTTATTAAAACTATCTAAAAAAAGTCCTTCAGATACAGCAACGGAATTAGGGAACTACATCAGTACAAATTGCATTTCGGTAACCGAATTTAATGTGGTAAAAGGATTTTTAAACTTAGAAATCTCCAACTCATATTGGTTGAATTCCATGTCTGCGATTAGTAATGATGCCGATTTTGGATATATCAAACAGAATACCGGCAAGACTTTTATGGTGGAATATTCATCTCCGAATACAAATAAACCACTGCATTTAGGACACCTTAGAAATATTTTTTTGGGAGATGCTGTTACCAATATTCTAAAAGCAAACGGTCATCAGGTATACAGGACACAAATCATCAATGACCGGGGGATTCATATTTGTAAAAGTATGTATGCTTGGTTAAAGTTTGGAAACAATGAAACTCCAGAAACGGCTGGTTTAAAAGGCGATAAGCTAGTTGGGAAGTACTACGTAGAATTTGACCGAATATACAAGCAAGAGATTGAAGATTTGATTGCAACTGGCGTCACGGAAGAAGAAGCCAAAAAAACCGCACCGAGTATTATTGAAGCACAGAAAATGCTTATACGCTGGGAATCAAAAGATCCTGAGATTTATAATCTGTGGAAAAAAATGAATAGCTGGGTTTATGAAGGCTTTTCTAAAACTTATCAATCTATGAATGTAGAGTTTGACAGGCTCTATTATGAATCTGACACTTATATCGGAGGGAAAGAAGTGGTAGAAAAAGGCGTAAATAAAGGCCTTTTTTACAGAAAAGAAGACAGCTCGGTGTGGGTTAATTTAGCTGCATGGAAGCTGGATGATAAGCTTTTGTTGAGGGCAGATGGAACTTCAGTCTATATGACGCAAGATATTGGAACAGCCATTCAGCGACATAAAGATTTCCCAGGGTTATCCGGATTAATTTATACGGTGGGTAACGAACAAGAGCATCACTTTAAAGTATTGTTTGCAATTTTAGAAACCTTAGGCTTTGATTGGGCTAAAGAATGCTCTCACTTATCCTACGGAATGGTAGACCTTCCTTCGGGTAAGATGAAATCTAGAGAAGGAACTGTTGTGGATGCAGACGATTTGATTGCTACCGTTATTAATGATGCTCGCGAGATGACAGAAGAAAGAGGACATCTTCAGTCACTTTCTTTGACAGAAAAAGAAACGCTTTACAATACCATTGGTTTAGGTGGTTTGAAATATTACCTTTTACGGGTAGATCCTAAAAGAGGGATGATGTTTGATCCTAAAGAATCGATTGATTTAAATGGAAATACAGGCCCTTTTATTCAATATACTTTTGCTAGGATTCAATCGCTTTTGAAAAAAGCTGGGGATAGGAAGGACATTCGCCTTGACACGGATTTGTCTCTAATAGAAAAAAAATTAATCATAGAGCTTTTGAAGTTCCCACAAGCAATTAATGAATCCGGAACGCAGCTAAACCCTTCTTTACTGATTAATTACACCTATGATTTAGTTAAACAATTTAATTCGTTTTATCAAAGTGTTCCCATTTTAAAAGAAGTCGACAAAGACGCTAAAAACATGCGTATTGAGCTCAGTAGAATGACTTCCGTAGTGATTGATAATTCCATGCGACTTTTAGGTATTGATGTGCCAGCTCAGATGTAAGGCTGTTATTATATAACTAATCTTTGGGTAAGTATACTCAGTAAATCACTTGTTTTACCGTGTCAATTAGATAACCCTTCAATTCTGCATGCTCTATTGCAAAATGAAACTCATGATACCCATCTTTGATTATATTTGCAACTCTTAATTAGTAAAGTTTATGTTTGAAAATTTATCAGATAAGTTCGACCGGGCATTTAAGGTTTTAAAAGGGCAAGGTCAAATTTCAGAAATTAATGTTGCAGAGACCCTTAAAGAAGTTCGTAGGGCACTCTTAGATGCGGATGTCAATTTTAAGACGGCCAAGGATTTCACCAATAAACTAAAGGAAAAAGCACTTGGACAAGATGTGCTTAATTCAATTTCGCCTAGCCAATTACTGGTAAAGATTACTCAAGAGGAACTTACGGAACTCATGGGTGGGCAAAAAGAGGGTATTAATGTTGCTGGAAGCCCTGGTATTGTTTTGATGTCGGGTCTGCAAGGGTCAGGTAAAACAACTTTTTCAGGGAAACTTGCGAATATGCTCACCAAAAAGGAGAGTAAAAAAGTCCTTCTCGTTGCTTGTGACGTTTATAGACCTGCAGCGATTGACCAACTGCATGTTGTCGGGGAACAAATAGGGGTCGAAGTTTATTCCGAGAAAGACAATAAAAATCCAGTTGAAATTGCCCAAAAAGCAGTGAACTATGCAAGGAGTAACGGTTTCAATGTAGTGATTGTGGATACGGCCGGTCGCCTGGCAGTAGATGAAGTGATGATGGATGAGATTGAGCGAGTAAAAAAAGCGATTCGCCCTACTGAAACACTTTTTGTAGTTGATTCGATGACTGGTCAAGATGCAGTAAATACTGCGAAGACCTTTAATAATCGAATTAACTTTAACGGTGTTGTTCTTACAAAACTAGATGGTGATACACGCGGTGGTGCGGCCTTGTCTATCAAGTCAATAGTCAACAAGCCAATTAAATTCGTAGGTACTGGTGAAAAGATGGAAGCAATTGATGTTTTCCACCCAGATCGTATGGCAGATCGTATCTTAGGGATGGGAGATGTCGTGTCTTTAGTTGAAAAGGCACAAGAACAATTTGATGAGGAAAAAGCAAAAAAGCTTCAAAAGAAAATTCAGAAAAATCAATTCAATTTTGATGATTTCTTTGACCAACTGCAGCAAATAAAGAAGATGGGTAATGTGAAGGACCTGATGGGGATGATCCCCGGTATGGGCAAGGCTATGAAGGATGTTGAAATTGAAGATGATGCATTCAAAGGAGTAGAAGCAATTATTCAATCGATGACTCCAGCTGAAAAAGCAAAGCCAGAAATATTGAATGGTTCAAGACGAAAGCGAATTGCGAGAGGAAGTGGAACGAGTATACAGGAGGTGAACAAATTGATAAAACAATTTGAGGATACGCGCAAGATGATGAAAATGATGAGTAATAAAAAGAACATGATGAATATGATGCGTCAAATGAAAGGCGCAGGAAGAGGGAGGATGTAACTATGGAAATTCTAGACGGTAAAGAAACCTCGGCGTTAATCAAAGAGGAAATTGCGCAAGATGTTGCGAAGTTCGTTGTAAGTGGTGGAAGAAAACCGCATTTGGCAGCTATTTTAGTCGGTGAAAATGGTGCGAGTTTAACATACGTTAATGCAAAAGTTAAAGCATGCGAACAGGTTGGATTCGATTCTACATTAGTCCAGTTGCCAGTATCTATTTCAGAAGAGGCGCTATTGTCTGAAATTGACAAGTTAAATAAGGATGCTTCTTTGGATGGATTTATTGTACAATTGCCACTCCCAGATCATATTGATGAAAGTAAAGTAACTATGGCAATTAATCCAAAAAAAGATGTGGATGGTTTTCATCCTGAAAATATTGGGTTAATGGCACTTAATTTGCCGACATTTTTACCGGCAACTCCATTCGGAATTGTTCAAATGCTCGAAAGATATCAAGTAGAAACGAGCGGTAAACATTGTGTTGTTGTTGGAAGAAGTCATATCGTAGGGTCACCTATGAGTATTTTAATGGCTCGCAATGCGTACCCAGGGAATTGCACAGTTACCCTTACGCATTCTAGAACGGTCAACTTAAAAGAGATTTGTGGAACGGCGGATATTCTTATTGTAGCCCTTGGTAAACCAGAATTTATTACAGCCGAATACGTAAAAGAAGGTGCTGTTATTGTGGATGTTGGAATTACAAGAATTGCAGACGACTCTAAAAAATCTGGATTCAAGCTTTTGGGCGACGTTAAGTTTGATGAGGTTGCACCTAAATGTGCTTTTATCACTCCTGTTCCGGGTGGTGTAGGTCCAATGACCATTGTATCGTTGCTAAAAAACACATTACAAGCAGCAAAAAGGAACGATTAGGGCTGTTTTAAATACATGGTTTCAGCAAAGGTTTGCATACCAAAATTATTGTTGGCCACAAGAACAATACGGGCATTGTTGGGTCCAGTATAAAGAAGGGCCAAATCTTTCGTATCAAGCGGAGCATAAAAACCAGAAGTTTGCTGAGAGACTGGCTTAAAATTACCATTTCCATCGCCTAACATTAGTAGGCCACGGCCGGCATCTGCTCTACCGGTTTCTATTTCGGCTTGAAAAAGATTACCCGCTAACAATAAATCCATGGTGCCATTATCGTCAAAATCGGAACTTATAATTCCATTGACAGGAGAAAACTGAGCCTTTGTTGGTAAAGGAACAAGTTTGAAATCAGAACCATTATTTATCAAGATAGATGAAGCAAAGTTATGTGCTTTCAGATGCAATGCATCGCTCAGTTTGTTACCGTAAACCTTATATATATCAGCAACTCCAAATTCTTCGTAGGTTTCAAATTTTTCAGCGATCACCGGAATCTGTTCAGATGAACATTGCCTTCCTCTTACCGGGTAACAAGTGCCTTGATTATAATAGCCCAATACAATGTCAATATTTCCATTATCGTCAAAATCGTGCGCATATACTTCAAAGGGCTCTTGCGGAGATGCATGGTACTTATAATTTAGTCCTAGATTACCAATTACATAATCATCATCACCATCAGAATCAATGTCAACTGGGATTATCTTATTCCACCAGCCCGTTTGCTCATCCAGCCCAAATTGATTACTAATGTTTTCAAATATTCCTTGGACATTTTTGAACATAAGTACACCGGTCCACTCTCCAACAACGATTAAGTCTTGTTGACTGTCTCCATTAAAATCAGTCCATATCGCAGATGTAATTAAGCCAGGATGAACCAGGTCCGGAGCGACTTCCTTCGTAACATCCTTGAATCGCTTATTGTCGTTTCTTAAAACATAACTTCGGGGCGCAAAGGGATATTTACCCGGAACAAGCCTACCGCCTACAAAAAGGTCCTGATCACCATCGCCGTCATAATCAGCCGCAGTAACTGTTCCCCCACTCGAATGCATTTTAGGCAATAAGTCCGTGCTTTTCATGAAATTGCCGCTTCCATCATTCAGATAGATTCTGTCCTGTAAGAGTGGAGAATCAGGCGGGAATTCATTTCCTCCACTAATTACATATAAATCTTGGTCGCCATCATTATCAGCATCAAAGAATACGCCACCCAAATCTTCGAATGAAGCATCATTATTAAATATGGGGGAGGAAGAAGATTCAAAACGCATTGAGGCTCCTTGGATGATGAGTAAGCCTGCCTGACCTGCCGCGCCTCCAATATAAAAATCATCCAACAAGTCTCCGTTCACGTCTCCTACCGTAATCTTAGGTCCGTTTTGGCTTTGTTTATGAGGTAAGAGAACTTCTTTTAAGTAATCGTCATATTCATTTTCTTTATGCGTGAACATGTAACCATCTTTTGGTCCAACCCGCTTAAAAAAGGTCTCTTGTTCATCGCTTGATTGACTTAATGGTTTTGCATTAGTATAATTAACTTGAAGTATTTGGTCAAATTCGGGGTTCATTATATTTTCTATTTTACCATCTGGCCATTCGATTTTCAATTGATTAATACGGTCATTACTGGCAATTCCAAAATGCACTTTTTGATGACAAGATGATTCAAAACCTCGCGCGACCCAAAACTCTTGATATTGTTCTCCATTCAAGGTATTTAGCGTTAGTTTTGCTCCCAGTCCGTTTGTGTTCTGTGCAGGGCCTTCCAGATCGACAAGTAAGAAATGTCCTATGTTTTTATCACTTACTGTATTTCGATAGATAGATGCCGGGTCATTGAAATTGTTTACGACTAAATCAAGGTCACCGTCATTATCTAAATCCCCATAAGCCATACCGTTCGAAAAACCAGAAAAATTAAATCCCCAATCCTCAGATTTGTCCGAAAAATGCAACGCACCATCGTTTTGAAAAACATAGTTTCTTAAACGGGTGGATTTCATCATAGAAGCTAACTCTGTAAAAGATTTAAGCCCTTTGTCGCCGCCCATTTTTTTTGCTTTTTTCACATAATCTTTGTCTTGCGTGTCTCGCAAATATCCATTTGTAATTGCCAAATCTTTGCGGCCATCATGATCGAAGTCAGCAAATAGTGGGGCCCAACTCCAATCGGTATTTGCTAATCCACTTAAGTAGGCAATTTCAGAAAAATTACCTTTTCCATTATTGAATTGAAGTGTATTTCGCATGAATTGATAATGGTAGCCTAAATTCACATTGTCCCAGAATAGTTGGGGATTCATACTTGCCATATTGGTTTTTTGTCGTTTGTTGTCCTCGGCTAACATTTCGACTACAAAAAGGTCTAAAAGTCCATCATTATTGATGTCGGCAGCATCACTTCCCATAGCGAAATATGAAACATGCGCAATTAGCTCTTTGGCTCTTTCCGTAAAGGTGCCGTTTCCATTATTGATGTAGTAAAAGTCGTGCGATTTGAAGTCGTTGGCAATGTATATGTCTGGCCATCCATCGTTATTGTAATCACTTATGGCAAGACCGAGCCCATGGCCGTAGTTATTTATCCCAGCAATTTTCGATACTTCCGAAAAGGAATTATTTCCGTCATTACGATAAAGCTTATCACGAAATCGTTCTGGAGGATTATTTCTAGCCATTTCTCTTTGCTTAGAAGTCATTTGAAAAAGGGGATGGTTGGCCATAAAACAGTCCAGGTCTCCATCTTTGTCGTAGTCAAAAAAACCGGCTTGTACGGTGTTCCCCGTTTCGGCAAGGCCATAATCTTGCGCTTGCTCTTCGAATGTGTTGTCGCCTTGATTAATGTAGAGTAAATTGGCTCTTTCAGCTGGATTATCAAACCAGCCGGATCGACAAATATAAATGTCAAGGAATCCATCTGCGTTAATGTCTACCATTGAAACACCTGTTTTTAGTCCATTGTTATGTGAAATGCCGGCGGAAACCGTAATGTCTTCAAATTTCATATTTCCAAGATTGAGGTACAGCCTGTCTTTTGCTATGGTGCCTGTGAAGAAAAGGTCTGATAACCCGTCGTTATTGATATCTCCTATACCAACACCACCGCCATTGTATAGATATTCATATCTGTAAAAATTTACTTCTTCTGATTCTATCAGTTCATTGCTAAAGTGAACATTGGTAAAAGAAGCCGGTAAAAGGTCAAAGACTTTTCCTGGATTTGTTGTCGTTCTTTCAAGTGCATCTTTTTCGTTGACATTTGGAGTTATGGAATTGGGATTCCCGCAGTTCAAAAGTAAAAGACAACAACCAACTAATGTTGGCATGTAATATTTGATTCGCATCATGGCGTATGTTTACAGTAGCGTCACATATCAAAAAAGAATGGGAATCATTTTATAAGGATGACGATATAAGATAGGATTATTTTTTTTCATCGAAAAATATCCTGAAAGAAAAGTAGACCGTTAAAATATTTCTAGTGAGCACATGGCTACTTTAATGATTTTCTGAATCCTAATAAGTTCCAATTACCTATTTTTGCCCCGATGCCTATGAATGTTACAAAGAAAGATATGGGGTTGCCTTTAATGGAAGAGTTTCTGACCATTCAAGGAGAAGGTTACCATACTGGTAGAGGCGCTTATTTTATTCGATTAGGTGGGTGTGATGTAGGCTGTGTATGGTGCGATGTAAAGGAAAGTTGGAATGCGAATGATCATCCAAAAGTCAGTGTGGATCAATTGGTTCAGAACGTGATTGATACAAATATTGATTTTGTGGTTATAACGGGTGGAGAGCCGGCTATGTATCGATTGGATATACTTACAGAAGAGCTGAATGAAAAAGGGGTAGAAACTGCAATAGAAACATCTGGTGTATATGAGTTAAGTGGAAAATGGCACTGGGTTTGCTTTTCACCTAAAAAATTTAAGGCACCCAAGGCCTCTATTTACAAAGTCGCCAATGAGCTAAAGGTTATTATATTTAATGCTCATGATTTCAAGTGGGCTGAGGAGCACGCAGCCAAAGTAAATGACCGCTGTGTACTTTATTTGCAACCTGAATGGGGGAAACAAGATGAAATGATGCCGCTTATTATTAATTATGTGAAACAAAACCCGAAATGGCGCATATCATTGCAAACCCATAAATACATGAATATACCATGAGAATCCAATTAATAGTCGCTTTTTTCTTTTCATTTCTAGCTTCTTGTACCGTAGCCCAACCTGGAATCTATAGTACCAGTAGTAAAAAAGCCATCAAGCTGTATGAAGAAGCCAACATTTGTTATAAGGACCTTGATCCTCAAACAGGGAGAAGGAGATCTCTAGGATGTGCAGAGTCTAATGCGCTTAAAGCGTTAGAAAAGGATGAGCAATTCATTGACGCCTTATTATTATTGTCAGAAGTCAAAATTGCTCAAAATGATTTCTTGTCTGCCATAGCTTATAAAGAGCGTGTTTTGGCCATAAATCCAGCATATTCTTCTAATGAATTTTATTACATAGCAAGTTTAGCAATGGGCCTGGGAGATTATGAAAAGTGCCTCAAATTAAGTAAGCTATTTTTAGCAAGAAGAAGTACCAGTGAATATTTTCAAGACCAAGCAAGAAGATATGTTGACGATTGTGAATTTGCCATTCAGGCGTTGAAGTCTCCTGTTGAATACAATCCCGAAAACTTGGGTGCAGGAATTAATTCCGAAAGACCAGAGTATTTCCCAACTCTAACGGCAGACGATAAGTCCTTGCTTTTTACTCGAAATGTTGAGGATGATCGAGTGCCCATGTATGGAGAGCAAGAAGATTTCTTTCTAACTATTTGGGAAAATGGTAGTTGGCAGGAAAGTGAAATTTTAAAGGGGCCTATAAATACGAAGTACAATGAAGGTGCACCTACATATTCAGCAGATGGTAAATATGTTGTTTTTGTTGGATGTGAAACAGGTTATAGAGGTGAATTTAATTATGGCGAAGGTCGCCAGGGTTACGGTTCTTGTGATTTGTTTGCGAGTGAAAAGGTTGGTTCAAAATGGATAAGACCATTTAATCTTGGTAAGCCAGTTAATTCAAATCACTGGGAATCACAACCCAGTTTTTCTGCCGATGGAAAATCACTCTATTTCATAAGAGGTATTGTTCGACAAGGGAGGAAAGATCCGGGTGAACAAGATATATTTGTTACTGAAATAACGGATCAGGGAACCTGGTCTGTACCGAAGAGGGTTTCTGGCAAAATTAATACTCCTTACAGAGAAGAATCAGTTTCTATTCATCCTGATGGACAAACACTGTATTTTTCGTCTAACGGACATCCAGGAATGGGAGGATTAGATATTTTTATGAGTAGGCGACAAATAAATGGGGAATGGGGAGAACCAATCAATTTAGGTTATCCCATCAATACCTTTAATCATGAAAATAGCTTGCTGGTATCTGCAAAAGGCGATTTGGCCTTTTTTGCTTCTGACCGGGAAGGAGGATTTGGAAGCTTAGACTTGTACTCATTTGAGTTGCCATTAAAATTCAGGCCAATTAAAACGACTTATGTTCGTGGAAAAGTATTTGATGCAATAACTAAAAAACATCTCCCAGCTTATTTCAAACTGATAGATTTAGAAACAGGTCAAATCGTTAAAGAGGCATATGCTAATTCTGGTAATGGTGAATTTTTAGTTGCTTTACCTATCAATAAAAATTATGCCTTGCATGCGGAACATGAGGGCTACCTATTTTATTCAAAAAACTACGCATTGAATTCTGATCAAATGAAAGACAAAGAATTTGTCATCGAAGTTCCCATGGAAAAAGGTAAAATTGTTTTAGAAAATGTCTTCTTTTCTGTTGGGAAATATGACTTAAAACCGGAGAGTATTTATGAATTAGATCGAGTCGTTGATTTTTTAATTTCAAGTCCGACTATAAAGGTTGAATTAGGTGGGCATACAGATACGGATGGCGATGACGATATGAATCAGGTTTTATCTGAAAATCGAGCGAAGGCTTGTGTAGATTATCTCGTTTCAAAAGGAATTGATGCGAATCGTTTATCATTTAAGGGATATGGGGAAGCCCAGCCAAGAGCTAAAAACAACAGCCCAACCAATAAAGCCTTGAACCGTAGAACAGAAATGAAAATAATTGATTGATTATTTTATTATCACAAGCTTTTCTGTATGAATATCATTCTTGCCAGTTAGTACAAGGAGGTAAGTGCCTTCGGTAAGTTGGCTTTCAATAATTATTCCTTCGTGCTGAATTTCATGTTCTTCTAAGAGGTTTCCGAAAAGACTAAACAATTGAATTTTGTTCCATTTTTCCTTTGATTTTAGTTTTATCGTTCCATTGGATGGGTTAGGGTAAATTTGGAGCTTACCATCGTTAACAGCTTCAATTTGAGTCACGAAAATGGAGTCATTAATAACAGTCCCTGTACCGATGCAATCTGCCATCATTTTAACCACAAATACAGATGTATAACCAACTCCAATATTTCTTTCTCCAACCAAAACAAAACCACCGTCAGACGTTGCAAGAATGTCTTTGCCGTAATCTATGCCGCTGCCGCCAAACGTTATTCCAGAGCAAGTAGGGTCGAAAAACATTCCAACCGTGTCAAGGCCAAAAAACATCATATCGTCAAGAGTGGAAGTTGGAGCCGTATATCCCACTGTGAGCGTTAGTGGTTTGTCTTGTACGGCAATTATTTTATGACTAAAGTAAGTGAATGGAGTGGTAAACGGTTGCTGCAACATTACAGCACCGGTCATTGGATCAATCTTTGACTGTATTGTACTCCAATAATCATTTCCTGGTACGATTGTGTTCCAAACAAACATTATATTTCCATTGTTAAGCTCGATCATGTCAGCACCTCTGTCATTGTCCGTTCCACCAAAAGTTTGTTCCCAAATAATTGCTCCATTGCTATCCATGCGAATTAACCAAGCATCTTGTGCTCCAGCTCCTGTGGTACTTGTTTCTCCAGCCAAAAGTAAATCTCCATTAGCCGCTTCTTTGATTGACCGCCCAATTTCATTGCCTATTCCTCCATAAGTTTTTGACCAAACGGTATCTCCAAGAGCGTCTATTTTTAGTACGAAAGCATCATTAGATCCTGCGCCAGAACTATAAGTTTCTCCTGTTATAACAAATCCGCCATCGTTGGTTTCAGCAATGGAATATCCAAGGTCCCAATCGGCTCCTCCAAATGTTCGAGATTGCACTATCGAACCGTCAAAGTCGATTTTCAAGAAATAAACATCGTATCCGCCGTTTCCAAAACTATTGGTGTATCCAACAATGGCTAAATGATTGTCACTTGTTGCAATGATTTCCATTCCATTATCTACATTACTGCCACCACTAGTTTTTGTCCAGATAACATCGCCAATCGAGTCTAATTTCAGCAATAACAAGTCAGTCGATAAATCCCCAAAACTTGATGTCGAGCCTGTTACAATATAACTGGAGTCAGGCAATTGAATGATTCCTTCACCGCGTTCCTCTTGTACATTACCATATGTTTTTTCAAATGCAATCTGGCCATGTGTTCTCGATACAACAGCAGTAAGCGATATGATTAAGATGTATTTTAGAATCTGCATTGTAATCCCAGATTAATATTTTTACCATATCCTTTTTTAGAAATTAGTCCAATCACATTATTGCATGACGCAAAGGCACGAATGAAATTACTTGAATAATTAATTCTAATTCCGGTTGTGATGGTTCCGTACCCCCCGACAATGCCAATTACTGAAGTGCTTAGTTTTCGGTGCAGTCTAATATTTACTCCGCCGTAAATCATCGGTTTCATGTCGGCATTTAGCTGATACCTCGCACCTGCAACACTTCCTAACGGGTGCGAAGTTGTCAATTTTGAAACATAAACGAGGTTAAATACAGCTGGAAGTACAGTCCAATAATTGGATACTCTTGGTTGAGGTAATATAGAATCAGAGATTGTATTTTCATCGACCCAATTTACATTGTCAATATTGAATAAATTATCTACTTCGTAACCCGCATACGAATAAGTTGTATCTATTTGATAGGTGCTCGGGCTATTGTTCCAGGCAACAGCCCCAATATTATCCATTTGCAATGTGATTGTTCCTATTTCTTTTGTTGCGACAGTTTCTTTTGAAAGACTGGAAGACTGGTGATTTTTAACCTTGATCGGAAGGGAGTACGTGAAGTTGAGTGCGAACCCGGAACCATTAAATGCTCCTATCTTGTTGCCCCGTTTATTTGCGCTTTGCATGTAGGTATTTGTTTCTAAGGAAATTGCGCTCAGATCACTTTCGGTATGAAGAGTCAATTGATTGGCCGCTAACGCAAAATGTGATTGACCTTTTATGAACGAAACACCGAATTCGCAGTTGTTTGATTTGTGTGCAAGGTTCAATCCTAATTTTTGAAAAACGATACGATTAATATAAGACGGCCCCAATTCCATATTTTGACCAATGCGGTCCGCATTTCCAGAGAAAATTAGGTGAAATAAATCTTTACTGTAGGTGCTAGAATTTAGCTCAATATAATCAGCATTCACAGCGAAATTCCAATTCGGATTATTTAATAAACGATCTGTTGCTACATAGCACTTTATTCCCGTGCTAAAACCGAATGCAAGACGATTTCCAAAATTGAGGAGCTTTTGTTCGGTTTGGTCTTTTAGTTGATCGTCAATATATCCGCCGAAGATTAGTTTATTCATGAATTCGTTGGAAAGACCCTGACCTTGATAGAATGCATTGGCATATCCATTGATAACAACTGAATTAGTAGAATCCATTGAGTTTGACGCAACAAAAAGTGTTTGTGCGTTGCCAATACAAAAACTAAATAACCCTATGAAAAGACAGATTCGAATCAATTGATAGTATGTTGATAGTTTAGGATAACATTCAAATTAAGATCTATATCATGCCAATCCATTATCTTAATCATAGAGGGCAAATTAGCTGTGTTGAAAACGACTTTTATTAAAAGTTGATCGGTTTGCATAAGCCGAGTTATTTGGTCTTTGTTTACTGTGAGGATTACTTGTGAAGTAGAGCTTGAAATGACCTCATTAGATAGGTTTAATACAGCGGGTTCAATTGTTGTGGAGGTGGCAATGGAGTCAGTAAATAGGCCATTTTCTTCTAAAACAAAAGCTTGAATTTCTGCACTTAATGGAAAATTATTTACTGCGTTAATGATAATCGATCCGCTTTGAATGTTGGTTGTGTCTTGGTCTATTTGAATAGGTAAGGTATCTTGAAGCGTTAATTTATTGGCTGCAAAACAAAGTGGAACTTCTAAATTGATATTAGCATGCAAAGGATATTCATAATTAAAAAAGTCTCCATGACTATTTACATCACCAAATGGATTGAGTTGTAATTGTGCTGAGTAGCTCATTTCTTTTGGTAAGTTTTCTAGGAATTCGTCAAGATTAGAAGTGCTATTGGAAAACGACTCTGTGTGAATTTCTGATGCCACGGTCCAGCCTGTTTTCATAGGTCGTGTAAGATTAATTGGAATTCCAATAGAACTGTGAGTAAGCGCGACTATGGAGGTAGTGTTTAAACTATTCAGTTGTTCAATATTAACTTGCATATCAACACCAAGTCCATTTTTAATAGTCACATCTAGCTGCACTTGATCTATGTCTAGGCTGCCCGATACTATATTTTCCATGAAGGGTATAGCGATAGAATCTAGCGGAATTTCAATAAAGTCATTCCCAAAATAGCCGAGAGCTCGTGCAGGTGAAATGTCTTGGAAAGAAACATTAATTCTAATGGAATCGGCCTGCGAAATGGTGACATTAGATGAAAATGATGGATCAATAGTTGAGGACGCTTTCGAGGTCATGGTATTGTATTTCAATCCATTAGAACCCGTAAGGTCGAATTCATATCCATTCAAATCAACACTTCCAGCTACAATTGCTGGAGTTATTCCGTCTGAGGTCGGAACGTAGAGCACTTCTGAAAATTCAACGCCTGCTTTGGTGGCACAGGGTAGAATTATAGAATCTATTGTTGGTCCAGTCACGTAGCTGATTAATTCGTAATTTAAGACTCCGCCTTTTAGCATAAAGTACTTTAGCTCTGCACCTGCGATACCATAAGTAGATTCTTCTGCCTCTGAAATAAACGTAAATCCTGGACCAATAGATAAGGTAGCAGGGCTAAGTAGCTTATGTATTTGTGAAATGGTTGTGTCCGGGGTTTCAAAGAATGAATCCACATCCATTCGGTAAATTTCTCTTTGGATACTGAGACTAAGTGAGCTATCGGCGTGAACCAGTAAATTGGTATCGCCTAGAAGATTTCCTATATCAAGCTTTGTATGAATTAAAGGCAGAGCGTAATCAGCATCCCAGGTTGTTGATTCTTTTCTGCACCCAAAAAATAATAGTAAGATCGAAAAATACAGGCATAAAAGTTTTCTCATCACTTCAAAAATACTCAATTTGTAAAGTTACAGGCATTAAAATGAGGGAACGGAATATTTTAGATGCTTAATAACCATATTTCTCTTTCCAAATTGACTTCAGGAAACCTCGCAGCTCCAGTTCTCGCTTCGTATTAGCGGGTTCAAATAATCGGGTGCCTTTTATTTCCTCGGGAAGAAACTCTTGGTCGCCTAATTTTTCTTTGTGGTCGTGAGAATACATATATTCTTTACCATATCCCAACTCCTTCATCAGTGTTGTTGGGGCATTTCTAAGCGGAATCGGCACAGATAAATTCCCAGTTGATTGAACCAGTTTCTGTGCTTTATTGATTGCTTGGTAAGCAGAATTCGACTTTGCTGAGCTAGCTAGATAAAGCACACATTGAGATAAAATAATTCTTGATTCAGGCCAACCAATTACACCGACTGCTTGAAAGCAATTATTTGCCATTACTAGCGCTGTTGGGTTCGTATTGCCTATATCTTCACTTGCAAAAATTAATAAACGACGCGCAATGAACTTTGGATCTTCTCCTCCTTCTACCATTCGAGCTAGCCAGTATACAGCGGCGTTTGGGTCGCTTCCTCTTAGTGATTTTATAAAAGCTGAGATGATATCGTAATGCTGTTCGCCACTCTTATCGTATAAAGCAATGTTCTGCTGAATAGTATTTAGTACAATCTCATCATTGACCAACCCATTTTCAGTGTTATTGGCTACAATTTCGAGTACATTGAGTAATTTCCTGGCGTCACCACCAGACATCCTGAAAAGTGCTTCATTTTCTTTGATGGTTAAGTTTTTTTCTTTGAGAATAGTGTCTTCGGCAATAGCACGATTCAATATCGTATTTAATTCCGCTACGGTGTGGTGCTTTAAAACATATACTTGACACCTTGATAATAAAGCAGAAATTACTTCAAATGACGGGTTTTCAGTAGTCGCGCCTATAAGTGTTATGATGCCTTTTTCTACTGCGGCAAGTAATGAGTCTTGTTGAGATTTTGAAAACCGATGGATTTCATCAATAAAAAGGATGGCGTTCGCTCCTCCGAAAAGGCCTTGATTTTTTACTTTATCAATTACCTCTCTTATGTCTTTAACTCCGGAATTAATCGCACTCAGTGTGTAAAAAGGTCGGTCTAAGTGATTAGAAATGAGTTGTGCAAGCGTTGTTTTACCAACTCCAGGTGGGCCCCACAAAAGAATTGAAGGTATAATTCCATTGGCGATTGCTTTTCCTAATGGTGCATTTTCACCAATGATGTGCTCCTGACCAACATATTCGCTCAGTGTTAAGGGCCGAACCCTATCTGCTAAAGGTCTGTGATCTGCGTTATTCATATTGTTTCAGGTCTGAAGGTCTTTTGTGCTTCCAACGTCGATGACTCCAAAGCCAATATTGAGGATTTTCTACTATTTGTTTTTCTAAAACCTGAGTATGTGCTTCTGTTATCTTGCCATAAGGGGCTTCTTTTGGATTTTCAAACAGCACTTTATAAGTTAATCTATAGTGCCCACGTTTTACTTTGGATGCCATCCCAAAGATTACGGGTAGGTTATATTCCTTTGCATATTTCTCAGTGCCAAATAAAACACCTGTATCTTGATTCAGAAATTTCATCCAATAGGCATTTTTGGGATTACTGGGAGATTGGTCACCGCCAAGGATAAAGGCACGACTATTTTTTTCATCAGAATTGGCAAAATAACGAGCGCTTTCTTTCATAGAAATGAGCTTTAAGCCAAATTGCTCTCTAGAAGATCGCAATTTTTTATCAAAGAAAGCGCTTGATAGAGGTTTGTAAACTCCTATACCTTGATGTTGGTGATACATCGGCATAGTAAGCGCATACAGTTCCCAGGAATTATAATGTCCTCCAGCTATAATAACGTCTTTTCCTTCTTGCGCGAATCGATCCACTACTTCCGGGTTTTCGATAATAAAACGCTTTTTTGCATTATTTTTTGAAATAGTGAAATTTTTAAGGCTTTCAATAATAATATCGCAGAAATGTTGGTAGAATTTCCTTTCAACTTTTCTCAATTCTTTCACAGATAGATTAACTAATGAGCGTTCTAAGTTTCCTCTAATGACCTTCTTACGGTAGCCCAAGATGAAATAGATAATTAAGTACATTAATGAAGATATACCATGCAGTATCCGCATAGGTAAAATGGAAATGGGTAGGATAAGTATGTAATAAATTAGTTTATTGGCCACGTTTATTCAATAAGCACCAAATCTAAGGTTATTTCATCGCTTTCATAGCAAGTGTCATCACAGTTTGTAAAAGATTCTGTTGTTAACTTTTTGCTATCTACGGCAATAATGATATTAGGGCCAGAACGATAATAAGCTTCTGCTGTGTACCTAATTCCGGTGGGAAGATAATAATCATGTGAATCACTATATAGTGTGTCACGCAATACAATCAGGTTGTTTTCCAGATTCCCGTTATACAAGACGATGGGAACACCTGATAGCTGCTCTGTTATGGAAAGATTGACCCAGTTAGAATCAATCGAAACGGTAGTGCAGATTAAATTAGGATCGCAACTGTCTTCGTCTGAAGTACAAGAAGTCAGGATTATAAAGGAAAGCAACACTATGATACAATGCTTAATCCAATTCATGGGATAATAGGGATATTAAGAGAGAACATAAGCCTACTGTTCGGTACAGAGGCTAAGCGGTCGTTAAACAATAGATACGTTAAATCCAGATTAATACCGTTTAACCAAATTGAAAAGCCTACAAAAGGATTGATGGTTAATCCTGCTTTAGGACGCTCTCGAGTTCCTAGATAGTCTCCAAAAAGGTAGCCGGATTTTGCGCCTGTCAAAAAGCTAGAATTTAATGTCTGAGATAAATGAAATTTTAATAACCTTTTGTATAGATCTAAGCTTACCAAGTACTTCTTTTCTTTCCATTGTCTAATGATGTTGGCTTGTTGATGGATCTGCACCTTTTTATAAAACGGCCTAAAACTGCAACTTAATTGTGCTCCTATTCTGGATTTTCGTTCATAGGCACCTGCTCCGAAATCAAGATAGAAATCTTGGAAATTGACATGCATTCCAGCGCTAATAGTCGGAACAACATTCAGTTTGAACTTTGTTTCTGTCGTGCTCGCTGAATCTATTTCTTGTGCGTACGTTACTGTAGCGCAGAGAGAAAATAGAAAGAAGTACAAAACACGAATCATATTCCAAAAATAGAAAACTCTTCAAATTTAGCTGATTAAACCCATAGCGAAATCCGCCTTGCTGATTGCTTTATAAATTACGTATTGTTTTTGATTTTGGGTATTTCACCTGGTATTTGAATTCCACTGATTTTGTTTCTCCGGGTGATAAAGTAATTTCCCATTCTAATTTTCCGGTACTTTCGTGGTACTTCGCATTGGAAGTTTCTACCGTGGTTATTTCAATTTCTTTGGTTTTTGAAATGGGAATCTGATCTTGCAGTAAAATGGTTATTGGAATGTTTTTGGTGTTTCTAATGTTCACTTGTAGTCCCAAAGTTTTTTTAACAGAACTGCCTATTGTGGATTCTTTGCAATAGTCTTTGATTTTTTTTCGATCGACAACTACTGCAAAATCTCTACCTAAAGAGAGTTCTAGCGTATCTTTGGTAATTGCTGCGTCTATAAAAGAATTGCCAATGAAGGTGCCGTCGTAATAAATATTTGCTTTTCCACTAAGTAAATTTAAATTACTCCAGTCTGCTATTTTGGCCATTAAAAAAGCGTCTTTATCAAACTTTGGTGCTGCATAAAATTGGTAATTAGCCGAAAGTGCATAGGATTGAATTTCAACAGCATTGTATTGGCCGTTACTTGGTATGGTATATGGGATTTTTATCTCAAATTCTGTATTTACGTTTCCTTGGGAAACAACTACATCGGGGCGGAGGTTTTTAAATTGATTATCGTCAGCTAAGTCAGCTGCTTGGTCTTCTTCATAACCATCATTATCGTTCATGGGGGCAGAAGCATATTGACGTTTAGAATTTCCATACATGCCTTTATTATTCTGATTACTAATGATTGGTTGAAATTGCAAGGCCCACGGTTTTACGGTTGGCGCTGTATTACTTAGAGTAGGATTGCCAGTTGATAAGGTTAGTGTTACATTATTCCAATCAGAGCCCGTTTGTTGCCATACATTCCCTTTGTAGCTTAAATTAACAGGGTCGGGAGCACCTTTTGAACGAATGTCATAAAGTGGGGTCCATCCCGCTTCTGAGACAACATAGCTCAGAAAAATTTTTGATTTTGATTTGGTTTTAGCACTAATTCGAACGGTTATTTCATTCGTGTTTTTAGTTGCTTTTCCGGTAAGTTCGTTGACTTGCCTCTTTAATTTTTTCACTTCTTTTTGAAATTCTTTTCGTTCTTCTGATATGTCGAGAATTTTAATTTCCAATTCTACCAGTCTTGACCGGTATAGGTCGGCAACTTCAATCAAATCTTCCACATCTAAACCTGTTTGAGAACCTCCAACGTTTTTGTTGGCAAGCAACAGGGATTTTTCCGCTTCAAATACCGAAAGGTATCTATTGCGCATTTCCAGTTTGAATTCCACATCGTTTAACGATTCTTTAATTGTTTTAAGTTGTGGAGAAACTACAGGGTCTTTCATGTAATTCCTGTTGTATTTAACCGACACAATGGTGAATTCTGTATCGCCTCCTACTTGAATAGATGACCCATCAAGGTTCGCTGCTAAACCCTCAAATTTCACAAGATTGTCTCCTGGAAGAAGCGTTACACTTGCTTCTCGGTGAATTTGTGCTTTGCGTTGAAAAACAGTGACGTTCTGAATTGTAGAGGCTGCAACTATGGTATTATCTTGTGAATAGCTATCGGCACAGATAAAAAAAATCAGGAGTAAAAATAATAGTTTCATATAAATTCAAATTTAGAATAAATAACGTGGATTGTCACAATTCATTGTGAATTATGAATAGCTTTCTATCTAAAGAGTTATTGGATTTGGTTAGCTTTGCTATGGAATAACCATTATGGGACAAAGACCACTGATTTTAGTAACGAACGATGATGGAATTACGGCTCCTGGCATAAAGCACCTCATTAGTTCTGTAAAGGATTTTGGAGACCTTTTGATTGTCGCACCAGACAAACCGCAAAGTGGCATGGGACATGCGATTACAGTCAACATACCGTTGTATCTTAATACATCAGATTATTATCCGGGACACGAGGCTTATTCTTGCTCTGGAACTCCCGTAGATTGTGTAAAACTGGCAATGCATATACTTAAGGGTCGTAAACCAGATTTGGTTGTTAGCGGCATCAATCATGGTAGTAATGCATCTACAAACGTGCTTTATAGTGGTACAATGTCAGCTGCAGTCGAAGGTTGTTTGGATGGCATTCCTTCTATCGGGTTTAGTTTGTTGGATTTTTCTCACGAAGCGAATTTTGAAGGAGCTATTGTAGCAGTCAAAACCATTGTTAAGAATGCTTTAGAAAAGAAAATCCCTAACGATGTTTGTCTAAATGTAAACATACCGAAAGTGCCTGCTAAAGAATTAATGGGTTACCGGGTCTGCAGGCAAGCTCGTGCTTTCTGGGCGGATGGTTTCGAAGAAAGAGAAACTCCGTTCGGAAGAAAGTACTATTGGCTAACGGGTGAGTTTGAAAATTACGATACGGAGGAGGACACAGACATTTGGGCACTGCGTAATAATTACGTTTCTGTAGTTCCAACACAGTTTGATATGACGTCTCACCAAACCATTTCGGAGATTAAAAATTGGGAAATTTAATGTTAAAAAAGAATCATATTATTTGGGGTGTTATGTGGGGGCTATTATTGCCTGCTATCATTATTTCCGGGGTTTATTTCGCATTCTATTTAAATGGACTACTACTTGCGTGGGAGCTCATGGGTCAAATTGTCATATTTGCTATTGCAACTAATATTGTTCCGGCTCAGTACTTTTCAAAGAGATATGTGGAATACACCGCAAGAGGAGTTATGGTGGTCACCATGCTGCTTGTTTTGCTATGGGCCATCTTATTCATGTTAGACTAATGAAATATTATCTTATTTCTGGAGAGGCGTCTGGTGATTTGCATGGGTCTAATTTAATGGCGGCATTGAAAAAGGTTGATGCGAATGCCGAATTTAGATTTTGGGGTGGAGACCTTATGGTTGAGCAAGGAGGAAGTCTTGTTAAGCATTTTCGAGAGCTCGCTTTTATGGGCTTTGTAGAGGTCTTACTTAATATCCGAACCATTCTGAAAAATTTAAAATTCTGTAAGCGTGATATATTGACGTACAACCCAGATGCATTGATATTGATAGACTATCCGGGTTTTAATTTTCGGATTGCAGAGTTTGCTAAACAGAATCAGATTGTTGTTCACTATTATATCTCACCCCAAGTATGGGCATGGAAGCAAAATCGTGTTGAAAAAATCAAAAGAGACGTAGATCGACTTTACTGTATTTTGCCCTTCGAAAAGGAATTTTATGCGGAAAGAGGAGTAGAAGTAGATTTTGTTGGTCATCCGCTGATTGATGCGGTGGAAAACAGCCAGAACACGACCGATTTTAGAAAGAGCAATGGCTTGGAATCTAAGCCAATCATTGCGTTGTTGCCGGGAAGTAGAAAGCAAGAGATATCGAAGATGCTTTCCATTATGCTAACCATGAAAAATCATTATTCAGAGCACCAATTTGTCATAGCTGCAGCACCTTCGCAAGATGAATCGTTTTATAGAAATTTGATTGGTGATGATGCAAAAATTATTCATGGGCAAACGTATGACCTTTTGAAGAGTGCTGATGCGGCCTTGGTTACTTCAGGTACAGCAACTTTAGAAGCAGCTTTGCACAATGTGCCAGAAGTAGTCTGTTATAAAACCAGCTGGATTTCATATCAAATAGCTAAAAGGCTCGTTCATGTCTCTTACATTTCCTTAGTTAATTTGATAATGGATGAAGAAGTTGTTAAAGAGTTGATTCAAAGTGACTTAAAAGAATCTAAATTAAAAAAAGAATTGGGTTTTATTTTGTTTGATGAAGCTAAAAATGAAAAAATTAAACAGGATTATTTAAAGCTGAAAACGAAGTTGGGTGGTGCAGGAGCTTCAGAACGAACAGCGGCATTGATTTTTAATTCATTCCAAAATAATGTGCCGTGATCTACCATCGAAAGAATGTTCATAATAAAACAGAGCTTTTTTCTAAAAAGGGCATTATCCTTGTATGTTCGTAAACCAGTGAAAGTTGTTAGTACCATATTATTATTTCTATTTGTTCAATCGATATTTGCTCAAAAGATGCGAATTGGATTGTATGCTATTTCAACGGTAAAAACTGTAGAGGTTAATTATGATCAAGGCCGATATGTGCTGACCGCAGATACGGTAATTATTGATACGTTAGATAGTAAGTTCTCTTTAATTGTATACGGTAAAGGTGATGAGGTTAAACTGCGATTGGATGGCAATGATTTGGGCTCTTATGGGGTTATTCGATTAGCACAGTTAGACAGGAAATCTGGGTTCAAAATTCGGTCTTTAACCCACAAAAGCAAGCATCGCTATTATTGGGGAGGCCTTGAAATAGGATTGGGAGATAGGAAATTAAAGATGGTAAATATTGTAGAACTGGAGGATTATTTACCCGGAGTGGTTGAATCAGAGTCTGGATCAGACCAAAACATCGATTACTATAAGATTCAAGCAACTATTTCGAGAACATATGCACGCAGACACATTCAAAAGCATGTTGAAGACGGCTATAATTTATGTGATCATACACATTGCCAGGTATATAGGAAACGCTCGATGAGGAATCCGGATATTAAAAAGGCGGTGGAAGAAACCAAAGGATTGGTGCTAGTAGACAGTGATATTAACCTTATATCAGCATTATTTTTTTCGAATTGTGGCGGACAGACTTGTAACTCTGAAGATGTATGGAATACAGAATTGAGTTATTTAAGAAGCATCAAAGATCCGTTTTGTAAAAGTATGCCGCATTATTATTGGAAGAAAGAAATTAAAAAAGATGCGTGGGTACGGTACATGAATAAAAAAATGCCGGATTATTATAAGCTGAAAGATGACTTTAATGAAAAGTTTAAAGTTAATTATGATCAAGGTAAAAGAAGATTGTATTATAGTAATGCGGGGTTTAGTGTTCCTTTAACGGAAATCAGGACAGATTTCAATTTGCGTTCCACTTTTTTCTCAATAACTGAAAAGGAGGCTAATATTGTCTTCAGGGGGCGTGGATTTGGTCACGGGGTAGGACTTTGCCAAGAAGGGGCGATGAAGATGGCAGACCTTGGTTATTCCTATTTGGAGATATTAAAATTTTATTATTCAGGCATTCACTTGATTCATTTAGATGACCTGGATTTTTTCAAAATGGAATAGGGTTCTCAGAAATCAGTATTAGCACAGTCAACTTCTCTTTCTGAAGAAGATTCAAGTACATCTAATTGCAGATTAAGCAAATAATTAACCGTGTAATATACCCTGCAGCCAGTTGCCTCTTTAGCCATGAATTTATGCTTTAGCTTATAGCCTGTTTCGAATTGCTGTTCTTCTCTAATTTGCAAAATAGTACTGTCCAGGCGATTCATTTCGGCATTGTAATTATCAAGTAAATTATTTTCTATTGTCTTTTCGAATAGTCTATACTTTCCCTCAATTAGTTCTTTTATTAACTTTTTTCCCTCATCACTAATGTCCTCAATTCGTTCTAATTTTGAAAAAAAAATAATTTTATAGTTGCTGGTATCATCTTTCATCCGATTTTTGATCCAAGTTTCGCAATGATTTTCAGCTATTTGCTGATTTTGACAAAATCCCGCGATTGGAAATAGTAAAAGAAAAAGAAATGACCTCATTGTTGAAAGATAAATATATTAATAGCGCCTTACCAAAAATACTAATGATTCTGACAGGTGTGTGTCTGTTTTCATGTGATGAGAATGAGCTTGTGCATTACAAAGAAGACGGAACGATAGATGCAGAAGGAATGCTTGTAAATGGTAAAAAGGAAGGGGAGTGGAAGTTTTATGATGATGAAGGTAATTTAGATGAAATAAGCACTTGGAAGAATGACGCGGTTAATGGGGCCTCCAAAACGTATTATGAAAATGGCCAACTTAAATCGGAAGCCAACTGGCAAATGGGCTTATTACATGGATTGCAACAAATATGGACTGAAAATGGCGAGATTTTGCAGGAAGTCAATTGGAAAGAGGATAAGAAAGCGGGTAAATTTGTCAGCTATTACAAAGACGGGACAATGTCTAGTGAAGGTTATTTCAAAGATGATTTGGAAGATGGAGCTTTTAAAGTTTATTATGAAAATGGACAGCTGAGTGAAGAGTCTTATTGGTTCGATGGAAGAAGAGAGGGAAAGGCAATAACCTATTCGCCGCAAGGGCAGGTGCTATCGGAAGGTAATTACAATTCAGATAGTCGATCTGGAATTTGGCATTATTATTTCAAAAATGGTCAGCCAAAAGAAACTTGTAATTGGCTTGAAGACCTCGTAAATGGGCCTGCTGAATATTTTCATCCGAATGGCAACTTGGCAGAAAAGGGCGAATTTCGGAATAATTTAAAGGAAGGTCTTTGGCAGTTTTATGATTCCTTGGGAACGCTATTAAGAGAAAGTACTTTTTCTCAAGATCAGTGTGTAGCCAATTGTGTTGAAAAGGATTGATTCTTCAAGAAGAGTTCAGTAATTAAACCACAGGGAGTGAGTTGATCTGCGATATCGAGATTAATTTACATGAATGGAATATTGCTTAGGGATTGATACTTTTCTTATGAAATGTTCATCATCGTGATAAGCAGATATGAAGTAATTGTTTTTAACATCTACCGTAAAAATCTGGTAAACCAAGGTGTCTTCAAACGGGGGTAACGCATTATCACTATACGTTAAGGTATATACCCCTTCTTTTTCTTCAATTGAATGGAATTCAACAAATCCGTATTCTTTTCCGTTTTTAAAAAAATTCCATTTTTCATTCGTTATATTAAATAAGTATGTCATTTGTTTATCCTGATCAATTCCACCCATTATGACATTCGACTTATCGTAAAGAAAGGATATATAGTCATCATCCTTATCAAAAAGAAGCACTTTTACCCCATCAACTTTTACCGTAATTACTTGTCCTGATGCTTTCGACGATATAAAATAGACGATTAAAATTCCGATTATTACAATTGCTTTTTTCATCATCTATTCGTTTTTTGGTTTAATCAATTCCTTCCATGGCAATGGCAAGGCACTCTTTGTGCACGTAGGTGGATTCCCTCATGTTCTTGCCTGAACCGTTTCCATCCTGCATGATGCATTTTTCGTGGGTACAGTGCCGTACCCCCAGCGTGTGCATGAATTCGTGAAGAACCGTTTTCGAGAAGGTTGCTGCATTGCCGCTCATTCGATGGTTTGATACCACGCATACAGTACCCGGTCTACGGCCCAGTCCAAAAATGCCACGATCGGCGTAGGTCACCTTTTTTCCGTTTTTAACCAGCGTTCGTGTACATGATATATCCGAGGAGGTAATGCCTATGACCTTGGTAACGCTGTCCGGTTTAATCCGATTGAGATATCTTAGTATTGAATCAGCCCTGTACCTTTTGCCGTTGTAACAGCTGGAAGGCAATTGTACCTTTCCACCTTTAACGATTTTGAGCTCCGGAAAATTCTCTTGCAGAAGGTTGCAGGCTTCAGGCAATTGTTGTTTGCTTACTCCTTTATTCAGCTCCAGTAACAAAACTGTAGTAACTGGACGTATGCCTGAACTACCGAAACGGATCGTGTTGCCGGTGCAACAGAGGAGGAATACACTTGCGGTAAGTATTGAAATGAGGTTTTTCATATCTATATTATTTTTTTCGATTGGCTAAAAATGATCGGGGTTTGTGTAAATTTTTGATTAGATCGCGGAAAGAATATCCGCTCGGTGCTACAAATGCAACTGAATAGCTTTTGGCTGGGGGTAGTGTTTCTGTTTTGCTTTTACTATTGATTGTTGTAGTTATTCTTCTTTTTTTTCCACTGTAGGAAGAACTTAGTCCTGCAACAATTCCGCTATCATAGCGACATACTTTTTCTAGATTAATTCGATAACGGATTATATTTTCGAAATGAATGTCGTACATGTTTTTATGTTCCAACAAGAACTTAGTGAAAAATTCTAGGTCAGAAAGACAGTAATTATTGGCGTAGTAGGCACCTGCGCTATTGCTCAAATAAGGACGGGCATTGCGAAATACCCGATCTCGAGCGGTAGTATAGGTAATACTTTGACGGTCTCCCGCAGAGCTTCCAGCACCCGTGCACACGTGATTGTACATAACAAGGGCATTCGGCGCCAGTTTGATATTTTCTGCGATAGCATCATTGCTCATTAATCCATCACTCAGGCAAATCATGCCCATAGTATTTCCATGACCTTTGTATACAAAGATGTTGACATTTTTACTGGCTTTAATTACATTGTCTTTAGTAGAATAGGGGGGGTACAATTCTTCTACTGAAACCCCGAGCGATGTCAAAAATTCAGCTAGCCTTTCTGCGCCATTAACAAAGCGATCACAACTTTCGTCTCCAACTATTATGAGGGCTTTTAAAGATTTAAATGCATATTTAAGGCTGTCCGGAACGACATTGGATTGCTGCGCATAAATGGATTGACTGGTGATCAACGCTACCCCGATCAGCAGTCCGCCTAATTTTACTTTCGTTTTCATAAGCTGTTGTTTTTAAATGGAGTAGCATTGTTTTATAGGCAATTGATTCAGTTGTTAAAATTTATTCTTCTGATGCAAGATCAGCTCCGGCTAGTCTCAGGTCTTTGATCACGATTTTGTACTTCTTTTGTTCAAAAACAAATTGCAAACGATCCGTAATGTGAAAGAGGTCTTCATAATTGTCTCCCTTCAAAAGTTTAGCTCCTTCCTTATACGACTCAGTATCAAATACCCGGATCCAATGCGATATATTGCCATCCCACCGGTTCACTTCTTCGATGACTTTTTTATCCAAAACATAACGCCCTTGCTCATCAAAGAAAACAGAGCAGGTGTCGGAGGTAAGCTCGGCAAGCTTGTCTTCATCGCCGAGATAAACTGCTGAAACCACACCCATGGCCATTCGCTCTTTAATTTTATTGGATGCCGATTCTACATAATACTTCATGAGGTCATCAAAATTTCCCTTGATCACTTTGTATTTTACCGTGGTTGATTGATCGATGTCAAAAATCAAAGGCGTAACGGTTTTCTTTAAAGGAACAAAGACGTGAGTAGAATCACCGCTTCGGATTTTTCGAGCAGTCTTAATGTTTTTGTGTAAGCGAATTTTTACCTGGCCCGGATCACCGCGGTATGGTGTAACAAAAACTCCGTTGGAGGCTAATGATATTTGTATTTCAGGCTCTCCCGAAAATGAGACGCGAAAAACAGAATCGCAATAAACCGTGCCGCGGTTTTCTGAGAAATTAATAGATGCGCTTGAATCTGTGGGGAGCGCAATGGGCATTTGTTTGAATTGCTTAAATGTGATTGGTTCCTGAAGAAGTTGGTCATCGACATTGTCTGGGAAGTGGGAATAGATCATCATCGAAGGATTTACGTCAAGCCATTGATTGTCCTGGCCATCTGCCCAAGTCACGTCGTACAATTTGGGCTCGTTGTCGATCCAGATTATGTTCCAAGCGTGATACGTTCCTTTTCTGGAAATATCATTTAGTTCATTTCGTGCGTAACCGCTAATTTTTTTGCATTTAAGACCAGCCAGCTTTGTTAGTTCTTGAAATACATAAGAGTATCCCGCGCAAACGGCTAGTTGGGTATCAAACAAAATGCACCTGGAATCAGTTTGGGGGCAAGCATAGATTCCTGTTTTTAGGAATTCTCTGTCGTAATTGATCGAACTCGTTATGAAATGGGCAATTTTCAATGCCTTTTCTTGATCGTTCGATGCCTCCCGAACTATTAGATGCACCAGGTCATACAGGTTAATTATAGTATCCGGTTTTTCCAATCTTACTGCTACATTTCTTTTCGGGTGGACGTAGTAAGGTTTCGAAAAATCATTAACATGCTCTGCTTTTCTGAAGATAGTCTTTCGTCTTGGCATCAGGGCGCACAAACGGTTTCTGAACAAATTCTTTTTCAGATAGAAAGGCCGGTCGTAGTAGTAGCTGTCAAAATGCTCTCCTTCAGGACTTTTCAGAACTAATTTCGATTTTGTTTGCTGATATTCTCCAACATTCCTTTTAACGCTGCAATTAGTCCCTCTGTAATCGTAGATGTATCGTAAATGTTCAAAAGTCTGGTTCGGGTAAAGCCTGATGAGTTCACAAGATTCCGAATGCATTCGGTTGTGGTAAACAGCAATTGGTTTATTGGCCTGGGTATAAACTGTTTGGCAGGTAATCAAAGCAACTCCAAGCAGCAACCCGAAAAGTATTCCGGTCGTTTTCATAAGATCTGGTTTTTGGTTGGAGTAACATTGTTATATAGGCAAACGGAGTTTACATATATAATACTGAACTTATAGAATGGTACAAAAAGAAAGTTAACGATTACATTACAAAACCAGCAGATGGCAATAATCCTTTCAAATCAATAAGGTTTTATGGTTAAAATTCTGGACGGGACGAAAGCTTCTAAATCAGGCATCAATCATTTCAAGCTGTTTCTTGTTGTAAATCCCAATTGCTTTACCAATGAGCTCGCAACCTTCGAAAGGTGTATTCTTTGCTTTACTTTTACTATTGGCTGTCTGATAAGTCCACTCTAGGCCTGGATCAAATAAAGTAAGATTAGCTTCGAAACCTTCTTTTACTATAGGAATATCTAGTTGGAGTATTGTTCTTGGATTAATGCTAATTTTATTGATTATCTCGTCTAAGGTAAGAACGCCAGATAAGTTCGTAATCGCAAGCCCAAAAAGGGTTTCTAATCCTATTATTCCATAATTAGCAGCACCAAACTCAAGCGCTTTATGTTCAACGTCTTCTGGTGAGTGATCTGAGCATATCACGTCAATAGTACCGTCTTTAAGGCCTTCAATTAGCTCTAGCCTGTCTTCTTCTGACCTTAATGGTGGCAGTACTTTAAAGTTGGAGTCGAAACTGGTAATGGTTTCGTCGTTAAGTAATAAATTATGAATAGCAATGTCACAGCTTACGGCCAGTCCACTTTCTTTTGCTTCTGCTATTAAATCTAAACCTCTTGGGCTGGATATGGTGGAGAAGTGAATTTTGGCATCGTTGTACTCCGTTAAGTACAAATCTCGGGTTATCTGCAGTTCTTCTGCTACATTTGGTATCCCCTCAATTCCAAGCATGGTACTTGTAACGCCTTCATTCATCATTCCACCAACTTGAGCAGTTTGGTCAAAAGGAAAGCTCATAATAGTGCCATTAAAGTTCTTTGCGTACAATAATGCCCTTGAAAGTAGCCCGGAATTTCGGATTGATGCTTTATCATCCGTAAAAGCGACTGCACCTGCTAATTTCATATCGTACATTTCAGATAATTGTAGTCCTTTTCGATCTGAAGAAACGGTTCCGCATGGCAGAACGTCTATGGGCGTATGTTTAGCTCGATTAACCACGTAATCGATCATCGCTTTATTCGAAATCGGTGGAGTAGTGCTTGGCATCAGAGCTACACCGGTAAATCCGCCAGCTATGGCCGCGGCAATACCACTATCTAAATTCTCTTTATATTCTTCCCCTGGATCTCTGAAATTCACATGCATATCAAACCATCCCGGCGAAACATGCAAATTGGTTGCTTTCACAACTTGCGCTGATTGATCTGAAATAGATTTCGCAATTTTTTCAATGACTCCATCGCTAATCAGAATATCTGCTTTTTTGCTATTCCACTCTGAATTAGGGTCAACAATTACTGCGTTCTTTAGAATTACCTTCATATTATTTAACTAAGCGATAAATCAATATTTCTAATGCTAATGATAAAAGTACCAAAATGATGCACCATTTCCAGTATTTTTCTCCATCTGATAAATTAGATAAGCTACTATTTACATTAATCACATCTGTTTGCACCAGTTCAAATTGTTGATTAAGATCTGCTTTGTTCAGTGCGAGTTGTATTTCTTCAGAGCTGAATACTCTGGTATCCGATTCATTGCGGTTATAGTTCCATCCGAATGAATATTCATGCTTATTTTTATTCAATAGCCGATAATTTCCCGCAGTAGTAAGTTGATCGTGAAAAAGCAAAGTAGTTATCCCTCGATTGACATTTATTTGTGGAATGAAGGCTATATCTGTTCCTTTTATAGTTACGTTCTCAGATCTTAAGTCTTTGTTTTTTAGTGATATAGAGTTGGTTTTACCAATAGTCCCGTACAATTGTTGGTTTTCGTAACTGAATTCACCAATTCGAATCATAGCAGCAACGACAGTAGCATGTTTTAAGAAATTCCCAAAAGATTGATCAGTAGCTACAGCGCTCAAATATATTTTACCATTTTGGAAGATATGTTCAGTTAAATAGGGATCTCCATTCTGCAGCCGCATCAAGTAACTAAACTTGGATTTTGACGGAATATTGATTTTAAAATGCGATTGGGCTGTAGGTAAATCTATGTTGGTAGGTACTTTTTCGAAAATACTGGAGAACATAGGATGGGACAGGTTAATTTCTTTCACATTTACGGTTGTCGTGTCTTTTTTGGTAATGGAACCAATTTCCATAGCACCAAGTAATGCATTGTAAGAGCTTATATCAGTATGGGTAGACGGGAGAATTAAAATATTCCCACCATTACCAACAAACTTGGTGAGCTCAGCTATTAATCCAGAAGTGATAATTGGTATGTTTTGCAGTACAATTAAGTTTTTTGAGCTTAATTCAGCGTAATTAATTGAAGTTGTTTTGCTGAATTCTAAGTTGAACATAGGAACAGAACCTAATATGGCACCAATTCCCTTTGTTGTATCGGATAGTGCGTTGCTGAGCACTAAGATGTTAATCTTTTCTGCTACATTATAACTGAAGTAGAAATAGTCGTCAAAGGTGATTTCTGGTTCAGGATAGTCCGCTAACTTGAAGCAACCTTCTTTGTTTCCTGTTCCGTAGGTTGTGTAATTAAATTCGCAATCTTCGTAGCCATATGAAGGAATAATGTAATTATTAAATCCTTGACTTTTATCGTTGATGTCTAATTCAAGACGAACTTCTGTTTCCTTTTCTGATAAATTATAGATCCTTGCAAAAATGGTTTCTTCAACACTGTTTTGGCGATGTGGTATTTTAAACCAGATACTATCTATATAAAAGTTAGATTGATTTATTCGTTCAAAAGGGATAATTCTAGTAGAAATTCCAGTGTCTGATTTTAGATTGGAAAAGTCACTAACTGATTGTTGAAAATCAGATAGGAGATAAGCTTGTTTGTTCAATGATTCAGCACCATTTAGAATGTCTTTTTGACGTAAAACGATTTCACTCAGGTTTCTTGTTACGGGAGAAAGCTCTACATCGTCAATGAGATTTTGTATTTCCTCCTTACTGTAGATTCTTTGTAGGTGTCCTTTAAAATCATTAGTTGCCAAGTGAAATCTATCTATGGATTCGTAACCTTCAATAATAGAAAGAGCTTTTTCTTTTTCATCTTGAAATAGATAACCATTTTTACCTTTTGCATCAGTGCTAAAGGAATTGTCTATGTAGATGGAAACCACTTTGTTTCCTGATTTTATTATTTGGTCATCGATAGGAATATAGGGTTGGGCGAAAGCCAACACTAAAAATACAATAGCAAGAATTCGAGAGAGTAGCAATAACAAGTGTTTTACTCTTGCTTTACTTTTAGTTTCGATTTTAATTTCTTTCAAAAGAGAAATATCAGAATAATATATTCTTTTGTATTTCCTGAAATTAAATAAGTGAATTATGATAGGAATTGCTATCGCTGAAAGTGCATATAGGAACTCTGGAAATAGAAACTTCATTAAGGATCAAAAGTAATACAAATCGACTACTTCTGGGTTGCTAACAACCTATTTACTTTAAAATTAAGGTAAATGCTTCTGGTACAGAAATAATTTGCCCTTTAAAATCACCTACAACGAAAGCATCGGTTATGCCTTCCAGAATAACTCTACGCTTAAATTCTGATGCCTGATCATAATTTTCAAAATTACCAACAAAGTATTTTACTAAATTATCCTTAGGATCTTTCTTCGGTATTACATTACCCAATTGCAAGAACAAATCAAGCACATCGGTAGGAACATCTAGTGCGTAGGCACCGACTTGAACTCTAAATTTAATTAGCGCATTGCTAACGGTTGTAGGGCTAGGCATAATTGGATTAATCGAATCAAATTCAGGGTTCAATACGCTAAAGCCACCTTGCGAAAGCTTCACTCGCTCACCATTCTTGAAAACGACAATAAAAGTTCCTTCATATCCTCTACTTAATAAATCAATTTTATACTTAGCAGCTTCTTCTGGTGTAGTAAATTCACCTGAGTAGTATCGGACGAGGCCATCGTCACCAACAACTTCAGAAATGTCTGGTATATCGGCGAATACTTTTTGGGTTAAGCGGTCATTAAATGCACCAATTTGAATTCTAAAGAAAGCACCTTCAGGGTAGGAGGCAAGTCCTAAATCTGGAATTGGTGCAATTGGATTAACATCTACATTTCCATCATCTTGTTTTATAGTTTCGACAATACCCGCATTGGAAATTCCTTTAGTGTCCAGTAGGTTAGCAAGTTCTTGAGCTCCTTCAGGTGAATCAAATTCGCCTAAAACAAAGTAGGTTGTATCTCCTTGAACAACCATTTTATAGTTTTTAAAGCTGATGATTCCGGCAATATCGTTTGCTAGTATTTCTTTCTCACTAGTTCCTACCAGTACGCGGTAGACTTTATTTTGAAATTGCTCAAAATTACCACTTACTTGTTGTCCTGGTGCAGTAGTAGTTGCAATCGTTTCGTCTTCGAAATAATCGCCGTCATATTTTCCGGTAGTGTCACTGTATCTTAAGTATCGGTCAAGGATATCTTCATCTGTTAGGGCAACACCAACAATGTCTACTATGGAACTGTCTGGTGAGAACATTTCTTCATCCACATAGTCAGGTACAAGATCATTATCACTGTCCATAGGACAGCCAAATTCATCTACATCTACACCAAGCGGAGTATTCTGACAATAGTCACACATGTCAGCGATTCCATCATTATCCTCGTCCAAAGTATCTTTAATGCAATCTTCTGGACCCCACTCAAATTCACCATCCGCACCTCTTTTTCGTTTATTTAATTTTAGATCATAGGTCAGGGCGAAGCTGGTGTATAAGAACTTGTCATTACCTTTAGTTCCTGCACGGTCACCCTCACTTTCGCTTGTTACATTGTCAATTAAGTCGCTCATTGTAAGATGCAAACTTGTGCCAATTCTGAATTTCATTCGCTCACCGAGGTTCATTCTTGCGCCTATTTGAATAGGTATTGAAAGTGTCCTTTCGGGGTATTTTCCTAAATTATCAAGATTCAGTTCTCTTAAATCGGTTTCGTAAGTGTAATCTCTGTAAATGAGTTCAGCACCTGCTGCTAATGGACTGTTTTCAGCAATGTCTCTTATAGAGCCATCAGACCAATAATGATAGAAATTACCATTTGCATCGTAAAGATCTGTTTTGGATAAAAACTCTATGGACTCAATTCCGACACCTATAAAAGGGTCAATGGGACCATTTGGTTTAACAATGTGTGCGAAGTTGTAATTAATTACAAATCCTCCCGTGGTTATGTCTGATTGGAAATTAAGGTTTCTAGACAGCGATCGTTCATTTGCGCCAATGGTACCCATCATACCATAAAACTTAATGTCTAAATAATCAGTGAGTGGGTTTGAAATGGTTAGATCATAACCTAATTTACTAACTGTGGGATGGTAGCCTTCGTGATTAGATGCAACGTCACCATAAAATGTGAACATTCCAATCCCCTAGCCAATCCTGGGTTTAAATTGAATCTTTAAGGTTTCTGATTCTTCAGATTCTTCAATTTCTTGAGCTTGCGTGACTGTTGTAACTGCAAGCAGTAAAAGCAATAAGGTCCGTTCAATCCACTTCATTCCGTGCGATAAATGGTTAATTTACGAGAAAATCAATCAATGGTTACCAAATTGTATTTATTTAATCCAATCTTGGTTAGCAACCATTAGCGCCTCTTGTATTGAAATTCTTTCTCCAGCGTTGTATGCAGTAACAAATGGCCCTGGTAAATCATATGGAGACAGTTTTTGTCTTTTATCTCTCGCCGATTTGTATTTGTCAAATCCACCTACGGTATATTTTACCCAGCCTTCATGAGATTCTAAGGCAATACTTTCATTAATACCGTATCGTTTATTGATATAGGATTCAGTAACATTTTTGTGCGAAGCAACAATCTGAACCTTAAATGATATACTCGTAGTGATTGCAGAACTATTGTCTACTGTGGTGTTGTCTACTGTAGTATTGTCTACTGTAGTATTGTCTACTGTA
>JACKZZ010019513.1_pt1 | contig 35733 bp, 14 predicted proteins | sample 8027871 | NCBI WGS metagenome assembly JACKZZ01 (sample SAMN15724774, study PRJNA655200) | protist metagenome | isolation source: fluorescence activated cell sorting (FACS) single amplified genomes of... | place: USA: West Boothbay Harbor, Gulf of Maine | collected 2000-07-19
TCTATCTATCTATCTATATTTCTTTTCATAGAATACAATCCCGCACACCACACATATTTTTATACATGTGTAATTATTTTATTTAACACAATAAGGTATGCAGCTATAACGCTATAACCTGCTATTTTCAATTCTGATGGCTATTAATAAAGTACACAGAAAATTCAATTATAAATAGTTTTATTTTTTATTTGCAAATAACAGCCAATATATTTTACGTAGTATAATACCTAATAGGCCGTAGTAGTGTTAAGTATAGAATCCAAGCCAGGCAAGCACCCACACATAAGGTTCTTATCGATCCGATTTAATGAAATAAAATCGAACAATTGCAAATATTATTACTTGGTAATATAGCACTATATCACTACTGGACTATACTTTTTACTATGCCAGTATGGTATTATTATTACAAAAAATGAATTTAACATTAACATCTTTTATATATATATATATATTAATACAATGAATTAAACAAGATATGTGCGAAGGTATGCATATATACATTAACATAGTGGTTGCAATTAATAAAATATATTGATATACAGTAATACCAATGAAGCGAATGATTACGTCAACATTGAGGCCTGTGGTGGCAGGGAAGACGGGGAAAGATGGATTCCGTAAGTTGTTTCATCAACCACATAATTATTATGGTAAACATATAATATCGTCATCTTCAGCACTTTCATGGAGGTGTCAATATAAATATGATAATGGTATAAATAATAGTAAGAGTAATAGCAACTGCTCAAGCGCGAAGTTTTTCTCCACAAATAACAGCACAGCAGCGAATGAAAAGCTTATTCGTACATATGTGTTTTTAAATACGCAAAAAGTATCAACTAAACATATAAATGAAAAAGTTTTAAATCATTTTTCAAACCGGATCATTAATAATAATCAATTAATTATTGACTTGGAAGAAACGACAAATAGTTTATTTACTTTTACAAAATTCTTTAAAAGTTTCATTAAAGATGGTGGGCGGGCCTTATTTGTATGTCAAAATCCAAGGTATTACAGCCTGCTTCAATTGCTGATGAATCCAAAGACGAAGAGACCGTTTCGACAATTATCATACAGTCGTTATTGGACACCTGGATTACTTACAAATAGGGACGAATTGGATAAATCATTAAAACGACTTTTAAGTGAAATCCAGGAATCATCCGTAAGAAGTCCGAATACTTCTGCTAGAGGTGATTCAAAAAGACAAACGAGGAGGCCTGTGAACAATTCAAGGACGTTGGATCCATCATCAATTAATGAGAAGCTTTTCGTTTTTCGGGAAATATATCAAGGGATTGATCGAGACGATCCACGTATGCCAGACATGGTATTTTTCTTACCAACGGAAGGTAATCGTATAGCACTTCATGAATCAACAATAACTAATCGTATAACTGCAGGTGTCGTGCCAGTATATGAAGATCCAAACGTTGTGCATTATCCTATTGTTGCGAATCATAAATCGCCACATGCTTTGACATTTATTTTATATACAATATTGTCGTCTGTATATGGTGCAAAACCGAAATATAAAGCAAAGCCAAGGAATTGGATTGATAATAGTAGGGGGAAAAGAGGTAAAAAAAAGAGGGCCGTGATGCAGATTAGAGCATTTAGCACTACCACAGGTAGTAGTTCTACTAAAAAAAGTAGTACCGACAACAATAAAAAAACAGATAGTAGCAGTAGCAGCAATAAATCAGCAAAGGCATCTACAAAAGCAGAGGAACCAAATGATCGTCTTCATTCAACAGATATAGCTTTTAAACCAAATAAATCTGGATGGGGCTATACGAAGGATTACTCATCAAATTTTGATGATATCTTCAAAAAAAAAGGTGGTAACGGGAAGTATGCATAGAGAATATATATATTCTGTACTGGAACCATGAATTTTATATACACGAGTATATTACGGTTCGTATACGTGTACGATTTAATAGAAGAGAGAGGCAAATATCGAGTATTGAGCGTTAATATTTTTTTATAATAATATATATATCGTCCGTTTTCCATCAGCTATTATGAGTAGTTGATACTATCTATTTACCTTCATTGGTATTCTCGATTATGAGAATATCAACACACTAGTGTGAGATAGATTATTTCAGTTATTGTATGCATATGCTTTTGAAGAGTGTAGGAATTATCATGAGTAAATTAAAAATAAATTAATGCGTAAATTATAGGTTCGTATTTTCGTTATATATCAAAAAATATATTTTTTTTTTATAAAAATATTTATAATACGAAGCGTACACGTAGTCTTTCCTTGCAAAGGAAAGACTCTGCGCTTGCCAGAGTAGCGTACACGCGTATTTAAAAAATAAAAATAAAAATTTACAAGGGAAGCATATATTTTATTTTTTTATTTCATCGGGGTATGTACACACTCCACATGTAAAAAAAATACAGTTTCTGTATATGTTTTCATTTACTCTGCCGTGTGTATACTCTCGCTTTTCTTTTACTTTTTTTGTTTTCTTTTTAATTTATATAATATTTATCTTATATGATATTTGAATTATTTGTTTCCTGTTTGTTTGTTTGTTTCTTCTTTTCTCAATGCAAAAACAATCTCAGGCATAGATAGAGTAGACGTTTTAAAAACCACCCATAGATCCATTTGGCATCATTCCACCATTCATATTTGGCATTCCACCCATGTTGTTATTCATACCCATGTTGCCGGTTGGCATTTGTCCTGGCATTCCCATACCCATACCTTGACCTGGCATACCACCCATATTTCCTTGTGGCATGCCACCCATTTGGCCCATTTGACCTGGCATCATTCCCATTCCCATGCCTTGATCTGGTAAAGCTAACATTCCTTGTCCATACATTTGTGATTCCATCATTTGTTGGTTGACCATCTCCTCGTTTCCTTCATCTTTTGGTTTCGTACGTTCATCTATTTCCTTTAATTTATTATTGGCATCTGAAATAAATTGTATTAAAAATGGCATTGCAAAATCCGTCAAACCGTTTTTCCATGCATATTCCATTACTACCTCTGGGCGTATAAGCTTGTTGCACGTAAACAATGTAGCCGCGAAACATGGTTTATCACCTACATCAACGAAAAATTCAAGTAATTCTTCCGCAATCTTTGAATCGCCACTATCTGATGCCGTATCAATTGCATCTTTGTACATCTTGTCCTCTTTACTAAGTGCAATACTTTGTGGGTAGCGTTTGTTGCTTTTGTATAAGTATGCAGCGATGCGTCGAAATTCTATCAAATCATGTTTTTCAATTTTTTGCGCTAAACCAATTTGATCAAAATTATCAAATGAATCGATACTAGTACGTAAAGAATCGAAATCTTCGTCATTTACGTACATTTCGTTGATAGCTTCGTTGACTGCAGTTAAATTGTCTTTTTGGACAGCTTTCAAATATGGCATTATGATTGCTAATTGCTTGTGTTTACGGATTTGGTGTGTTACACGCGTATGGTCCAATTTACTTTGTAAAATTTTCATAAGCTTTCCTAAATTTTTTGGATCCTCCTTCAAATAAAAATCAATAGCGGAGTAATACAAATCTTGATTTCTTACTTTTTGTATGTTTGATATGAATTTATCATGTTCAAACGCTTCAGGGGAATGTTCCATCATGGTACGAGTTGCGCTATCAAAATCTTGATTTTCTTGTTGCAAGAAACACGCTTCTGCCCAATGATGCCCACCTTCGCATGCACGCAACAATTTTGGAATAGTACATTTACTCCAGAAAATTTTTATATGCTCCATCAACTTCTCTGGGCGATATTTGGAGTAAAGGCAACCTAATTCCGTGTAAATTCCAGTGTGAGCTTGTTCCGCACCTAATCCTTGCTCCAACAATTCGACAATATTGTCAAAATGCCCTAAACGTTCATATAAATAAACAACTTCTTCCAAATGATCTGGGTTCACGATGATGGCCAAGCCAGCAATTGCACCCAATTCGAATTTACCGCTATTAACACATGCAGCATTGACTTCTTTCCATGTGCGTACACTATTTGCTTTTTTCGCAGCATCAACTGCTTCGCGAAATTCTTCCAAATTAATATGACAACTTGCCAACATAGCAAAGTTGGAAATAGATTTAAATAATACTTTGCCAGCTTCAAACATACTTTCCCCAAAGCAACGGTCTCCAACGGATTGAATATCAGCAATATTTGGAGTGGAAATGAAAGATTCCAATTCCGTCAACATCCCCGTTTTAGCATATGAAAATATCAATTCAGTATCAACCTCTTTTTCTTTCACAGCGGTACGAGCCATTGTTAAATATGTTACTAAATCTTCATAATTATTTTCATCTTTACAGGTTTTAATAACTTCAACAAAATTCGTTGCGTCATTTGCTTTTACATAGGAAGTGATTGCATCGTGCGTCATGCGTTGATCCAATTGAGCTTTTGCTAATTTTGTCCATACGTCTGATTTATCAACACGTTCAGCATATTCAAAACCACGTTCTAAATTTTTAATTTGGAACAACAATACATCCACAGCATCTTCATCCAAATTAAATTTCTTATAGATTTGAAATGCTTCCTCAAACAATTCGTATTCCTCTGAACGTGCAATTTTTGCAATTGCTGGGCCATTGAAGTTATCAAGGCGTTCGATGTAACCACTGACACGTTGCGCATCAGCTTTAATTGCAGTTAAAATCAATAAATTTTGTAAATTTTCATTTGTAGCAAAATCAGTATGACCTTGTAAAATGATTTTTTCCAATAATTCAATCAATTCATTTGGTAAGCTAGCATCCATGAATGCTTTGACAGTTGCACCTAGCGCATCAGCATTTTCGTTTTCTGGCAATGCAGTTCCAACAACTTCATCAATCAATTGTCTCTTGTATTCATTTTTATCATCTAATACTTGTTTCCACAAGTCAAAATCTTGTCTTTCAACTAAATAACGCGCTTGATCTTTGAAGAGACCATTTACATTGGTCACTTCAATTAATTCCGCATCGCATTTACCCCATGCACGTTTGTATGCTAAATATGCCAAATATGGGTCTAATTTCTCACAAAATTTACCTACAACTATAGAATCGTAAAATTGATTATGCAATAAAAATTGTTGCGGGTCTTTATTCAAACGAATATAAAGTTTACCAATAGCATTATGCGTGGCTGCCTCGGTATTGCCTTCTGCAATACGCGCTTCAAGCCATGGCTGCAACAAACGTAAACGATTGCGTTGCTCAACTTCATCGACTAATTCATCCACTGGGCATTGTGTCCTAACATTGTTCAACAAACCACGGATGAAATCTTCATTGCAATCCAAATCAAGCAATTTACCAATAACAGCTGGTGTCTTAGCTGGGCTAACTTTTTCAACATATACTTGAATATATTTCTGCAAATTATTGTTGTATAAATATGTAGTCAACTCTGGAACGTAACCATGTCTGTCACATACGTGAATCAATGGGCGTGGATCTTGCAATTTAGCTTCCATCAGGAAATCTTTCACCTTGTCTGCATCATAAACCTTTGAATCACGGCATACGCGCTCGACTTCACGGAATTGATTCATTTTAGCAGCAGCTTGGATGTAACGATAATGAACCTCTGGATCTTGCGAATTATTAACTACTGCACCTAAATAATAAAACATGCCTTCGAAAAAGTTAAAATCTTCAAAACATTTAATTAAATTTTCAGCACCAAGTTGTTCATTATACTTCGTTGCAATTTGTACAACAACTTGTTTGTTCAACGCCATATTGTGTTTTAACAAAGTTTTAATGCATTCAATTGCATTCTCTGGTGTCAATGTGCCAAAAAAAGTAACTAAGAAATCTGCATTGATTTGTTGCGTGTATACAACTACACGTTGGATATCTGCTAATTCCGTGTAATGTGACAATGCTTGTTGAAACAATTGTGTACGCTCACACAATTGTGCAATCAATTCACGATCGTAATGCGAGAACATGTTTGTCCCTAAAATTGCATCAGCAACTTGTGGTGCGCCACCACGTAAATTCAATTCCAACAATTTCGTTTGCAATGCAGCTTCCTCTGGCTTATTGCCCTTCAACACATCGAGCAAGAAACTAGTACACTCTTGGATTCTACTCATTTGCATGAATACATCGACAGCTGCATTTACGTCAATCAACGCACCACCTTCATTGTTTGCTAAGCGTTTTGCAAATGCTTCTGCACCTTTTGGATTTTGACGTACCATATGTTGCAACATCATTGGATAATCAGGACGAAATCCAACTTTATTTGCATATTTAATGATATTTTCATAATCACCGGTTTGCATGAAGCAATTGATAACTTTCTCCGTTGCATTAGCACGTAAGTATACGGCCAAAGCCATTTTTGGATCTTGAAATTGCATGATCATATCACCAAGTTGCTCGCTGCATTCCAACTTATCCTCCTTCAACCATTTCTCTAATAATTGCTTTTTGTTTTGTTGCAATACTGGCTTGACCAACTCAACACTTTCAACTGCATTTAATTTGCCAATTTCCAACAAACTACTAAAATATTTCAACACTGGTTGCGGTTGACCTTGCACTTGTGGCAACGCTTGGAAACGTTTGATGGTATCCATATTTCTTAATGTATTGCCAGGTGATTTTGCTGCTAATTTAGCTGCACCATCGTAATTCCTAGCTTGCATCAAGCGTTCAAATTGCTCTTTGAACAGACCTTCCCCACCAGCTAAACCAAGCCTGGAACTGATTGCAAGGGCTAATTGCGGATTGTTCATCGTGTTTTGAATATATGGTACCAAATTGTTTTCATCAACGCATATGGACAAGACACTGCCTTTCTTCGCTGTTACTCCTAATACACCACCATTTGATGGGTCTTCCGCACTTGCAAAAACCGTTTCCATGCTGATTCTGTTGCAATAAATCATTTGACCAGTATGCACATCAAACATATACAAATAACCCATGCGTGTGATTAAAAACAACATTTGATGCTTTGCACTCCCTGTTAAACTCACAGGAAAATCCCCTTGTTGCATTGCTTGTTGTGGAAATGGTACGTTTTGCGGTTGCAATTTAAATGGTTGGCCACCACTACTTTTATCAAAACCAACTTCCATGATAAATAAACGTGGATTGTTGTTCTCTTTTTTTTCACAGAAACTAAATAACGTTCGTGGCGTAGACTCATTGTTCACAGTTGCATCGATGAAAGTACCCGAATGACCAGCAAGCGGTTGGCTTACTTTTCGTTTGGTACTATACAATTGCATAGCGCCATCGATGCCACTGTTACCTTTTTTAATGCCAATAACAACTAACCATTCTCCGTTGGAACTTGCTTTGTATTTTATTATTTGACAACCTTGCAAAGAAGCATGGCGATCGAACATTTTCTTTGGCTTCGCATCGCCATCGATGCTCCAGTGGTATACACTGTTGTTAGTGACAATGCCGATTACCTTTGGGTTGATCCATGTCCAGAATTTTACATCGTCATTGCTAGGCATATCTACATTTTTCATTTTTGACTTTAAATCAATATTAAAAATTTGTAATTTTTGCCCTGCACGTAAACCAATAATTTTACTGATTGGATTCATAATAGCACTATCGCCTCCGAATGGAAATTGACTAGTTGCACGAGTATCAAGCTCTATAACATTTAATGATTTCTTCTCGCCTGAAGTATTTTTTGCACATAAATATTTGGAACTTTCTAAAGTAACACTACCAAATTTAACATCATTCGAATTAATGCCTAATTGGCATATATTCATTTTCTCTTGAAAGATAATTGGAATATTTTGCTGCGCCATGATGCTTAATTTTTTTTAAAAATTATTATTATGTTTTTAAAAAAAACAATCGACTACGCGCTCTGGCTCTCCTAACTGATTGTGGAACTATAAATAAATATATCTATGTACGTATCTAGATAGATTATATTACTGTATTCTTCTATTCCTCTGATATGTCTAGATCTATGCATGCCCATATTACGTTTTACTCTTCAATATAATATAATATATATATATATATCCTATATATCATCTTCTATTTAATGCTTCGTTTATTCATTTTTCTTGGAGAGGAGAAGACGAAAAAGAAAAAAGATCCAAAATCTAGTGCGAAATCTAGTGCTGTGTAATGCTAGCCCAGCTATTAACTTATTTTCTCAGCATCTAATAAAAAATCTGTTTATAATTTATAGAATGGCATGGTAGTCTACAATGATATTTACCTATTGTAATCTAGATTTTTGTGCGTGGTTTGTTATAATTGGTGTGTGTGGTGTTGAACGATGTTCATGTTTGAGTGTTTTCTTTTTACTGAAACATATTTTAAGATTACTATTTTGGTGTCAATTGATAGGCGGAAGTAGCGCGCATATATAATCCTATTTTTGGGATAGATTTGCCAGGTTTGCTGGTTTGCTGGTTTGCACGTTTGCACGTTTGCTTCGGTTCTTCGGTTTGCTTGGTCCTTGGTCCTTTGATAGGTACAGTATATCTACGGCCACGCTCAGTTTAAGTACAAGTAATAGCTCTACTTTTTGCAAGCCTATACCGCACACTACCTAAATCCTAAATAACAAACTTACTCCACAACTAAAATTTAAAATATCTACAAATCTTATTTTTTTTTGGTACTGTATTAAGTATAACTTTACTTCTCTTTTTTTTAAAATTGGCGGTGATCTTCCACACGATATGCCACAATCTTAAAATCTACATAGACAAAATAAGTTTTTAGGATATAGCATAGCAATAGCATTATTAAAATATTTGATTATTTTGAACCACCTTATTTTGTATTTGGTGTATGTGGTATAGTGCTATTTCCATTGTAATAAAAGGCTAAATTAATTTTACAGTTATTTTTTAATACAATGCTATTTAGATGCTATTTAGATGTTTCTTGTAGATCACAGTCAAATTTCATACAAGTATCTTTTTTTTTTTAGTTTTAACAAAAATTTTCAAGTCAAAAATTTAGACATCTCATTTCTAAGTACAAATATAGGATAAATTACTCCAAATTGATATATTTAAGTATAATTATTTATAGTATATGACAAATTGTATATATTCTGTTGATTTTAATATTACACAGTATTGATTTTAAATTAGACTATTAAAATTCATGCCTATCAATAAAAAAATTTTAAAATGCCAGCGCCATGGAAAGCAATAATTCAACCATATAAGATCAACCAGAAATAATATATTAACAATAGATCATTACCATATAAAAGTTCAAATAAATACATTTTGTATTCTTATCTTTCATATATATTCATATATAGATATATATACATTTAAGCAATAACATAGCATCTTCTTCTTCTTCTGTTTGTCTGTGTATATCTCTTTTTTTATAATAGGGTATATATATATTTTACAATAGATTTTCAATATATATAAAATTTTGAACCCTTTTGATTTCGTAAACAACAACAATAATCAAATATTTAATACTAAGATTTAACAAATTAAAAAATAAATACAACAAAATAAAAACTTTAAAAAAACAATGTCAACGAACGTACGAGTTAGGAGCCATTCATTGGCTCATGCAAAACCAGCATGGACTGAAAATACTATGGAAATTTCACCAATGCCAGCTGCCAAAAAAATGAAACGTTTTCAACACGGTTCATCTTCATCTGCTTCTTCTACTGGCCTTACGCCGTCTATGAAAATGGATTTAAGCCTTTCGGAAGCACCGCCTGTCCGGCCATATGGCGTATCAATTAAGTTTAATGACAAATGTATAACAAACACGAAAAAGATGGATAAAATCTGGGGCGTACAATCGGATGACGTGCATGATTTAATGCGTGAGCGCGAAAGTTTGCATAGGCCATTTGACCCACATGCTAAATGGATTAAATACCGCCGTGTGCTTGTTGATTGGATGTGCGAAGCTGGGGATGAATTTGATTTGTATTTATCTACCATGCATGTTTCCGTCATGTTCCTTGATCGCGTATTGCACAAGGTCACTGTACCAAGAAATAAATTGCAATTAGTTGCAATTGCTTGCATATTAATAGCTGCAAAGTTCGAGGAGACGGAGGAAAAAGTTCCAACATTGCCTGAAATGAATCGTTATGCGCAATGGGCATTTGATCCAGATCAAATTTACAAAATGGAAGTTATGGTACTTCGCACCTTGAATTGGTGCTTAGGTACCCATACGCCATTGCATTTTACTGGCTATTATTTAAGCAAAGGCGTCTTATTTATGCCAGACAAAATGCAAGGACGAGCACTTGTGAAAAAAGTGCCTAGCTATTTAAAACGCTATGTTGAATTCTTTGCTGATCTTTGTTTACAAGATTACAAATTCCAAGAATACACTCCATCGTTGATGGGCGCAGCCATTATCATGGCATCTAGATGTGCATTGGGCATTTTGCCAATATGGAGAAAAGAATTAGAAATCCTTACGAAATACCCAGAAAGTGAAGTTGAACCATGTTTCAAAGCAATCTGGGCATGTTACCGTGAAAATTTTCCAACTGCACCAGCAGGTGCAGAGGAGGAGGTTGAAAACAATAGTCCAACTTCGGTCGTAAGTGGCGTTTCCAATGCTCCAGCAATGAAGTAGAAAAGCTAATGCGATATATATTTGCATCGCATTGACGTCAATGGATGCAATTCGCACGAAAATATGCGTATTTGGTTTAGTTAAATATTATTAAATGAATACATAGTGCTTGTAAATAATCGAATTTATGGAATAATATATTTATAACATGATGTTATGTGTCAACGTGTATATATATATTATATATTGGTTTGGAACCATATATATATATTGTGATACGGTATATTTTTCATTGACGATTTTAATTTTTTAGTAGCAAGAACAATTTTGTATATATACCGATAGTATAATTTTGTTCATTTGATAATTTTCTTTATGTATAAAAAAGCGTATGTATGTCGTGCATAGATGTACACAAAATTTATATTTTAGGAGTTTTAGGAATAGTCATGGTAGTAGTAGTAATTTAATGGAAAGTGGTTTTATTAGGTATAAACTGGTAAATCGTTGTCGTAATTTAGGAAAAAAAACGTACGCGTAGTTGTTTTTGTTTCGATTTTCCTTGCATGTATGTATTTATGTATGTATAAAAGAATGGCATTTGTTTGTTTGAAAGTTAAATTTGCAGAAACATAATTTTACAAAAATTTGTAATTTGATTGTAAATTATTGAACATGTAAATTAAGCAATTATTTTAACAAAACATGTTGTTGTTTTTGTTTCTATTTTCATTTTTTACGTTGAAAAAAGAAGGAATAATATATATATATATATATTATTATACATATGAGGCAGATAATGGGGAAACTTGCAATAGAGATCATAAATGTGATACGTATAGACTATATCGTCGTATAGAAAGTGATTTTGATATATATATCACATGTATGTATGTGAAATTTTTGGAACATTATAGGAAGGAAATTTATTTTCTTCATAATGGCTTATATATATAATATTACACATAATATATGCTCTTCAGTAAAGTTTTTTCATCAACATTTGGAATGTTGATCAAATACTTTACTGTTTATGTGTGTGTAATATTAAATATTTATGTATATAAGCCGAGATGATCCTGTTGGTAATTTCTTGCTTTCTAGTGTGTTAATTTTAATTACTATATAAAAGTGTCACGCATTAAGATTGATTTATCATTTGAGATAACATACATTTGAAAATATATATATGAATGGTATGATATATATGCATATGATATGATATGATAGTACATAGTCCAAGTCATGATACATATATGAGATTAAAGAAAGGCGTTATTAACGAATGTATTGTACACGCTCGTTCGAACCCAACGTTTTTCTATCTTTTATTTTTTTGTGATATAGTGTATTTGATTAGATAACATCAGCAGTATCATTTTTACATTTTTCGCGTCAACTGTGATTTTGAGAGAGAGGAGATTTTTAAAATTTCATTAAATATTATATTTTAAATAAAAAATTGTTTAATTTTATAGCGAGATAAGATGTTAATTCCTTGTAATAAATAAGACGGATGAAAACCTCCTCAAAATAGTGGGGTTCTAATAAGTACAGATTTAGTATACTATATATATTTATATAGGATAGGATAAAAATCGGCAAGATGGCAAGATGCAAAGATCTAAGATCTACCTATCATATATCTATAGTATACTAAAGTTGTACTTATTAGAACCCCACCGTTTTGTGTGGAGTTTGAAGATAACCTCAAAAAGTACTCAAACTGCACGTCTAATTTTGGATAATATACGAGTATTAAATTAAAATACACAAATCCCCGCCGTATTTTTATACTTGGACAAATTGGGAAAAGAGGGATAAAGTGTAAAAAAATATGTTATCTTTTCGGATATTTTTAATTATTTCATTCATAAATGGACATCCTGGATATTTCATGCAACCTGAAAATTTAATGGAGGTCCCGGTGGGTGAAAAGGGTATGACTTCTAATAGGTAAAATTTGTGGTTTAGAGTATGTAATTAGTAATATACCAAATTGCGGAGGCATACTATAACACAAACACGTAGCTCATGGTAACAGTTTCTCCAGTGATGGCTCTAGAAATAGCAATGACAATAATAATAGTAGTAGTAGTAGTAGTAGTAGTAATACCAAACAACAACGTAACCTATCTAAAAAACGAAAATTTGGTATTAGCCCATCAAGTGATAGCTCTGGTAGTAGTTCAAATGGTAATAGTGCTAAGAAGAAACGAATCGATGTTGGAACGTATAAAAGCGCTCTTTCTAGTAGCAGTAGTAATAGTAATGAAGAAGAATCAGAAAGTCCTAAAAGTGATCCAACTAGGGATATGTTTATGGGTTATGATGGGGCTGTACTTAGTGCCGATGAAGATTCTTTATTGAGCATATTACTTTAGCACGGGAAGTAAAATTATTATAACTTTAGATTTTAATCACATATATATAAATATGTATCAATAAAATAATTAAATGCAATTTAAACTTATTTTTTAATTTACTCATTGATAATTCCTATCATACTCTCCAGAAAGAATACAATAACTGAGACAAATCTATCTCACTAAACTGAAAGATGGACAATGAATCGTAACATTGCGATAGAGTTCATTGAAATCCACAGAGTGTGCCAATATTGACATTTTAAGATATTAAAAACATTGGTGGAGGTAAATAGATGTAATTAACACATTATATGCATCAATTGAAAACCGTAAAAAATATTAATATACGAATCGTTCGTATATATATACAAATTATTGTGCGCGACGGGGTTTTTTTAAGACCCGGGCCACGGATTAATAGAGTAATGTTTGATAGTAATAATATGGGTAAATTGTACTTTAAAGTTAAATATTCTGTACTTTAAAGTGTAATTATTTTTTATGATTCGGCATGTTTCTATCAAGCAAAGGTCACTCTACAGATTGTCCAGGTCTCTTCTCATTTTAAAAGAACGAAAAAGCCTTTGCTTTGGTGCTTTATTTAATAATTTGCAAGTTCCCATCGTTCTGGCATTTGGCCATTTTGCTGTAAATGGTTTAAAGCTTTGTTGATAACACCCTCTATCCTAGTATTAATAAGTTCTTTGTCAACAAAATCAAATGGGAGGCCTTTTTTCTCTTCCTCTTCGTCTTCCAAGACAACTTTGGTTCTCTCCTTTTTACAGGCACGTGCGTGCTTTCCCCAATGGCTTCTTTCACAAGCTCGAGAACAATAATATGTCAAATTACATCCTTCGGAACAAGGGGCAAATTCAAGAGGACGAGTTTCCACTTTTTCACAATACTCAGCTGAACATGGTCTAATGATAGAATGCATCAAGACGTTGGTCAAACGAACTTTCTTCTTTTTTTTCCATTTTTTTTCCTTATAATAAGCGGCTGAAAACATCATTCCCCGTTTAAAACTCCTTGGCGTTGCTAAATCAAACCTACCTAATGTTAGTGGTTTCGTTGCTTGAATTGTATTTGTAATGGTATTTCTGTACACATATTTCGATCCATCCTCTGATTTAATTTTGCGATAATACAACGCGGCTAAATCTCTAACATGTTTCCGTGCTATATAACTACGATAACAACGTTGGATGCATCTAGCTGCACGCCGTAATGATTCCATATAAATACGCCCCTCTTCATCATCTTCAGAAGAAAATATATCGTCTAGTTCATCTTCACTGCTCATTTCACCCAATAAGCGTACGCGAGTTAAATGACCTCGAACAAGTGCTTGAAATTTAGTTGCCCCAATGATTTTCATCGAATGTGGTGCACTTATAAGATCAGGAAGTAATCTGAACCAAAAGTATCGGAAACGTACAGCTTTTTTATTTAAATATGGTGACGTTTTGATTCTATACACAACGTACGAAACGCCTCTGCCCGTCTGGTGCGCCACATACCTTGTAGCAGGATTCACCACTATGAATTTCAATCCTTTTCCAATCATCTTTGATATTGGTGGCCTTTTACCGGATGCAAGCCCTTCAATACTCATAGCATCGCTAAATACGGACTCTTCCTCAAATGCTGGTCGTTCCTCTGGTCTGTATATATATGTCATTTTCATAACTAAAGTGTGTATCATCTTTAATGATTTCAGCATGTTAAGAATATCCTTTTTGCTTTTACTTGCTCCTCTAAATGTCACGTATTCAATTTTGGTAACCAGTTCTCCAATATTTGAAGCTAGATTCCGTATATCGGCTACAGTAAATTTACATTGAGGTAAAATATGAGATTTATTTACTTCCACTAGAAATTTAATTTTTGCCTCTATTTTGCTCATTGTTTCAAATTCTTCCGGGTACGTTTCTTGGATTTTTTCGTCCTTTGCATAATTTATTAATGTACTTGTTGATGTGATCAATAATTCGACATTTTCATTAATTTGATTCCATATTCCAGGAACAGTTTTAATTTTGAGTCGACGACTTCTAGAATGCCATCCTTGTTGGATTTGCGTCGCTGCACGTCTCATCTTTCTTATTCGACGGACAAATGGTAAATTTCCACCATATTGTTTAGCTTCTTCCCTACATGCTACTTTTTCTAAATGGTTCGCTTTTTTTACTGACCAATCGTATTTCTTATGTAAAAATTCGTAAATACCCAAAAAGCGAGTTTCTTGATCATCAATGTCTTCCATGTATAAGAAGCAATTACACTCAAATTCACGTATAGAATCCATAGCATGATCTATATTTTGTTTTTGAGAAAGTAATGCAGCATTAAAATCTTCAGCTGTTTTCTTCAACAATGGCAATTGAACAAATAACAGATCATTTGCTTCTTTTACCAAATAAATTTTATATTTTGCTACATCTTTGTGCAGATTTGTTGCAACCGAGGCTAGTAAATGGCCGCTTTTATGAAGCATTTCTGTATACCGGTTTCCGATATTACTTTTGTAATTGTTAAATCTAGTTTTCATAGCATTTCTGAAATTTTTCAATCGCGATAAAATTCCGCTAGTCTTCCTGTTTATAGGATGATCAATATATGACTGTATGACTGCCCTGGAATCTAGATTTCTCATCGAAAAACTCATAAGCAATGCTCGAATTCGCATATCTATTGCTCCGTTCAGATTTTTTTTCTTTTTCTCTGTAAGTAAATCATCATAATACTTAGCAAGGTTGGCACAAACGCCTTTATATGCAAATAATTTCCTATTTAAATATTCCAATCGATCGCCCAGATCCAAGGCAAAGCGATCTAATTCATATTCAATTTGTAAATAGTTTGAAAATTTATCTATTTCCTTATGAAATTCAACATATAGAAATTCTGACCATCTTTCGTTAAAATTAAATTGTGGGATTGGTGATATCATCTGAAGGTTGCTAATGGATCCTAATTGCCGATCTTTGACAAACAAATGTGACACGTGCTTAAATAGTATTTGTTTGATGGAAGCAAATGCATTAGGTACACATAGATTCATTAAAAATATAATCTCACTTTCAGCAATAAATGCAGATTGGCTACCAATATATTGATTTTTCAAACCTAATTTCACCGCCTTAAGTTGAACCTGTTTGCCACATTCAAGCCTTTCCTGAAGATCTTCTAATTCTTCGTATTTGAGTATATCTTGCAATAACGAAAGATGATCTTTATAGTGCTCATCATAAATAGTAGTATTTTTCATATGTCTTATCCATTCGGGCAATGCAGTATCAATATCCAATTGTCTTAATTGCGGGAAAAGGGTTTGGTTAAAAAATATATGTTTTTCTGTTATCATATCTAATTCACTAGTTTTAGCCAATAGCACTTTTGCCTTTTTCAACTCCATTTTCTTCACTTGTACTATAGATGCTATGCTGTTCATCGTGCCCTTTGATCTAGCTAATCGTTTATCTAGTCGTTCAAAATCTTCTTCTTTTTCTGCTTTGAATTTCTCTGTCATGGCAAAGTCCTTTGTTATTTTCCACTTTTGACGTAAACTTGCTTTCACATCAACAATTGTCTTGTTGATTTTAACACTTGCGTCGTCGTATTCTTGGATCATTTCTTCTTTTTTTTTCTCTGCACGTTCTAATTTTGCTTGAGCGATCGGCAGTAATGCTCTTTGTTCACATATTTTTAACCAATTTTCATCATTTTCCAGATTATTTATAATTCGATCTATTTTTTTTTGAGTTTTCGTTATTGAAGAAGAAATTTCATCAATATCATCAGAATCGTATTCTTCCATTTCAATATCTGCCTTTGCTATAAGAATTTCTGCTTCATATTCCGCTAATTCCGCTTGTGCTCCGGGTAAAGCATCGTAATAAAATCCTCCATCCAGTTCTTCATGCAAGGTAGAAATCATTTTTTCAATACCTTCTACCTCTGCTTCTCGTGGTGCTATAATTTCCATGTAGTAACTTTCAACATCGGCTGCAATCATCTCAGACCTTTCCTTCATCAATTCTATTACTGCAATTTTCCTTTTGTATTCTTCATTTATATTTTGCAGCTTTAATTTTGATTCTTCGTGCTGTGTCCGGGCAATTGCTCTCTCTTTTTCTATTGCTTGCACATTTTTTTCTAAAATTCCTAATGAATCTTTAATTAGTTGTCGTTTCTGTATCAACTTCATTATATCTTCTCGAACGTCATAATACAGAGATTTTGACAGCACTTTAATCCCAACCATTTTTACATTTGATAATATCTTTGTTACTACATTTTTTCCACGTTCTTCTAATATCAATGCCATGTCGTGTATTGTGTTTGCTTGTAGTAACTTTTCAAAAAGTATACTTGGTGGTGCCTTTCCTTCGTCTACATTGAATTCATCCAGAAATGGTAATACTTTTGATACTTCTTTTATAACTTCAGCTTGCTCATCTTTAATAAACCCAAAATCTTTTTGGATATTGTAATGATTTTTCAATCGTTTCGTTGGGTAGCCTGTAATAGATGTAAATACATCCTTAATTTTTAGCAATAGATTATCATATTTACATGAAGCCTTCAAACCGTCTATTTGAAGATTTTTACTATCATCATATACAAAATCTATCCATTGCTTACAAAGTTTGACTAAAACTTGATCTAGCGTTACTGGTTTAAAATGCAATTCACTGTCATTTTCTATAACATTAATCAATTTCATAAGTGTGATTTCTTTAAAAAATGTTTTTCCAGTCTTCGCCACAGTAATTTGTAAAAATAATTTACGTTGTCTCCATATTCCATAACACATACAATAATGTTTCGATGCTACTTTACATAAAAGTGATATAGTGGTCCATTCATTTAAAAATGTTTTATAAAAAAATCGCTTGACTTGCGTAAATATATTAAAAGCGCAATAGGTTCGGAAAGCTCTTTGAACCTTTAATGTTGCCCATAACTTTTTTTTCCACCATTTATCGTGTCTACGCCATACGCACTGAATAAAAATTGCGGCAGACACACGTCGTCGAAACCATGAACGGCAACGAATTTGTGTTAAGGATAATTTATAGAGATACGTTCGATATTTTCTTATAGTACTGTAACAACGAAACCATGCTTGGATTTCAATGCTACGTTTATTGCGGACGAACAAACCGAATGGTCCCCAAACTTCTAACCAAGCTAAGAACTTGCGCGCGACATTTTGAATTTTGTGGGCACAATCATCGATATATTGATTCCATCTAATATTTAGAACCAATCTCCCTGTAGCCCAATAAATTCTATATGCTTTTTGAATTTTTTTACAAGCTTGATTTCGCATGACATGGATTTCCCATTTCACTAAATATCGTGCATAAATATGTGAGAAAACTTTTTTCCGTAACAACCTGCATTTGACCATTTGTTTATGGTATTCAATCCAAGCAAGATAATGTGTTTTTAACTCTCCGTGCAATACACGTTGGAGTAACTTTTTCATTCTTTTATTTTTTTCCACAACGTCATGCCATTGATTTAGAGCCGTGGCTGCATGGCGTAACAATAACCGCCTTAAAAAGAATTTAGCTTTTCTAAATCCTTCCTTTTGCATCATACGTGTTTTTTCCTGTCGAATACCTCTCCTAATTGTTGTATATTCCTCCCAACGATAAAATGTCGATGCTAAAACACCCGATAAAACTTTTCTTAACAATTTCTGTGCCTTTTTTTGTGTCTGTGTCAAACTTTTCCAAGCTGAAATAATTCTCATCAACGTACTATTTTTAAAATATGCACCGGCTCTTTTTAATTTACGCTTGTACTCATTATGTTGCTTTTGAATAAGACGTGCAAGTTTGTGATTTTTCCACAAGCGTTGTATTTTAATCGCAGCTCTTTTTGTAATTCGTAATTGCCATCTTATTCGATGTCCACGAAGGCATCGTTGTACCAATAAAGATGCCCATGTGGATCGGGATAGACCATGGTAACCCCATACATATTCTTTAGCTAAATATCCACGCCACATTGTTTGTATTCGAATAGCGCTAAATTCTTCTTGATGGAAAGGGAGTATAGGTCCTCCATGGTATTGTTCTTTCAAAATATATCCGAGTCCTGTTATTAAATTTTCATTTTTTTCCATAATTTTAGAAATTGGTACAAGGCGTGGAGACCGACCAATTTTAATATTTATACGTTCCTTCATATCACTAAAAGTGGGACTTCTTTCACTAGTTATTAACGTATTCGGTGGAGTGCACATTGGACTTTTTTGGATTCGGCTTCGTTTAATTTCATTTCGCTTTGATTCGTAAAAAAAATGCAACCACGACATCATTTCTTCGCGTGTTTTACATCCAAAGTTTACGATTAATTTTTCTGTTTTGTCTTCTACTTTATCGTAATGTTTTGAAGTTACAGCGAATGTGTTGATTGGGAGATTATCATGTGTTTTATTGAGACCAGTAGGTATGAACTTGGAGCTTTTGATATCTATCATACCAAGACATCTTGTAATATCGGAACTTTCATAATATACAGCAAGGGGTAATTTTGAGTCAACAATTAGAAAAACGTGTTCCCAAACTTTCTGTTTTATACCACTGCTAAATATATAACCCTTTTTAAAGCCTAAAGTTCCAATTGATTTTTTCGGACTAAGTCTTGTGTCAATAGTTTTTATTTCTCGTATTGGCTTCAACCGTTTCTTGTTAATCATCTTTTGAGAGCTTTCTTCCAATTCGTAAAAGTTAAATACCAACGTTTTAGGGCTTTCTGGACGATCTAAAAAATTCCATTGCTGCTTATTTTTTTCAAGTTGTAATTGCTTAGCAACATTTTTATTATTATTATTATCATTATTATTATTATTATTGGGCGACATGAAAATAGACGGGGATCGAGTTGAAGATATTGGGGACAATGTTGTCGGAGATATTCTGGCATTTTTACCTATACCTCCATAAACGTCCGGATAGAGCAATTCCATTTCTTCATCTTGCATATTTATTTTCGGGGATGAAGTAGACAAGATAAACAGTGGTGGTACATAAGCACCAAATGGCGACAATTTTTTATCATTATTATTTCCATCCTTCATTGTAATACTTTCAACTTCATCGCTAATGTTTGTAACCTCAGAGGATACAGACGACGATGATGAGGACCATTTAGAGGACTTCATTTGTTAACGACCTCGTTTTTCCGGGAATGGTTATTTCTTTTATCTACACCAGTCTATATCTACGAAAAAATTGCGCGCATACTATTATTACTCAAAGAGTTAAAATAATAGTTTGGTCTTATATACTATCCGATGATGATGATGATGATCGTGTGATTTGCTGAGTATTACAAGGTATTATAGCTACTATAGCTCTACCAGTTCTACCTTCTACCACCTATTATGTGGTGTGCCAGAGTGTGATGTGATGAGCAAAAAGACGTTACCAAAGGTACACCAGGTAAATTATCAGATTACACTGGTGTTCACACACAAAGTATCACTGCCTGTGTACTGTATCATAATAGTAGCAGTACTTTTGTAGTTTTGTAAAAAAACACTGTCACAAGTCACAATGTTCACCCCCACCACTTAGGGAATATATATCAATAATAAAGTACGTACATCTGTATACTAAATAGACTAAAAGGATTGCCAGATTTGTAGCTATAGGATAGCGATCATGATGATATATTCGTTATTCTCTTGTTATTATGAGGGCGGACGCGTAATAACGTTGCAATAATGCAATAATTATATATAATTATTTGTAGATCCAACAAATTCATATTGCATTATAGAAATTGTTGGTGGAAAAAAACGAACAAAGATTTCTGTGTTTTATATGTACATTTGTTTAATCCTTTTCTTCTTTTGTTAAATTTATAATTGATTTTGGTGAAAGATGGATGAAGGAAAAAAAAGTAGGAAGAAGAAACGTGCGTTGACGATAGAAGATTTATTTACCAGTGTTAGTACTGTTAAAGCATACAATGATTTTCCTGCACCTCCACGGTATGTTTTGTCTCCGCGTTCTGCAGAGTCATGTTTAAGGGAAGGTATAGATCCAGAACAATTACGTATCCGTGATCTTGACTCATTTTGGGAACCTGGTATTGACGCATCACGTCAAGGAATGAGACATGAAGTTTATAGTGAAAGACGACATAGTATTATGAAATCATTGCGTAAAGCTCGGACTGCTATTATTAATGCAGATGTTGCAAAGCAACGAAGAGGTGGTAAAGCAACTAGTTCAATAGCAGCTCAAATGAAGGCTGAGGAAGAGAAGAAAGAGTCGACCATGATAGAAATGGAGGCTAAACGATTGGCAAAAATGCAAAGAAGACAACAGAAGGAAATTGAGCAGTTATTGTCATTTGAAATGAAAACTGCACAAATTCAGGAACAAGCTCAACGTAAATTAGCAGAAGAAATGAAACGACAAGAACGAAAGAAAAGGGAAACTTTAAGACGACAAAAGATGAAAGCGGAGGAGCAACGTATGAAAGCATTGAAACACCAAGCAGAGGAAGAATTGGAGGAGAAGAAAAGACGTGCGTTAGCAAACCAACAGTATTTGAAGGAGGCACAATTAAACGCAGAAAAGAAACGTCAAGACAAAATAAGAGCAATTGAGGCTAGAAAAGCAGAGGCGGAACGTATGAGAAAAGCAGAAGAGCGTAGGCAAGAGACTGCAAGAATTTTAAAGCAACAATCAGATGCCGTTGCTGCTAGGTTAGCGGAAATGCAAGAAGCTGAAAAAGCTCGAAAAGCATTTTTAAGAAAGAAAAAAGAGGAAAGGAAAAGAGAAATGCAAAGGAAACGTGAAATGATTCGTAGACGTATTGAAGGTTCACAAAAAAATCTGGAAAGACTTGAGGAGCAAAGAAAACATGATTATGACAACAGAATAAGAGAAAGTGAAGCACGTAGGAAACAACGTACAATGCAAGAAGAATTGGAAAGAAAAGAACAACAAAAATTAAATCAGTTGAATGAACGGAAACGAAAGATGATATTGGAGGAAAGACGTAGGGAAGAAGAGATGCGTGTGCATGAATTGATGGCTAGGCAAGAAAGTGGCAATGAAGCATTGGCTCAAGTAATGGATCAACAACGTAGGATGCATTTGCTGAAACGTGAACGTATCAATTTATCCCAAGAGCAAAAGCGATTGAATGTCGAGAGACAAAAACGGATAGCTGAATATAAACGTTTACAAACGTTACGAAAAATCAAAGCTGATGAAGAAAAAGTAGCAAGAATGGAAAGAGAAAAACAACGTATGTTGCAAAAAAGAAAAGCAGCTGCTATCCAAGTAAAAATTCAACGTGATCAAATAGCGAAAGGGTTAGAAGCATTGAGATTAACAAAACAATGGGATAAAGCAGGTGCATTGTTAAGTGACGTAACATCACCAAAAAAGAAAAAGAAAAAGAAAAAAAAGAAAGGTAAAAAAATGTCAGCGTCAATGCCTGAATTAAGAAAAGGAAATAATAATGATTTACCTCCAGTACCAGATCCAGGACCAATGCCAGAAGAAGCAAGAAGACGCATGGTAGAAAATCAAAACAAACCAACTGCACAACCATTTACATCTCCATACGAAGCACCTCCACAAGGAGAAAAAGCATTGCCCGGACCATCTGGTAAAACCGTGCCAGCTTTTGCTAAAGTGCAAGGGGAGAAAGGTCTTGTAACTTTTTAAAAAAGTGTGTGTCTGTGTGTGTGTGTGTGTGTATTATGGTATGCGTTTTTGTATAAAACAAGAGAGCCTTTGTTTATAAATTTGTAAAAATAAAAAAATATGTACGAATATGTGACATATAATTTGAGATTATAATTTATCACATATGATATATCAGATATATATATTTATGATGGCCTGAGTGGTAGTCGTCTGCGTCGTCAGACGACACTCTTCGACCTTCGACGCAGACTATTCCTATAGTAAAAACCTTAAATAATACATAAGAGATATTATTACTAAAAAAAGTGTGTATCATACTGGCATACATTAATGATAAACATTTATTTACGAAAATAGTATGACAAAGAATCATACGGTCAACATAGGCATTCCACGCAATTCATCATCATTAAAGCCTCTACGAGAAGTATTTATTTGATTCGAACATTTTAATTCCCTCATAACCGATGGTAAAGCTTGATTTACACCTAATACTTCTCTACCCCCGGTCGCAAAGCCTTCAAACGCTTCTGCTAATTTTCGTATAGGTGCGACAACAAATCCTGAAGCAGGGCCAAATGATATACCCTCCGCCACATTCTTTATTGATCTAGAAATCCGTTCCATTGGGATTAAAAATGCTCCAGATGCACCTTTTACTGCTGTAGCACCTTTTCCTTCGCCCAGAGCTTTAAATGCATCGCGTAACTCCCGTATTACACCTGCTGGATTTCCAAAAATATCTAGAGAACCGAACAGACCTGGAACAGCTAACAATGCATCGGCTGCGTAATGTGCCCATAATTCTTCCAACATAATTCGAGAGGATCGTCTAATGTTTGACAACCGTACAGGTGCAAATTCAATTGATGCCCCAGTCACTCCACTAGTGCTAACATGCATATGTATTCTAGACACTTCAACACTACCTAGCGATGGATAATACCACTTTTTAACTTCCTTCGCTTTTTTAGGGGAGATTGTTGTATTATTGTTATTACTATTAGAACTATCTGCATTTATATTTTGTCGTTGTTCTATATTATTATTGTTGTTGTTGTTACTATTATGTAGATCTATTTTCATACTGTTAACATTGTTTCCCGCAAAATCATCGCCGAGTTTCTCGTTTTTTACATATCTATCTTTACCATACAACGCATCCAAATTAAGCGCAAGAGCTTCCATAAATGTACTAACCATTGGACCTTTAGCGTTAAGTACGATGTTTCCAGCATCGATCATTACAGTTTCTATACCAACACCTTCATATACAATATTTAATCCCAAACCAGGATTTTCAATCAATAAAAACACAACACCAGGCTGTAGATCGATTTGAAATCTATTCACCATTATACTTGCACTTTTCTTACCAAGGTGTAAATGAAAATCTTGTAGGGCTCCATGCATAATTTCATTTCCATTCTCTTGATCAAATAAACTAATATTTAAACTACTTAACGTAGCAAAACAAATTATGTTTTTCGCAGATACTTCTTCCTTCGCGTTGTCATCATTTTCTTCTTCCATTTCTTCATTGATTTCGAGAATAGTACTACGTGTTGTTTCATTGTTTTTACTCTTCAAATTATTGTTGTTGTTATCACGTTGTTTTTCTTGTTGTTGTTTTTCTTGTTGTTGTGTGCTATTGTTATCAACTTTCTTGACATTATCATCAATAGAAATATTTGTACATGCGTTACTAAATTTCATTAGTCGACTTACTGCTTCAGGAGACAGTAATAATTCTAAGTCTCCGGCTTCACCCTCAAAACTAATTTGCTCTTCATAGATAGTAAGTTTTCCGCTGGATAATGCTGCTTTCGGTTGATTAATACTATCAAAAATACTGCCTGTAGAACTTTCCTGACTTCGCCTTCGACTACTGAAAACACGTGGTGATGGAGGTGGTGTTGTCTCGGATAACGAACGACTTCTATTTTTAACAGTATGGAAAGCAACAATTGAATCATTTGCGCGACGTCCACCCCACACAATAAACGAGTTGATACTGTCCGGTTTTCCATCAGTTGCTACAAATGAGCCTAAATCAAGCAAGATATTAACAACACTTTTTTCTATTAATTCTGAATTGGACATTCTTACTTGTGCATTTAATGAAGAAAAAATAAAAGTCGCAATAGGTGTTAAAGCTAATTGGCTATTACGGCGTTTACGATCATCGTCACTATCATCATATTCTATTTCAACGATACCTCTAGGTGTTGGGACTTGCATTTTCCGTTTGTTAGATGAGGAAGACGTTGTCTTCGTTGTTGACATAAATCCACGTTGAGGAGGAGTTTTGAAATTATTACTAGTTGAGATAGACATGTGTTCAATTTCTTGTAATTTTGATTTTAGTCTATTTGAAGCTATCAAAGTACTGTTATTAGCAACAGGAGTTATCGCTTTTCTTCTTCGACTATTACGTTTGATTAATGACTCTGTGTTGTTACAATTAGTATGCCGACTGTTATTTACATCTTCTTGCAACAATAATGATAAAGCAATATGGTCAGCACAAACTTCAATCAATGTATATGTCGCACCAGTTTTTTTATTATTACTATCTTTCGACAGGTTCTTGTTACCGTGGTTGTTATTATTGCTATTTATATTATTGTTGGTTGGCGTGTTATTCTTCATAGATGAATTATAATTGCTAGCATTTTCATTGTTGTCATCATTATAATAATGGTTGCTATTGTCATTTCCATAATTGCTATTATTATTATTCATTTCACCGTCTTCATCTAACATTTCATCCTCGCCCAACAAAACATCCCATGCCCATTGACTCCATGTACTGTTGTTAATACTACTAACATTGTAACTTTCATCTAACATACCGTTAACATTATCATCTTCATTATTGGTCATATCAATATTTGTCAAATCAATATCTATTGATCCATTTAAATCATTATTACTGCTCCCTGTACCCCCATTTAATAAGTTTTCTTTTCTGCGCCTTTCCTCTCGCTCCTTCGCTTCTCGTGCTCTTGCTTCTTCTAAAAGTTTGGCTTGTTTTTCAGCAGCAGCTTTAGCTTCTATCACATACATTGCCAGTTCTTTTTCTGATTGTATCGCGCGATATTTAATCAACTCGATCATTTCAACTTGATTTTGTGTAATACTAGCCTCTAAAAATGGAATAAAAACTTCGATGTAAAAATGCGGTCCAAATGGATTTGGATTTTCATTAATTGCATAATCTACAACATCCCGTGGCAAGGGATTTAATGCAAAACGAGCTCGTGCACTAATAGTCGCACGTGATATGATTGGTTTATCATTAGCCCCTCTTAATGCATGATCGTAACGGGATAAGCTGACAGAAAGATCATCTATAACACCAACCTTGTCCATAAAACGTTCATCACCCTCTGGTTCTGACCAATGCTCTGCATCTTTCCCTTGCCCCGTTGAAAAACATTTGAAAGTTCTTAAAGTTACCATCACAGTCGGTCCACTAGGAGCTTCATATTTAAATATTAAATCTCTTATTGTGATATATGTATTTGCAAGTATTTTTGTCAACACAGCGCGTGTCCAATCATCTGCTATACCTGCAACACCACTAGGTTCAGCATTGCCATTATCGTTGTTCTTATTTGAATTATAGTTATTATTTACATTTTCATTATTATTTTCATGATTATTATTATTTCCTACAGTAGAGGATGTAGGATTGGTTGGGATAGTTTGACAAGTTGTATGTGCTGTATGTTTCATTTCTGCTTCTGTTTTAGAACGAATGACAATTAATATGGTATCAATCAAAAGTTCAATAGGCTGTCCAAATAAATTCGTCCATGGTATTGTTACACTTAGTTTTTTAATGAAGCCACGCGATATGTCAAACGTTAATGGAACACCAAGAGTCTCGCGTAATACATCTAACTTTAGCTCTAAATTATATAATATAAGGTTACCACCAATTGTTAATTGATCTACATTCAGAGAATCTTTACGTATAAAGTATGATAATTGCTCCAATATCAATTCTGTTAAATATCCCCGTAAAGGCAAGGTAGCAACTGATAAGACTGCTTGCATGTTGAATCGTAAAACAGTAGCTGAAAAAGGAATGGTTACATCACACTACTTGTCGTCCATTCTGTTCTTTATGTATATTTTTGTTGAAAATGAATTAATTAATTATACACGACGCGAGCTGGCGAGCGATGGCCGATTCATATTATTATTTTATTTTATTTTTTTTTGAAGAGAAGAATTATACCAGGTATAATATTTGTTGTTATGAGTTTGTATGTGATTATGCCAGCCCGCTATGAGTAGAGCTAAGTACTATTAATACCACACTATACTGCTGGTGGTATAATATCAAAAGAATCTATAGGTTAAGGTATGATGAGATGGGATTTGCACATTTCGATCTATATATCATATTATATAATATAATAGTATTGTGTGTATAGGGTGGAATTATACTGGTATTAATATTAATTCAAATTAATCTAATTAAAGAAAATAAATTGAAATAAATATTCTCTTCAAGTTTAGAAGGGTTGAGCTCCGCAAGCTTCCTTATTTACTTTTGCCCACCCAATTTGATTTTTTTCATTGTCAAAAACTAGGTAATAATTACGCATAAGAGTATCCCCAAATATAAAATACCCGCCAGGGCCTGTTCCGCGGACAGCAAGGCAATACAAAGATTTGTCGCCATCTGCACGTACATCACCTTGAAGTAAATAATCTTCAGGGTGCATTTCTAGGTTGACGTTATTGTCTAACCCGATATGGAAAAAAGGAAACATTGCAACATCAGTGGATGTAAGGTTGAAGCATGCTCCGTCAAAAAGTGTAGGCTGGCCTGGTTCAGTACAAATACCAGGCAATTTAGCACCTCCAGTGTTACATGTATTTATGAATTCTTGCTTCATTGAAGCAAACCCTTCATCAGGAAGCAGCAGGATATTTGTACCTGTATCTAAGATGCTTTCCGCTGACAATCCTTGAATAGGTTTCTTATTGCCCCCAATAGTAAAACTAAGCACATCCATTCCATAAAAATGACCTTTTCTAGGTACATATTGCATGATACCAGTATATAAATTTGGATCTATCCCGCCTAACGTTAAAGTACCATTACTTTTTGAGCCATTGTTATTAAAACATACAGCAAAGATAGCATCAACTTTATTTCCTTTTACCAGCTGCGCAAATACATTTCGGTTACCATTTCCAATAAATCCCATGACTCCAGTAACTATTTTCCACTGATCTGCATCTTCTGTCATTTTTGTTATCGATCCAAATTGAACACGTACGGGACCAAGAGAGCCAATTGAAACGTCATCCTCATACACATTCCCAGAGACAGTGCAACGAGCTGTCATATTTTTTAGATCACATGTTAAATAAGAGTTTGAAAATGTAGGAGGCGAACCTACTTTTGAGGTTGTTGATTTTGACGCGTCATATGCATTATTTGGTGGCTTTGGATTGCAACCAGAGCAACCAGCACCTTCAATATCCAAATTGCTGCTTCCACTATCAACATTTACAGGGAACTGAACAGGCGGTGATCCAACCTTAATAAATGTCCAATATATAGCGACTGGCCAAATATTCCCACCTTGCGGAAAGTTGTGTGAATCCTTTGACATTAATTGACGAACAACAGAGGAATGAATATAACCAGGTTTAGTTTTCATGTGGTGCAAATGGATTGGCAAAGTATGGAATTTTGGTTTATTCATTCCAACAGCTACTTTAAACTTGTTTTGAAATCCTTTGGTAGTAACATCAAGACCATCAGTAGTGCCACATTTCACTGGCGAAAATAGTAAACTTTCGTATAATAGTATTACGGAAATGACAACGTATTGCCACTGCATCAGTGCCTACTTTAATCAACAGAATGTACTGTTGAAAATGAAGATAGAAAATACTTTGATTGTTACTTCTTGTTTGTCTCGCAGTGTATTGTTGGAGAGATGGAGAGAATCTTCGATTGTTAATTCTCGTGTATTAATAGTATCTTAATCTGCACTACCTCACTACCTATATTACAGTACAGGTAATATATAATTTAAAATTTAAATTACAAAAAAAAATCATTATTTCAATTATTTCATCAAATTATATATGTTTTGGCACTTTGGCCATAATAAGCTGGCTTATTATTTTTTCGGAGATCCAGAAGAGATCGGTCTGATAAATACGGTATTTTTTATATACCGTAGTATATTTGTACATGGATAGTACTTATATTTATAAAGAGAATGGAAATATATTTGGAATTTTGATCATTTAAAAACTGTATATAGTTCTAATAGTAAGCCACAGTATAATACCAGGTAAGGACAGAAGAAAAAAAATAAAAAACAGGAGGTATTTATTTATTATCTTGAGATTATTTTTTAGATTTATATATGTAAAAGCCTGATTGGAACCCAGGGCCAGAAAGCAGAACAGGAGAAATTGTTCTTGATTAATTATAAAAAAATACGAACATATTACTTAGGTATCATCTATGACATACTTCGTAGTTCATTAAAGTAAAATATATTATTTTTTCCAACACCACCTCTTTTTCCTTTGGCCCTTTCTTCATTCCTTATTAATCTAATTCCATAAATAATTTATTCGAAAGTGGTGCATGTCCAGCTCCTCCTCCATTATTATTACTGTTACTATTTGATTTCTTTTGTTTCGATTGATCATTAGTATTATCATCATCAACAACAACTTGGTCATCATTTGCATCTTCGACTGCGTCTTCCTCTGCTGGGGTAAAAATTGGATTTGTTCTACTGACTTTAAAAATATTTAATACCCATTTCTCATTTGCTTTTTTGCCTATCTTAATTGCCATGTTACTTTGAGATACATCATATCGACATTTCGATATATCAATTGAAGCGCCATCTGGTGCTCTTAGTACAAATCCATATGTTTCCTCCTTAGCAGCAAATTTTAAATGAACACAATCAGTTTTATAATCAATTACTACTGTCGATGAATCAATATCTTCAACCTGTACTAGTATTGTTACCGAGGATTTGTCTTGGCGAAACCGATAGCGTGGTAATTTCAATAAATCTTTTCCTTTCGCTACAGCATCTTTTTGTACAAATGAATTACTTTGACCTTTCGCAGCATTTTTTTGCTTGTTTTGCTTCTTTTTAGTAGATTCATCCGCTCCATTTCCACCTGATGATGGTAATGTTCCTAAATTGCCATATGTATCCCAGTAATAACCTAAGCCTTCGTCACCATATTTAAATACGTAAAATTCTTTTTTACCATCAAATTTTGCAGACGGAATAAATTTAGCTTGTTTCGCTGCTTTCTTTGCGTCGCCATTTGCTGCTTTTAATGCTAATGCTGCCATTGCTTTTTCTTGCTTAACACGCTCTTCTTCCAATCGTTTCTTCTCTTCTTCCTCATGTGCTTTATCGCCTTGTTGTTGCCATTGGTTATATGCTTCCCTAGCTTCCTTTAATTTTCTTTGCATTTCAGGAGATAAGCCTGGAACTCCATCGCTAGTATCGATGCTTTCGCTAACGTCGTCGTCTTCATCCATGCCGCTTTTTGATGATGATGAAGTTGATGGTGCTGGTGGTACATCATCGTCTTTTTCCTCTTTGCTATCTTGATCGTTTGGTTCGATTGTTTCTGAAACTGCTTGTGGTGCGCGCGTAGAAGATATTTCTGAAATTAATTTATTATTTTTATTTTCAGATAATATTCCACTTTCGCCATCATCAATATCTGGCTTTGGTTCCGTAAATTTCTTACTTGGCTTTTTCGGTGGTGGTTTCACTGGAATAGTGACTTGTAATAAATTTTTCTTCTTTATCCACTTAGCTTTACCTTTATCCCCAATCACTTCATATGGCAATCGTCTTTCAAGTGAATAAATATCCTTTACTTCTACGCTTAAGTATCGGCTATCAACATCTAGATCAACATCAGCAATACTAGTTACTTTTGGTAAGGAGATTTTACAAATTAATTCCTTCGGGCGTTTGCTTTCAACTTCCCGTGTATGTATTGTATCTTTTAAATCAAAAAGTCCACGTTCAACGATAACAATCTTTGGTTCTACCACACCACCTTCAACTGGTTCTACTTCTGATTCTTTTGTTTTTTTATTCTTATTTTTCTTTTTTGATTTTTTCTTCTTAGAATTGGTACTGCTGCTACTGCTACTACTATTATTACTATTATTACTTTTCTCATCTGGTTTCGAATCATCTTTTTTATCTTTTTTCATTGATAACATATTTGGTTTTCCACCAAAAGCTTTTAAGCCTCTTAAAATACGATAGTTATCATCCAAATCACACTCTGAACCAGCAAATTTTTTATAATTTGCTTTTATAGCATTAAACGCTACGGATGCTACCATATTTTTAAACTGGTCACTTTTACGGGCTTTATCGACTGTTTCTGGATGAAAACAGACTTCAAAAGTCATACATGGTTGTCCTTTTTTATCTTGTACCATATGTGGTGGTCCAATCATATGTGGCAATTTCCAATTTTGACCTTTTGCCGTATTTGTAAAGGATGGTTTTTCCAACACATCTGCACAACAAACATTAATAAAACATTTTTCTTGCGAGGCATCACCTTCAACTTTTTTACCAAGCTTTTTAGTTTTGATAACAAATCCACCTTTTGGTTTAATAATTTTCATATCTTTTGGCACTTTATCATCATGTTCCATTTGATTGATATATTGCTCATATTCCGCCCTGTTTTTTGGATCTGATATTTCTTGCATGTATTCACCCAATAGCTTTTTAAATTCAGGCTCTTTAAATGCTTTTGTCAGCCTTGTCTCCTCCTCTTTTGTTAATTTCAAATCGTTTTTAGTACGGTTCATAGCGTCTAATAATTTCTCTTCCGTATCAAACGGCATTTCAAATTCTGCTTTTTCATCCGACATATTGTATATATGTATGTATGTATGTATATATATATATATGCGTATGTGTACTATATATTTTTTCGTATATAATTCGTTGTACCTATCGTTTGAATTTTCAAGAAGTATACCATCTCTCATTCCCTTGTGATGTTTCATATATATACACGGAAGAATTTCTATTTTTTGTTTTGATTCAGGCATTATTATTATTATTTTGAAAAGAAGAAGGGTGTGGTCGAATGGCCACTTGTACTTATGTATACTAATTACTACTTATTACCTATATAATATATATGCTCACATCTCACATCTTGATTTTACACAATCCAGAATTGCAAGTAGCTAGCTAGCATGGTCATAGCAGGGCAAATATCATTTTTTGAAAACCCACGAAATGGATGATGAAATGTGAATGATGATCCGATCAGCCGTTAAAATCATCATATTTTTTCATTATTCTTTTTTAAAAACAATAACAACAAAACAGTAGAAAGAATAGAAACACATGACAATATCTACAAGTGTGTTTCTAACTCTCTCTCGCTCTCTCTCTCTTTAGTGAGATTATATTAACAATAATAACATAAAGAAATCAAATAGAAGAAAATTAAAGTAAAGAAACAAAAATAAAAGATGAATAACTTATCGTTAATTGGGAAAAAAGCACATGTAACCACTACAGCCGATAACAGACAACGTCGAGTACCATTTATTGAACCAATGATATCACCTAAGAAAAGAAAGAATACTACTTCGTCTAGAGTGAAGCGGAATAAACAAAACGATGCAGCTGTTAAGCAATTGCTATTTGAAAATCGTCAAAGTCAATCAAATGATCATATTAATTATAGAATGGAGAACAACAATAACCAGAATAACTTGCCGATAAATTCTCCCAACGCAACTGCATGGCTACGTTCGCAAGGTTTATTATTTCAAACTGATTTTAACAGAAATGCTAATTTGGTGATTGAAGAGGATGATACTGGGATTATTATAACATCTCCTAGAAAAAAAGAGGGATATTCAAATATGAAATCATACGATCAAGATATAAAGGATGAAGAAGAAGACCAAGTGGAACCTCCACCATATACTACGCCACCATCTTATTGGCGTCAACGTTTTGGTAGTAGTAATAATAATAATAATAATAATAGTGAAAATCACTCTATTAATGGTAACGAAATGAGTCCATCATCAATGTTACATGTAGAACCGGAAGCAACACCTTCACCATCTTACATGTTCTCAAATACTGCAACGAAACATCCATTACGTATTGTTAAAAAGGATACTGACGAAGCAGAAGTAGAATTAGAAGTTGAAAGATGGATTCAAAAAGTGAAAGAAACTACATTAGCGGAAGATGGTGATGAAGAAAATAACGGTGCTGATAATAAGAATATGAATATTACTACATTTAATTCAAAAAGTATGAATGAGTTTATTGATGGTAAAAAGGGTCATCAAAATAACGGGCATACGTCGCTAATGGACTTAATGTCTTCTCCTGGTGATATACGTCAATGTTTTGCTGGTTATGATACAAGTGATACTGAAAATGATGAAGAAGATTTCGAACAGGAGGAACAGCATGCTGGTGAAGCAAGGAAAATATTACGAACTTGGTTAAATGCTGAAGATGAGGCAGAAAAGATTAAATTACGTGCAAAAACAAATGCATTATTGGATGATGCGATTACGCAAGATCAATCTTATCAACGACAACGATTAAATACCAATAATCGCAAAACGTTTCATGAAACTTTACGCGATTCAAACCGTACAGAGATTATATTAGACAAGGATCAAATACGGCAAATACGATCGAATTCGCGAAATCCTAGATTAGTAATTGAGGAGAGACAAAGATTGTTAAATGAAAAAAGAGAGCGCAGAAAACAACGACAAGAAAAGTTGGCAAAGGAAAGGCAAGAGAATACTATAAATATGAGTAAGTCGGAATACAATCGTTATAAAGCAAAGGAGGAGAGTGAAAAACGTCGTCAATGGAGATTACGACAAAAAGAACAACGGGAAAAACAAGTCCATAGATTACATCGCGTGAGTGATGACGATGAAAGCCCTCCACCATTTAATCGTAATAGCAACCATGTTGGTTCATCAAGAAAGTCTAAGAAAAAGATAGTCAATCCCCTGTCTAAATCTATTGTAAAATTAAATAACTTAGTGGAGCAACAAGAAAATGAAGTGAGACAAATGCGAGTTCAATATCAAAAGAAATTGAAAAACGAGCGTGAGGAAAAAGAAAAAGCACGCGTTAAAGAAATGTTGAAATTAAGGCTAGAAAGGGCGAAGCGGGAGAAAATATTGATTGCAAAGGAAGAAATGAGAAGAAAACGTAATCTTTCATTGTTGCAAGAATATTTCAATAATTGGAATCAATTTGTTCTAACAAGGTTTGATGAACGTTGTATGGAAGAAGAAAACATGGCAAATCTTAAAGTCATATTTCTAAAATGGTCCGTTTACGTTAAAACAGCATTATACGAGCGTAACGATCGTATTCAAAGAAAACATCGTATAGATCAATATAGAGCTTGGGTGAAAAAATCTCATATATTTAAGAAATGGTCAAGATTTTGTAAAAAAAGGAAAAGTGTAAGAAAAAGACAAAGACAAATTGATTTATTTGCACAAAAAAATCGCAAGAAGCGAGTTTGGAAAAGATGGCGTTTGAAAATTAAATATGTCGTTCGACGTAGAGAAAATTACCACAAAGCAACGTTATTGTATAAATGGAGAAGAAAGAATAACTGTTTTAGAAAATGGTGTACATTTGTAAATGATGTACAAAAATTTCGAAATAAAAGACTACGTCGAAAAAAGCTAGATAAGCTTGTCTCCGTAGCCAAAAGTACAAAACAAGAAGAAGCTGAGAAACTTCATGAGGAACGATTGCAAGAAGATTATGTTGCTGAAGGTATCCGAATGGCAACGAAGGTTAGTCCTTATGAATCCAAATACAATGATGAAGATGTTGATGATGATAAATCTCGTTATCATAGCAAGACAGAAAAATTGAATCGAGATGATAACATGATATCGTCATTACATGCATCACGTGTGCCAGCAGATAATGCATATGAAGGAAAATATTGTGAATTTTTAAGTGCTATGGAAAAACGTGCAGAGGAACGTAAAATAAAACGTGAAGCACGGCGTCAACGTCGCCAATTAGCTGAGCAAGAGAAATTGTATACAGAACAAATCAGGGAAATGGGCAAAGTAGTATTTGTAGATGCTGCTAAAGGTGGAAGAAAGTTCTTAAAACGATGTGAAGCAAAGCGTAGGAAACTGGAAGCAAAGCGTAAAGCAGAACGAATCGAACTTGCAAAAAGAAAATATGGAGATGCCATTATTAAAAATACGGAATTATGCATGAAATACTATGGATTTCGTCCATGGTGTTTATTTATGATACTTGCACGGATGGAAAGCGTTAAAGCCAGAAATCATTTTCATCGAATTGTTACTTTGAAAGCCATGAGGGATTGGAAACATTTTGCAAATGCATCTAGACGCCGTAAAGCTGTAGAAATTTTAAGAAAAGAAGCCCGTGCTAATACGCATTTTAGGTATAACTTAAAAGTTAAAGTATTTGATGCTATGTTAAGTTATCACAATTCGTTACGAATTCGCGAAGAAGCTGTTCGTAAACAAAATGAATATAGATTACAAAAAGATTGTTTAAGATATCTACGGATCAAAGCACGTGAATTACGTGGTGAACGTATTATACGATGCCAACGTGCAGATGTATTTTATCGAAAAAAATTAGTTTTGAATCTCTTCAGATCATGGAAAACCGTAATGCCAATGTTAAGGGAGGAGAAAAAGGCATCTTTACGTCGACGTGCATTACGATCTAAAGTAAATAGCTGGTTGAAGGATGATGATAGGTTGTGATTGTAAAATGTTGTAAAATAATAAAATAATAACATAACACTACATATCATTACAACTCGCATATTTTTAATCAAATTTTACTAAAATCGTATTATTCAACCTAAATTCTTCTAATTCCTTGTTATGATGATGGATTTTTCATTTCATTACATGAAAACAAAGGAAAAACATTGAAAATACCTTTTTAAACTTAGGCTCCACTAGTATACTGTTTTTCCTATCAATTGACAAAATAATTTTGACATTTCTTGTTTTCAGAAATTAGGGATAG
>JACKZZ010002944.1_pt1 | contig 35668 bp, 54 predicted proteins | sample 8027871 | NCBI WGS metagenome assembly JACKZZ01 (sample SAMN15724774, study PRJNA655200) | protist metagenome | isolation source: fluorescence activated cell sorting (FACS) single amplified genomes of... | place: USA: West Boothbay Harbor, Gulf of Maine | collected 2000-07-19
AGCACAATTTGATGATTTATTTGGAGATGATAAAAAAACTGACGATTTACCCTTTTAACAAATAAAACATGGCAAGACCTAAAAAATCACTATCGGAGGCAGTCTCCTCGGAAATTAAAGCAAGCTTCAATTTAGATGGCTTTAAAACTAAAAAAGGACTATCTTCAAAAGCAAAATTTAAAGAACAAACTTGGATACCACTATCAGAAGCTTATCAAGAGATAACTTCTGTGCCTGGTATCCCACAAGGTCATATTGTATTGCTTCGTGGACACTCTGATACAGGTAAAACTACAGCAATGATCGAAGGAGCTGTATCAGCCCAAAAACGAGGTATTCTACCAGTATTCATCATTACAGAAATGAAATGGTCTTGGGAACATGCCAAGATGATGGGACTTGAAATTAATGAAGTTGTAGATAAAGAAACAGGTGAAGTTGTTGATTATAATGGTAATTTTATTTATGTAGATAGAGAAACTATTAATTCAATTGAAGATGTAGCCGGATTTATCCTAGATTTACTCGATGAACAAAAAAGTGGTAATTTACCATATGATTTAATGTTCTGTTGGGATTCAATTGGGTCAGTCCCATGTGAAATGTCGTTAAAATCTAATAAAAACAACAACGAGTGGAACGCCGGCGCAATGTCAACTCAATTTGGAAATAACGTTAATCAACGTATTGTAATGTCTCGTAAAGAAAGTAACCCTTACACAAATACTTTAGTTTGTATTAATAAGGTATGGACATTAAAGGCAGAATCACCTATGGGTCAACCTAAATTAATGAATAAAGGTGGATATGCTATGTGGTTTGATTCTACATTTGTAGTTACATTTGGTAATGTTATGTCAGCTGGGACATCTAAAATTAAAGCAATTAAAGATGGTAAGCAGGTAGAATTTGCTAAACGTACTAATCTTCAAATTGATAAAAACCACATTAATGGAGTTACTACTAGAGGTAAAATTGTTATGACACCCCATGGTTTTGTTCTTGATGATGAAAAAGCACTTAAAAATTATAAAGAAGAACACAAAGAAGAATGGAAGAAAATTCTAGGTGGTGGTGATTTTATAATTGCTGAAGAGGATGAAGCATATACTGACATTACATCTCACACAGATGAGCCTAAATAAAAATTAGGTTACCCGGGGGGAATTTCGTATATTCCCCCCATAAATAGATACACATGAAACAAAAAGATTTACTTAAGCTCCTCGATAATATGGACGAGCAAGGAGAAGAGACTGTAGAGGGAGAAAGAATTCTAATGATAGATGGTTTAAATCTATTTTTTAGAAACTTTGCAATGATGAATATGGTTAATCCTGAAGGAATTCATATTGGAGGTTTAGGTGGATTTTTTAGATCCTTAGGAGCTGAAATACGTAGAGTTAATCCAACTCAAGTTTATGTTATATTTGATGGTACGGGTTCTTCTAATAATAGAAAAAATTTACTTCCTGAATATAAATCTGGAAGAGATTTACAACGTATTACTAATTGGGATGCTTTTGATAATTTAGAAGATGAACATGATGCTAAGGTAGACCAAATGGTTCGTATTATTCAATATCTAAAAACACTACCAGTAAAAACATTATCTATTCCAAAAGTAGAAGCTGATGATGTTATAGCTTATCTTTCAAGTGTTATTCCTAAAGATCCTAAAGATAAAGTTTTTATAGTATCTTCTGATAAAGACTTTTTACAATTAATAAATAAAAATGTTATTGTATATCGTCCTATGGAAAAAGAATTTTATACTGAAGAAACAGTAGTAGAAAAATTCAAAATGTCCCCTACCAATTTTATTTTATATAAAACTCTGATGGGTGATAATTCAGATAAAGTAGCAGGAGTTAAAGGATTAGGTCCTAAAAAATTATATAAATTATTTCCTGAATTAAGTGAACGAGATCTAACATTGGATGACATTTATAATATTAGTGAATCAAAATTTAAAGAAAACGTTATATATGCTCGTATAATTCAAAATATAGATGCTCTAGAACGAAATTATAAAATTATGGATTTATCAAATCCTATGATTGATGAAAATGATGAAAAATATCTAGATGAGGTTGTTAAATCAAAAGATATTCATTATATTCCGGATCAATTCATTGCTATGTATAATGAAGATAAGTTAGGTGGTATGATTAGAAACTTAAATTTTTGGGTAAAAGACATATTTGAATCTTTACAAGTAAAATAAAAAATAAATAAAAGTTATGACATTAATAAATTTAAATCAGTATGGTCCTACCTTCCAAATTAAGGTAATTTCATCTTTACTCACACATAAAGAATACTTAACAAATATTCATGATATTATAAGTGAAGAATATTGGGATAACCAAGCCCAAAAATGGATAATTAAAGAAATCCTAAACTATTACGATAAATATCATACAACTCCTTCCATGGATGTCTTAAAGATTGAAATGAAACGTATTGATAATGAAGTATTAGCATTATCTATTAAAGAACAATTAAAATTAGCATACCAAGCCTCAGATGAAGATTTAGAGTATGTTAGAGAAGAATTTTCTAAGTTTTGTAAAAATCAACAATTAAAAAAAGCATTATTAAATAGTGTAGATTTACTTAAAGCTGGGGATTTCGATGGTATTAAATATTTAGTAGAATCAGCTTTAAAAGCTGGTCAAGATAAAAATGTAGGACATGAATATAATAAGGATATTGAATCACGTTTTAGAGAAGATGCAAGAACTACTTTACCAACACCTTGGGAAAGAGTTAATGATATACTTCAAGGGGGTCTCGGAAATGGAGATTTTGGTCTTATATTTGGCAATCCAGGAGGTGGTAAATCTTGGTCATTAGTTGCTTTAGGGGGGCATGCTGTAAAAATGGGATTTAATGTTTTACATTATACCTTAGAATTAGGTGAAGCATATGTTGGTCGTAGATATGATGCTTTTTTCTCAAATATCCCTGTAGATACTATCCTTAAAAACAGAAAAAAAATTGAAGAAATTCTCCCAGAATTACCAGGTGAATTAATTATTAAAGAATTTCCAACAGGTAGAGCTACAATTTCAACAATAGAATCACATATTAGAAAAGTAACTGATTTAGGAACTAAACCAGATTTAGTAATTATTGATTATGTTGATCTTCTTTCAACAAAGAAACGAACAGCAGATCGTAAGGGAGAAATTGATGATATTTATACTAGCACTAAAGGACTTGCTCGAGAATTAGATATACCGATTTGGTCGGTTTCCCAAGTAAATAGAGCAGGTGCTAAGGATGATGTTATTGAAGGTGATAAAGCAGCAGGATCATATGATAAAATTATGATAACTGACTTCTGTATGTCTCTTTCAAGGAAAGCAAAAGATAAAGTTAATGGAACAGGAAGATTTCACATTATGAAGAATAGATATGGTATGGATGGGTTAACATTTGGGGTACAAGCCGATACTTCAACAGGTCATTTTAAAGTTCATGATTATAATGAAGATGATTATGAGCCTGATCAACCATCAAATCAATCTAACAGTTATGGTAATGTAGACACATTTGATAAAAAAATGTTATCTAACAAGTTTTTTGAATTAAATTCATAACCTTAAAAAATTATTAAAAAAAAATGAAAAAAAGTAAAGATCTACTGACTGAACGAGTTGTCTATAAACCGTTTGAGTATCAAGAAGCAGCTGACTATTGGCTAAAACAACAACAAGCCCATTGGTTGCATACAGAAGTACCAATGATGTCTGATTTAAATGATTGGAATTCAAATTTAAACGAAACAGAAAAAAACATTATAGGTTCAATCCTAAAAGGTTTTGCTCAAACAGAAACAGTTGTAAATGATTATTGGACACAGTTAGTTACTAAATGGTTTAGAAAACCAGAAGTTATTATGATGGCTACTACATTTGGGGCATTTGAAACTATACACGCTGAAGCATATTCACTATTAAATGAAACACTTGGACTTGAGAATTTTGATGAATTTATGGAAGATGAAGCTACGATGGCTAAAATTGAAGCTCTTACTACTGTTAGGGATAGTTTTAATGGTGAAAAAGATATCCATGAAATCGCTAAATCACTCGCTGTATTCTCAGCATTTACCGAGGGAGTTAATTTATTCTCTTCCTTCGCTATCCTCTTATCTTTTAAAATGCGAAATAAACTTAAAGGAGTGGGTCAAATTGTTGAATGGTCTATTAGAGACGAATCACTCCATTCCGAAGCCGGATGCTGGTTATTTAGAACACTTATCGAAGAGAATCCTGAAATCAAAACTCCAGAGCTTGAAGCAGCAATAAACGAGGCAGCATTATTATCTTTAAAACTTGAATTAGATTTTATCAGAAAATGTTATGAGTTAGGTGATTTAGAAGGTTGTTCACAATATGATTTAGAAAATTTTATTAAAAATAGAATTAATACTAAATTAGGTGATTTAGGTTATAAAGGAATTATTACTGATATTGATGTAACAGCTGTTGAAAGAATGAAATGGTTTGATCATTTATCAGGAGGTAAACAACATACAGACTTTTTTGCAAATAGAGTAACTAACTATTCTAAGGGTAATATGGAATGGGATGAAAGTATATTTTAATTATGGATAATAATAGTTTAGTAGAAGATTACTCTCAATGGGAGAGAGGTAAAGATTACCCTGAATTTTTTGATGATGTAGCATTATCAACAATTTCAAAGGGTTACTTAATACCAGGGGAAACACCCCGTAAAGCGTATAAACGTGTAGCTAATGCCGTGGCTGATAGATTAAATCGTCCTGACTTAGCTAATAAATTTTTTAAATACATTTGGAATGGATGGATTGGTCTCGCTAGCCCTGTTCTCAGCAATACCGGTACTGATCGGGGTTTGCCTATTAGTTGTTTTGGTATTGATACTCCGGATTCGATACGTGGTATTGGACTCACTAACGCGGAGCTTATGCGCCTTACATCCTATGGGGGAGGCGTGGGAATTTCCCTTAGCCGAATTAGAGGAAGAGGAGAAAGCATTACAGGAAATGGAAAATCTGAAGGTATAGTTCCTTGGGCTAAAATTTATGATTCAACAATTGTTGCAACTAACCAAGGTTCAGTTAGAAGAGGTGCAGCATCTGTAAACTTAGATATCAATCATAAAGATATTAAAGAATATTTGCAAATTCGTAGACCTAAAGGTGATCCTAATAGACAGTGTTTAAATCTACACCAATGTGTTGTTGTAGATGATGCGTTTATGAAGCGCCTACAAGATCGTGACAGCGAAGCTATGTCAACATGGCTTGAAATACTAAAATCACGTGTAGAAACGGGTGAACCATACATAATGTTTAAGGATAACGTAAACAAAGATAACCCATTAGCGTATAGGATGAATAACCTAGATGTTACAATGACTAATATTTGTTCTGAAATTACTTTACATACAGATGAGGAACATTCATTTATTTGTTGTTTATCTTCTTTAAATTTAGCAAAATATGATGAGTGGAAAAATACGGATGTTGTTGAAGTAGCTACCTATTTCTTAGATGGAGTAATGGAAGAATTTATTGTTAAAACTAATGGTAAAGAATCAATGGAACGTTCACATAGATCAGCTAAAAAAGGAAGAGCATTAGGTTTAGGTGTGATGGGGTGGCATACATTCCTTCAACAAAAAGGCTTACCATTTAACTCACTAGCATCAACAGCTTGGACTCATACTATCTTTAGTGATATTAGACAAAAAGCTGAAGCCGCCTCCAGACAAATGGCTTTAGAATATGGAGAACCATTATGGTGTAAAGGAACGGGGATGAGAAATACTCACGTAATGGCTGTTGCTCCTACAGTTTCAAATTCTAGAATTAATAGCTGTTCAGCCGGTATTGAACCACAACCTGCAAATGTTTATGTATTTAATGGTGCTAAAGGAACATTTATTGTTAGAAACCCTGAATTAGAAAAATTACTAATCAGTAAAGGTAAAAATCAGGATAAAATTTGGGACCAAATATTAGTAGATAATGGCTCTGTGGCAAATTTACCTAATGATATAATGACTGAAGAAGAAAAAGAAATATTCTTAACATTCCCAGAAATTAACCAATTAGCTCTAATTCAACAAGCCGCAGTACGTCAAAAGTATATTGATCAAACTCAATCATTGAATGTTGCTTTTGATCCTACGGATTCTCCAAGATGGATAAATCAAGTACATATGGAGGCGTGGAAACTAGGAATCAAAACCTTATATTACTTAAGAACAGATTCAGTAATTAAAGGTGATTTAGGTTCTAGAACAAGTGAAGATTGCTTAAGTTGTGATGGGTAAGCATGTCTTGAATATTTATAAACACATTAAAATAAATAATTATGAAAAAAGTATTAGAATTTATCAAAAAAATCTTTACAATTGTTAAAGATTGGATTGTAGCAAATGGAATCGAAGGAGTATTAGGATTAATCGCAGGTTTAATCTTATGGTCTTTTGGGTACAAAATATATGCCGGGTTTGCATTTGGTGTATTTGCTACTAGAAACTGGGATTTAGCAAAATCTTGGGTAAAGGGTTTATTAAGTAAATAATTAAAAAAATATTTAATTTCCTAAGAGGAGGGTGCAATAGCATCCTCCTTTTTATATTTATAACCATACAATTTGTTTCACTTAACCGTTATTATATGTTAAATAATATAAAAGAAAAAATCATGGCGTTTAAAGACATATTTAAAGATAAAAATGATGTGAATGAAAAAAGTGTAATAGGCTTTATGTCATTTGCTGTAATGGTTATTTTTGCGGTTGCTGATTTAGTAACAGGTTATTTTAGTAAAGATTTAGTAATTAATGAATTTATTTATGAATCATTTTTAATTATTACTTTAGGTTGTTTCGGAATCGCAGGATTAGAAAAAATTTTTAGTAATAGAAAAGAAAAATGAAAAAAATATTATTATGCTTACTATTATTAGTAAGTTCCCAAGCCCAATCCCAAAATTTATTTCAATCCATTTATAAGGATTTCTTAAAATATGGAACCATATATGGAGCTGGTGAAGTTAGAAATTCAGTTGAAGCTCCTTACCCTACTTATGTTGTAAGAACTAATCCTAATGGTTCTTTATATGATATACCTAGAGTAGAAAATAATACAATAAAATATCCATTTGACTATAGATATGGGTTTGGTATTAGAAAATTAGCTAGATTCGATTACGAAAGAAAACCTAAAAATTTTTATGACGGAACTGAAGAACAATTAGTATTTACTGCTCCATCATCCGCAGTCCAAGGACTTGAATACCAATTTCATAGAGAATGGGAAAGATGGATGGGTAGAGAATTTGATAATAGTAGATATTTTTTAAAACACACAGGAAAATATCATATTGTTAAAGCTGAAAGTAGAAAAGTTGATAGAATTAATTTAAAATACCAATCAGCTGAAACTAGAGCTAGATTACCTATTGGTAAAAAATTTTCAATATCTGCAGGTGCTATATTTAGAACTCATGATAGACCTTATGGTTATAATCCAATAGAAATTTGGTTAAATGAAACTGATGATACAGGTAATGCATTAAATCCTTGGTATACTTTAGGATATCAATATGGATATGATGATGTGTTTTATACCCAAACAACAGAAAATGGTGATACTACTCAAGACTGGTGTTGGGTAGATCCTAATGGTAAAGAAGTAGCCCACTCAGATTTATCATTTAGAGAAAATGTATTTCCTTCATTAATGAATCGTTATAATAATGAAATATGGTCTCAATTAAGTAGATTTGGTGAGATTGCTCCAATTATAGGTTTTGATTTTTACCATTATGAAGGTAAATTTTGGTTACACACTTATGCTAATTGGATTTTACCTTATCATCATTATGTTATGGGTGATGAAGATTTTTCATACTTACATAGAAATAATTGGGGTAAAGGAGGTCACAATAATTTACTAGAAGGAGAACAATGGTCTGATTATAATTTTGGTGCTGATTTAGGGTGGAAAGTTGGAAAAAGATTAGGCATTTTTGCAGAAGGTGAGTATAGTAAAATGTGGGATAGTCAATTATTTCAAACCACAATTGGTTTAAATTATACTTTCAAGTAAGAAATAAAATGGGAAAAGAAATAGGAGAAAATACTAAAATAACATTAGATCTTAAAACAATTGGAATTGTTCTATTTTTTGTTGCTACAGTTATAGGAATGTGGTTTACATTACAGGCTGATATAGAAGTAGCAAAATCACTTCCTGAACCTGAAATTGAAAGAATGGAGTTTGATATGAAAGATGAACTTATTAGATCAACTATTATGGATACTCAAGATGATGTTAAAGACATTAAATCCCAATTAGAAAAAATTGATGAGAGGTTATATGAGCTTCAAAAAAGAAAATAATATGAAAAATCTAATTCTATTTTCAATCTTTATCTTTTTTTCTTCATTAATAACACCCTCTCACCCTGAATTTATTAATGATAGAAATTTTGATACTAAAATTAAAGGTAATCCTTATGATGATGATAATGGGAAAATAGTTATTGTAGAATTTTGGGTTGAATTTAATAAAAAAAATGCATTTAAGGAATGGAATCAATTAAAGAATGTAACTTATTATAGAGTTGATCTTTCTACTAGTCCTAAACTTAAAGCTAAGTATAAAGTAAGAATGGCACCTACAATTCTAATATTCTCAGAAGGTGAACCTTATATTAAATTTAAAGCAAAAGCAGGTTTAGATTTACTATGTCCTGTTGATTTGAATAAAATGGAAAGAGCAATAGAAGTAGTTAAACGAGAGGCACAGTACTAATGGATGGAAATGAACCAATATTAATAGCATTAATCTCAGCTTTGGGGATAAAAGAAATATGGACTATTATTAAGAAAAAAATGGACCATTCTGCTTCTAAGGATGAAAGAGAGGATAAATTATCTTTACAAATAATATTAGAGTTAAAAGAAAAAATTATAAATTTAGAAGAAAAAGTTAACACTTTAATAGATGAAAATGTTCATTTAAAAGTTAAAGTAGCAAGAATGGAAGAAAGATTATTAAAAAATGCTAAAAACCATGTTAAGAATAAATCACTATAATATTTATTAATATGCTATTAAAAGTAGGTTCACGTAGTAACGAAGTAAAAGAACTCCAAGAATTTCTAGAAATTGAAGCTGATGGCATCTTCGGTAAAGGTACCGAATCTTCTGTTAAAAAATGGCAATCTGAAAATGGTTTAGTAGCTGATGGTATTGTAGGTCCTGCAACATGGGATGCTATGGGATTAGCTACAACTGATGCTTCAGAACAAATTTATACTACAGAAAATGGACTAGTTATTGAAAAATATTTCCTACCTAGAGGAGAATATAAAGTAGGCCCAACAAATAAAGAATATGTTTTCTTACACCATACAGCAGGTTGGCATAATCCATTTAAAACAATTGATCATTGGGGTAGAGATTCAAGAGGTACAGTAGCAACCGAATTTGTATTAGGTGGTCAATCCATTAAAGGAAATGATACTAAATATGATGGGAAAATGGTTCAAGCATTTCCTGAAGGAGCTTATGGTTGGCATTTAGGAAAAAATGGATCCCAACACATGCATACCCACTCAGTAGGAATAGAAGTTAACAATTTTGGTTACATTAAAGATGGTAAAACATATGCAGGTACTAGAGTAGATGAATCACAAATTGTTACTTTAAAAGAACCTTTTAGAGGTCATAAAACATGGCATCGCTATTCAGATGCTCAAATAGAAGCTTTACATAAATGGATTTTATTTATTGCTGAAAGGGATAATATTGATGTGAGAGTAGGCTTACCAGCTTTAATTAAAGAAAAAGGAGCAGAAGCTTTTGAATTTAATAGCGATGCCTATTATGGAAAAGTAAAAGGACTTTGGACACACACAAATACTAGAAAGGATAAATCAGATATGTTTCCACAACAAGAATTGATGGATATGTTAATAACTTTATAACAATGCAAACAAAAATTTCAATAGTGGGAATAACATCGTTTTGTACATACCTTTGTACATATTTTTTAAATCTATCAATGGATAATATAGAACAATACTTAGCAGTAGTAGCAGTACTATGGTTAGATGGTATTTTTGGTATTTGGGCTGGAATAAAAAGAGAAGGATTTAAAACTTATAAAGCACTTAAAATAACAAGAAATACTTTTGTATGGTTAGCTATATTAACAGTAATCCTAATGGTGGAAAAAGGATTTACAGGAACTGCTTGGTTATCTGAAGTAGTTATCGTACCGTTTATGATACTACAGTTAATAAGTGCCCTTAAAAACGCGTCTATGGCCGGTCTAATTAAAATAGAAGAATTAAATAAAATTTTAGATCGTATAGATAAGCATAAGGGTTTTAGAAACTAAAACTTAGAACATGCTTAAAAAAATACAAGAACGAATATTCCCATTTATAATTGCCTTCTCAGCATTATCGGTAAGTGCATCAGCTGCATTCTATTCGGTAAGTGGATTAAGTAAATTATTTGCAGGAGCCGCTTTCGCAGTTATAGTAATGGCCGCTTCCTTAGAGGTAGCCAAATTAGTTATTGCTTCACTTCTATATCAATATAGAAAATCACTTCCTACCTTTCTTAAATATTACCTTTCAGTCGCATGTTTTGTATTAATATTAATTACTAGTATGGGGATATATGGTTTCCTTTCTTCGGCTTATCAAGAAACTGCAGCTAAAGCTGGAAGTATTGATTCCCAAATATCCTTAATTGAAACTAGAAGAGATAATACTAAAGAACAACTTAGCGTATACACTGGCGAGAAGGAAAGTATTAACAAAGCCGTGGCTGATTTACGTTCCGGTTTAGCTAACAACGTTATACAGTATACTAACGCCGAAGGTGTATTAATAACTACAACTTCCTCTTCAACAAGAAGAGCATTAGAAAAACAATTAGATCAAGCAATAGATAGACAAACTATAATTAATAATAAAGTAGATGGTTTAAATACTAAACTGTTTGAATACGAAACTGAAATAGTAGAAGTATCAATTAATAATAATATAGCAGGAGAATTAGGTCCATTAAAATATCTATCAGGATTAACGGGTATACCTATGGATAAAATTATTAATTATCTCTTACTAACTATTATATTTGTATTTGACCCCCTCGCAATTGCTTTAGTAATAGCAGCTAATTTTGCCTTTTCCCAATTAAGCAAGAAATACAAAGAAAATATTTATGGAGAAAAAGTAGTAGTTGAAGAAGAAAATAACCCAGAAGAAGAATGGAATGAAGAAGATAATGATTGGGATTCAACATTAAATGACGGTTTAGAAGATGAAGTTGTTGAAGAAAATGATGAATTAAAAAATTTAATTGAAAAAACAAATATAGCAAAATCCCCAGATGTTTCTTCTTGGAGAAGGAATAAAGTATTAAATGAATTAGAAAAAAAATTTGATCTTAATAAAGATGGAGTTTTAGATACTGAAGAAAACATTCGTCTTAATTATTATAAAAGGTTACAAAAATTAAAAGATGATAACCAAAAAACATATTGAAGACTTCCGCGCAAGGACTTGGAGGAGCCAAAGATTGTTCGTATATTTACACGGTAAATGAGGTGCGAGCCCAATAAAAAATAAAGGTTATGAGTAAAATTAGTATTAAAAATCAAGAAGAAAGAAATGATGTAATGATGTGGGTTTCAGATCTATACAAAGATGTGTATGGTATCCGTCCTCGTGGTTATAATTTCTCTGAGTGGTCTAATCAAGAATTAGAGGATTTTGTTAATGATTTGTGTGAGCAAAATGAAAAAGAAATAGCTGAAGAAAAAGCTATGGAGAGCAAAGCAATTAGTGATGTAATGTCATTAGGTGCTGATAAAAAAACAGCATTAAGATGGTTAGATCAAGCCGATGCTCATTTCATGTATGGTGATGATAAGTTTTATACAGATAGTATTGAAAAATACGGTTGGGCTTCCAGACATTTTGATAAGGTTTATGCCTAAAATTCCTTAAAGACTTCCGCGCAAGGACTTGGAGAAGCCAATCCTTGTTCGTATATTTACGGGGTAAATGGGGCGCAAAGCCAAGCATTTAGATATTAGAAAAAAAATAAAGGTTATGACAGAACAAGATCAATACGATGCTCAACAAGAGTATAATTATTTCGAAATGTTAGTAAATACTAAAGAGTATGTTACTAAAGATGAGTATGATTTCATCATTAAGTATGACAAAACTGAAAAAAGTAACTTCACTTATGTGGATAGTTACTTAGGTGATTATTTAAATTTTAACGTTTATAGTGAGCATGATCACGATAAGCGTGGTTATGAAATGGAGATAGGATAATGAAAAAAGTTTTATACTTACACGGATTAGAAAGTGAGCAGGGTGGAGAAAAAGTTGGTTTTCTAGCAGGTCAAGCTTGTGTTTATGCTCCTGCTATAGATTATAGAGTAGAAGATCTTCATGGTAAAATTCATAATATTATAATGAAATTCAAACCGGATCTAATTATCGGAAGTAGTATGGGTGGTTATGTTGCTCATGAATTTGCTAAAGCATTTAATCTACCAGCTATCCTATTAAATCCAGCAATCCATAGTCGTAGTTTTGAACCTGATTTAGATACCTTTATCTTAGGTTTTGATACTTCATTTCATGAACGTCAAATTGTATTATTAGGTAAAAATGATGGGGTTATCGATCCTGAACTTACTAAAACAATATTAGGAGATGATAAACGATTTGTAATTGAAGAAGGAAAACACGCGCATAGGACCCCCCTCGACATATTTATCGACACATATAATAAATACAAAAATGAAATTTGATTTAAGAAAATATTTAGCTGAAGGAAGGCTATTAAAAGAAGACACAGGAGTTGATATGATTCTCTCTCCTGACCAAATCAAAAGATACGCAAGGATGAAAACAGTAGGAAATATATCAGATCCTGAATTAATCTCTAAAGTTATAGAAATTATCTCTGATTTATTACCCCAAAATCCAAATATAAGTAAAGAAGAATTAGCAAATCAATTTGGTGAAGATGTAGTACAAAAAACAACCCAAATTCTATTTTCAGCATATTTAGATGGATATTCAGATAAAGCAGGTAACCTTCCATTAGTTAAAGATTATATTTCAATTTTTACTCAAATGGCAAAAGATGAAAGGGATGAAGAATTAGCCGAGGGCCGGGTATTAAAATAAACAAACATTATAATGGATAATTTCGATTTAAGAAAATATTTAGCTGAGGGTAAATTATTCGAAGAGGAAGGTTTTGAGAAAAACTCTTGGGAGTATCTTACAGATGAAGAAAAATCAAAATTTTCAGAAGAAATATTTGACTTAATAAATAATGCATATGCTCCTATAGGCGGTAACCCAAACTACCAATCACCATCAGATGTAGATGGTAGTGAAGGTGATGCTAATTATCTAGTAATAGATTTTGATGATGACCCAGAATTTGATGCTGTTGTAGTTGATAAAAGAAAATCATCTGGAGTAAAAGGAGCGGCTATGGGTCATGATGGATCTAAACCTGCAAGATCATTAGCAGTTAATTTTTTAGCTATAATGCTTAAAAATAAAGGACATTATATTGAAGTTTCAGGTTTATTAAAAGATATTCTTATTGCTAAAGGTGTTCCTGTAGTAACAGATAAAGAAACAATTCAAAAAGTAATGAAAGGTAAAGATATCGAAATGAATGATGATGGAACATATCAACGTTATTTAGGTGGAGAAAAGCATACAAAAACTTTAATGGGAAATCCATTATAGTAAAAATATCCTAAAGACTTCCACGAAGGGATTTGGCTTAGCCATATCCCTTTCGTATATTTACGGGGTAAATAAGGCGCGAGCCTAATAAAAAATAAAAGTTATGTCAAACAAAGAAATTAAAGATCAATTAGAAAAAGGTAATGTTAAATTCACAATTGATGGTATTACTTCATATACTAGAGGTGGTGAAGATAATGAATATGGTGATTTTCCAAAAGTATTTAGGGTGACTGAAGAGGCTGAATCAGTTTATGTAGATGAATTACTTTCGGTCAGTGGGATGAATATTAACAAATGGGGTCCTACCTGCATTACATTATATACTTTTGATATGTTAGGTAAAAAATCAATAGGTAAAATAAAATATTCAGATATTACAATTTTAAAATAATGAGGGAAAACATTTTTAATGTAAAAAACGAAGATCTTGTCCTTCAAGAAATTTCTAAACTTCGCCCCTTAAATTATAATAGATTTATGTGGTGGCGTCGTTTTGATCAAAAGAAAAGACCATTAGATAATAAAGCACCACTTTTAGATAAGATAAAAAATGGTGACTTAGAATTTTCTCATTTCTATTGGCAAGCATTATACACTGAAATTGAAATGAATGAAAAAATAAATGAGTGTATTGATGACCAACATTGGATAGAACAAACTAGGGTTGATAAACAACGTCGTAGACGTTTATATGCTGATTTTGAAAAAGATGAAGCAGAAAAACTATCAACAATTAGAAAACAATTCCCCAAGGAATTTAGAATGACTAAAGAAGATTACGATGATGAAATCCTTAAATTTGGAGGAACATTATTACAATTGTATCGTCACTGTGAGATAAAATATGGTAAAAAATTAAGAATTCAATCTAAAAGAGGAAGACCAAGAAAAATATGAATAAATTAGACGAACAATACAGAGGTATTTTAGCTGAACTCCTGTATAATGGAAGGGAAAAAGGAGATAGAACCGGAACCGGAACCTTATCTAAATTTGGAATGCAAATCAGACATAATATGAAAGATGGGTTTCCTTTATTAACTACCAAGAAGATGGCAGTTAAAACTATGATGACTGAGCTAAAGTGGTTCCTAAAAGGAGATACTAATATTAAGTATTTAGTTGATAATAATTGTAATATTTGGAACGGTGATGCTTATAAAAAATACCACCAAGCATTCCCTGAAACCGAAATGTTATCTCAAGAACAATTTATTACTTTAATCAAAACCAATGATGATTTTGCTAAAAAATGGGGTGACTTAGGACCTATATATGGTAAACAATGGAGAAGGTGGGAAAATGAATCTGAATATATTGATGGTGTATCATATATGATGTATAACGCAAAAGATCAGATATCAGATCTATTAGATCAACTCAAAACAAACCCAAACTCTAGACGACTAATGGTATCAGCTTGGAATGTTGGTGAATTAGACCAAATGACTTTACCACCTTGCCATTATGGTTTTCAATGTTATGTAGTTGATGGTAAATTATCTTTAATGTGGAGCCAACGCTCAGTAGATACATTTTTAGGTTTACCTTTTAATATAGCAAGTTATGGAATGTTGTTAATGTTACTATGTAAGGAAACAGGATATGAACCTGGGGATTTAATAGGTAATTTAGGCGATACTCACTTATATAATAACCACATTGAACAAGCTAAAGAGCAGGTTAGTAGAGATGGTTTTGATTTACCTACTATTAAATTATCAAATGTAGATATTTTAAATGGAGAGTTTGACTACGAATTAATAAACTACACTTCAGCAACATCAATTAAAGCACCTTTAAGTAACTAAATTATGGTAGAATTATTAAAACACGCATTAGGACTTTGTGGAGAACATTGGCATCCAAATATTTTTACACTTCTTTTAAGTGGGCTTGGATTATTGCCGGCCTATTCGTATATTAAGTATAAATTAAAAAGTTATAGAAATGAAAGTAAGTCACGAAACACCTCTCTGTTTACTAGAAGATAGTAAAAAATTTAACGATTATGATTATTGCCTCCCTCACTTATTAGATGAGGAACCTGCTTATTTAGATTACTTTTTAAAAGCAAAATCAGAAGGGCGATACATTATAATGGATAATTCATTACATGAGTTAGGTGAGGCTTATAACCATGAGCGTTTATTACATTGGATTAATGAAATACAGCCAAATGAATTTATTGTTCCTGATGTTTGGGAAGACATGGTAGAATCAGTTTGTAATGCTGAAATTTGGTCCGATTATGAATTTCCTAAAGGAGTTGAAAAGGTAGCAGTAGTTCAAGCAAGAACCCTCCATGAAGCCTTCGAATGTACTAAAATTTACAAAAGATTAGGCTATAATAAAATAGCATACTCTTATGGTGCTTCATATTATAATGATATCTGCCCCCACCCAAATAAAGATTTAGGTAAAGCATTAGGCCGTATATTTGTTGTTTCAACATTATATAATCAAGGAGCTTTAAATGCAAATGATAGAGTACATTTACTAGGATGCTCAGTACCACAAGAATTTGGTTGGTATCGCGGAATTAAATGTATTGAATCAATAGATACATCAAACCCAGTGATGGCGGCGTTAGAGGGAATTACTTATTTAGATACAGGATTAGAAACTAAACCAAAGGCAAATATAAATGATTTTTTCTACATGGAAAGCGATAGAATTAGTTATGACTTATTAGATTACAATTTAAATAAATTTAGAACAATTAACGATTTATAAAATGAAAGCAATATACCAAGATGATTCTTTTTTAATCCCAATTAAAGTAGGTGATACTATTATGACCGGTAAATTTAGAAATAAAGCAATAAAAGTAAAAGAAATAGGAGTTGATGAATTAGGCCAACCTACAGTTAATGGAAGTCCTATTTTAAAATTTAGAATACCAAAATTAATGTAATATGGCAATACTAAGAAAAATGGTTACCTATACTGATTATAGGTGGGAAGAAACAGATGAACTGACTCCAGAGCAATTAGCAAAATGGAAATCAGAAGATGAAGACCTACAAGAGGAAGTTCTTGATGAAGTAGAGTTTGAATTAGCTCGTGATAAATGTCTTGAAGACTCAGAATATCCAGAACTAATAGAAGACGAAGATGGCAAATAGTAATAGAACAGAGATCTATATAGAAGGATCTAAAGAAGCAATTGATAATTTCGTAGAACGATTTGACAAATGTCATGATGGTCCTTACCCAAACCAAGAAGAAAACCCTCACATTGCAGATGAATTTGGAGCAGATGCTGAATTATTTATTGACAAGGTTGGTTCAAAGTGGATTTCGATTTGGGATGAAGGTATTTACCACGAAAGCGATAATAAATGTGAGATTTATTTAGATACAGCTTGGTATCCACCATCAGATATGATTTTAGAAATTTATAGACAAATGGCTGAAATTGACGATGAAATCAAGGTATCAGGTAGATATTGGGACGAGGCTTACAATCCAATAGGTGTTTTTGAAGTATATCATGGGCAGATAATTGAGGAACAAGATCATGATCTAGATGAATCAGATTGGGATGAAATGGTTGAAGAAGAGGAATCGAAAGGATATGATAGAAACTTTTGGGAAGAAGTAGTAGATCCTTCTTTTACTATACTTCAAGAGAGATTAGATAAAGTAATGAAAGAAATATAAAATAATGGCATTAAAAAAACAAACTATAAGGGGGTTAGAATCTATTCGTCTGAATGGTGAAGTAACTACAAAAGAAGAATTAATTACATTAAGCGAATCTTGGAGTGAAAATGAAGAAATCACTGTAAGAAAAATCCTACAACAGGGTGGAAAATGTAAAATAGGTTCGGATATTATATCAGTAGTAAGACAAGACCCAATTTATAGTTTAGTAAGATAATAGCGTTAGCCTATACGCTTAAAATACCTGGCAAATTAAAAATAAAAGTACAATGCAATTAGAATTAGATTTTAACAAAGGAAAACACGTAGTAGTATCACTTTCAGGTGGTATGGATAGCTCAACGTTGTTGCTTAAAGCACTAAATGAGTATGAAACAGTAACAGCTTTATCATTTGACTATGGTCAAAAACATAAAGTTGAGTTAGAAAGAGCTCAATCATTAATTAATTATTTAAATGATAATTGTAAAGAAAATGATTGTTATAAAGGGTGTAAAATAAATTATAAACAAATTAAATTAGATGGTTTAGTAGATTTATTAGATTCTGCTCTTGTAACAGGTGGGGATGAAGTTCCCGAAGGACACTATGCTGAAGATAATATGAAAGCAACTGTTGTACCTAACAGAAATAAAATCTTTGCTTCTATTACTCAAGCAGTTGCTTTATCAATAGCAAATAAAACAGGAGAAAATACAGATATTGCTTTAGGAATCCATGCAGGTGATCATAGTGTTTATCCTGATTGTAGACAAGAATTTAGAGATGCAGATGATGCAGCTTTTAGATTAGGTAATTGGGAAGCTGAAAGAGTAAATTATTGGACACCTTATTTATTAGGTGATAAATTTACTATTCTTAAAGATGGGTTAATATTATGTAGTCGATTAGGAATAGAATTTGACGAAGTATATAAAAGAACAATGACTTCTTATAAACCAATCCACATTTATTCTAATGAAGGAGATAATTGGTATGCAGATTATAAATCAGCATCTTCAGTAGAACGTATTGAGGCATTTATTAAATTAGGTAGACCAGACCCTTCACAATATGCTGATGAAACAGGTCCTGTTAGTTATGAGACAGCTAGAATTTATGTAGAACAAGTCCTTTCAGAATATGAAATGGAACAGTTAAATGTAAAATAATATGAGTGACGGAAGAACAGAAGCAATGAGAGGTACTTATTTTAATAGTAAAACCCCAATCCCAACTTATGACCCTCAAACAGGAGAGTTAAATCCTTATTATGAAGGACTAACAGGTAAAAAAAATCCTTTAGATATTAACCACATGCCTAACCAAAAATGGCATAAAATTATATCATTTATTAAATCAGGAGTTAGAATATTAGGTTATTGTTTTATTCCCTTTAGTTTGGTTGCTGCAACCATTTTACTTATATTGAGTGAAATAATAGGAATAGTTGAAGAATTAGTATAAAAATAAAAAATTATGAATAAATTAATTTACATATCAGCCCCTTGGTGCGGACCTTGCAAAATGTTTGGTCCTGTAATGGCTAAAATTGCAGAATCAGGCATCCCAGTTCAAAAATTAGATGCAGATAAAGATCAATCCTCAGTAATGCAGTATGGTGTTAGAAGTATTCCAACCGTAGTTAAAGTAGATGCTAATGGGAATATGATTGATAAGTTTGTAGGAGTAAAAACACAACAAGAAATAATAAATTTTTATAATGGGTAAATTTCAATCAAGTAAAGTATTTGACGGGTTTTCAACAGTATTCCGTCAGTGGAGAGCAGAGACAACTCACTGTAGATTTGTACACGGTTATGGTATTTCATTCAAAGTCTATTTTGAAGGTGAATTAGATAATCGTAATTGGGTTTGGGATTTTGGAGGTATGAAACGTGCTAAAACTCTAATTGATGATATGCAACCTAAAGAGTGGATGGATTATATGTTTGATCATACTATGATAGTAGCTGAAGATGATCCTTTAATAAATGCATTTTTAGAAATGGATGGTGCAGGAGTTGCTCAAGTTAGAGTTATTGAAGCTACAGGTGCTGAAAAATTTGCTGAATTTATCTTTAATAAATTAAATGAATTTGTTAAAACTGAAACTGAAAATAGGGTTAGGGTAACTAAAGTTAAATTTATGGAGCATGGTAAAAATGCTGCTTATTACGTAGAATAATATGAATAAAAAGTTATGGTATAAAAACGCTCCATTGAAGCGTATTGAAGATTATGATAAAGTCCTTCCTGTATTAGAAGTTTATAGGTGTGTACAATCTGAAGGTAGTAGATTTGGACGTCCTACTATTGCAGTTAGAACTACGGGTTGCACCCATCGTTGTTACTTTGGTGAAGGTGGATGGTGTGATAGTTGGTATACCTCAATCCACCCAGAGAAAGGTGGGTTTACTTTTAATGATATTATTAAAATATATGATGAAAACCCTCATGTAAAAGAAATGATGTTAACAGGTGGTAGTCCAACTATGCATCCAGCATTAGTAAATGAAATAACTCACTTTGCCCATGAAAGGGGTATTCTTATTACTATTGAAACTGAAGGGAGTCATTTCCTCGAAACCGATTACCCAATTGGTCTTCTTTCAATTTCTCCAAAATTTAGTAATAGTATTCCGGTTGTAGGTGCTCTTACACCTAATGGATCAGTTACAGATGAAAAAATGGTTACAACACATAATCGCCTTCGTCTTAATACTGAAGCCATTAGAACGAGTATTAATTACCATACTGACTATCACTACAAACCTGTTTGGGATGGAACTGAAGAAGGACTTGCTGAAATAGAAGCTTATAGACAAGAGCTCGATATTCCTAAAGACAAAACTTTTATTATGCCTGCGGGGGATACAAGAGAAACATTAATTGAAATGTATCCTTTAGTATTTGAAATGTGTGCAGAACATGGTTATAATATGACTGGTAGGGATCATATTATTGCTTATGATACTAAACGTCAAGTATAATGGATAGAGCACTTGAATTACTAGAACAAATAGAAGAAAATGTTTCTGTATGTTGTGCTATTACCATGGATCCAGATGAAGTTCTGGCTCTTATTGAAGAATTAAGAGAAATTTTAGAAAATAAATGAGAGAATTAATTACAGCTAAAGATATTGAAATTCAAACCAAAATTATAGGTAAACAAATTGCGGATAACCATAAAGGAGATAAAACCCCCGTTATAATGGTGGGTTTACTTAACGGTTGTTTTGCGTTTTACAGCGATTTAGTTCGTGCTATGCCGATTGCGGTGGAATGTGATTTTATGCGCGTTAAATCGTATACAAAGCGCAAACAAGGCGATATACAAATCACAAAAGACTTAGAAACAGCTATAAAAGGTAAACATGTTTATATTGTAGATGATATTTACGATACTGGAAATACAATGGCTGCTGTTATAGAATATTTAGAAGTAAAACACCCAGCTTCAATTTCAATTGTTTCTTTAATTACTAGAGCAACATCTCCTATCCCAGAACAAAAATCATACCATGCATTTACTATTGGTGATGAGTGGGTAATCGGAATGGGTTGTGATGATGAAAATGGATATAATAGAAATTTAAATTCAATCTGGGCTTTATAATATTTATAATTAAAATAAATTATGTCTTATACTTATGTAATTTTTAATTGTAATGAATTAAACACAATTGACTTCTCTCAAGTTCTAGAAACTTCTATAAACACCGTAAGAAAGTCAATAGATGAAACTTTAACTTTTGTTAAATATGAAGGTACAATGCCCTCAAGTATTACAGCATTAACTACAATTCAAGGAACTTATACTCATAGTGAAATTCTCCCTATTTTAAGTGGAAATATTTGGTCTAATGGTGATGCACCTGAATAATAAATAAATTATAAATGGGAAATTCAATTAAATACAACCAAAGCACTGAAAGTGAGGCTTTAAAGGTTGGAGATTTTTGGATAGGAACTAATGATGTCCCTAAAGGTCCAACTTCAACTTCAGGATTTTACAATACAATCCCTCCAGCTACTGGGGGTTATGTAATTTATGTTAGCAGTGGGACTGATGATCCTGATATTTTTACATGCACAGATGATAATGATTTAATCTTATACACAAATAAAATTGTAGGTACTTCATATACAACAGTAAATGAATGTTTTAATTACTTTAATACTCAAGATGATAAAATGGTACTTAATAGAGAATATGAAGGGATTATTACTGATGGATTAATTTGGAATCTAGATTCAGGTTATCGTCCTTCATACCCTGCAAATGGAACTAGTTGGGAAGATGTAGGTACTGGTGGTTATGATGCTACTTTATATAATGGGGTAGGTTTTTCTACATCAGATGGTGGTGTTTTTTCTTTTGATGGTACAGATGATTATATACAAACAGATGCAGCAATAGATCTTCGAACAAATTATACAGTGAGTTGGGTATTTAAAGGAGTTGGAAATTCTCTATCTGGTGCTACAGGTTACAACACATTAATGGGGAATAGTGCTGGTTTTAGATGGTTGTATAGATTTAGCGATGGTAAAATATTAGCACAAATAGGAAACGGAAATAATTTCTCAACTATCGCGGCCCCTAGAAATCAATGGAACATAGCAAGTTTTACTTATGATGATGGTTCTAATACAAGAAAATGGTATATTAATGGGGTTGCTGCTGGTACTTTTTCTGCCAATTCAAATGGGAAAAATCTACAAATGAATATAGGTAATTATGGACCTAATAATTATTGGATGAATGGTAATATTGCAATTGTAAGAGCATATGATAGAGTATTATCTAGTACAGAAATTCTAGCAAACTTTGAAGCACAAAAAGGAAGATTTGGAATTACATAATTTAATTTGGCATTCGCTAAATTAGTTCGTATATTGATACAAATAAAAAGTTATAATTAATGGAAAACAAACGTAGAAAAATCCACGAAGAATTAGAAGTGGTACAAATGGGTTTCGCAAATGGAGTTGCCGAAGGTTTCCCATTCACAGAAAAAGAAAAATTATCAATGATTGACGAAGCTGAAGAAGCATTCGGTAAATTTCTTAATGCTCTAAAGTGTGACTGGCGTAATGATCCAAATTCAATGGAAACACCTCGTCGAGTAGCTAAAGCATATGTTAATGATTTATGGGAAGGTAGATATACCGCAATGTCTCCAATTACATCATTCCCCTCAGATGGATATGATGGTGTAGTTATTGAAAGAAATATTCCACTTACATCAATGTGTTCACACCACCACCAAACAATCGGAGGTGTAGTTCATATTGGGTATATTGCTGGAGAAAGTGGTCAAGTAATTGGATTATCTAAACTAAACCGAATTGTAGAATTATTTGGTCGTAGAGGTGCTATCCAAGAACAATTAACATCAGCTATCCATAATGCTGTAGATAAAATTACTGAAGGTAATTTAGGTGTAATTGTTACTATTGTAGGAACTCATAATTGTGTATCTTGTAGAGGTGTTAAACATGCAGGGGCAGCAATGGTTACTACTAAAGCATCTGGAGCGTTTAGAGATGACCAAAACAATGCAAGAAAAGAATTTTTTGACAGTCTAAAGATTAACAACGGAGGACATAATATTTAAATAAATAATAGTTATGAGTAAAAGTAATGTACCATTTGTAAATGAAGTAGAGGAATTTAATTCCACTATGGGTAAACCAAACAATTATGAACCAACAATTCCAGAAAAAAAAGAATGGCAGTTTGTTTATGATTTTATTCTCGAGGAACTTGAAGAATATAAAGCTGCCTGTGAAGCAGGAGATATTGTTGAGGTTCTTGATGCTCTATGTGACATTGCCTATGTTTCATTGGGTAACGGAACTATGTTACATGGTCTTAAGGATAAAATATGGCCAGCCTATCAAGAAGTACAAGGGTCGAATATGTCAAAGGCTTGTTCAAGCGAAGAGGAAGCACAAAAGACGGTTGAAGTCCGTTCCAAAGAGCAAAATGAACCGTGTCACTATGAGAAGGTTGGAGAATATTATATTGTCTATAGATCACGTGACAAAAAAGTAATGAAAAATATTAATTACTATAGACCTAACCTAAAACAATTTTTTTCCCATCAAGAATTATCTCAAACCTTATTTAAATAGTTACCGATTTGTATAAAAAATGTTTTGCACAAAGAAAAGGAGGAAATAACTACTTAATTCATGAGTGGTCTGATGAAGGATACCAAAAAGTAGAATGGACTAACCAAGCTTATGTTGAGTGTGGTGAAGCAGATTCTACACATATAGGATTAGGAGGTGAACCATTAAAAAAAGTTCGTAAATGGGAGAAAGAGGATAGTAAACTTCACTTTCATGACATGACTCCTTATCAAAAATTCCTTGTTGAAAAATATGGTATTGATGATGAACCATCCCAATCACACCGTGAAATATTTTTTGATATTGAAACCGAATGGGGAGATGCTCTTACTGAAGAATATATTAAATCCGCACCTAAAAAGGTAACATCAATTGCTTGGTATGATAAACAGGTAGATGAATGGGGAATATTAATTTTAGATAAAAAATCACAACTTAATAGAACTAAAGCTAAAAATAAAGAAATCATTCCTTGTGCTACTGAAGATGAGTTATTACTTAAATTTCTAGAAAAATTCAGGGAAATGGATCCTGACATCATAGTAGGGTGGAATAGTGATTATTTTGATATTCCTTACCTTTATTATAGAATGTGCAATGTTTTAGGTGAAGATGTAGCTCGTTATTTATCTCCAATTGGTTATGTCAGAGAAACCCCTTGGTATAAAGATCAATATATCCAAATAGCAGGTGTTGAATCTCTTGATTATATGCGTTTGCATAAAAAGTTTAGTTGGGCTGATGAACCATCATTTAAGTTAGATGCTATTGGGGAAAAATATGTTGGAGTAAATAAAATAGAATACGAAGGTAATCTTGATGATTTATTTGAAGCTGATATACATAAATTCATCCAATATAACTTTGTGGATGTTGAGATTTTAAAACTTTTAGATGAAAAGTTAGAATATTTATCTCTTGTAAAAAATCTAGCTCATAAGGGTAAACATAATTATAGTGAAGTCTATGCTAATACTAAAACACAAGATGGGGCAATTTCAGCTTATTTATTAAGTGAGGGTATTGTACCACCTGCTAAAGAACGTAATCCTTTATCTAAAAAGAATTATGCCGGTGGATATTTATTTTGTCCTAAAGCAGGTATTTACAATTATGTGTTTGATGAGGATTTAACATCACTATATCCTTCAATTATTATGACTATTAATATTGGTAAAGAAACAATGGTTGGTAGGATTATAGATGCTGATGATAGAAATAATCGTTTAGGGTTAAATGATTTATTAAAGAGAGATCCTGAAGAGGAGTTAATGATTGAAAATGCTAAACGAAACAGAACTAAGGTTAATGTTAGTCGACTAATATCAATGATCCAACAGAATGAATTATCTATTTCAGCTAATGGTGTTATGTTTAATACTAACAGAGAATCAGTCCTTTCAACAATATTAAAAAAGTGGTTTGATGAGCGTGTATTATATAAAAATGAAATGAAAACAGCATATAAATCTGGAAATAAAGAATTAGGTGCAGCATTTCATATGAAACAATATACTATGAAAATTTTATTGAATAGTTTGTATGGTGCAACTGCTCTTGGTAGTTTCCGTTATGGTAATGTTATTTTATCTGAAGCTATAACACTCTCAGGACAGCGTATAATCCAGGAGAGTGCTTTAACAGCAAATCGCCATATTAACAAGGTTATAAAAGAGAATATAGAATTATGAAACATATAGAAGAAACTCCTTGGTGGATTTGTGATCTTAAAGATACAAACTATGTAGCATATTCTGATACAGATTCAATTTATATCCATGCTGAACCTTTACTTAGACATTTATATCCTAATTTTGAGGAAATGCCTAGTGAAGAAAAAGATAATAAATTAGAGGATATTGCTTTAAAATATCAAGATATTATTACAGATTCTTATAGTGAATTAGCTACAGATTGTTTTAATGCTAAAGGAAAACATAGACTAGAAATGAAAACCGAATGTGTTATTCGTTCAGCCTATTTTAGAGCTACAAGACGTTATGCTCAATGGATTACAAAACAAGAAGGTATTGTAAAAGAATCACTTGATGTTAAAGGTCTTGAATTTAAGAAGGCAAATTTCCCACCAGTACTAGGGAAGTTTTTCCATAAAGTATTAGTAGATGTGTTAAAAGGCGCACAACAACCTGAAATCGATTCTCGCGTTAAAGAATTTAGACAGCAGATATTAGACGGTAACATACCGCTAACAGAATTAGGAAACCCCACATCAGTTAAAACATTAAATAAATATACTGAACGCAAACCTCGTACTGGTGAGATGTTTACTACTGTAGCTAAAGGTGCTCCAGCAGCTGTTAGAGCAGTTATTAGACATAATGATTTATTACGATTTTGGGGTTTAAGTAAACAACATAAAGAAATAGCTCAAGGTGAAAAGATTAAATGGATTTATTTAAAACCTAATCCATATCAAATTGATGCTGTTGCATTTTTAGACTTTGATTTAGCACCTAAAATACGTACATTTATAGAAGAACATGCAGATAGAAAAAAAATATTTGAATCTATTCTATTAAATAAATTAGAAGGATTTTATAGTGATCTTGGTTGGACTCTTTCACTTAATCCTTATAAAGATATGTTTTTTAATTTTTAAATATGGCTAAAATATACGGATTATTTTTTGGAGCACATGGACAATCAACAACTTTAATTGTTGATGGGGAAGTCAAATATGCAATAGAAGATGAAAGAATTACTAGAAAGAAAGCAGGAAATAGTTGGTGGGATTCTCCTATTAGCTCTTTAAAAGCTATTGAAGACAAAACAGGCATTCTACTTGAAGATGCTGATATAATCTCTATCTCAGACCCAACTTTACTATATCTAGTACAATTTGGTAGTGGACTTTCTTCAAGAGATGAAATGGATAGTTTTAGAAATAGGTTAATTAAACTTAAAGATAAAATACAATGGGTTGAACACCATGAAGCCCATGCTTATAGCACTTACTATAATTCAGGATTTAATGGTAAAACACTAGTACTTACATCTGATGGAGGTTCATATGAAAAGGAATATGGTACTGTTTGGTTAGCTGAAAATGGGAAAATGACAAAAGTCCATTCAATCCCTTTACTTGAACAAGGTTCTATAGCTAATCTTTGGTTTTATGCTTACCATCAATATGGTTGGCAAGGTACTAAAGATGAAGGTAAAATAATGGGTATGGCAGGTCATGGAGAGTATAATGAGTATTTATACAATTCATTTAAAAATTGTTTAACTTATAAAGGTAATTTAGAATTTAATAATCCAGAAAATGGAATGTTAATAGAATTTGTTTACAATAGATTAGCTGAAGATGGGTGGTTTGAGGGCCAAAAAAATAAACAAGATTTTGCATTTAATCTTCAAAAATATACAGAAGATATTTTTATGGAATATCTTAAAGATATCGCTAATCTTTACCCACAATATCGTAATATAGCAGTAGCTGGAGGGGTATTTGCAAATGTTAAGTTAAATCAAGTAATAAATGAATCTGGATTATATGATAATATGTTTGTATGCCCCGCAATGGGGGATAGTGGAATTAGTTTTGGCTCAGCTATTAAAAGTTCAATAGAAGTTGGTGATTGGAAGGGAGTTAAAAAACTAAAAGATGCATTTTTAGGTTTAGAATATTCTCAAAAGGAAATTGATGATCATGCTGTTACACTTAGAGTAATAGCCCAAGACTTAGATTACTCTGAAGTTGGTAGTTTAATCCATGAAGGTAATATTATAGCTTTATTTAATGGTAGGTTTGAATTTGGTCCTAGAGCTTTAGGTGCTCGTTCTGTAATGGTAAGACCTACAGATTCTGAAACTCATGAAGTACTTAATACAAGATTAGAACGACATGAAATTATGCCCTTTGCTCCCTTTATAATGAGTGAGTATGCTAATATAGTATTTGATATTCCTAGATCACACCACACTGCAGAATTTATGACTATGTGTTATACTGTACGTGATGAATGGGCAGACAGAATACCTGCTGTAGTTCATAAGGTAGATAATACAGGCCGTCCTCAAATAGTTTATAAAGAAAACAACCCTGTATTTTGGAATATACTAAATGAATATAATAAAATTTCAGGTATACCAGTTATGTTAAATACTTCATTTAATGGACATGGGGAACCTATTATTAACACCCCAGAACAAGCATTCCACCATCTTATAAAAGGTACAATTGATTATTTAATAGCAGGTAATAAAATATATAAAAAATTATGAAATTAAGTCATGTATTAGTAGAATATAAATTTAAAGGAAGTGGTGTTAGAGTATCTACATGGGGGGAAAAACCATTATTAATTTATCTTTATAATATTATTAATGGGAAAAAAATTTATGTAGATAACTATGATTTGCCCCCAGGAAATTATTATGAATATGGTAGAACTTGGTTTACTAATTGGCAAATTGAAGTTTATGAATGGAGTGAAATAAAAAATCTTGTAAACATTCATACTTCTAATTTTTCTCCTTATGGTAAAAAAACAAATTTTTTCTTAGCTGAATTTGATAGTATTGAAGATCATAAAGGATATATAGATGCATGTGGAGATTATATAAATCATTGGAGTATATCAGAGTGTAATATAGTTACACCTTATTATGAACATTTTAGTAAGATTTACCCTAATTTAAATTTTACTTCTTATTTAGAAGATGAAGAAGATTGTTATGTTTCATATGATATTAGAAGAACCCCAAGTTCTTATTCTTCTTATGAAGACTATGGGGTTTATTTATTAAATGAAGAAATTGTTAATTATAATAATCAACACCCATATCCGGAACAAAATATGGATTCTTATACATTTGCAAAAAGTATTCTTTTTGGTCCTGATTATAAAAATAGTCACAGTTTTATACCTCAAGCTTGGACTTTAGCAGAAAAATAATTATATTAACATTAAATAAAAAGTTATGATAAGTAAATTAACACTTCAAAGTATAATAAATAAGTATTATTTAGGTTTAAATGAATCCGTAAAATGGGATACCCAAAATAATAATCTAGAAATTAACTTTATGACTCCTACACGAGATGTAATTGGTAAAGTTATATGTGAAGATTTTTCTCTTGAGGATAGCAAATTAGCAATTTTTGATACTAAAAAACTTCAAAGTCTAATTAATGTCTGTAGTGGGGAATTATTACTAGAACTTGAAAAAACTAATGTTGTAGCTACTAAATTAAATATTTCAGATATGAATTTTAATTTAACTTATGCTTTAGCTGATCCTTTACTTATAGGAAAAGTTGGTACTGTAAATGTTCCTGATTGGGTTGTAGAATTAGATTTATCAATTGAAGATATAGATAACCTAATTAAAGCTAAAAGTGCACTTCAAGGCATAGATAATATGCTGTTAACAACTACAGTAGATTTAGATGGTCAAAATGTTTGTGAATTTATATTTGGGGATGAGCACGGACATAATAATAAAATTATTTATCAAATAATGGGTAATATCTCAGAACAAGGTATTAAACTTCCATTTAATTCTGATATGTTTAAAACTATTATCCATTCTAATAAAGATATGGAAGGTGGTAAATTATATATAAGCTCTATGGGATTAATGAAACTAGAATTTCAAAATGGTCCAATTACTAGTGAATACTTTATATCAAGACGAGCAGAGAGAGAATTTTAATATACGTATAACAAAACAAATACGCAGCTTGGGCACGTAAGTTTTATTTTTTTTAACCCGCTGATCGAAAGACAGCACAAATATATAAATGATATGAGTACATTATTCAATGAACACACACCAACACCCTTCGATATTTTATATCGAAATCTTTTCAAAGCAGATGAAGCATACGCTCCTGCATTAAATTCAAAACAACCCCATCCTTTAGACATTTACTACGATCAAGAAGGTCTTTACTTCGAGATTGCATGTACTGGTCTTACTAAAGAAGATATTTCAATTGAAGTAGAATCTGATGTATTAAGGATATCCTACGAAAAACCAAAAGATGAAATCCCAACAGATTTGTCAGGATACATTTATCATGGTTTAAGTAGAAAATCATTCAGTTTAGGATATAAGATTGCACCTAAATTTGATTTAACCAAGATTGATGCTGAAATGGAGAATGGATTATTAAAAATTTCATTACCTATTACCAAAGAAGCTAAACCAAAAGCAATTAAAATTAAGTAATAGTTTTTTAAGAAAAGCGTGTCCAAGCGCGATTTTGTTCGTATATTGACGGCAAATAAATAAATAAAAAAGTTATATGTCAAACACAATTATTAAAGACCCGGCACTAGATCCATTTTTTATCTCAAAAGATCAATACTGTTTTACAGTAGTGGAAGTAATTACCCCTGATGAAAAAAATGTTGGGAAGTTTAAGAAAAAAGATAATGGTAATGAGGGTAAAGATTATGAAAAACCTGTAGGTCACTATAGTAGTTTAGCCGCAGCATTAAAGAAAATTGCTGTGGGGAAAATAGATCATAAAAAAGAATACTCTAGTATTATGGGTTATATTGAAGAATATAACAAAGAAAAAGAATCAATAGAAAATTTATTAAATAAAATAGAAATATGAAGTTAGAAGCACTGTATAATGCAGTTATCGTAAAACCAGTAGATTCAGAAGAAACTACTTATGGTTCAATTATCGTCCCTGATATGGGAAGTGAATTAAATAAATCTGCAGAAGTGGTTTCTGTAGGTGAAGGGTATTATTCTAATACCGGAGCATTTATCCCAACAAATTTAAAGACTGGGGATTTAGTAGTTCTCCCAACAATGGGTTTTACTAGATTTGAGTATGAGGGTGATGAGTATTGGGTTGGTAAAGAAAATGAAGTGCTAGCTCGTTTAGGGAATACAGCTACAATATCTGAAATTTTAGAAGAAACAGAAGTAACAGAAGAAGAAAAACAAATATTAGAAAATCATGAGTAAAGTTATAAAATTTGGGCCGGATGCCCGTAAACAGTTAGTAGAAGGTATTGATAAATTAGCAGATGCTGTTGTGTCAACCTTAGGACCTAATGGTCGTAATGTTGTAATAGCAAATGAACAAGGATACCCTCAAAGTACAAAAGATGGAGTAACAGTTGCAAAGTCTATTACTTTAACTGATAAAGTAGAAGAAGTAGGAGCATCAATGGTAAAACAAGCAGCAATTAAAACAGCTGACGTAGCTGGTGATGGTACAACAACTTCCACACTACTTGCACGTGAAATGGTTCAAGCCGGTTTACAACATTTAAATAATGGTGCTAACGCAGTTGAAATTAAGCGTAGTATTGATAAAGCTGTATCAGCTGTAGTTTCTTCACTTCGAGAAAATGCTGAAGAAATTTCATCTGAAGAACAACTAGAACAAATTGCTACAATTTCATCCAATAATGACCCAGAAACTGGAAAGTTAATTGCTACCGCAATGGATAAAGTAGGTCGTGATGGTGTTGTTCATATTGAAGAATCAAAAACAGGTGAAACATATCTTGAAACTGTAGAAGGTATGCAGTTTGATAGAGGATATAAATCCCACTATTTTGTAACTGATAATAACACAATGTCTTGTGGTTTAGATAATCCTTATATCTTAGTTGCAGATGAACGTTTTACTACAGTAAAAGAATTACTACCAGTATTAGAAGCTGTTTCCCAAACTAATCGTTCTCTTCTTATTATAGCAGAAGATATTGACCAAGAAGCACTTGCTACTTTAATAGTAAATAAAGCAAGAGGAACACTTAAAGTAGCTGCAGTTAAAGCCCCAGATTTTGGAGATAGACGTAAACTTATTTTAGAAGATATAGCCACTATGACAGGAGGTCAAGTATTTTCAAAGCAAAAAGCAATGAAACTTGATAAATTTTCTTGGGAATGGTTTGGTGAAGCCCGCACTGTTAATATTACAAAAGATCAAACAACAATAATTGATGGAAAAGGACCAGTTGAACCAATACAAACACGTATTGAAGAACTACAACAACAAATCGAACAAGCCCAAACCCCATTTGAAATTGAAAAACTTCAAGAAAGGCTTGCAAAATTTACAGGAGGAGTAGCAATAATCCATGTAGGTGGATTGACTGAGACTGAAATGGGAGAAAGAAAAGACCGTGTGGATGATGCCTTGCATGCTACAAAAGCAGCAATTGAAGAAGGTATTGTTGCTGGTGGAGGTGCTGCTTTATTAGGTGCTCGTGAATCAATTGAGTTAGATTCAATTGGAGCTAAAATTGTACATGAAGCTTGTGGTAAACCATTTGAACAAATATTAACAAATGCTGGTTACAACAAAGTTGAAGCCCAAATGTTAGGAGTAACTTTAAAAAATGGTTATGAAGTTTGGAATGGTTATAATTTAAAAACCGAAGAAATCACCAACATGAAAGAAGCCGGTATTATTGATCCTGCTAAAGTAACCCGAATAGCCTTAGAAAGCGCAGCATCTGTAGCAGGTACCATTCTATTAACAGAATGTGTAGTTGTAAATGATCCTGAAAGTAAGGATGAAGGAGTAGATATGAATGGAATGGGAGGAATGTTTTGATGAAAGAAAAACAAGAATTTCTAGAACTAATTGCCAATAGACAAGCCCCAGGAGATTCTTGGGTGCTTGTTGGTGATAAAGTGGTACATAAATCACTTACTGAAGCTTTAGAAGCTTGGTTTGCTAAAACAGGTCAAAAAGCAGAATTTAGACTTGCTCCTTTAGATAGCAAGTTATATGTTATTACAACAGAAGAAGTAGAAATAAAAGTAGAACCCCCAAAGAAATATAATATTTACGGGGATTTTGAATAAAAAGTTATTATATTTAGGTTATAAATAAGAAGTTATGAATAAAGACCACAGTTTACTCGTTGAGCGTTACAGACCAGATACACTAGAAAATTATGTAGGTAACGAACATATTAAAAAAACTATATCACAGTACTTAGGTCAAAATGATATACAAAATTTAATATTTTACGGACCCGCAGGTACAGGAAAAACTACACTTGCAAAAATTATAGTAAAAAACCTTGATTGTGAGTATCTTTATATTAATGCATCTGATGAAAGAGGTATTGAAACAATTAGAGATAAAGTCTCAGGATTTGCATCTTCAGCTAGTTTTAAACCACTTAAAGTAGTTATTTTAGATGAAGCAGATTTTCTTACTATACAAGCACAAGCTTCACTTCGTAATGTTATTGAAACATTTTCACGTAACACTAGATTTATCTTAACTTGTAATTATATAGAACGTATTATTGATCCGTTACAATCTAGATGTCAAACACTTAAAGTAATACCACCTTCAAAACAGGATATTGCTTACCATTGTATGAATATTTTTCAAAGTGAAGAAGTAGGTTGTGGTGCTGATGATTTAAAAACCATTATCAATCAATTCTATCCAGATATTCGTAAAATGCTTAATACTATTCAACTATCAATTCAAGATGGTGAAGTAGTAATAGATAAATCAGTACTTGTATCATCTAATTATATGACTTCTGTATTGAAAGAATTAACTAAGAAAAAACCTAATTGGAGAGAAATTAGACAAATAATTGCAAATGCTAATATTCAAGATTTTGAGGAGTTGTATCGTTACCTTTATGATAATGCTAATGTATACGCAGATGGAAGAGAAGGAATGGTTGCTGTTTATATTAATGAGTATAGCTACCAGTCTAATTTTAGGATTGATAAAGAAATTAACGCAATGGCTCTCATTGCAAAATTAATAGAATTAAAATGAAAAAGTTCCTAATATTCCTTATAATTTGGATCAGTCAAAACTTGGCAATACCATTTTGGATGTTAGGACATATTCATTTAAGTTTAAATGTATACCAAGACTTACACGAAATAATCGCTAGTGTAGGTATGAATATTTTAGTAGCGATTGGATTTTATTTAGATTATAAACAACAAAAACAATAAAAAAATGGCACAACAACCCGAAATGAAAGGTCCAAACATTGACCTTAAAAACACAACAGCAATGACCTCATCAACAGGAGGTAAAGTATTCTCAGAAGGTGTAATTCTTCGTAAAATCTCTAAATTTGTAGCAGGTACAGCAGAAGACGCTATTATGCCTATTCCTGTATTTTATGATGTAGTAACAGGTGAAATAATGGTTGACATGATTCCTAAAGAATTAAGAGATGAGTTCACCGAAGAATCTGTTTGATTGGTTAAATGAAATAACTGTTGTTAAGACACCCCCTGAAGATATTTCAAAAGAATCTTGGGAGAAGTGGAATTCTTACATGGTACATAGATATGTATCTATGAATATAAATTATATTGATATTGTAAATTATGTTCAAAAGATTAATCCACAAAACAAACAACAAATTTATTCCATTTACCGAGAAATGATACCTAAAAAGAAACTTTGGCTTAAATATATTAAAAACGAAAAGAAAAAAGACTATAAAGAAGTTGCAGAATATATTGCTGAATACTTTGAATGTTCTTTAGGAGAAGCAGACCATTATATTGATATTATACCCTCTTCAGTTGAGGGTATCTTATGGGAAATGGGAGTAGATGAAAAAGAAAGTAAAAAATTGATAAAAAAAATAAAGTTATGAGTAAATTAAGAGATATGCTTTTTACTTCAGCACATGCTGATAGAGCTAAAGCACTATTAACTTTAGAGTTACTAGAAAAAAATCCTGCAGGTATTGGTGATCATTCAACAGATGATTTTTATAAAAATGCAGAAGAAGCACTGACTATGTTAGTAGAAGCGGATGATAGATTAGAAGCTATTGAAAAATATTTAGAAAATAAAAAACAAGTTATATAAGATGTGGAATTCAACAACAACAGCAACAACACCAACAATTGATGAAAAGAATGTATTAAAAGATACAACTGAACCTCAAAATTACATTCCTAACCCTAAACCAAGTTATAATGAAGTTATAGGCTCAACAGTAGGAGATTTTGAAAATTTATATCCCGAATTAGCAAAAGAATTTCAAAAGGTTCAACAGGAACAATATGAATTATTTGCTGGAAAAATGTTGGATTATGGGTTATCAAATATTTCTTTAGGGTCTAATCTTGAAGAAAAACAAGACATACATCTTTCATTGACTGGGATTTGGTTGCGTTGTAATGACAAGATAAACCGCCTAAAAAACATGCTCAAACGCCAGGGTAAGAATTATGTTAAAGATGAACCTATGATTGATAGTTTTATCGATATTGCTAACTATGGTATTATCGCTATGTTAGTACTCAGAGATAAATGGAAATAAATAATGGAAACAATTCAACTATTTAAAGTTTTTATGGCTGATACAGCCGCTAATGAAGTTTCAAATGTTCTTAATAGTGGTTATATAGGACAAGGTCCTAAAGTAGAGGAATTTGAAAATAATATTAAAGAATACTTTAATCAGGATTATGCTTTTACTACTAATGCTGGTACTTCATCTTTACATTTAGCCCTTCATTTATTAAAAAAACCATACCATAATTGGCCTGGAATTGAAGAAGGAGATGAGGTATTAGCTACAGCTATGACTTGTACTGCTTCAAATTGGCCTATTTTAGCTAATGGTTTAAAAATTAAATGGGTGGATATTGATCCAGAAACTTTAAATATGGATTTAGATGACTTAGCTCGTAAAATAACCCCTAAAACAAAAGCAATTATGCTAGTTCATTGGGGAGGTTATCCAAATGATTTAGATAAAATTAAAGACATCCAAAAACAATCAGAAGAACTTTATGGTTTTAAACCTGCAGTTATTGAAGATGGAGCCCATTCTTTTGGTTCTGAATATAAAGGTAAAAAAATTGGAAATCATGGTAATTTAACTATGTATTCATTTCAAGCAATTAAGCATATTACAGCTATTGATGGAGGTTTATTAATTGCCCCACATCAAGAACTATATAGAAGAGGAAAATTAGCAAGGTGGTATGGGATTGATAGAGATGGAAATAGAAAAGATTTCAGATGTGAAGCCGACATTGAAGAATGGGGTTATAAATTTCATATGAATGATGTGAG
>JACKZZ010016178.1_pt1 | contig 35625 bp, 29 predicted proteins | sample 8027871 | NCBI WGS metagenome assembly JACKZZ01 (sample SAMN15724774, study PRJNA655200) | protist metagenome | isolation source: fluorescence activated cell sorting (FACS) single amplified genomes of... | place: USA: West Boothbay Harbor, Gulf of Maine | collected 2000-07-19
CACGTCAACAACCGGGGTCGGCGCGCGGCCATTTTCCCTGTCTTGTTGATCAAAAACGTTAAGGGGCTATCTCGGTCGATTTGGCGGCCATTTTTGGGTCATTTTTGGGCTTCAAAATCCCGGGAAAATCACGTCGGGCTCCAGGGTCAAGGGCCGGGGTCAAGGGACGGCCCGGCCGGCCGGCCGCCCGGCCCTTCGCCCGCCGGCCGGATGGCAACTATCTGTCGGGCCCCCGCGCAGCGAATCTTTGCCGCGGGTTGGCCCGCGGGCCGCTACATGGCCGGGCCCGCCGCATGCGCCGCCAAAGCCTCGCCCGAGATGGGCGGCGCTGGCGCGTGCCGTTTCGTTTTCTGGGAGGGCCCCACCGCAGGTGGCAGGGTGGCCGCTTCCGAGCCTTCCGCGCCTGGCGGGTTCGTATGGAAGCCCCCAGCGAAGCACAGGGCGTGAGCCTTCGGCGAGGCGAAGCAGCGCTGCAAAACGGGAGGCCAGACAGCTAAAACGCCTGCGTCCCTGGGTTCTGGTGGTCGTTCATGAGGGCATCCGGCAATCGCAGCTGATGGCCTGCGATCGCCGGTTGCGTATGTCTCTGACCCGGGGCGGCAATGGTGAAGCCACACGCACGGCCACAAGCAATCTAGCTGCCCCGCGCCACCAGCTAGCGCGCGCGCACTTTTTCATAAGTCAGCGAGGCCGGAAAAAGCTAGCGCGCGTCGTAGCGGTGGCGAATGCTAGAAACTTTTTCGGGCCGGGCTGCCCCGTTCGCCTGATACAAAAAAATTTTTTCGTTTTGTTGAAAATCGGGTCTTGTTGACAGATTTCGCTGGCGTAACGAAGAGAGTCGCGCGATTCATTCGGGTCATTGATTGAGAGAAGGTGTTATAATCGCCGGGAGCGAACAAATTTTCATTCAGGAAAGACGACGCCGGGCAGGTACATTTCTTCCAGGCAGATGCTGCTTTTTTCAGCAGAGCAGCGACGCCCGGAACGGGTGTCCCCAGACCCTGGGTTGGGGGTAATAAAGTTAAAGTGCGTCTCCGGTTTGAGCGTAAGTGAGGGCTTCGTAACGCTCTCCCGTGCTTTCAGGGGCCGGCTCCTCGCTGTTCTCGTTTTCGTTGGTTTTCGTAGATACAGGAGGGTCTGCTGTTGTGCCGAGGTCTAAAGGTTCGTTGCGGCAAAATATGAAACATGCCGACGCTGCCGACGTTCCACCTGCCCCAGCTCCCGAACAAGCTGTTTGGCGTGCGCATCGACACCCTGCTTGCCTACGAGACGCCGAAGGTAGTTTTACTCCGCAACCCGCAACTGGGCGCTTGCTATTTTTTCCTCGCCGTCGCCGCGTTTTGTTACATTGTGCTATACCAGATCCTGTATCACAACGAACACTTCCAGCTCTTTGACGTGGAGGGGAAAGTGCGCGCGACGTTGCAGGAGCCGACGAAAAACGGCTGCAACCCAAATGACCCTGATTGTGCCGACAGTTTTGCACACTTGAAGGATTTGCCGTATTGCAAGGCAAGTTCCTCCTCCCCGATTGAGGATGCAAAAGAGGCACAAACGGGTAGCGCCGCGCCAGGGGTTCCGCCGGGGGTGCAGATGGTGTCGCGAAGTAGAGTGCTGTCAAGATCGCAGCTATCATTCGGGCAAGCAGCAGCCGCAGCAGTGCCAGGGGCCATCACGCAGCAGGAGTGCATCTACCGTGACCAGCGCGAGATGGTACCGTCCTACGCGACGGGTGATACCCTTTTCATCCCCACCTGGATCGAGTTTCGCACCGAAGCGGCCAGCTGCAAGCACACAGCCGACGCAGGGGACTGCACCAAGCTGCACACGCTGACAAAGAAGCCGGAGGAGAAGTACGTGGCGGACGTCGAGGATTTTACCGTGTTAGTCGCGCACACCTACTACCGAGAAAACCCAGCGAACCCGGCGGAGCATCTCGCGGGGAACAACGAAAGACACCAGGGGCTGGTCGAAATGTGTGTGGACGAGCGGTCCATGAGTGCCGATCCGACTCTGGAGGCGGTCGAGGAAATCAGCAAAATGTCGAAAAAAATGCTGGAGACCATGATCGCGCCCTTCAACGTCGCGCACGAATGTCCCCCGCCGCTTGTGAAAAAGGTGAGTGCTATTTCATTCCCATGTTTTTACTGCACTTTAACCTACGAATCTAGCGAGTACTTTGAGCAAATGTCACAACTGTCTACCTCTGTCTCCACAATCCTAGAAGCACCCCGACGCCGACTAAAAACACTGCAGCGCGTCCCCCTTCCCTGTATTCGTCCCGGTGCCTGTCGGTTCCGCGACGCCTACGCGGGCCAGTATGAAGAGCACTCCGCGAACATGGGAGACAACAAGCCGCGGGAAGTCGTCACCCAAGTCCCCACACCGGAAAAATCGATTTACAAATCCAGTGCCGAACTTCTGCAACTTTTGAGACAGCGAGTGCGGCGTTGGGTAAGCTTCATCCAGCACGGTGTGGATTTCGGTGATCCCTGGACGCGCAGGTACATGGAAGTGCTGCAGCAAGAGCACGAGGAGAGGGTGATACGGCAGAAGGCGGAGACTGCGGAAAGAGATGTCGCCGTGAGCTTTCTGCAAATCGATTCTTCTGGAGGACGAGGTACTGAGCTTCGCAATAGAAAAGCTGCGGCTTATTTGCAAGAACTACATCCCGATCTTCCGGAAACACAAAGCAAAGACCCTCAAAGTAGCCAAGGGCTCGGATCTGCAGCATCGGCATTTCAGCGTGCGCGTCGCAGGCATTTTTTGAGCCACGTACTGGGGAAAGCGAAACAGGTACAAGCGAATGCGAAGCTAGCAGCGCCGCGACAAAAAAGGACAAGAAAGGTCGCAAAGACGGTCCGGGGGATGGTGAAGGACAAGCAGCACGAAGACCACGAAACACGCCGCCAGGGCGAGGCATTCACAAGGGCAGTAGCTCCCTCGGTTGAGTCAGCGACAGCGACCGACGTAAAGAAAGGCACCACCGCGACCACGACGCCTTCTTCAGCAGAAGAACACAGAGCAGCAAAGAAGCAGAAAAGAATGCGTGGTCACCGCCACGGTCGTCGAGTTCGAAGATGGATCCTTCCTGCAGTTCGAGGGCGCCATAAAGGCATAAGTCCGGCGACTCCATCCCCGGCAAGTAGCAGGAAATGGGAAGGCAGTCATCAAGACAACAAGAAAAACAAACAGCCGAACAATGATCCCGAAAATAAGGGATTTGCGTCGACAAGCACGTCGGCGCTGGCACCATTTGGTCAGACGGTCTCTCCTCTTCAAAGTGCTACGCCGCAGACGCCAGCAGCCAAGAACAACAAAAGCAAGGCGTCGCCTCCACATGAAGGAAAGATAACGCATCAAGCAAGCGCAGAGCGAGAGCGCCACAGTATCCGACCGCCTCCAAAGAAGAACCCGAACTACGTCGAAATCAACCTGCAGAACTACGACAAGGCGGCTGTCCTCGGTGCTGGTGCTGCCACAAAACAAGATCCCACTTCCTCCACAACCTTGACACCTATGGTGTCTGAACCAGAAACAAAAAGTCCACACCCACTTGATGCAGATGATGAGAAATCGTTGAAGCCAAAGCGCGATATGTACGCTTTGAAGAACGGAGATGTGTTCAGTGTGAGCAGACTTCTCGCCATCGCCGGTGTGCAGCTCGACCGCCAGAAGAACGCGGATGACGAGGTGAAGCGACGAGCGGGAACGTTACTCGAAGTCGTTGTCGAGTACCGGAATCTGTACCCGTTCTACTCCACCTTTCACCCGAAGCCAGAGGATAGCGCCATCGAGTACTGCTACAGGATAGTGGAGCGACCGGTGTCCGAATTTAAGGCGGAGATCTACTCGGAGAAGCAACCGGACGATTTTCCGAAAACTAGGCTGATCGAGAACCAGCACGGCATCTACTTGGTGTTCCGCGTCGGCGGGTCGTTTGGCTTTCTCAACTTCATCTACGTTCTAGTGATGCTGACGACTTCGTTTCTGCTGCTCGCAGGGGCGCGCGCGGCGTTGGATATACTCGCGATCTACTTCCTGCCGGAAAGAGAAATGTACAAAGCAGCAAAGTACGAGACGGCGGAAGTTCCGTCATTGCACAAGTACCAGGAAAGAGACGGTGAGGCAGCTGCAGCAGCAGGAGACATGCAGGAAGGTGGAGGTGGTAGTACTAGCACAAGAGGAAGATGAAGCTGCGAAGATTAGAAAAAGTAAGGTATTGACACACGCAATCGTAAACAGGAGATCAAAGGTGGAAGCGCCACCGAGCTACATGGAGCAAATACCCAGACGTGCTGCGAACAAAACCCGATGAGGGCTGATGCGGTCGTCGTCCGGCACACAAAAAGTCGGGAAGATCGGAGAAAATGGAAATACCTCCCGCCACCTGCCGATTGCTGTGGTAATCAAGCGAAGTTTCGCTGACGGCGATAACAAAAGGTTGACGTAGAGGTGACGAGCGATGTTGTAGCGACTCACTGGTTCAGTTTTTTTTTTTCCGCAACAATGCAGCCGCTTCTTTTTTCACGACTAGAAAAATTAAAATGCCTCTCAGTAAAAAAATAGTGACAGCTATAGAACAAATGAAAATAAGCTGGATCCGCTCTAGCGACATGGCCGCACTCTCCAAAACCGCACGAGTCTAAGTGTTCTGTCATACGATGAAGGTGGGCCTCGTCTGAGAGCTCGCAGTCGGTCGCGCGAAGGAACATATCAGTCACCTCCTTGCGCTACTTTTTTGAAGTTGTGCTCTCACGTTTTTATTCTCACGAGTGTCCTCTTTCTGTTCCGGTTGAGCCCCAAGCCGAAACGAATTTGCCCCGAGAAGATAAAACTTTTGCTCTGAGCGATGGATTGCAAAGGAAGGGACAAAATCAGGACCTGAGTGACAGGGTCAGTCTGCTGGGCTTACTTCTCTGAGTACTATTTTTTCTTTCCCAACGATGTTGCTGTTTTCATTCCAGATCATATCTTCTCTGAAATTCGTTTACAGGTCCAGAGTATCTATGCTGGTCGTTTTGATGCCATACAGGAACGATCAACATTGGTTCCTATTGTTCGAAGTCGTGTATGATACAGATATTCCACTTTTAGACATTTGCTTTAGTTTTATTCCTGGTGGAAGTAAGTAGCTGCAAAGAAATGCGCAGCGTACAGGGCTTTTCAAGAAGCGCCAGCTTCATTCTTGTATAACCCTGAGTAGTACCCGTTTACGTTTCTCATAAATATACACCCTCTATCTTTACCCGTCCCTGCCGAAGCCCACCTCGTCTCAGTTATCCTTTGTTTCAAAATGCAGGACTTTCGCGAGTTCAAAGACGTGAAGGATTTCCTGAAAGGAGACAAGTCCCTAATCCCGGACGACGTGACGACCGTCCTCCTCGGCGAGTGTACGCACGGGACGCAGGAATTCTACGAGCTTCGGGCAGAAATCACAAAGTATCTGATCGAGTTTCGGAAGTTCACCTGTGTGCTATGCGAGTCGGACTGGACCTTTATGTGGCACGTGAACGGGTATGTGCACCGCAAAAAGGCGAATATGTACCCGGACAAGATGCGGTTTCCCGACTGGATGTGGAAAAACGCGCCCTTTCACGACCTGGTCGAATGGATGCGGCAGCGGGCCAGCAGCGACGGACCGCATTTGTTTGGGTTGGACTGCTACTGCCGAGAGGAGAGCAAAGACGAGTGCTTAAAATTTTTCGATTTCCATGACCGCGACGGGCTGGGAAAGGATTTCCGAAAAACGTTGTACCCAAGGGAGAGGCCGGAGCTATGGCCGGAGATTCTTTCAAAACTGCAGTGGGAAATTACAGAAGACGACAAGAAGAACAAAATTTTGCAGTCCAGCCTGTCTAGGAAAGGGAGCAAAAGTACGTATCTTTGTTTTGATGCTGAGGTCGTGATCGCATTCGCGAAACTTTTTTTCTGCAGCGATTTTTGCAGATTCTTGTTTGTTCCATAACAAGGACGCTCATCAGTTGTGTGTTAGTGTTTGTCTGTGTGCTGCTGAGAGTAAGTACTTTTTAAACGTCATACTTAAACACTTTCAGTGTTCGGTGAGCGCACTACGGCAGATGGGTCGCGTGGCGGCGTTCTGCTTTCCAGCTCGAAATTCCGCGGGTGCTCAAAACTCGATCAATTCAATGCCGAGCAAAATCTCGAGTGCATGATTGCCGCCGACGAATACTACTCGAAGCAGCGACTGGAGCCGCCCGGCAGCCGGGCAAGCTGGAACGCACGAGATCAGCACATGATGACCACGATTATGCGACTAAAGGCGAACAGCAAGGAGCTCTTTGGCATTGAAGAGAAGGATCTGAAGATTATCATCTGGGCGCATAATTCGCACGTGGGCGATGCGACGGCCACGCCGATGGGCGGCGAGGACTTTCTCAGAAACGAAAAGTGGAACCTAGGGCAGATGTGCAGGAGCACCTTGGACAAAGTGTTTATTACCGGGTTCTACTCACACCACGGCACCGTCCGCGCGGCTGAGCGCTGGGGTGGGAAGGGCCAGGTGATGCAGTTGCAGAACGCCCTGCCGGCCAGTCTCGAAGCGTGTTTGCATAGCCGCTTCCCGAACAAAAGCGCGTGCTTCGCAGTGGGGAAATACTTCACGAAGAAAGCGGACCACGCGAACAAAGCGAAAAAGGACACCAGCAAGCAGGGCTTGCTTGGCGGCCTGTTCGGACGGTCGCGGACCAGCAGGTCGCTCGGCGACTTGGAGGAAGACAATGCCGAAGAACTTCTACAGGGTGCGGATTATGCGCCAGGAGAGCTGCAGGTCCCGTATCGGTGCCTACACACCGAAGTGTACGCCACGCCGGATGTAAATCCACCGGTGCGGGGCGAGGACAGCAGCGCCGGCACGAAAAGGAGAAAACTTGACCCAAGCGTGCCATTCGTCGGCGTGCAGAGGTATTTTTCTGTCACCTAGTATCGTGCTGCAACATTGATAAAACTCTCGTCGATGATTGTTGCTTGTGATTTTTTCACTCACTTCGGGGGGACTGAAATTGAAAACCCCGAATCTTTGAAAGCCCTTCGCGGACGCGTAATTATTGTTGTTCAATCAAAGCTCTATGTCTCTTCAGGCAAACCGTTGAGCAGCGCACCCTCGCGCAAGTCCGGTTACAGATCGAAAACTACAAGACGGACCCGACTTTGAACGGTTGGTGGGTCACCGAGGCCTACGATTCCTCGGTAACCGGTGTGAAGAACCAGGTGCAGTGCCTGCCGGTTTCCACACTCGAGAAGCTGGAGGGGAAGAGCATAGACGTACAGTCCGCGATGCTGCTCGCCAACCACCCGATTTTGCAGCGGTGGGTGGGCGTGCAGTACCACCCCGAGACCGAGTACCAGTCTCACTACGGGGAGATGCGCGTCGGCAAGTGCTACGACCTCATCGTGTTTTGCGACAAGAGCCAAGCGCTCTCGATCGACATCAGCGCACGGCCCAAGGTTGCGGACCAGCTCGTCGTGGAGGAGATGCAACAAGAGACTGCTAAAACAGTACAATCAGTACCGCAGCCCCAGCAGACACAAGGCACCACGCTGGAAAAAGCAACGTCCGCCCTCAGCAACAGCTCGACCTCGACCGCCGCATCCTCGTCCTCTAGCGCAAACGCGAACCCGGAGTTGGCGAAAATTCAGACGAAAGTCGCGGGTGCAGCCGGGGAAGTGTCTAAAAACGTCGCCGCCCAGCCGGTCAACAAGCGGCTGCTGACGGAGTTCCGGCGCATTTTGAGGACCCCGATCGAGTTCATCGAGGCAAGGCCACTGGAGACAAATCTGCTCGAGTGGCATTTCGTCATAACCGGGACGCAAGACCCGTATGTTGGCGGGAAGTACCATGGAATTTTGGAGTTTCCGGACGATTTCCCGATGAAGCCCCCGTCGATCAAGATGCTGACGCCCAGTGGCCGGTTTGAAATCAACAAGCGCATCTGCCTCTCCATGTCTGACTTCCACAAGGAGAGCTGGAACCCGGCGTGGACGATCGAGAAAATTCTCATCGGCCTGATGAGCTACATGTACGAAGAGAACAACGAGTCCGTCGGATCTTTATTAGAGTCGAAGGAAGACCGGCGGAAGTATGCGCAAGCGTCCAGCTACTTCAACGCGCAAAATGAGATCTACGTGGAGCTATTTCACTCCGTCGAGGAGGAGGAGCAGCAACAGGCGGTCGCGGATTTGAAGAAGCGGTGGCGGTGCGGTTCGGACGAGAAAGACGATGAGCCGGAAAAGGTGTGCCGGTACTGCCTGGTGGACACGGGCGAACTGGTAAACCCGTGCTCCTGTCGCGGCAGCTCTCAGTGGGTCCACAAGCAGTGCCTGCGGCAGTGGCAGCGGTCGGTCCTGGTCACGCAGAGCACGCACCCCCGGTACCAGATATGGATTGCAAAAATGTCTTGGTCGTCTGGAAGCTTCTGATGCTAAAATAAATGTGGATGATGGATACAGTTCCGAATGCAACACAGCATGACAACTTTTCAGAACGCTTTCTCATACGATGAAATGCGCATGAGAAACTGCGTTTTTGCGTGTACAAAAGAGGGTGCGACTTTTGTTGGCTATGCAATACACCAGATTTCCTAGGTATAGAGAGCTAGCAATACAAGTTGCAACCTTCCAGACCCAGACACTTTTGCGTTTGATACCAGACCCGCATCGACGAAATCTGCAACATTTGCGACAAGCCGTTCAAGCCGGAGTTCAAAGCGCCGTCGCGGCGCGACACGATCTTGGAGTACACGGGAGAGGACATTCCGCAGCTGATCCAGAAGGGGAATTTACTTGTTTCCAGCCGACCGAAGTCGGAGAAGAATTGGGAGATCATTTCGAAGCACAAGGACATCGCGGACAAGCTGCTGCATTTCACGGAGTCCGTCTACTTCATCAGCCTCTGCGAGCCCTACAACCCGAACAAGCGGGGCGGCGGCGCGCTACTCGCGGTGAACACGGCGAACAACCGCATCGTGCAGGAACCCCCAGACTCGGTCAGTCGTGCGCTGCCCGGCGACCGGTACGAGTTCTTCGTGTCGCCGAAGCTATCAAATGCAAAAGTATCGATATCGTACTAGTACAAATTGCATTACAAATTTTGTCAGAAAGAAAAATGGAATTTGTAATGCTAATTCAGGTAAAAATATAGGTTTTTCATGCAAGATTGCAATTAGTACGAGTACGATACTTTTGCACAGGATAGAAGCGGACCTGGAACGAATCCTTTGCGGCGCTGGTGAAAACGATGCAGGACGCCGGGGTGTTGCAAGCAGGGAAGGGTGGCGTCGAACACCGGATCGGCGGCCCCGTGGAGCCCGCCGAGGCGTTCGCGCTCGTCGATCTGCCGATGCTGAACGCGCCGGACAAGCTGTCGGGCAAGTCCGCCGCTTCTGTGGAAGAGCAGAAGAAGAAGAACCGAACCATCCTGCAGCTCGCCAGCAGCGACCCGGTGACGTGGCAGCAGGCCCAGAAGCTGCGGATAAAGAATTCTGTGTTCTTCGGGAACTTGGAAACCATTCTGGCGGTGATCGCGTCGCTTTACAGCTGTGCAGAGACTGCGAACAGTGTCGCGAACATCCCGGTAAAGGTGTTCTGGGGCTACGCCAGTTGGAACGCCACACAGCTGCTCGGGGAGATAGCGAGGCGCAGCTGGGGACTGGTGGTCAGTGATAGCGACCTGTCCTTTGACAAGTACGGCAAATGCCTGGGCGAGTGGGAAGATCTCGTCGATCATTCCGTGGTTGCCAAGGAAAGCGAGTACGCCGCGTTCTGAGCCGCGACCCGCGCCAGCCGAATTTCACTGCGTCGAGCTGGACAATGTTTGTTTGACAGTCTCGCGGCGCTCTAAAAAGCTACCCAAGATTTTGCGCACGAGTAGGAATACTGGTTGCAGGCACCTCCTCGAGCAGAAAGTCCTCATTTCGTGTCTTCTCCCTAGCTCCTGGCACTGCTATCTACCCGGAATTTCAGTGCCGCTTCTATCACATACACAACACATCTGAGTGCTTTGCCTTTGCGTCGCCCCACCTGCTCTGCATTTCACTGCGTCCAGCATTGCGGCGTCTATTATTAGGAGGAAGCTGCTATAAAAATGTGTCGTGTGACAATTTTTTTGTTTGTTCCACAATTGTGTTACTCCTGCTTCACTACGACGACTGGTTTAATACTACGTCGACCGTCGCACTTGTCCCGCCCCCGCCCACAACACCCACCAACTGCTACGCAGGTAGTACTTCGTTTCTGCTACAGACGCACACAGAGACTGAGGAAGAATATGAAACCCTCCACCTTCATCTAGATACTGACAAGGATCCCACTTCCTTGTTTTTGCAGTCTAATTGCAGCTAGAGCTACGGAAGTGAGTACACATCCGGACAAAGACGCTCACTGTCACTCGAGAACGAGATCAAAAAACACAAAAAATATTAAAGATCTACCACTACCCGCAGAGAGAGTCAGAGGCATCTCCTTCTGCCCTGCTCTTCCACTTCTTGCCAGGCGCTCCGCATGAGCCTACTGACTATCCACTTCGCGGTGCTCTTTTCTTCACGCGATTGTTTACCGCCAGAAGATGATCATGTTCCGACACTGGCTTGAAGCTCTGTATATCTGAACTAATGCTAATCGTGCTTAAGAGCCACGACCTGGTGTGTAATTTCTTCCTCTTCGTTATGTGTTGTGCAGGTTACGTTTTTCTTTTTTTTTTCCTCAGGTTGGTTTCATCTTCATGATGGCAGACCCAGAAGCTACACGTCAACAATTTTTCACAAGCGCTTCGTGTAGTTGTGATGTCGTCCCGTGTTAAAGTAAAGTATTTCACGTACCTGATTTTCGATGTAAGGGAACAACGGGAAGTAGAGCTAGAGTAACGTTAAAGTTGTATAAAGAAGCGAAGCAAATCCAAATGCAAACAAATTTTCACTGCATGGCGAAACATCGATCTTAAAGATGAATTTCACCTTTACTAAAGAGGATGACCCGGTGTGTTTCGCCGCCGAGGGGACCTGTCCCATCTGCTTCGATATGATTCAGGGGGATGCGATCGAAACGATCTGTTGCGGGAAGCTTCTCTGTACCGGGTGTAGTGAGAAATGCGGGCAAAGGGCCACTTGCTTCAATTGCCGGGCTCCTGTTGCGACGACGGCGGGCGAATTCGAGTTGTCGGGGTTCTTTGGGTTCCAGAAGAATCATTTCGCGACGCGCATGTTGCAACAGGAAGAAGTGAAATGCACCTGGTGCGGACATAGGGGCACCCTGCAAAAAATGTCATGCAGCGGGCACATCAGCGAAAAACACTACCGGTTCTGCCAGGCTCCCTGTCCGAAGATGATTCGAAAGTGCCCCCACGCCGGTTGCGAGTATGAGGGTGAGCTTTCGGCGATGAAACAGCACCTCGCCTGCGACTGCGAGAAAGGGTACCGACAGCTGGACCAGGAGGCGCTGGACATGTGCGGCGGGATCGAAAGCTTGGAGCGGCAAGTGAAACAGATACACACGCTGCTTGTCATATGGAAGCGTCAGGATCGAAATCAACAAAATCGAAATAATTTGTGATGCATAAAACCGATACCATTTGGAGCCTCAGTTTCCAAGTGGCGCATTACAAATTTTGGGAGCACTCAAAAAATCCAGTTTGTCATGTTGTTTGGACAAAGAAGACTGCTCCTGTCATGCTACTCTGGCAGCACATGTCATACCCCTAGACAGGCTCGCAATCGGTCTCATTTGCCTGCTCCCCAATACAGGCCTTCAGTGCCCTACATTTTTTGCATCACAAGTTTTTCGATTTTGTCGATTTCGATCCTGACACATCCATATGTCACCTTAAAGCCCCCGGTTCCGCCGGATGCCTTCGCCCTCACGCTGAGTCACTACGACACGAAAATCACGTCGAGCACGTTTGCCCGGATGTTTCAGGGCCGGAATTTCTTCAAAAAGCCGGCGACGAACTATTTTGTGGAGCTGGATTATGCAGAGAAAAAAGTGTTACGGTTACACATTGCGTTGCAGACCGAGCAACAGAGACGCGCTCTGTCATGCACAAAATAGCTTCGAGCCTCATTTCATATTCATATGTGTTTTCCCTTATGATCTCTGCATGGCAAGTTTTCTCTCTCATGCAGAAAAAATTTGTGTTACTGAATCGACAACGAATGTGTCACTGTAACACTTTTTTCTCATGATATGGATGAGCAACACACCAGTAGTTCAGCGCAGAGCTGTTTCGTTCCGTCGTGTAAAGAGCTGGTCGACCTCAATCGCCTGCTCGATCCCGTCTTCATGTATGCTCCCCTCGGCGACGATCGATCCGACGGTCCCCGGTTGCCGAAACTTTTGCGACAAGGGTACGAGCAAGTCGTCCGGTTGTTTGTGGTGGACGACTACAATTGTGACATTCCCTATCGCAAGAAAAACCTGTTTCAGTGTAAACTTGTGATGCAAAAAATGGAGCACAGAAGCATTTGTCTTGCTACACATACAAGACAATGGATTTTCAGCCTTGTTTTCCCTTAGGAGTCTTGCATGGCAAATTTTCTTTGTCATGTGAAACGAACCTGTGATGCAGAACTTGCAAAACACTATACAGCGAAACACTTTTTTCGTGCGATATTCCGCTGCACGAGGAGGCATTCTTTCAGCCGACCGAGAAGCGGCCATCCCCGGAGACTGCCCAGCTGCTCTACAAGCCCGGGGAGCCGGGACCCTCGCAAGCCATCGCGGATCTCCTCGGACACGGTCGCAAACGGAAGCAATCCGGAGAAATGGGTCTAACGCTGGCAATCGCGGCCTGGCACGAGGTGTTTGCGCCACAACCAGTTGCGTCGCTGGCAGTGGAGGATGACACGGATGAGAAACGTAGTCGGCTCCGGGCACGTAGCTGTCGAAGGTCCCGGCAGAGAAGAAGCCGGACGCCTCCGGTCAGAAACAGAGGCGCCGACTGAACCACAATGATAAACGCCCGAAGCCGTCGGAGTTGAAATAGAAATACTTCCTTCCTTTGTTGAGTAGCTGAAATAGGTTTTTTCCCAATTTTTCCCCACCAAATACAATAAAGATCAGCAGCATGATCAGACAAAAGCAAAAGGAAAAGACATGCTGGCGGTCTTCCTCTTATACGAAAATGAATATTACAGAAACTCAAACTTCCGAAGTAGAAGGAAAATAAGAAGCGTGCAGCATGGTGCATGGCGGCCCAATGTACAGTTATTTCTACGGAAACCTAGAGTTTTCTGAACATGAGTAGTTCAAGTTCAGGCTGTGTCTTACGTCACAGGAGAGCGAGGGTACGAAAGGATTTGATGACGAGTGTGTGTGTGTGTGTGTGAGATGAAGTTCATGTGAGATCAACTGCTCTACGGTGATGTGGTGTGTAGTGAATGTACTAAACGAATAAAGAAAAAGTAGTTGATTTCGCTCTCAGGCTGAAAAGGCAAAGCAAGAAAGCTCACGCCGCGATTTTTGAAACAGGACCCCCCGTGGAAGTTGTTGGCTTTCATTTTGATTATTGTCCCACCGACAGATTTTTTGAAAGATTACGTTCAGTTTTTTTTTTGCAAGATCTGCTATTTCCGCGTACCGATCTTTCGTGCGCGACGTTCGCAGTTGCCTTCTTTACCCGGTCGCTCGCAGCTTCCGCTTCATTGCATGCCACTGTCGATAGATCAAGTTGAAGTTTATTTTGAACTGCAAGATACCATTGCGATAAGAACAGAAGATACAGAGTCACGATCACCATGATTTCCACAAGCCGCTCCTTTACAAGATCACTGTTTCCGATTTTCTAGTTTCTTTCTCTTTATTTGTAGTAGATCTCAATGAATCACTCTCTTTCGGCGTTTTTCCATGGTTGCGTCTGGGAGCATCGTGTTGATAACGGTTCGAGCCACCTTCTAGTATTTGTATTGCAAATTCTATTCTATTGCTATTCAAACGAACGATTTTTTTCGTTTACCCGTAGTTGATAGTTCTCACTCGTACTCGTTTGTTGTGTTGAATACGCCAACATAAATTGTGCGTCGCTTGTCGCCGTTTTTAAAGCTTCTTCGCGCTCTTCTTTTTTTTTTCTTTAGTCAAAACCCTATTGCGCACGAAAATGCAAGTTCTTCGTTGGTCGTTTATCAGTGCAGCTTCCCTTGCCGCAGTGGCACAGGAGATGGCTCACGAAGGCGATCCGGTATGTTGGGAAGACGGGATTCCACCAGAATATTGCTGCGGTGACGACTATGGAGACGCAGGTATGGTCGGCTGTGTGGTTGTATTTTCTCATCTTGTTGTACGATGTTCATCTGCAAAGTTTGACGAGTTTATAGAAAAAAGGCTGCCTCGTCATCGTGTTTATCTTCATTCGGTTTCTTTCGATATGGAAGGAAGGTATTGGCGGGTATTCGTATTTCTTTTTCTTCCTTCAGGTACACCGTCCTGCTGGGTAATGGGTTTCCGGTACACGCGGTGTTGCGGCGTGAAGAAGAAAAAACCGTACACCCCGAGCGCGCGGCGCAGCATCAAGCTGTCCAACCCGTGCGACTACATCGTGGTCGGCGCGGGCTCCGGGGGCGCCACCGTGGCCTCGCGGCTGGAAACCGCGTACCGGGTTTGCTTGGTCGAGCAGAACAACGACCCAGACAAGTACTGGAGCGAGGGCCACCCGGTGGGCCCGAAGGAGAAGGACTGGCAGTACAAGTTCGGGCGCGGCGTCGGCGGCAGCACGCTGATCAACAGCGGCGTGTACACGCGCGGCAACTTGGAGGACTACGCGGAGTGGGGCGGCGAGGAGTACTGGGGCGTGAATCGCACACTGGAGCTGTTCAAGACGCTGGAGCACCCGGCCAGCATCCCCGGCTACGAGGTGGACTACGACTACCACCCGTACCGGAAAAACCCCGCGGAAAAGCCGGCGCACGCGACACTGGTCTCCTCGAAGAGGCACGAACTGCCGCCGATCTTCCGGGCGATCGCGGACGCGTGGGAGGAAAACGGCCTGGGCAAGTACCGCGTGGACCCGCACAGCTCGACCGAGATGACGGGGCTCGGCGGCGTGTGGCGGTGGATGGGCTGCGGCGACGACATGGACGCGGCCTGCACGCCGCAGCGGGTCTCCCGGTGGCGGTACGTGGGCCACGAGCGCAACCATGAGAGCGTGGACGTCACACTGACCAAGTATCATTTTGAAAATTTACCATCTACTCCACCGTCCAATAATTTCAATTTGCTGTCATGCGCAACATGTACGTACGGTAAGTTCTGTTTTAGATTTAGTCGTGCAAAAGGTGGATGAGGATGCTGATGGAGATGGTAAATTTTCAGACAATACGCAGCCGAAGCTGTATATCGGAAAAGTGACGAAGGTCTTGATTCAGGACAACGTCGCGCGCGGGGTCGAGTTCATCGACGACCGGGGGCAGAAGCTGCAGCTCATGGCCAAGCGCGAGGTCATTCTGGCTGCCGGCGTGGCGTACACGTATCAAACAAAAAAGTGTTAACGTTAACGGTTTTCACAAATAGCAGTCACGCATTACAAATGTTGCCTTCCATGCATGCTACGCAATACAAATTAGGGCACTTTTTCTGATACTGATGCGTTACTGCATCACAAATTCCGTTACAGTTAACGCTTTTTCTTGTGATAACACGCCCAAGATCCTAATGCTCAGCGGCGTCGGGGACCCGCTCGAGCTGTCGGCGCTGGGGGTCGAGGTGGTCCAGGAGGCGCCGCACGTGGGCCTGCACCTGCAAGACCACTACGGGTTCTCCTCCACCGTTGAGACGAATCTGAAGTGTCCGAAGGACGCGCACCGCGATGAGCACGGGGTCCCCCGGGGGGGCACGCACCTGGGCTTTTTGAACGACTTTCTGGCCCAGTTTTACGGGTTCTACAAGCTGCCCGACACCAACGTCTTCTTCGAGATGTTCCTCATCGAGGGCTGCCAGGAGGAGAAATACACGCTCACGTTCACCGTGCTCTTACTCTCGCCCTCCAACGAAGGACGAATCGTGCTCGACTCCGCGGACCCGGAGGAAAAACCGCGGCTGGCTATCTATCCGCACGTCCATATGCTGTGCAAAAGTATCGTACTCGTATAAATGCACGTCTTGCATTACAAATTTCTTTGTCAAGGCAAATCAGCATGACAAATTTCATTTCTCATGCTGAGGAAATTTGTAATGCATTTATACGAGTGCGATACTTTTGCAGTTCATAGTCCACGGAGAGGACCTAAACTATCTAAACTACGTATGCCAGGAAGAAAGAAGTTGTAACTTGTGTGAGTTTGCTGAGACGCGCAAGAGACCATGCATGATCAATGAAGATAGACGAGCTCAAACTACAAAGAACAAGAGGAACCTCATGTATATGTATTACGTCCTTCGTTTGCGCGATTGGCACCACGGAGATGTTGTGCACTTTCGCTTCCTCAATGTTAATGCTTCTGCTAGAAAGAGAAAGTAGAGCGGGCGGCAAGCAGAGGTCGTTTTTTTCTTTGGCATACTGTGCTTTGCGCATCTTGTACGTGAAAATATTTCCCGCGTTGCGCCAGTGGGACGCCCGTATTAGCCCCGACGTGAGTGTGATGTCAGACGAGACAAAGGCGAAAGCGTAAGCTTTTTTTCTACATCTTTTCACTGAGATGATGCACTATGTTTGTAAGTGTGTACGAATGAAGACAAAAAGCTCCAGTAACTTGAAAACATTGAATCTCCGACACACTCGCATCCACAGGTGGATCAAGGAGAATCTGTACTATTATTCGCACCCCACCGGCACGGTGAAGCTCCACGTCCAGGATCCTGAGGGCAGCGTGCTGAACCCGGATCTGACCGTGAAGGGCGTGCAGAGCCTGCGCGTCTGCGACGCGTCGGTGTTTGGAAAAGCGCCGATCGGGCATTCCGACGGTCCCACGCGCATGATCGGGGCCAATTGCGCGAAAATCATCATGGACAAAGACAGAGCAAACATGCCGGTTATCGGGTAAGTACTTATCGCGTTCTTTTCCGTAGCTGCTGCCTCGTCGGATGTTCTTGCTCGCACACCGGCTGCTGCTGCACTTTGATGACCAACTACACAAAAATCTAACTTCTGTGCAAACAGGAGTACAAAGAAAAACACGACCGCATGCACTGACTTCTTTACAAAAATTTTCACTACTGAACCCAGGTACGGTACGAACAACGAGCTGAAAGCTTTTCACATTTCGTATTTCCTCACTGCTGGCGGGCGGCTTATCGACACGGCAATCACCTATAACAACCAGGAGATCGTCGCCGCCGGGATCGGTCAGAGCAAAGTACCGAGAGAAGAAGTTTTTCTGGTGACCAAGGTCGGCCCCGACATGTTCGACGACACCTACCAGGCCATCAAGGACGATCTCGCGAAGTGGAAGGGGAAAACCAAGCACGGCGACATTGCGCGCGTGACCTATTTCGACCTCGTCCTCCTGCACTGGCCCAACCTGTACTCGACCGACCTGAAGGCCCCCAAGTGCGCGTCGGAGCCGGAGGGGTGGGTGGGGTGCCGCAAGCTGGCGTGGCAGGGGCTGGAGAAGTTGGTCACCGAGGGGATCACGCGCTTCATATGAGTTGCAAAAGGATCGTACTCGTAGAAATGCATCACAAATTTTCTCAGCATGAGAAATTAAATTTGTAATGCGGATTTACCTGAAAGAAGAGATTTGTAATGCATGATTGCAATTACTACGAGTACGATACTTTTGCACAGGATGCTTCATCGGCGTGTCCAACTTTGACGTGAAGCACCTGGAACCGTTGCTGGACTGGGACCAGCGGAAGTACCCGATCTACGCGAACCAAATCGAGTTTGGCATGTTCCGGACCCACGCCTGGGACACGGTCAAGACCTACTGCGACCAGAAGGGGATCCGGGTCATGGCCTACGGCGTCATCGGCGGCTTAAAACGAGAAATGCTGATCGACCACGACCTCGTCAAGGCCGCAGCAGAGAACCGCACCGCAGAGAACGCCATGTTCCAGTGGGCGTTGAATGAGGGCGTCACAGTGCTCATGGGCAGCAAGAAGAAAAAGCACATGGATCAGTTCCTGGCACTGGCACCCACTCAAGAGAAGGTGATAAAAACTGACATCCCAATCGACGAGCGGACCAAGTGCTACGAACCCGACGTATCAACAAAAAAATCTTCTGGATCACTGTGACCTTGCAAAAAACAGACGCGTTGGTTATGCATTTGTATCGATGTCGTGAAAGAATGTTGTCCAAGGGCAAGATGTGCCATGTTTTGTTAAGCTGTACTTGTTTGCATTGCAAAGCCTGATATTTCTTGCTATGCTACACGGCTCGACGAAGGAATGCGACCGCGAGGGCGAGCGTCACAGGGATACTTACAGTTTTTTCATGCGATAACGGGCGGTAAACTACGAATGAGACCTGTCGTCTCAGCATAACTTTGTCGTCCAGCTTTCATCATCGTGCTGGTCTCATCTTCATCTCATTTCTTGTTTTCACACACAGAAGTCATCAGGCCACATCATGCCATAGCTTTGCAAATACAGCGTGGCAAGAACAAATTTTCGCAATGCCAGTATGAATTGAGAAACGCCGTAGGATAACGCGTTTGCTATTTTCCTCGCCCATGCATTTGATGGCGATCTTCCCACGTTCTTGATCATTGATTGGTAGAGATTGTCACCCTGAAGAATGACCACAACATACAAAAATTACAGCAAGCTGTCAATACAAGGTTTATCCGCGAGAATACAGAATGTTGAGAATCTGTTTGGCATGCCAGCGCTTCAGCGTCGAAATAAGAATGGAGCAGCAGCATTGCCGTGATAGAAAGGAGTACTATCAATTGCAACTAATATACCAACACTCACCCATGCAGTGATGGGGAAGGGGAACTGTGTGACGTTGCGTTCGATGTCAATTTTATCCTTGTTGCAGATGATCATGTGAGCGCTCTGTTCTTCGCTCTCCAGCAGCACCAGCAGCTTCGCCGCGTCGAAACACTCTACGAGAGGAAAAAATAGTGGGTCTTGATGAGCGAAATGTCAGAGTACTTGTGGAGAGCGCTACTGTACTAGTCGGATTCATAGATATCCAAAAGTAGGGCAAGGTACTACCTTCGTGTCTTTTCGACCTTGGTTTCTGAGTCTTATCGGCGAGCAAATCGTCATTTTGAAAGCCGGCCAAGAACGTAGCGTCGTACTCGTCGTTTCGTTTTGCTCATGACGGGCCAAGCATCTTTTACATGACAAATCGCCGAGGACGAGAGAGACACGAGATAAAACTTCTCTTGCCTGTTCATGAATTAGCGGGTCATCTTCTGTGCTGGCTCGATCAAGTCGTTTAAGTACCTCTTCGTATTTCAATTTGTCTGCGTAGTTTTGACATAGACATTGTTTGACCATAACAGAAGCTAGACCGAGCAGATCATGGATGTGTGAAAGCTCACTTAAAGCGAAAAGTAGGTGCGCATCTTAGAAGAAGATCGTTGCGCAGAAGATGATTGAGAAAGCATGTCCTGGTATCGCTGATCTCGACCCGCCGCTACGCGGCCGGTAGAAGCTTTCTACAAATTAAAGGTTTTCTTCTGGGGCGTTCATGACTGTGAATCAATTCTGACGAGCAAGATGCGGGAACACCACGAGCAGGAAGTTTCCAAGGTCGAGACGGCGACGCGTGGAAGCAGAAAGGAGGAGTTTGCCGGGTGCAAACCGGGGAACGGTAAATTTCTGACGGACTGCCTGCCAAAGATCGCCGCGTACTGGGGCAACGAAAATAACATGTTTGTGCAGCTCTTGTGCAATGGTCAACGGTCAGAGGAAGGAAGCCGATTATCGCGCGATGAAGAGACCGAAGAACTAAAGCAAAGTTTGAAGGAAGAGGGAAGGTGGTTTAAGGGATTGCGGAAGAAGTATAGCACATCAAATGCGTGCCTATGTTGTGCGAAAGTATTATCGCAATGCTTCTGGTTGCTCCTGTAACGCTAACGCATGACCACTTTGACGGATTATCAATGTGCATTTTGACATTATTAGCATTTCAGCCTAAAAATCATGTTCCTCTTCGTCTTCTTTAGCAAGTCAGTGCAAGGAAGAGAGAAGTGAAAAGTGTCCAAGGGTGAGCATGTACGCGCGATCTTTTTCGCCGTTCTGACCCTAGATTCCTGCGTCCGAAGCTGCTTGCGGTGACGGTGCAAGGGTTTTTCATGTGAGTGGTCTGGTCCAGTCGTGTATGCATGAGATGAAACTTGATTTCTGATTCTGATGCTGGAATGAAGAATAAACTTAACAGTTCTTATGTTTATGCACTACTAGTGCTAAGTGCGCGAATGCTTTTGCAATGCATAGTGCCAGCACAAGGAATATTGGGTGGAGGCCGAGACTCAGCAGGATTCCAAGCGTCTAGGAAACAACATACTCTGGTCCGCGGAGGGCGGGCTACCCCAGTTTATCAACGTCGTCCAGACCGAGTATGGCGCTTTCTTGCGCGAAGGCGTCACCGCCAGTGGTAGCAGTTTCAAGTGGGGGGGGCGACGACGCTGTTGGTGACGATGACGATGCAGCAGCGTCCTCCTCGTTCCTGCAGCTATGCATCGCAAATATGTCTGGATCAGGAAGACAGCAAGACCAAGATTTGCCATGCTTGTCTGACATGACTCGAGAATCTGTCATGCGTTCTTGGAGGTTCAAAGCTATAGTCAGTCTGCCAAGGCAAGCGAAATATGCAAGACAAAGCAGCTCAAAAGATAAAGATTGTCACGCTTGGCCACGTAATATTACAGTAACAGTGCGCCCAATGTTGCCTGGTTTGCACCATTACAAGTTTCCAGACCCAGACATATTTGCACTGCTGGATAGCAGCAGCTGGAGAGCGGGAACGACCTCGACCTGTACGCTGCTTCTCGGCAGTATGGAAGTGTCAGGATCGAAATTGACAAAATTGAAAAATTTGTGATGCATGAAATGCATGACGCGAAATACGTGCGTTGCAGAGCAGGCAAGTGAGGCCGATTGTAAGCCGGTTTGGGGTTATAGCTCGAGCTGCTAAGGCAGCATGAGAGAATCAGTCTTCTTTGCCGAAACAGCATTACAAACTGGATTTAGGCACCGCCAGAATTTGTGATGCGCCACTTAGAAACTGGGTTCGAACTGGAATCCATTTTATGCATGACAAATTATTTCGGCCGTGCATTTATGTTCCGGGCCGTGCATTGTGCACCCCTCGGACCCCGCACCCCCCCGGGCTTTAGTCGCGCAGTCTGTTAAGCATGACAAATTATTTCGATTTTGTCAATTTCGATTCTGACACTTCCATAGGCAGGCCCTGTTGCTCGGGACGACCGTCGACGACCTGACCGCGACCCGGGACGCGGCGACGGCGGAAACCACTTGGGAGAGCTGCAACAAACAGGACCTGCGCATGGCGTTCGGCGTCCCCGACTTCTTCGGAACGGGCTCCGATTTGAAGATCTGGGTACGCGCGCCATGTGGCAAGGCCGACTACAGAGGAGAAGGGAGCAACGCGGTCGTGATGTCCTGCGACCGGACGACAGAGTACTACTTCTACCGCACGGACGTGCCCCAAGCCCAGCTGCAGCGCGGATACGACGAGTCACGATTCCGGGACGGCCTCGCCAGGGCGAATTTGCGAAGCGGCTGGTACAACACGAACACGCTCGGGCATCTCACCATTAAAGAGAGTCACGCCGACGGACGCCGTCGCGATGTCGGGGACGCTAGCGAAGAGTACCACGTGTATTCCTACGACGAGAACGCAAAAAAAGAAACAACTGTCCGTGGGAAAACGATCGACCTGCACGCTGGCTACCTGAGAGTAGAGAACGATTTTTGGGAGGAAATCTGGCTCGACCCCAATAAGCTCGGTAAGCAGCAGCGCACCATGCTCGGGGACCTGAAGTTAATCTTCCAGGACGAAAAGAGTTCGGGCATAAAGTACACAGTCGGAGATAAACAAGAAAAGCCCAAGAAAAAGAAGAAAAAACCAAAAGCAGATTGGTCTTCTACTTCCAGTTCCGCCAGCGCATCCGCATTCTTGCAGGTATCTTTCTTAAGTAACAACTTCTACTCGTTATCCTTGTCCTCACCACTCTGCAAGTGCAAGGTCGGTCCTCCGGACCTTTCGATTACTGAAGCCGTGTCTCTGTGATTGACGTGGTAACAAATTAATAAATGAACATGATGAGTCAATAAACAACCTTTATGGGCCCTACAATAGAGTTAGAGAGTCGCGAAAATTGTACAAATAAAAGGCACAAGCGCAGCGTCATTCATCTTTTGGTCGCCGTCATTGAAGATGCCTAGTGTAAAAATTGATTTCTTTTTTAGAATTGAACCAACTGGACCTGCCAGGAATCGTCTTTGCGGGAGCCAGGACCATCTGCGACGTTCTCGCAAGAAGGAGGCCGTTCGGCGCACGAGCTGCAACAGGGTGACAAGGAGGAGAATTCGGTGCAGATTCTGAAACAGAAAAAGTCGATTGTCCGGACGTCTCTGCGTGGCGCAAGTAAGCAAGCGGTCGAGATCTCCACGTCCTCCGACACGGCCTTTTCTGCTCTGGACGACTTAGCAGCGTCGAGCACTGGTGGTGCAAGTGGCACTCCTGACCGACAAGAACCCTCCTTTTTTTCGTCTTTTGCACCAGAACGCGGCGGGTCCGCCGACGTGAGCGGCGATCAAGACCAACCATCCTCGTTTCTGGAGAACATTGGGGTGCAGCAATACTACGCAGCTCCCGAAGCCGATGCAAGCAAGACAGTGAATAAACGCACATCGGCCGACGAAACGCGTGTGAAGATGCACGGACTACCGACCAGCAGCAACAAGATTGCCTCGTCCGCGGAGGAATGGCTTCCCGCGCTCGCATTTCTCTTGATTCTGCCCTTCGCCATGCGGCTCGTCGTGTACCGTCTGTACGTACGCATGAGGGAACGTGGCCCGCAGGAAAAAGGAGACAATGGGGAGTCAGCGCTGAGCACCACGACAAGCACAACCACGAATCCAGCGGCTAGTACCGGCTTTGCGAATGAACTACCCGATCTGGAGGAGCTGGACAACAACGAAGCAGATGAAACTCAAGAACACAACTTCGACAACCCGCTTGTTACTTGCTCTCCACCCTCCGGTCATGAAATTATGCAGACGTCATCCCTTGTGGCCTCCATCGAAAACTGCTGCGAACAAGACAAGCAGGAATTACAGGGGGAACTCGATGCGATTGAGAGCATCATCTAGTCGAAAAAGATCCTTTTCGACACACAAGAGGATACAGTCTTCACAAAGCTTGTCGCACAAGAAAGACGTGTTACGCAGCCAAGCAAAACCAAGTTTCTTCAAAGTAATTTCAAACTCAAAATGAAACTCAGTGAACAGATTGATATGATATCGACCCACCTCTGCACCTGAAGCTTATGCTTATTATTGATAATTTAATACGACGCCGACTATCTTCACTATGTTAGTTTGTTTGTACCCAGCTGGTTCCCACTGGTTGTATGTGTATCTCCTCAGTGAATCTCTGACCCGAAACAATCAACAGGTGAAAACGAATTTGTATGTATCGTAGAATGAATGAAAAATCAAAATCCAAATTTCACAATGTATAAATGTAGATTTCGACTTGAGACTGATGCAAGAATTTGAATTGCGCAGGCTTTTTAGCAAACGCGAATCACGTCCTCACTGCCTTTGGCCGTCCTGTTGTCAACCTTGTTCTTCATGCACCGCTCTGGTCTTCCCATGCGAGAGCCAGATTCATTCTCAACTATCTACGGGAAGCTGAAGCAGAGGCTCGCTTCTTCTAAGTAATGATGTAGTTGTGGTGGGCACAGCCACAGGGACAGGAGTAGGACTCATGCGTCAAAGAGAGAGCCAGCGCTTGACGAATCGAGCGTAACAAGACTTGAGGGATTATGTGAGGACAAGGCATCATGTCATCTTCTTGGTCTTGCCTTGATCTTGTCCTTGTACGGGCATTTTAAATATTTTGCGAAAAGCGACAAATCTTGAATTGATGCCGCTTGTCGCGCCGTTGTCAATGGAATTATTTGCTATTTCGGATGATACCGAGGATACGCACGAGAAAGTAAAAGAGAAACTAGCACATTCTAGTGGTATAGTTTTCCTTGGAAGATCTTCTAAGAGGTATTGAAGATGGTGTCGTGTTGCGCGAAGCCGCCACCGAGTCCGGTCGCCAAGCCGGACATCATGAGCCCTGGAGCGGAAGTAACAAATTGAAACGCGAACCTTTTTTTCCGCGGCGGGAGATGATTTTTCCTGGTTCTACATCAGAGCATGCATGATCTTCTCCAGGAAAAATCAACTGTCGTTCGTGGCAAGAACTACATGTGATGTCACAGCAAGCAAAATTTTGCCCGTGGAAGATCAGGCTCTTTCAAGTTGCAATTTGATAAGGGACGAAGCCACTAGAACTCGGAGAAGTGGTCGTCGAGACCAAAAAGCCCACGCTAGTCGAGGAAAAAGTGGCGGAGAAACCGGCAAAGGTAGAGGATGCTCCGGTCGCACCAACTGCAGAAGGTACAACCTACGGTGTCGTGTAAAGTGTGCCTTCTACATGTCAAAAGGTGAACGCCGTAAGAAGTTGCGACGGTACTATAACAGCACGCAATACAACATCATAGTCATACTACAATGATAATGAATGATAGAGAAACGTCGGGACCAAGAAGCAGAATCATCTCACCGTTGTACATCTATTTTTTTCTTTGTGATTTTCCACAACAGAGCCCGCAGCACCGGAGCCAGAAAGCAGCGCGCCAGCAGTGGACGAGCCAGAACACGAGGAAACCGCAAAAGTTGGAGAGGAAAACTACTTCTCATCATCTTTTATGGTATCATGTTGAAGCATGGTTGTGATCAAGAACTTTCTGTTGCACTTGCAGTTTGATCGTCTACTTTACCAGATCTTCGATTCTTGTCATGTTATTTTCTAGGAAAAGCCGAAGCCCCCCACCTGCTGCACCTCCATTCTTGTCTACTAGTACTTCTTGCTCTTCTTCAAACGAATTGTGTGTACAAATTTCAAGCTGCCATCCAAGTCCACACCCAACAACCAGACATTCGACGAGAAGAAGGCTGTTTTTGAACCAGAAAACGTGGGTGAAGCGGAGGCCGACGAAGGCAATGGCGTGCCGTGCAACTTCCAAATCGATGGTCTCACAAGCAACATCGCCGCACTGCACATAGCACAGAAGGTAGGAAAAAGAAAAAGAGAAACTTCCCTGATTACTGCAAAAATTTGCGTGTGCTCACTCTAGACTGTGATAGTGATTCTTCTGGGGGTATCCACTTGATGACCAGTATAACAAATATGTATGAAAAATCCTCGAACAATGAGCAACATCAAAAATTCCAGAGTTTCTACGCAAGCATGGCGCCAGCACCCCCTGGCATGAGCATTTTGCGACCCCCGGCGCCTCTGCAGACACCAAACTTGACAACGGAATGGTCGTGGGGCCAGCAAAGCACGCCGACAACAAGTAAACATCGATTTCATGCTGCTTCCGACGCTCTTGCATGCGTGCAATTCTGCTCGGTTTGCAATGATGCAAAAAGACAATCATGAAAATTAGTAGCGGTCGTCCAGTTTCAAACAACAGCTGTAGTTTCATTTTCAATCTGAAATATAACCGAACGAAGGTGTGATGCGCACGCCGTCGATCGGTATGCCCTCCCTGTTTCTGCAGGGATCGTTTCAGCCGAGCGTGCAGACAAGTGCTGTGGTGCGGGCCGAGACGACAGCAACGGTTGATGACGAGGTCGTGGTAAACGCGGACGAAGTGGACGTACCCGAGCCGGCAGAGGTCGAAGTGGAGGTCGAGGTGGCGGAAGCAGAGGCGGACGAGCCGCTCGAAGACGCGGAGGAAGTGGCCGCAGGCGCAGCGAAGTAAACTAATTTATACATGACGCCTTGTTTTGATCATTTGGGATTTGGTGAGTGTTTTAATCAAGGAGAGGAATCAGACATAAGAAATAGGAAAATGCTTGTGCTTCACCGTCAGAACTACGACGTTCAGTAGACTTTTTTCAACTCTTCTGATCATCGTCTCAGATTGAGATCACGATGAGAGGAATCACTTATTGTTATTCTACCCCGTACAACCCAGCACACAACCCGAACGAACGTTGTACTTGTAGCTAATCAAAAAATTCGCACGCCTCGTTTTTACGTTTCGCATTTCCATTTCTCCTCCGTGAAGGCACGATCACGGCGTTGATGCAGTCGCAACAATGCTGGTGTGGCCGTGTCAGCGAGATTTCTATGTGGTAAAGTCGAAAATCAAAATGAGAGACAGAATTTGCAAAGAGTTTTAATACGCAACAAAGAGTTGATAATTGACTCGTCCTGCACCAATTTTTACTACTCTACACTACAATTCGACAATAAAGTGGAAACACAAAGATGAACAACCTAAACCTATGTGATGAATTAGGCCTTGCCTAAATGCCGTGGGCTCCAGATTTGTGTGAAAATGCTTCCATGTTTTTCAAATTGAATCCAAGCTAACGAAGCCGCAGCAGCAGGAGCAGTAACGTCCTAGTACGAGAAGATGTTGTCTGTGTGCAGGACTAGGGACAAAGTGTCTGATCGTTATGAGGTGTGCAGGCTGTTCGACATCGACATGTAGTTTTTGTGGTAGATGATTGCCCCCTGAGGAGCAGCGATAGCAGAGTACGAGTAGATTAGAAAAGTAAAAGTTACCTCGGTTCATTGCATGAAATTCGGTATTTGTCGCTCCATCCAGTCTGTCAAGATGAACAACTACATTCATCATAAATCGGTATCGTGCTCCTCTTTCACTTTCGTTTAAGTTTCCATTCGTACTAATGTCGTGCAGCACCAATTCATTGGAGTCGTTGTCGTTCCCCCCGTGTATTCAAGGTTTCGTTCTTGCGATCAGGCCCGCACTCTGATTTTTCTCGGCAATGAACGAATGTTGCACAGGATGTTTTTCCACCCCAAACGCAAACCCAAGTTTTTGTCCCCGGCATAATTTCCCCTGCATTTACTGCTAATTTGTTTTTCTTTTCTACGATGCACGCCTTGGCCTTCGAGGGCCTGTAATTACCACCGTTCAACTTCCGCGACGAGTCCATTGTTTTCAAACCTGGTTGTGAGCATTAGTCGTAAGTCAATAAACTCATCATGTTCAGCTTCATTTTCGGCGAAGATGACAAGAAGAAGGCTCCCAAGCCCGAGGGAGACGCAGCACCTGCCAAGGGGAACAAGGGTGGGGCTCCGGGCGGGAACAACAAGCAAAATAAACGGTCCTCCGGCGATGACCGCGACAGTCGTGGGAGCAACAAGGGATCGGGCAACTCCACCCCGACTGTGACCTTCCAAATCGGCGACCACGTTCGGACGCAGAACCTCGAGAAGTTGCCGCATTTTGACGGGAAGCTGGCGGTCATCCTCACGCCGCTGGATGCCGAGGGCAAGCACAAGGTGCAGATCCGCCCCAAGGGCCAGAATTTGAAGCTGTACCCCACCCGCCTGCGCGCCGTGTCGGAAAAGGAGTACCTGCAAGAAAACCCCGAGGGTGACAAGCCCATTCAAAACCTGATCGACCAAGCCCGGCAGTCCTTTGGGGTCGCAGCTGCGCCGACGGGCGCAAACGCAAATAACGTCGCGCGCGACAACAACTCGACGTCAACATCCGGTGCAGCGAACAAAGACAATAAACAGGGGAATGCGGCGAACAACGCTCGTGGGAGTGCGGGAACCGTGCAGAATGCAGCTCCACCTGCTGGTGAAGCACAAGATAACACGACGAGGCAAGGATCGGTACAATCGCCAGAACCAGCTCCGAAGACTTCTTCAACCGGCGCAACTACTTCTGCAGCTGCTAACGCAAACGCCGCAAGTGGTACCCGATCCAGCGACTCTGTGCAGCAAGTCCAGCAACAACAAATGGCAGCAGCGCGAAAAGCGGATACCCAGTATTCCATAGCGGAAGTGTACGAAAATGCTACCCCCGCACAGGCGGATCAACAAACTCGTTTTAGTAGCACCCCTGCCGTCAGCCTCAGCACTGCCACTGGTACGAAGCAGCCCCAAAAATCCGTAGCGGTTGTGGAGCCTCAGAAGTCGTCGACACCACAGTTGTCCCAGTCTGGAACGACAAGTGGAAATAGTGCGAACTCTCCAGCAGCAGGAACTACATCAACATCCGTTCGTGTGAGCGGCCGGGCGTCGACATCAGCGTCGCTAAGCCCGGAAGAGGTGGAAAAATTCAACCGTCGACGGTCGGCGTTTTTCGACGCACGTCACGGGGATGCGATCGCGGAGCAGGAGCGCGCGAAGGCCGAGTTCGTGCAGAAACTCGTTGAAGAATCCGATCTTCGGGTCGACGCGTTTCTCAAAAGCTACGCATTAGAGCAGAAAATGATGCAGAAGAAGGCCGGAGCGGTTGGAGCAGTTGTAGGTGTTGTGCCAGAGAGGGACAGCACCATCAACGGCAGAGGAGCTGTACCAGCCCCGTCATCATTGAAAGGAAAAGGAAAAAAAGCTTAGAGAGTCGTTGCGCCACTGCTTCGTTTATCTGCTTATTTACTATGACCCCATTCCACTTGCCCCGTTTTCTAGATCCCCATGCCCATCCGATTCCAAATAAGATTTTTTTCTCTGCTTCACATAAATGAAAGGAAAGCGAAACCCAACCTGGAAGATCAAGTACACTAATCACGTCTCTAAGAGTACACGAATCCCGTTCGTTGTGGCACGATGTATGATGAAGAACACGAAGAAACTGTCTCGCGACGGCCCCATCGACAAGGCGCCGAGGCCCCAACTAGCCGCAACAGATGAAGATGGTTCAACATGTTCTATATCGAATCGGTCCTCCATCTTTGAAACAGTCGCTATCGCAAGGTTTACGTTCCTCAGAGGGTCACTTTCGACTTCCACAACATACATGCAAAAGTAAAACGCTCGGCTCATTTTTTCCGTACTAGAAGTCCGACGGTAGTAGGCATTTCATTTGGATCTATTTTTGTTTCAATTTAACGGATCTCTCTCTCGCAGTCAGTCGCGCGTCGTCTGCCCGATCTCGACACTTCATGACTACAAAGACGCATTCGTTGTTTTCCCAAAGTGTTGCCCGTTGTCGTGGTTTTCGTTTTTTATCTCTGCGGCCGCAGTTCATCTTGCTCGAACAGCGGGCTGGTCTTTTTCGACGTGCAACTCCCGGCTTTGTGAAGCCAGACGACATTCCCATTCCGTGGATAATTGCTGGCTCCTCCTCGTCGATTAAACTCATGAAGCGTTCTGCGTCTTCTGCCGCCGGCGGGGAACGACAAGGTGAAGACGGTAGTAAGAAACCGCGGCCCAATGAGAAGAATGCGGAAGGCCCCTCAAAGACTGAAAGTGAAAATTCGATCTCGGATAAGAGAACGGATAAAGTGGAAAAAGTCTTGCCCCGGAAATTAAGTAGAAAGCTTTCCGTCGTGCTTCTCCAGTTGCCCGTTGAGTCCACCGGGGCAGATTACAAGGCGGTTAACGTGCGGAATGCCTTGAAGGAGGTTCGTGAAGTCGTGGTTCAGAAGAGACTGGTAGAAAAAGCGCAGGAAGTTCTCATCATGCTGCCCGAAATCTGGAATGGTCCCTATGCGGCAGACGCGTTCCCAAACTTTTGCGAGCCGATTCCCGAGGTTGGCGAGGAAATCACCGAGGCAACGAGGAGCCTGCACGAGTTGGCCTCTGTTTGCAGAACATTCGCATCGGAAGGTTCCATTACACTGATGGCCGGCTCTATTCCGGAAATCGACAAGAGCGGGCGCATTTACAACACCTCCGTGACTGTATGCAACAACAGAATCATCTGCAAACACCGCAAGGTGCACCTTTTCGATATCGATATTCCGGGCAAGATTACTTTCAAAGAGTCCGAAACTCTCACAGCAGGTGACAGAGTGTCGATCTTTGATCGCATCGTCGAGGCAGCTGCTCCAGGCCTGAAAGAAAGGGGTGGTGAGGCTGAAAGATGTGACAAGATCCGCTTCGGCGTCGGTATATGCTACGATATCCGCTTTCCGGAGCTGTCCCTTCTGATGCGCGCGGAACATGGGGCGCACATTCTATGCTTCCCGGCGGCCTTCAATACTACGACCGGGCCAAAGCACTGGAGCCTCTGTATGCGCGCGCGCGCAATCGACACACAGTGCTTCGTCTTGGCCTGCAGCCCGGCACGAAACACAACCGGTCAGGGATACCAGGCGTACGGCCACTCAATTGTGGTATCACCATGGGGGGAGATCCTTGCCGAGCTCGACGAGAAGCCCGGGAAAGTTGAGCTGGAGCTTGATCTGTCCGAAATTTCAGAGGCGCGCGCCGGTATTCCAATCGGTATGCAGCGACGGAAAGAAGTGTATCGTCTTGTGGGAGCGCAGAGCCCCACACCGGATGCAAGAGTAATGCCGCAACTTCCAGGGAATTGAATTAGACTACAGAAGTAGTTCGTGTACCTAATTCCAGGAGGAAGCGTCCATGAGCGTGAGTTAAGCACAAGCACTAGATTTCGAGAACAACACGAAAAAGAATCTCATATAATTTCGCATACGCACCATTGACTGTGCCTTTCGAAAAATGCAGAAACTCTCAAAAAACGGCCCAACTTTGTGTTCTCTTTTTCTGTTTTTGCAATAAACTGCCGAAAACCACCAGAAGGTGGACACTGATCTATCAATGCTGCAAATCCACCCCGTGCACGTGGGTTCCCCCTCCTGCCCTCAGGGCAGAAATACCATAATCGATCGTGATCTAGATCGTGATTGTCCTTTTTTGAGTAGATCTTCTTCACAAGAAGTTTCGATTTTTGGCTCACATATCAAAATTCCAACATTTCCTTTTTGATCCATAGCAGCCCAACCCCGTTCTGTCTCGGTCTTCGTCTCTTACTTGTATTGCACATACGTACGATCTCCTTGTCCTTCTCGCATCGGTATTGTGCTCGCAATTGCGGCGGAGATACATGTGTGCATGTGGTCTTTGCTCTAATGGTATTGCCCTAACGTAACAACGATACGCAGTGGTATTCTGTTGACTCAAAAGTTGATCTGATGTCTGTCATAATATTGACATTGAGGCAATGGTTTATCGTTGCACTCATGTAGGAAATCTCAATTGGAAAAAACCCAACATCAGAACCACTTAGCCTCATTGTCACGACATCGTGAAGTGCAAAGTAGAGTTGGGGTTTAAAACCGGCATGCAGATCCAGCCACTGCCTTTGCCTATTGCAATATGTACCAGACCAAGGTCACCCTCACCAAACGTGTGGCTCTATGCTGCACAGGTGCGCGGCTCTACCTTTACCACATGTAGTATTACATGCAGATGACCAGCAGCACGAAGTGGAAGTGCATCGCGACGGACTGCGACTAAAATGCTCACAGTGCGGAAGCCGACACCGCTTGCGCTACTTGCAGCGCGCGCACTCCTGCACCAGTGTGGTGTTACACTTTCCCTCTTTGTCCTCGTCGCTTTCGCTATTGCCACCCCGCCCACAAAGGATGTCGCGACCGTACCTCCACGCCGAACAAGCGGCAGTGCGACAAAAACAAAAAATTGGTGCGAGGCGTTGGACGGGAGTGGACAGCGTATGTCACCGGTAGATGTGTCCTCCACAAAGTTCACGACCGAGGCTACTGGGGCCAAAAGCTTCAGCTTCAAGGCGTTGCGCGACAAAAACTTGTCTGTTATCCTTACACCACTTTCCCCGCTTGCGGACCCGGATGTGAGTTTATACGGCGCGAACAGTGGGAAGAGCACCTGCAAGTTTGTGCAGCGAGCAGTGGACTACGGACAGGATGTGCTGCGACTCCCGCAAGCGCTCACGGTGGAAAATGATTACGACACGTACTTCATTCATGTGCAGTGCCGTGGCATTTTTGCCGCGTTCAGTAGTGGTGCTGGTGCCAGGGGCTCGACCAGAAAACGAACAGCGACGTCGGTATCTTCCAGGACTGCAAAGAGTCGACCTCGCGGCCGAAGAAGACGAGGCCTCATGGACTACTTTTTTTCTTCAAGGGAGACTACAGAAGAAGACGGCGTAGTACCAGGAGCTCCTGCCGTGCGCGTCCCTCTTCAAGAAGATAGCGACGACAAACGTAGAAGTCTCTCAGCCGCCTCCAAATCCTCACCCGCCTGCAAATACCATCTTTCCGTCACCGTGCAGACGTTCGCCGACGAGCTGCAAGGCACCAAGACCGGCGTCGCGTACCTGGGCGTGAGCCAAAACTTTGTCTGGAACAAGCCCAAAAGCACCTCCGCCTCGTCGCAACTGACGCTGAGCGTCTTTCCGCGCGACGCGATTGCGGTGCAGCACGGCGGGCTGAAATTACTGGTCAACGACCAGGAGACCGCCTCCACCAAGGCCCGGGGCAGCTTCCGCGCCCAGCACGGGTGGTTCGGCGGCGAAGTTGTCAAGGTATCGCTCGTGACCACCCTGGAGCGGCTGTACATCTCCGTGTTGAAACGGCAAAAGACCGCGCCAGTGCCCTTCGTCCTCACCGCGAAACTGAACGACGGCACCCCCGTGAAACTCATTCCGCACGCCCCGGTCTGGGCGCTGGTGCAGCGGAGGCAGACGGACTACTACACGTTCGAGGTCACGCAGCCGAAGGTGGACATCGGGCTTTACGTCACACCGGTGTCCGGCGACCCCGGGCTGATGTGCGAGCCGGGGGTGGACGCGCGTCCGCTACCGGGTCACGCACTGTGGGAGGAGCACCACCCGGGCGGGGAGAGTTTGTTCATCGTCAGCAACGACCCGAAGCGGAAGCAAGCCAACATCCCGGCGACGGGCAACTTCACCGTGGGGGTCTACGGCGCGGAAACGGCGGTGTACTCCCTGATGGTGATCCTCGACCCGCACGTGGAGGAGGGCAGCGAGCTGGGCAAACTAGATGTCGCGCTCGGGCCGCAGCCCTTGTGGGGCGAGCTGTATTTCGGTTTCCAGCAACGGCTCAGCGTCAAGAAGCAGCACACGGGCCACTTGCTCTTCTTCAACGCGCTGGAGCGGAATCACTTGGACTTCCAGGTCACCACGACGAAGCAAGTGGACGTGTGCGTCACAAAGTGCGGTCCTGACCCGCACAACTGCGCTGAGCGAAGCCCTTTGGCGAAGGAACACAACCCGGATAGGCAGTTTGGGAGTGGCGAGAGCGAGGAGGCAGAAGATACCACAAAAACTAAAGCGCCGCGTTTGCACCAACTTGCCGAGACACCGTCAAGCTCTGGAGCAATCAGCAACCCTGAATACGCGAAGTACTACTCGGGTGAGGAGTTGACCCCGACCGGGCGAAATGTCAGCTTGGCGCTCTGCGCAACCACGATCCGTCGTGACGACGACAGTGGTGCGGGCAGCTTGACAAGACACGGATTGCTGCGCAACCCCTGTCCGCAGTGCTGGTATGCGGTGCTGGTGAGCAGCAAAGACACGCAAAGCGCCTCCGCCGACTTCACGATGACACTTTCCGCCAGTGGGAGCGAGTGGCATCCGCTGACGCTGCAGGAACCGTTTTGGGGCCATGTGGACGTGGGCGGCGCCGACGTGAAACTCAGCCTAGAAATCACGAAAGAGGAGCTGGCGGAAAGCTCGGATCGCACGTTGCAATTTGAGTTGGTACCGCTGTACGGCAGCGCCGAGATGAAGATTTCGGAACTGGACACCGCAAGTCTGGACGCGATCGACGAGGACGAGAACGAAGACAGCGAATCTGCAGACTCTTCGTCTAGTTCCGCGAAAAAGCCGGAGAAGGTGCTGGTGGAGCGAACCGACGCGAATTTCGAAACAACACCACCGACCGACGTGAACAAACTCCAGTACCGCTTGCGTGTGAAGGCCAAAGGCCGCGAACACGCACAGTTCCGTATTGCGGTGCGCAGAAAAGCAACGTCTTCTTCATCTGCCAGTTCTGGCGACGAGGATAGAGCCTTTTCGTGGGCGGACGTGCCGCTGGTCAGCGTGGGGGAACAGAAGCCCGGGTTTGTGCGGGACGGCGCGCCGGAGTACTTCGCGTTCGTGTTGGACGGCTCGAAAAGCGACAGTGTCGCCGTCACCACGGAGCCCCCACTGCCGATGGCCATCGAACCCGTGGCGGATTTTACAGCGCTGAAGGAGAGCGCGTCATCCACCGGCTCCACCGTGACGGAGGGCAAGCACAAGCGACCGGATCTGACTTCCAGCCCGTGGAGAACCACAAAATCCACATCTGGCACAACAACTGAAGACTCCGTCGACCTGTTTTCCGGCGGGTTGGCGGTAAAGCCCGAGGACGAAAAATACAACAAAAGCGGCGAGATGTACTACGTCGTCGGCGTCTTTCCTCCCACGAACACAGAAAGTGACAGCGGAACAACAAAGACGAACCGGGGGTACAGGTTTCAACTGCAGATCCGGTCCTTCAAAGAGATGGCGCTGAACGAGTTACTGCCCGACCAGCCGCCCGTTCGCGGGAGTCTCCAAAAGGACCACACCGTTCGGTACGCTTTGAAAATTGGGCCACCCGCCGCCGGAGCGAAGCACCGCAGACACATCGTGCTCAGCCTGGTGGTTTTCTCCGGCGACGCGGATCTGTATGCGGGGTTCACAAAATCGGTGTCGAAATCGCACCACACGTTTGGGTCCTCGCGCTTCGGGTCCGACGCGATCTTCATCACCGGATTCTCGGAGCAAAACAAGTGCGCGGAGAAGTTCAAAAACGGCAATCCCTGCACGGTGTACATCATCGTCTACGGGTACAGCAAAGACACCAGGTACGCGTTGTCCGCGACCACACCGGACGGGAAACCCACGGAAATTCTCCCCGATTCGCAGCTCGAGGGGAGTCTGCAGAAAGGACTCCGCCAATTCTACTACACGCACTTCATGGCAGAAAGCGCAGCAGCAAGTAGTACCGTTGGCCGAATCACGATCGTGCCCCAGAAGGGCGACCCGGACTTGTACTGTGTAGTGAGTGACTTGGAAACGGCAAAGAATCCGCCCAGTGAGTTCGCGGATCTGAAGCACTTAAGGCGGGGCGGCGGACACAAAAAGTTTGCCAGTTACAAAGCAAGTGGAACAGAGATGATACGCATTCCGTTCACAGAGTGCAGCAAGAAGCTCACCGGAGGCAGCGCATCGCCACGACTGTTGGGTCATGGCGAAGATGAAAAGGGACTCGTAGTCTCCTCCGCTCTTGATCCTCGGCCTAAGTTGTCGTGGTGGGGCCGGATGATGACTCCTGCTGCGGGTAGCATGTCAGGCATGCCAAGCAGGCGCACCAGCGCTTCAGATTCTGCGGGTGGTGATTCCGACTGTGCAATTTTCTGCGCAGTGTACGCCTTTAGCAACACGACCTTCCAGGTAAGTTTCTCCACGGAACAGGGCAGCGGGAGCGTTTCGTCAAGTAGCTCTTCCTCCTCATCGCAGGGAGCCACTCCAAGCACCGGGAAACACCGCCCTACCAACGGACCGCGGGGAACCGTGATCACTCCCAACAGCCCGTCTGTTGGCATGCTGATTAAGCGTGCGCACGAGTTGGAAGTCTTTTACTTCAACGCCGCGGAGTCGAACGCGTTGCTGCGCATAACCCCCTTCATGGACTGTCATCTGGTCGCCA
>JACKZZ010020101.1_pt1 | contig 35600 bp, 40 predicted proteins | sample 8027871 | NCBI WGS metagenome assembly JACKZZ01 (sample SAMN15724774, study PRJNA655200) | protist metagenome | isolation source: fluorescence activated cell sorting (FACS) single amplified genomes of... | place: USA: West Boothbay Harbor, Gulf of Maine | collected 2000-07-19
GAGTTTTATGGAAAAAACTTAGGCTTAACATTTCAAATTGCTGATGACACATTAGATTACAATTCTGATCTAAAATTTTTTGGTAAAAAAATTGGTAAAGATTTTCTTGAGGGTAAAATTACTTTACCTGTAATTTTGTTATTTCAGAATGTATCGTCAATAGAAAAAAATAAGTTAAAAAATATTTTTAAACAAGAAACAAGATCAAATGAAGATTTAAATTTTACCTTAGAGCTTATTAAGAAATACAACATAATCAATGAATGCTACAAAAAAGCTGAACATTTTATTAACCTTGCATCAAATTCTTTAACTGTATTTAAGGATAGTGATGAAAAAAAGATTTTAGAGAGTCTTACATCATTTAGTCTACAAAGAACCTTTTAGGGGCTTAATAAAGATTTAACCCAGTTTCCCTCAGTATCTTTAGTATATTTAAGTCTTTCATGAATTCTGCTATCTCCATCTAACCAAAATTCTATACTTATGGGTATTAAATTCCAACCTGACCAATGCTCTGGTCTTGGTACATCATTTTTATTACTATATTTTTTTTTATATTCCTCTATTGAGTTTAAAAGCTCATCTCTATTATTTAATACAGTGCTTTGTTTTGAGGCCCATGCACCAATTCTGCTCTCATAACCTCTACTGTTATAATATTCATCTGCCACTTTTTTAGAAACTTTTTGCACTATTCCATTAATTCTTACTTGTCTTAGAAGGCTTTTCCAATGAAAACACATGGATGCTTTTGGATTTTTTTTAATTCATTTCCTTTCTGACTATTTAGATTGGTATAAAAAACAAATCCATCTTTGTTAAAATCTTTTAATAAGACCATTCTAATTGATGGAAAATTATTTTGATCTGATGTGGCTAAAGCTAGTGCATTTGGATCATTTAACTCTGTTTTTTTTGCTTCATTCATCCAAACTTCAAATAAATCTATTGGATCAATTTTATCTAAAAAGCATTTATTAAGGCCTAATGAGTTTTTTTGATTCATAATTTTAACAAAATAATCTATATACTATAGATAATGTCATTTAATACTTTTGGAAAGCAATTTCGTTTCACAACATGGGGAGAATCTCATGGCCCAGCATTAGGCTGTGTCGTTGATGGTTGTCCACCAAATATAAACTTAAAAGAGCAAGATATTCAAGTTGAGCTAGATAAAAGAAAACCAGGACAATCAAAATTTACAACACAGAGAAAAGAAGATGATAAAGTGCAAATTTTATCTGGTGTATTTGAGGGCAAAACGACTGGAACACCTATTTCTTTAATTATTTACAATCAAGATATGAGGTCAAAAGATTATGGAGATATCAAAGATAAATTCAGACCTGGACACGCTGATTTTACGTACTTTAAGAAATATGGAATAAGAGATTACCGTGGCGGTGGAAGATCCTCTGCAAGAGAAACAGCTGCAAGAGTTGCTGCGGGTGCAATTGCTAAAAAAGTTTTAGAGAATAAATTAGGTAAAAAATTTAAAGTTATAGGGGCTGTTACTCAATTAGGAATATTGGGATGTGATACTAGAAAATGGAATGATCTAACAATTAACAAAAATCCCTTTTTTTGTCCTGATAAGAATATGCTAAAACTTTGGGAAAAATATTTGTTAGATATAAGAAAGTCTGGATCATCTTGTGGAGCAGTTATTGAAGTAAGAGCCAGAGGAATTCCTGTTGGTTTAGGTGCTCCAATTTATTCTAAACTAGATATGGATATTGCCTCTGCAATGATGAGTATTAATGCTGTGAAAGGTGTTAACATTGGTTCAGGAATGAATTCTGCACAATTAAGTGGAGAACAAAACTCAGATGAAATTTCACAAAAAGGTAAAAAATTAAAATTTGATTCTAATAATGCAGGTGGAATTCTTGGTGGTATTTCAACAGGACAAGAAATTGTTGTTTCATTTGCTGTTAAGCCAACATCATCGATTTTAACAACTAGAAAAACTATAAATAAGTTTGGAAAAAATACTACTATTTCAGTTAAAGGTAGGCATGATCCTTGTGTTGGTATTCGTGCAGTTCCTGTAGGGGAAGCAATGATGAATTGTGTTTTATTAGACCATTACTTAATGAACAAAGCTCAGTGTAGCTAATTTCTTTAAATTTAATTTTTAACTACTTTTATCGACTCTTTTGTAAATAAGATGTCTAGTATTTTTTTTGATATTTGAGATGCGTTAAGACCAGCAACATCATACATTTTTTTTGGACTATCTTGTTCGATGAAAATATCAGGCAATATCATGGTTCTAAATTTTAAACCTTTATCAAATATACCTTTTTCTGATAATAAATTTTCCACGTGAGAGCCAAAACCTCCAATAGATCCCTCTTCTACGGTAATCATAGCCTCATGTTCACGCGCACACTTTAAAATAAGTTCTTGGTCCAAGGGTTTAGCAAAACGAGCGTCAACTATCGTTGACTCAATTCCTTTATTTTTTAATTCTGCTGCTGCAATTTTACATTCTTCCAATCTAGTTCCTATACTTAAAATACAAACCTGTTTCCCTTCTTGAATAACTCTTCCTTTTCCAATCTCTATGTTCTCATCTATTGATGGTAATTCCACTCCTATGCCATTTCCTCTTGGGTATCTAATAGCACAAGGTTTGTTATTGATTGTCATCGATGTATTTATCATTTTAACTAATTCTGCTTCATCACTTGGTGCCATTACTATAAAATTAGGAAGAGTAGAAAGATAAGTAATATCAAATGAACCAGCATGAGTTGATCCATCAGCACCTACTAAACCCGCTCTATCTATAATAAATCTCACAGGTAAACTTTGAATAGCCACATCATGAACCACTTGATCATAAGCTCTTTGTAAAAAAGTCGAATAGATAGCAACATATGGCTTATAGCCTTCGGTGGCTAACCCTGCAGCAAAAGTAACAGCATGCTGCTCAGCAATTCCAACATCAAACATTCTTTTTGGAAAATCTTTGGCAAAAATATCCATACCCGTTCCACCTGGCATAGCAGCAGTAACTCCTACAACCTTACTGTCTCTTTCTGCATGTTTCACTAAAGTGTTTGCAAAAACCTTTGTATAAGCTGGAAGATTTGTTCCACTTTTTACCTGTTCGCCAGTTACAACATTAAATTTTGAAACACCGTGATAATGATCACTAGCTTTTTCAGCATAAGAATATCCTTTACCTTTTTGAGTTTTTATATGAATCATAATTGGACCTTGATGCTTTGAGTCTCTTGCATTTTTTAAAATTGGTATGAGTGTAGACAAATCATGTCCATCTATTGGACCAACATAATAAAAGCCTAAAGAATTAAAAAGAGTACCACCAGTAACAGCTGATCTTAAAAAATCCTCAGCTTTTCCAGCTTTAGCACTAAATCTTTTAGAAAAAGCAGAAACTATTAATTTAAAAGTTTCCCTTAAACTAAAATAAATTTTTCCTGTTAGAAGTTTAGCTAAATAAGTTCTCATAGCACCTACTGGTTTTGCAATCGACATATCGTTATCATTTAAAATAACAATCATTTTAGTTTTTGAAGCACCTGCGTTATTCATTGCCTCATATGCCATACCCGCACTAATTGCACCATCTCCTATGACTGCAATTATATTATTTAATTTATTTGATAACTTATTTGCTTCCGCCATGCCTAGAGCTGATGATATTGATGTTGAGCTATGTGCAGCACCAAATGGATCATACTCACTTTCAGATCTTTTTGTAAAACCAGACAATCCATTACCTTGTCTCAATGTTTTAATTTTTGATTTTCTTCCAGTCAAAATTTTATGTGGATAAGTTTGATGACCCACATCCCAAATTAGTCTGTCATTTGGAGTATCAAATACGTAATGTAAAGCTACGGTTAGCTCAACAACCCCAAGACCTGCACCTAAGTGTCCTCCTGTTTCAGATACTGCATCAATCATCTCTTTTCTAACTTCGTTAGAAACTTCTTGAAGATCGTTCTCTGATAATTTTCTTAAGTCAGAAGGAAAATTAATATCTTTGAGAAATTTATAGTTTTGCATTATTTATTTCTTTTTAAAATGTAGTCTAGGGTTTCATTTAAACTGTTAGTGTTTGAACTATATTTATTTAAATCTTTAATTATTTTAGACTTAATTTTATCAGCATATTTAATAGCATTTTGATATCCTAGTAAACTGATTAAAGTGGCTTTACCTTTTTTCTTGTCTTTACCGGTTAACTTACCAGCAATAACTGTAGAGCCCTTAAAGTCTATTAAATCGTCAGCAATTTGAAATAAAAGTCCAATATTTGACCCTATATTTTCAAAAAACTTTATTTGTGTATTATTTTTTCTCTTAATAATAACTGGGACAGCGCAACAAAAGCTAAAGAGCTTGCCTGTTTTTTTTATTTCCATGTCTATAATTTTACTTTTAGAAACTTTTTTTTTTTCAAAACTAAGATCTAAATATTGGCCACCAGCTATTCCTAGATGTCCAGAAGTCTCTGAGAGTTTTTTTACTAGATCTACTTTTATTTTTTCATTTATCTTTAAGCTAGAGCTAACCAAGATTTCAAAAGCCATTGTTAAAAGTGAGTTTCCTGCTAGTATCGCTGTTGATTCTCCAAATTTAATATGTGTAGAAATTTTTCCTCTTCTTATTTTATCATCATCCATGCAAGGTAAATCATCATGTATTAATGAATAAGCATGAATACATTCAACTGCAGCACCAATAGAAATCAATGTTTTATAATTAATTTTAAATATGGCTCCTATATCAATTAAAATTTTTGATCTAATTTTTTTTCCACCTGGAAATAACCCATATTCCATAGCAGCTATTAATTCTGTTCTTTTTTGTCCTTTAATAAATTGCTTTAAAAATAAGTTTGTATCTTTTGCTATTCTAGCAAGTTTATTTTGCATTTTTTTTTGAATTTATATTTTAATTTTTTTTTTTGTTTCTTCATTGATCATTTTTGAAGTTTTATAGAATTTTTTTTCAATAATATTATTTAATTTTAATAATTGCTGGTATGAATCAATTGAATTCTGCAAGTCTTTCTCCGACTCTAAAGATTCAATAATATTATTTGCCTCTTTTGTTAACTCCTCAAGAGACAGTGTGTTATTATCAAGTGGTAAATTTTTATCTTTCATATAATAATAATTATTAATACATGAAATCTAATCAATCAAATATCAAAAAAGCAAAAAAATACCTTGATAAAAATTACTGTATTGGCGTACCAACTGAAACCGTTTATGGTCTAGCAGCTAACGCATACAAGAATTCAGCGGTAAAAAAGATTTATAATTTAAAAAAGAGACCAAAAAACAACCCTCTAATTGTACATTATCACGATATCGATTCTCTTAAAAAAGATTGTTTAATAAATGATAATTTTATTAAACTTTATAAAAAATTTTCCCCTGGCCCAATAACATACGTATTACAATTAAAAAAAAACTCTAAGATTTCAAAATATGTAACTAATAATAAGAAAAGTTTAGCAGTAAGATTTCCAAAGCACACAATATTTAAAAATTTACTAAAACAGCTAGATTATCCATTGGCTGCACCTAGTGCTAATATTACAACTAAAGTAAGTGCTGTTAAAGCAAAAGATGTTAAAGAAGAATTCGGTAATAAAATTAAATATATTTTAGACGGAGGTACTTGCGCTATTGGAATAGAGTCTACAATAGTTAATCTTACAGCTAAGCCAACTATACTAAGATTAGGAGGTCTAGATATTTCAAAAATTCAAAAAGCTTTAGGTTTTAAGATGAATATATCTACCAATCCTAAGAAAAAAATAGCTCCCGGCCAATCACGGCTACATTACTCTCCTGGTATTCCTTTAAGAATGAACGTCACAAAACCCAAAAATAACGAAGCTTTCATTTTAATTAAGAAAAAGAAAACTAAACTCAAAAGCTATTTTTATTTAACTTCGAAAAGTAATTTAGATGAAGCAGCAAAAAATCTTTATTCGTGTCTCAGAAAAATAAAAAATAAGGGTTATAAATCGATTGCTGTGGAAAAGATTCCTAATATAGGACTTGGTAAAACTATAAATGATAGATTGCGGAGGGCATCAAAGTATTAGACATTTTGTTGTGTTATGGTGCGCCTGCTAGGAGTCGAACCCAGAACCTCCTGATCCGAAGTCAGGCGCTCTATCCAGTTGAGCTACAAGCGCATATAGTATTAATATTACATTTTATGGAAAAAAACATTAATTTAATAGTTGGTGAAGATGAAAATAATCTCAGGCTTGATGTGTTCATCAATAAAAGAGAAAACTTAATTAGCAGAACTAGAATTAAGAATTTAATTCTTAAAGAAAAATTAAAAATAAATGATCAAATTATTAATAGTCCGTCAAAAAAAGTATTAAGTGGAGATGAGATAAATCTTCAAATTCCAGAACCTAAAGAAGCGTCATTAAAACCATATAATTTTAAGTTACAAATTGTTTATGAAGATGATGATTTGCTAATAATCAACAAGCCGGCAGGTATAATCATGCATCCAGGTGCAGGAAATTATGATGAAACAATTGTTAACGCCTTAATGCATTATAACAAGGACTCGTTATCCACAATAGGTGATGAACTAAGACCTGGCATAGTTCATAGGATTGACAAGGATACTTCAGGTTTAATAGTTATTGCTAAAAATAATGAAACACACGAAAACTTATCACATCAATTTAGTGAACACACAATTACGAGAGTTTATCAGCTTTTAATTTGGGGGAAACTTAGACCGTCCTCTGGAAAAATTGATACGTTTATAACTAGAAGCTCAAAAAATAGACAGATGATGGAAGTTAGCAACTCTAAAGGCAAAAGAGCAATCACTAATTACAAAACAATTGAGATTTTTGAAAATGATAAAACTCCTACATTAAGCTTAGTGGAGTGCAGATTGGAAACTGGAAGAACGCATCAAATAAGAGTTCACATGACACATATGGGTAATAGTATTATGGGTGATGGAAAATATAAAAAAAAATATAAAAAACTTAAAAATATCGATACTAATTTAGAAAATTTAATTTATAAATTAGATAGACAATTTTTGCATGCTCAAACATTGGGGTTTATTCACCCAAGAACTAATGAGGAAATGGTTTTTACCTCAATTTTGCCACAAGAACTTGAAAATATTTTAGTATTGCTTAGAAATACTGGCAAATAAAACCTTGAAATAATACTATAGTTAATTAAATAAATACAACTTATGAGCACTACAATGAATAGTAATCTTCCCGCACTTTCTAATGAAGGTGGTTTATCAGCTTATCTGGAACAAATTAAAAAATTTCCTATGCTGGCAGCAGAGGAAGAATATATGCTTGCAAAAAATTGGAAGGCAACAGGAAATGTTAAAGCTGCAGAAAAACTTGTTACTAGTCATCTAAGACTCGTTGCAAAAATTGCGATGGGTTACAGAGGATACGGTCTTCCAGTAAATGAAATGATTTCAGAAGGAAATGTTGGGCTAATGCAAGCTGTTAAAAAATTTGAACCTGAGAAAGGATTTAGATTAGCAACTTATGCAATGTGGTGGATTAGAGCTTCTATACAAGAATATATTCTAAGATCTTGGAGCTTAGTAAAAATAGGAACAACAACTGCACAAAAAAAATTATTTTTCAATTTAAAGAAAATTAAAAATCAAATCGCTCCTCAATCTGAAGGTGATTTAAGACCTGAGCATGTAACTGAAATTGCAAACAAGTTAGATGTCAACAAAGATGAAGTAATTTCAATGAACAGAAGACTGTCTGGCAAAGAATTTTCTTTAAATGCACAAGTTGGAGAAGATGGTGATGAGTGGCAAGACTGGTTAGTAGATAAAGAGCTTGACCATGATCTAAAATTTGCACACCAAGAAGAAATGGGTCAAAGACAAAGCTTACTTAAAGATTCTATAAAAATTCTTAATGAAAGAGAAAAAGAGATTTTATACTCTAGAAGATTAAATGATGAACCTACAACACTTGAAGATTTAAGTAAAAAATACAAAATTAGCAGAGAAAGAGTTAGACAAATTGAAAATAAAGCATTTGAGAAGCTTCAAAAACACATGTTATTATCTGCTAAATCTAAAAATCTACTTCCAGCAAACTAAACCTCAAAAGGGTTTTCTAAAAGAATAGTATCTTCTCGTTCAGGGCTTGTTGAAATACTTGAAACTTTTGTTCCAATAAAATCTTCTAATGCGTAAATATAATTTTTTGCATTTTCTGGTAAATTTTCAATATTCTTTATTCCTTGTGTAGAACTTTTCCATCCAGGAAAAGTTTTATAAATTGGTTTAATTTTTAACTGATCCTCAACTGCAGCTGGTAAGTAATCCATTTTTTTACCATCAAGCTCATACTCGACACACATCTTAATTTCATCTAATTCATCTAAAACATCTAATTTAGTTAATGCTATTCCGTCTATGCCTGAAATTTTAATTGTTTGTCTAACCAAAACACCATCAAACCAACCACACCTTCTTTTTCTACTAGTGACAGTCCCAAATTCTTTACCTCTAGAACCAAGCAATTCTCCAATATCATTTGTTAACTCAGTTGGAAAAGGTCCTTCGCCAACTCTGGTAGTGTAAGCTTTTGTTATTCCAAGAACATAATGAATAGAATTAGGACCACAACCAGTTCCTGTTGCAGCCGCAGATGCAACAGTATTGGATGATGTTACAAAAGGGTACGTTCCATGATCCACATCTAGTAGTATTCCTTGTGCACCTTCAAATAATATTCTTTTTTTTTGTTTTTTAAATTCATCAATTCTAAGCCAAACAGGTTGAGAAAACTTTAATATTTCTGGAGCAATTTTTAAAAGTTCTTCTTTAAGTTTATCTTTTTCAAAAATTTTTTTTCCTAATCCTTTTCTAATTGCGTTATGATGAAGAAGTACTGTTTCCAATCTATGGTCTAGATTAGTCTCAGATCTTAGATCCATAACACGGATTGATCTTCTTCCCACTTTATCTTCATAGGCTGGCCCAATTCCTCTTCTTGTTGTTCCAATTTTTCCTTTTCCAGCAGCATCTTCTCTTATTTCATCCATCTCTCTATGAAATGGTAAAATAAGATTTGCAGATTCTGAAATTATAAAATTATCCACATTAACCTCAACACCCTTAGATTTAATTTCCTCTATTTCCTCTAATAGTGCCCAAGGGTCAACAACAACTCCATTTCCTATAATAGAAATTTTATTTTTTCTTACAATTCCAGAAGGTAGTAATCTTAATTTATAAGTTGTTCCATCAATTACTAATGTGTGTCCAGCATTGTGTCCTCCTTGAAAACGAATAACAACATCTGCTTGGTCTGATAGCCAGTCGACTATTTTACCTTTTCCTTCGTCACCCCATTGAGATCCAACAACTACAACATTTTTCATTATCTAAATTTTTTTTCTATTGTTACTGAACTTAAATGGTTGATAGGCCCATGACCTTTACCGAATTTAAGGTTTGAATTTATTGAATTGTGTACATACTTAGTTGCAAGCTCACAAGATCTCTTTAAGGTTTTTCCACATGAAAAAAATGTAGAAATAGCAGAAGAAAGGGTGCAACCAGTGCCATGTGTATTCCTGGTTGTAATTCTTTTATTTTTTATAATGAAAATTTCATTTTTGTTTACAAAAATATCTTGGACGATTTTAGATTCTAAATGACCACCTTTTATAAAAACATTTTTTGCTCCTAATTTTATTAGTATGCTGGCAGCAAAAATCATATCTTCTTTTGTTCTTATTTTAGTTTTAGTTAATATTTCAGCTTCAGGAATATTTGGAGTAATTAGGCTAACTTTTTTAATTAGTTCATTTTTTAATAACTGAATTGCCTTATCATCAATAAGTTTTGCACCACCTTTAGCTACCATAACAGGATCTAAAATTATTTTTTTAACTTTAATAAGATTTAATGAATGAATTACTGATTTTATTACTTTTGTAGAATGCAACATTCCAATTTTTATGGCATCAGGTTTAATGTCTTTTGAGGTAAATTCTATTTGATTTGAAATTTCCTTAGGATCAATTGGTACTATTGATTTTACACCTGTTGTATTTTGAATTGTGACAGCTGTTATTGCTGTCATGGCATACGAACCTAAAGCTGTGATAGTTTTAATATCAGCTTGGATGCCAGCACCACCTGATGAATCTGATCCGGCAATAACTAATATTTTAGATTTTGGTTTCAATTTATTTAATTTTTCTTAAAATGATTTTTAAACATTTTTGAAGCAATTTAATATTGTCACTCTCTCCCATTACTCTGATTTTAGACTCCGTTCCTGAGCTTCTAACTAATATTCTACCTTGACCTTTAATTAATTTTTCTGCTGATTTTATAGAATTTTTAATATCAATATTTTTAATTATATTTTTGTCTTTAACATCAATATTTTCTAATATTTGTGGAGTTTTGTTAAAGGTATTAAAAAAACTACTAGCTTTTTTTCCTTTTCTTAATGAAAATAAAACTTCTAAAGCAACTAATAAGCCATCTCCAGTAGTTGCAAATTTGCCTAGAATAATATGCCCAGATTGCTCGCCACCTAAATTAAAATTATTTTTTTGCATTTTCTCTTTTACAAAGCGATCTCCTACATTTGATCTTAAGAATTTTATATTATGTAGTTTAAAAAACTTTTCTAATCCATAGTTAGACATTAACGTGCCAACTACACCTCCTTTTAACATTTTTTTTCTTTTCCATCTCATTGCTATTGCAGCAATTATTTGATCTCCATCAATTACAATACCTTTTTCATCACACATAATAATTCTGTCGGCATCTCCATCAAGTGAAATTCCTATATGTGCTTTATATTTCTTTACTGCTAATCTGATTTTATTTGGAAAAGTAGATCCACAATTTTTATTAATATTAAGACCATTAGGATTTATTCCGATTGAAAATACTTTAGCACCTAAAGATTTTAATAATTCAGGCCCAGCCTTGTATCCAGCCCCATTTGCACAATCAATCACTATTCTTAAACCTCTTAGGTTAAAATCTTTTGGTAAATTATTTTTTAAAATTTTTATATAATCTTTATTTGCAGTTTCTAACCTTTTTACACGACCCAATTTTTTTGGTTTTGATAAAGATTTTTCAATTTTTTGATCAATTAAAGTTTCAATTTTTTTTTCAATTTTATTTGACAGTTTTAACCCATCTGGTCCAAATAACTTTAACCCATTGTCATGATATGGATTATGAGATGCTGTAATCATAATTCCCATGTTAGCTTTCATACTCTTTGTGAGCATTGCTAAGCCATTCGTTGGAAGTGGGCCTAATGTATAAACGTGCATACCAGCTGATGTAAGTCCTGATACTAACGCAGGTTCCAAACTATACCCTGAGAGTCTCGTATCTTTAGCAATTATTGCTATTTGTTTCTTTTTTTTTTGAGTTTTAAAGTAAGTTCCTGTTGCAAGACCAAATTTAAAAAACATGTCTCCATTAATATTTTTACTATTAACGGCACCTCTTATTCCATCTGTTCCAAAATATTTTTTTGCCATTAGTTTTTAATTAATTCTTTAAACACCTTTATACTTTGTCTTAATTCATTCACATCATGAATTCTTAGAATTTGAACTCCTTGCATTATTGCATACATGGAAGAAGCTACTGTTCCACCTAATCTTTCCTTGCTATCATTTTTTCCAGATAAATCCTTAATAAATTTTTTCCTAGAAAGTCCAAGTAATATAGGAAAACCAAGAGTATGAAAAATAGAAACGCTTCTAATTAAATTCATATTATGTTTCAAATTTTTTCCAAAACCAATTCCTGGATCAATTACAATATTATTATGTTTTATACCCATGGATCTTAAAAATTTAATCTTTTGCTCAAAAAAATCATAAATATCTAATAATTCATTTTTGTACTTAGGGTTTTTTTGCATTTTTTCTGGTGTACCTTGTGAATGTTGAATGACAAATGGAGTTTTGCTTTTTATCAATACCTTAACTGTTTTAGGGTCATAACTTAGACCTGACACGTCATTTATAAGTTTAACTCCTAAATGAATCCCTTTAATCATAATTTCTGATTTTCTTGTATCTAATGATAGTGGAATTTTTTTATTAACATCTTTTAATATTTCTTTTATTCTATTCCATTCTTCCTTTTTACTTACAGGTTTAGATCCAGGTCTTGTTGATTCTCCACCAACATCAATAATATCTGCTCCAGATTTAAATAAATTCTTTGCATGAGATATTCCTTTTTTCTTTTTATTAAATTTACCCCCATCAGAAAAACTATCTGGTGTTAAATTTAATATACCCATTATATTAGGTATTTTATTAAAATTTAAACTTGAAAAATTTTTATTTTTTTTAACGATAGTCTTGAGATCTTTATTAATTTTTTTTTTCAGTAGTTTGGGTAATTTTTTTATATCTTTAAGATCAATTTTTTTAATAGAAGTTCGTGTAAGAATTTCAATTTGTCCAAAAGAAATTTTCTTATTACCATTTAGTGGGAGATTTTTTTTTTTTCTAACTAATTCAATTGAAAATTGACCATAAGCAAAATTACACGCTCTTGTGTAATATTTTTTCATTTAGTATTAATGAACTATTTTCGGCTTAAGACCCATTGAACTTAAAGCTGAACCTTTATCTTCATCTTCAACTTTTAAATCCTCTTTATTGCTTGGATATATATTTTTATTTATCAGGTTTTCAATTTCTTCACCTGTCAGTGTTTCATATGTTAAGAGAGCTTTAGCTAATTTATGTAGATCGTCAATTTTTTCAGTTAAAACTGTTCTTGCTCTTTCATAACCTTTATCTACAATTTTTCTAATTTCTGAGTCTACTTTCCTTGAGGTTTCTTCAGACATATTTTGAGTTCTCGCAACAGACCTTCCTAAAAATACCTCTTCTTCATTCGAACCATAGGCAACTGGTCCCAACTCTTTACTAAGGCCTGCTTGCATTACCATAGCTCTTGCTCTTTGAGTTGCTTGTTCAATATCACTAGATGCACCAGTTGTAACTTTATCTTCTCCAAATATGATTTCTTCTGCCACTCTTCCACCCATAGCTATAGCTAATTGAGCATGAAGCTGTTCTCTTGTTTGAGATAGCTGATCTCTCTCAGGTAGTTGCATAACCATTCCTAAAGCACGACCTCTTGGAATGATTGTTGCCTTATGAATTGGATGAGCCGCATCCTCATTGATAGTAACTATTGCATGTCCAGCTTCGTGGTAAGCTGTTAATGTTTTTTCTTCTTCTGTCATGACCATGGATCTTCTTTCTGATCCCATCATCACTTTATCTCTTGCTTCTTCAAACTCAGTTAGAGTAACTAGTCTTTTATTTTTTCTTGCAGCAAGTAATGCCGCTTCATTAACTATATTTGCTAAATCTGCACCTGAAAAACCTGGGGTTCCTCTAGCTACTGTTCTTAAATTTACATCAGGTGCCATTTTAATTTTTTTAACATGAACTTTTAATACTTTTTCTCTTCCTATTATATCTGGAAGTCCAACAACTACCTGTCTATCAAATCTACCTGGTCGTAATAATGCTGGGTCTAATACATCAGGTCTATTTGTAGCGGCAATAATTATTACACCTTCATTCGTATCAAAGCCGTCCATTTCAACTAATAACTGGTTTAAAGTTTGCTCTCTTTCATCGTTACCTCCTCCAAGACCAGCACCTCTGCTTCTTCCAACAGCATCTATCTCATCTATAAAAATAATACAGGGTGAATTTTTTTTACCTTGTTCAAACATGTCTCTAACTCTTGAGGCTCCAACACCCACAAACATTTCAACAAAATCTGATCCTGATATTGTAAAGAACGGAACTCCTGCTTCCCCAGCTATAGCTCTAGCAAGTAAAGTTTTACCTGTTCCAGGTTGGCCAACTAATAAACATCCTCTTGGTATTTTTCCACCAAGTCTACTAAACTTTTTAGGATCTTTTAAAAATTGAACAACTTCTTCTACTTCTTCTTTAGCCTCTTCTACTCCAGCGACATCATCAAAAGTAACTTTACCTTTTAATTCATTCATCATCTTTGCCTTAGATTTTCCAAAACCCATGGCTCCACCTTTGCCACCCTGCATCTGTCTCATAAAGAATATCCAAACAGCGATTAGTAACAACATCGGAAACCACGACAATAAAACACCAAACAAAGACGGCATCTTATCTTCTAAAGGAGCAGCTGATATACTTACCCCTTTTTCAGATAGCTTCTCAATTAAATTTGGATAATTCGGTGAATAAGTAGAAAAAGTATTTCCATTAGCTAATACTCCTCTAATATTGTTTCCTTGAATATCAACTTTTATAACTCCACCATTATCAACTTCTGATAAAAATTCTGAAAATATAATAGAATTACCTTTGCCTACATTAGCTTGAGGGTTCTTAAACATATTATAAAGGCCTATTGTTAGAAAAACAATTACTGCCCACATTGCTAAATTCTTCATATTCATACTTATAAGATAATAATTATTATTAATTAAACAAGTGTCAAATTGTTACAAAACCTTAACTTTATTAGTGTTTTCCCTTGAAATTAATATGGTCTCATTAACTCTTTCAACAAAACAACCTCCTAAAGTTATTTTTGAAAATGTCTTTAGGATAATTCGGTTAATCAGTTCATTGATACTTTTTCCTCTAACAGGATAGTATTTTTTTCCTATTTTTTGAATAACAAATGTCAAAGATCTAAAAACAACTTCATGCGATTGATCAAAAAAATTATGACTTAAAATATAAGTATCTTTTGTTTTAATATGTGTAGAATTATCCTTCAAATTTTTGTTAACATAAAACTTAATTGATTTGTCTGAGTCTTTTAAATTATCAATGGTTAATTTTAGTTTTTTTAAGTCCAATCCCTCTTTTTCAAGAGATTCTAATAAAGTTCTAATTCTTGTTCTTTTATATATCTCGTTAATATTAGATGGATCTTTTATAAAAAATTTAAATACTATTTTAGAAATATTAATTAAATCATTTTTTTTTAAGTTTAGTAATGGTCTTAAAATATTAAGATCTTCATCTTTATATTTTACACTTTTGTTAAAAGATACCAATCCATTTAGTCCACTCCCTCTAACCACTCTAATTAAAAAATTTTCAACTAAATCATTTGAATGATGTCCTAATAATAAGTGCTTAATATTATTTTTTTTACATTCTTTTGATAGTAAAGAATATCTGGCTTTTCTTGCTAAAGACTGAATATTTCTAGAAGGTTTTTTACCTTTCCAGATTAATACTTTGCATGTAATACCAATTTTTTGTAAAATTTTTTTTACTAACGTTGCTTCCTTTGTCGACTCATTTCTAAGTCTATGATCAACTAAAAAAAATTTAACTTTTATTTTATTTTTTATTGAATAGCATTTAGCCAAGTAAGCCAATGCCAAACTATCGGGTCCACCCGAAACTGCTACTGCTAAATTTTTCTCAGAATTTAAAGAAGAAGAGAATTCACTATAAACTTTTGAAATTTTTCGATCTTTTAAAAAACTAAGAATTTGTTTATGAGTTTTGTTTTGAACACTCAAACTTTTTTGATTCATATTTTGCTTTTTGAAGCACAGATTGATTTGCTTTAGGATATTGCTCTTCAACCCCCACAATCATTTTACAACCTTGCTCTTTTTCTCCTATTTGAACCATTGATACACCAAGTTTTAATAAATTTATAGGAGCCTTCTCACCTTTTGGATATTTTTGATATCCTTCAAGATAAGCAGTAGCTGCATCTGTATAAAGCTGTCTTATTCTAAACGTTTCAGCATACCAATATTGAGCATTGCCTGCCAATTTATGCTCTGAATTATTTATCACAAATTCTCTAAAAGCTCTCTCTGCAGTGCTGTAATCACCTACCTTTAAAAAACTAGTTGCAAATTCATATTGTTTTTCTGGAGTAGCATTTGGAAGTATATTTTTTTCTGATTCAAAGTTTTCTGTCACTATTGATGAAGTAGTTTCTACTGATTGTATTTGCTGACTAGTTTCTTCACTTTCTGTATCTTTATATGAAATAGACCCTAAGTCTTGAGGTTGTGAAGAGCCCGGTAAAGTTTTGTCTACTGGTTCCTTTGGTATTGAAGTTAATTTTTTTCCAATTTCTCCAGATGATAAAGCATTTTCCAGATCTTGAAATCTAATTTGGTTATCTGCTTGAACCTTAGAAAGCCTATTTGATAATTTGTCTAACTTGAAATTAATTTCTTCAAACTTATTAGTCAGTTCTTGAAATTGTTTTTCAACATCAGACAATTTTAAAAGATGTCTTGTTAAAACATCCTCAGAGTTTTCATTTGTGCTTGTTTGACTATTTGAATCAATTGACCCTGAGTAAACAGCTTTTTCCAGGGTTTTTAAATCTTTTTGAATTAACTCTAAAATTTCATTTACATTATGATTATCAGCAAAAATAATATTTGGAAAAAATATAAAGACTAATATTAATTTTAATCGAATTATTTTTTTATAATTAAACATAATAAATTGAGTAGTAATTATAATGATGGCAAAAAAAAGACCCTATTCACAGAAGTGATAGGGTCTTTTATAATTTATTAAATTGATTAGTTCGCTTTAACAGTAACTGATCTTCTATTTTTAGACCATGCTAAAGGGTTAGATCCAGAATCTACTGGTCTTTCTTTACCATAACTTAATACAGAAATTCTGTCTGAAGAAATTCCATATGTCATTAAATAGTCTTTTGCTGAATTAGCTCTTCTTTCACCTAATGCTAAGTTGTACTCTCTTGTACCTCTTTCATCAGCATGACCTTCTAATACAACATTAATATCTGAATTTTTTCTTAACCATGCAGCTTGTTTTCTTAAAGTTTCTCTTGAAGCTGTTGTAAGTACAGTTTCATTTGTTGCAAAGAAAACTCTATCTGGAACACCAGAAGCTAAATATTCAACAGAATCTGTTCCTGTATAAACATCACCTTGCATTTGTCCTGTTGTTGTTTTTTTTGTAGCACAAGCAGTTAAAACTAAACTTGCTAAAACAATTAGAAATCCATTTTTTAAAATCTTGCTTAAGTTCATTGTTGCTCCTTGATCCTTGTTTTGTAATACTTTATATTTTTCATATTTAATTAGACCTTTCAAGTTAAAAATCAAGTAAAATTAAGACTAATTGCTTAATAAAGACGACCAAGATGGGTCAGAAGCATCAGTTTCGGTTTTAACCATCTTTTCATTGTACCCCGTTAAATCAATAGACCATAATTTGGCAGAAAATCCTTCTCCTTTAGAGTTAGTCTTAGTTTCTCTATAAAAGATAAGAACCCTTCCATTTGGTGACCATGATGGAGCTTCTTGATAAAAGTTCTCTGTTAGCAGTCTTTCACCAGTTCCATCTGTTCTCATTACTCCAATATAAAATTTTCCTTTATGAAGCTTTGTAAATGCAATTAAATCACCTCTTGGAGACCAAACTGGAGTTCCATACAAACCATTCCCAAATGAGATTCTCTTAACATTTTTTCCATTACTATCCATTACATAAATTTGTTGGTAGCCACTTCTGTCTGAGTTAAAAGTAATTTGTTTTCCATCTGGTGAGTAAGAGGGTGATGTGTCAATTGATGGGTGATTGGTAATTCTTTCAACAATTCTGTTTTCAAGATCCATTGTATAAATATCAGAATTGCCATCTTTAGCAAAACTCATTATAATTTTTTTTCCATCAGGTGAAAACCTTGGGGCAAATGTCATTCCAGGAAAATCTCCAACTACTTCTTGCATTCCAGTTTCAATATCTAATAAATATACCCTAGGTAAATTTCTAAAATAAGAAAGATATGTGACCATCTGATTTGTTGGGCTAAATCTTGGTGTTAAAACTAATTCATTTCCAAGTGTTAAATATTTATTATTAAAACCATCTTGGTCCATTATTGCTAGTTTTTTTATTCTTTTAGTTTTAGGACCTTCTTCAGAAACGTATATTATTCTAGTATCAAAATAACCTTTTTCTCCAGTTAAGCGTTCATACACCTTATCTGTAATAATGTGACCTACTCTTCTCCAGTTACTAGGAACAGTAGTAAATGCTAAAGCCATCATTTCTTTTCCAGCTAAAACATCCCATAATCTAAATTCTACTCTTAGTTTTTCATCTACAAATGTAACCTTGCCTGTTACTAGAGCTTGTGCTTTAATTAAATTCCAATCCTCGAACCTTGGTTTTAAATTAGCCACATCTGGTTCTTGAAGAAATGCATTTTTATCTAGTGGATTAAATAGACCAGATTGTCTTAAATTATTCTCAACAACTATTGAAATTTCTGATCCTAGATCTTCTTGTTTTAAAATTTTTTTAAAATTTTCTTTTGATTTATTATCTATTGATAAAGGGGATACAGCAACTGGTAGAGGATTTAAATTTCCTCTAGTAATATCAACTTCAATTAAAGCAAAAGCTTTAATGGGAATAATAATAAATAATATAAATAAATATCTTAATAACATTTTTATCCTTCTAACATTTCTCTAGCATCAAAGTTTAGCTGCATATCTTTCCATCTTTCATAACCTGTACTAGGTACTCTAAGAGGTTGGCAAAGTTTTATAGCTCTTAATGCACTTTCAGCCAACACTTTATAAAATCCCTGTCCAGGTCTATTCATTCTAGCATGATCAAGAATCTCTGTTTTTATAATAGAACCATCTGGCTTTAATTGTAACTTAATTCTAACTAATAAATCTTCATTAAACGGTAACCCTAGAGGAATACTCCAACAACCAAAAATTTGAGCTTTTAGAGCATCTTCTTCACTTAAAGTTAATCCTGAAAAATCCATATCTTTATCCTGATCTTGGGTAACTTGATTGGATTTTTTATTTGTTTCTGCACTCTCAGTCTTAGATTTATCAATTAATGCAGCAATACTATTAGTGTCAAATAGTTCTTTTTTTTCAAACTCTGAAATTTGTTTAATTTCTGTTTCTTCTTTTTCAGGGTTTTGTTTTTCATCTTTAATTTTCTTTATTTTTTCTATTTTTTCATCTGGCAATGGCACAGCATCTGGCTTTTGTTTTTTTATTTTTTTTGGTGGTGCCTGTTCAGAAACTAATTTTTTTTCTTTTTCTTTAACTTTCTCTATTATTTTTTTTGCTTTTGGTGCAAAAGGAATATTAGTTTTGTCTGTGATTTGAATCAACTCAACTGATATAATCGGAGGAAGATCAATCGGTTTTTTAGCAAGGAATGGTAAGCTCATAGCTGTGACTACCACAAGAAATATATGAAGCCCAAAAGAAATAATAATATTTCTATTCACTTTAGCTACCTCTCTTTATATGGCTCAGAAATTAATGCTACTTTAGTAAAGCCAGAGCCAGATAGCATTCCCATTATTTCTAAAACTCTACCATAGTTTATAGATTTATCTCCTCGAACATAAATTCTAGTGTCTGTTCTATTTTTAGATACAGCTAAAATTTTTGCAATAATTTTATCATACTCAACTTTAGATTCTTGAATAAATATTTCACCTTTAGAGTTTATAGATAATGTTAATGGTTCTAATTCTTCAGGTAATGAGTCTGCAGAGCTTTCGGGTAGATCAACTTGTATTCCAACTGTTAATAATGGTGCTGTTACCATAAATATAATTAATAACACCAACATTACATCAACAAATGGAGTGACATTTATTTCACTCATAGGTTCTTTTGATGAACGTTTGAGATTAAAAGCCATTTTATATTATTGATAAAAATCTTTTAGAAAAATTTTCTAATCTTTGTGAATATTTTTTTGAGTCGTTATTAAATTTATTATATGCAACAACCGCAGGTATTGCAGCTAATAATCCAAGAGCAGTTGCAAATAAGGCTTCAGCTATTCCTGGTGCTACAATTGCCAAACTTGTATTTCTTGAGATTGCTATAGATTGGAATGAGTTCATTATTCCCCATACAGTTCCAAACAAACCTATAAAAGGTGCAGTTGAACCAACTGTTGCTAAAAAAGTAAAACCTTTGTCTATTTTTGAAATTTGTTTTTCAATATTAACCTCGAGTATGCTTGCCATTCTTTCATTTAGGTTAGTTTTACTTTTGGCTTTTAATAAACTTTGCATTGTATCTTTAAACAATAAAGCCGTAGGGTTCTCTACATCAGCTGGCAAACTATTGTAAAAAGTTTCGGCTGATTTTGATTTCCAAAATTTTTCTTCAAATTCCTCAGACTCTAAATTAATTTTTTTAAACAGTCTAAATTTTTCAATAATAACGGCCCATGAATATATAGAGCAACCAATCAACATAAGTATTACGGACTTTACAATAAAGTCTGCTCTTAAAAATAAACTCCACAAGGAAAAATCAGTATTTGAGGCAAGGCCTACTGCTTGAGATGTAATATCAGCTTCCATATTGAAGGTTTCACACTTAAATGTGTCATGAATTTGACTTTTAATGTCTTTATTTATTCTTCTAGTTTATAAGTTTCGTAATAAAAGCTAGCAATCAATATCGCATCAGCTTTATTTGAGTCTTTTTTTCTAGATAACTCTGATGAAAAATAAGGAAATACCTCTATTGCTTTTGTTCTACTAGCGTCTTTTTCTGAATTAATAAGGTTAAAATACTTTTTCCATTTTGTCGGTCTTACAAAATACATCGGTAATTGCATTGCAGAACAAATTCCTTTTAAAATACCAAACGATTGTCCAAAATTAAACATACTAGTAACACCTTGACCTGGCATAGCTGATACTTGTTCAATTATAACTTTGATATCTTCCTTCTTTATGTCTTTAATTCTTGAAGAGATTTCATAATAAATTTGAGCACCATTAACTTGTTTTTTATTTTTTTTCCCTTCAGGCATATTGGGCATTTCAATAACATCAATTATTTTACCATCTTGAAAAAAACAAATAGAACCTGTTATCCCTGGGTCTATTCCAATAATAAGCATTAGCTATTCTTAAAATTTATATTTGAATAAACACTTTGAACATCATCATCATCTTCTAATGTTTCTAAAAACTCTATTGCAGCTTCCACTTTGTCTTTTTCAACAACTACACTATTTAAAGGAACCCATTCAATCTCAGTTGAGATAAAATTTGCAATTGTTTTTTCTAAATTTTTTTTTACATTATAAATTTCACTCATAGGGCATTGAATTTCATGAAATTCATCATTTGAAATACACTCATCTGCACCAGATTCAATTGCTAGTTCAAAAATTTGTTCATCTGAGATTTCTTTTTTATCAATTTTTATAATTCCTAACTGATTAAAGTTATGTGAAGCAGATCCCTGAGTTCCTAAATTGCCACCACTTTTTACAAATATAGATCTAACATTGGAAGCTGTTCTGTTTTTATTATCAGTTAATGCTTCCACAATTACGGCTATTTTATCTGGACCAAATCCTTCATATCTTAAATTTTCATAATTTGTTTCAGAGTTGACCGAAGATTTGGCAATAGCTCTTTCAATATTATCTTTTGGCATGTTGGCTGATTTTGCTGCTTGAATTGCAGATCTAAGTCTTGGGTTCATCGCAGGATCTTTATCACCTAGTTTTGCTGCTACACTTATCTCTTTAGATAACTTTGAAAATACTTTAGATCTTTGTTTGTCTGCTTTTCCTTTAGAGTGTTTTATACTTGCCCATTTTGAATGACCCGACATAATAATTATTGAGAATTTTTTAATTCTCCTCCATGTATAAAATTTTTTACAGTTTTTGCTAACCCTGTTTCTACATCACATTCAACAATCACACCACACAAACTAGCTTCACCAATTGCTGGAAAGTGTTTTGTGGACTTTTTTTTTAAAAACCTATTAATTGAATTATCTTTATTCATTCCAATAACTGAGTCATAATCACCACACATTCCTGCATCAGTTTGATAAGCAGTACCACCTTTTAAAATTCTAGTATCATTTGTTGGAATATGTGTGTGAGTTCCAACAACCAATGTTGCTTTACCATCAAAAAAATGTCCCATAGCTGACTTTTCACTTGTTATTTCACCGTGAAAATCGACTAATAAAAAATCATAATCTTCTTTAAGCTTATATTTTTTCATAAATTTTTCAGCTGCTTCAAATACATCTTCACATTTCTTCATAAAAACATTTCCCATCAAATTAAGTACTCCTACTCTCATTTCATTTTTAGCAGTAAATATTCCAAAGCCTTTTCCTGGAGATGGTTCAAATAAATTTTTAGGTCTAAGAAGTCGATTTTCTTTTTCAATATGAGACATTGTTTCTTTTTGATCCCATACATGATTGCCCGTTGTAATAACATCTACACCACAGTTAAAAAAATCTTTACATATTTCCTCTGTAAGACCAACACCTGAGTCAGCTGCATTCTCACCATTAACAACTACAAAATCGATTTTTTCATCTTTAATTTTTGATAGTAAATTATTCAAAATCATCGACCGTCCTGAAATGCCAACTACATCACCTAAAAAGAGTATTTTCATTTTATAATATTTTTATTTGTTACAATATAATCTAATTTTTGATCATACATATTAGTTGGTACTTTATCAATTTCTTGAATTGAAAAAGCTAAACCTATCTTTATGATATTTTTTTTTTTTGATAATTTTTCAATTAATCTATCGTAGTATCCACCGCCATATCCAAGTCTATTTAAATTTTTATCAAATGCTACCAAGGGAATTAATAAAACGTCAGGGTATACTATATTTTTAGCTTCTGGTTCAGGTATTCCATATTTATTTATTTTTAAAGGCTCAGAAAATGACCATGAATAAAAATCCATTTGAAAGTTTTTCTTAATTATGGGTAAAGAAATATTAAATTTATTCTTTTTAAATTTTCTTAATAGTGTCAAGTCGTCTATCTCAAAGTTTATCGGATAGTATCCACCTATAATAATCTGATTGGTTATCTTTTCTTTTTTAAGAATTTTTACAATTTGCTTAAAGTTGAGCTGAATATTTTTTGTATTAAATTGTTTTCTTACTTTAAGAATTTTTTTTCTTAATTCAGATTTTAACACAAATCTATTGAATTGGATTTTCTAAATTTGCTTTTTCAACAAAATTTTCAATTTCATCTGCAGCAGCTTCGATTATTTTTTCATAATCTTCTTTATTTTTTTCTATTTCTTTTTTAAAACTTTCATGATCTTGTTGTAGTTTCTTCATCTCTTCTTCTTTTCTATCTCTGTAATCATAAACTAATGACTTCAATTCTCTAAATTTATTTGATAAATTCTGTAATTCAGTTTTCTTTTGTTCTACTTTTTTTTTAGTTTCAAAATATTCATCCATTATTTGAACTGAAGTGATCAATAAAAGTTTATTTTCCCCTATGTTTCCAAGGTCATTCTTTAAACTGCTAAATTTTTCATTAATATGAGTTAACAATTCTTCTAAATGCTCTTCCTGTCCATCATCACAAGATAGAAGAAACTCTTTGCCATTAAATTTAATATTTACATTTGCCATTTGTCTATTTCTTCTAATAAAGTATCTGTTTCTTGATTTAATTCATCTATTTTTTCTGAAAATTCTGTCTCTTTTTTTTGTTCTTCTATTTTTTGCTGTTTAATATCTTCTAATTTTTGATTAAGAGCTTTGTATTCACTTTCTAAATTTTGATATTTTTCTTCTATTTGTTTTTTTTCAATTTCTAATTGATTTTTTTGAATGTTTAAGTTTTCTAAATTAGACTTTAGCGTTGGGTTTTGTAAATTCAAACTCTTTAATTTATTAAGTGCAAAACTGAGCTTTTTTTCTTTTTCACTGTCTGTTTTCATATATATATATTTATATTATTAAATTGAGTCTTCTAAGTCTAGATAGGATATTTTTGAACAAATTACATAAAGATTTATCAAACGCAATAAGGTTTTTATCTATAGATGCTGTACAAAAGGCAAATTCGGGTCATCCTGGAATGCCGATGGGTATGGCAGACGTAGCAACAGTTTTGTTTAAAAATTTTCTTAGATTTAATCCAAAAAATCCTAACTGGATAAATAGAGACAGATTTGTTTTATCTGCTGGTCATGGATCTATGCTTCTTTACTCTTTATTACATTTAACTGGGTACAAAAGTATTTCTTTAAATGATATTAAAAATTTTAGACAATTAAAATCTATTTGCGCAGGTCATCCTGAGTATCACCCTGGTACTGGTATTGAAACTACAACAGGTCCTCTTGGACAAGGAATTGCTAATTCAGTTGGTTTCGCTATTGCAGAGGAAATTTTGAAGAAAAAACTTGGTAAAGAAATAATAAACCATAAAACTTATGTTTTAGCTGGAGATGGATGTTTAATGGAAGGCATTAGCCATGAAGCAATGAGTTTAGCGGGACACTTAAAGTTAAAAAATCTAGTTATGCTTTTTGATAATAATTCAATATCTATTGATGGACCAACTAGCTTGGCAGTTTCAGATAATTTCAAAAAGAGATTTGAAAGTTATGGTTGGGATTACTTACTAATAAATGGTCATAACGAAAGAGAAATTTTTTCAGCATTAAAAAAAGTTCAAAATGCTAAAAGACCAACTGTTATTTCATGCAAAACAAAAATTGGTTATGGCTCACCTAATAAATCTGGTAAAGCCTCTTCGCACGGTAGTCCAATTGGTTTAGATGAAATCAAATTAGTTAGAAAAGTATTAGATTGGAAACATAAACCTTTTGAAATTCCTAAAAATATTTTAAGTGAATGGAGAAAAATTGGTAATAAGGGTGCAAAACTTGATTCTGCATGGAGTAAAATTTATAAAAGAAAAAAAAATTTAGTTGATAAAGTCTTTAAAAATAATTTCTCTAAAGCTTTAAAAAGTGAAAAGCAAAATTCTCTTGTAGAAAACAAAAGTCTAGCCTCAAGAAAAGCTTCTGAGTTAACTCTTAATGCTCTTACGAGAGAAAATAATACGTTAATTGGTGGTTCAGCTGACTTAGCGGGATCTAATAATACTAAAACCAAACATCATAATGCTATTAATTCTGGCAATTTTAAAGGTGATTATATTCACTATGGTGTTAGGGAGCACGCGATGGCTGGAATAATGAATGGATTGGCACTTCATAGTAAATTTATTCCATATGGGGGAACTTTTTTAATATTTTCTGATTATTGTAAACCTTCCATTCGTTTATCTGCTTTGATGCAGCAACGGGTTATTTATGTAATGACCCACGACTCAATTGGCTTAGGGGAAGATGGACCCACACACCAACCTATAGAACAACTGTCTGGATTAAGATCTATTCCTAATTTAAATGTTTTTAGACCAGCAGACAGAATGGAAACTATCGAGTGTTGGGAACTAGCATTAAAAAACTCGAAGACACCAAGTGTGTTATCTTTAACTAGACAAAACCTTGAACCTATTAGAAAAAAATATTCAAATATGAACAAATGCTCTTTAGGTGCTTATGAGGCTTTAAGAACAAATAAAAAAATTAATTTAACAATATTTGCTAGTGGTTCTGAGGTTAATTTAGCAATTGAGACTAGCCATAAATTAGCCAAAGATAAAATTTATTCTAAGGTTATATCAGTACCATGCCAGGATATTTTTGATTTGCAGTCAAAAGCATATAAGAAAAAAATTCTTAATGAAACAAAATTTAAAATATCTATTGAAGCAGCTTCAACTGATTGCTGGAAAAAATATATTGGAACTGAGGGTTTAGCTTTTGGAATTGATACATTCGGTAAAAGTGCACCCTACAAAGAAATTTATAAATATTTTGGATTAACAGTTCAAAATATTTCACAAAAAACAAAAAAACTAATAAAGAGTTAAATATGACAATAAAAGTTGGTATCAATGGAATGGGAAGAATTGGTAGAATGGTAATTAGAGCTATCATTGAAGGCCAAAACAAAAATATAAAAATCAAACACATCAATAACCGATCAAATTCTGAAGCCAGCTGTTCTTTAATTAAATACGATTCTATTCATGGTAAATTTAATGCAGATTTAGATTATGATGAAAAACATTTAATTATTAATAATAATAAAATAACATTTTCACAAGAATCTAATATTGAAGATATTAACTGGAAAAAATTTGATGTTGATTATGTTTTTGAATGTACTGGAAAATTTAATTCAAAAGAAAAATTATTAGCTCATATAAAAAATGGGGCTAAAAAAGTTATAGTTTCAGCTCCATGCAAAAATGCTGATAAGACAATTGTCTATGGCGTAAATGAAAATATTTTGACAAAAGATGATCAAATTATTTCTGCGGCCTCTTGTACAACTAACTGTCTTGCACCTGTTGCTAATATTTTAAATGATACTTTTGAAATTGAAAAAGGATTTATGACAACTATTCATGCTTTCACAAGTGATCAAAGAATTTTGGACAATTCCCATAAAGATCCTAGAAGAGCAAGATCTGCCAGTCAATCTATTGTGCCAACTTCTACTGGTGCCTCAAAAGCGATCGGTGAGATTATACCTTCATTAAAAGGAAAACTTGAAGGTATTGCAATGAGAGTACCAACTCCTAATGTTTCCCTTATAGAACTAGTTTTTTGTACAAAAAAAGAGATGAGCAAAGAGACAATTAATGAGGCATTTACTATCGCCTCTAAAGAACAATCAAAGAAAGTTTTAGAAGTTACATTAGAAAAATTAGTTTCAATTGATTTTAATCATAATTCAGCTTCAGCAATTGTTGATTTGTCTTTGACTAATGTGGTTGGTAAAAATATGGGAAAAATTTCAGCATGGTATGATAACGAATGGGGTTTTTCAAATAGAATGTGTGACATAGCAGAACATCTTCATCAAGTCTCTTAATGAGAAATATTCAAGACGAGACTAATCTTAATCAAAAAAAAGTATTACTTAGGTTGGATTTAAATGTTCCATTAGATAATGGAAAAATTACTGACACCACTCGAATAGATAAAATTTTACCTACAATTAATTTTTTATTAGAAAATGAAGCAAAGATAATAATACTATCTCATGTAGGTAGACCTAAGGGAAAAGTTATAAGTGAACTCTCCCTTAAACCAATATGCGAACATCTAAAAAATAAACTGAACCAAAATATAAAATTAGTTTCAAAAAATATAAAAGAAATTAAATCTACTGATTTATTTAATGAACATGATGAAAAAATTGTAATACTTGAAAATCTTAGGTTTTATGAAGAGGAAGAAAAAAATGAAAATGGTTTTGCTAAACATTTAGCAAGTCTAGCTGATATTTATGTTAATGATGCTTTCTCATGTTCACATAGATCTCATTCTTCAATTTTTGAAATCACTAAATTTATTCCTTCATACGCTGGCCTTCAATTAAATTTAGAAATTGATGCACTAACTAAAATTACATCTGAAATTCAAAGACCTATAACATGCATCATAGGTGGTTCTAAAATATCTTCTAAAATTAATATCATTAAGAATTTAATTGCAAAATTTGATAATATTATAATAGTTGGTGGAATGGCCAATAATATACTTAGATATAAAGGATACGAAATTGGAAAATCTATTCGAGAAGATAATTGTGATAAAATTATTGAAGAAATATTTTTTTTATCAAAAAAAGAAAACTGTAAGATAATTTGCCCTGAGGATGTTGCTGTAGGGAAAAGCTTAGATGGATCAGCTAAAATAAAGGAACTAAATAATATTTCTAAAGACGAGTTAATTTTAGATATTGGTCCCAAGACAATTAAAGCTATTAATTTATTAATTGAAGAAAGTAGTACTATCTTATGGAATGGGCCTGCAGGTTATTTTGAAAATCCAAACTTTGCCAAAGGAAGTATTGAAATAGCAAAAAAAATTATTGAAAAAAATAAGAATAATACAATTTACTCAGTTGCTGGTGGTGGTGATACTGTTTCTCTTTTGAATGGTATTGGAGCAATTAATAATTTTAATTTTGTTTCAACTGCTGGTGGAGCTTTTTTAGAATATCTTGAAGGAAAAGAACTTCCTGGTATAAAGGCTCTTAATTAACATGTCAGAACTTAACAAAATTGCATTAAAAATATTGTCTAATGGCAAGGGAATACTTGCAGCAGACGAAAGCAATGGAACCATGACTAAAAGATTAGAATCTGTCAATGTACCTTCCAGCCCAGAAAATAGACTTTTATTTAGAGAAACTCTTTTCTCATCAAATGGAATGAAAGATTTTATTGGTGGTGTTATCTTATATGATGAAACCATCAATCAAATATCTAGCTTAAAACAGACTATTCCAGAATTAATTTCTAAGTCTGGAGCAGTTTCAGGAATTAAAGTTGATACAGGTGCAAAAATTCTAGCAGGCTCCCATGAGGAAAAAATTACAGAAGGTTTAGATGGCTTAAGAGAAAGACTACAAGAATATTACAAGCTTGGAGCAAGATTTACAAAGTGGAGAGGTGTTTTTAATATTTCAGATAAATATCCAAGCAAATTATCCATGCACTCCAATGCTCATGCACTGGCAAGATATTCAGCTTTAGTCCAAGAATGTGGAATGGTTCCAATTGTAGAGCCTGAAGTTTTAATGGATGGAGATCATTCTGCCGAAACTTGTTTTAATAAAACTTCTGAAGTTATTAAAAAATGCTTTGAAGAATTAATGATTAATAAAATAGATTTAAGTGGAGTAATTTTAAAGCCTAATATGATTTTAGCAGGAACTGCTGCTGATAAGAAAATATCAAGTGAAGAAGTTGCAAAGCTTACCCTAAAATGCTTAAAAGAAAATGTACCAACTGACGTACCAGGAATTGCTTTTCTATCTGGTGGACAAACAGAAATAGAAGCAACAGAAAATTTAAACTTAATTAATAAGTATAATGACACAAATTTTATTATGACTTATTCATATGGTAGAGCCTTACAACAAAGTGCTCTTAAATTTTGGTCAAAAGACATTAATAATACTAATGGCACTCAAAAAGTCTTTAACCACAGAGCAAATATGTGCACGCTTGCAGCTCAAGGCAAATGGTCAAAAGAACTTGAAGCAAAATAAAATAAATAAGAAATTTGTTTATCTAATTTCTCCAAATAAAATATCTAATAAAAGTTTTTACAATGATTTAGCTCTTGTATTAGGTTCAAAAAAAATAAGTTTTTTTCAACTAAGGCTTAAAAAAGAAACGAATTTAAATAAACTATCTATTGGAAAAAAAATTAAGAAAATTTGTAATAAGTACAAAGTAAAATTTTTAATCAACGATGACCCTCTACTTGCTAAAAAACTAAATGCAGATGGGTGTCATTTGGGTCAAAAAGATATGGACTTAATAAAAGCTAGAAAAATATTAAAGAATAAAATTATTGGTGTAACCTGTCATAATTCTATTAATCTAGCAAAGAGAGCAATTAAAGATGGTGCTGATTATTTAGCTTTTGGTGCATTTTACACAACCAAAACCAAGATAGTTAAATACAGAGCCGGTTTAACTGTATTAAAATCTATTAAAAAAATAACCTCCTTACCAATTGTAGCTATTGGAGGTATAAAGCTTAGTAATTATAAAAAACTTTTATTGAATAAAGCTAACTTTTTAGCTATTTCAGGCTACATTTGGAATAATAAAAAATACAAACCATTAGAAGCTATTAGAAAATTAAAATGAAATTATACGCAAGTGAAATTAGAGTTGGAATGTTAATTGAATATAAGAATGATCTTTGGCAAGTCTTAAAAACACAACATGTAAAACCCGGCAAAGGTGGTGCTTTTGCCCAAGTTGAGATGAAAAGTGTTAACAAAAATACAAAACTAAATGAAAGATTTAGATCAAGTGAGTCTGTTGAAAAAGCTTCATTAGATGAAACAAAATTTAATTATCTTTATAGTGATGAAACTGATTATTATTTCATGGACCCAAAATCTTATGAACAAATAAATATTAAAAAAGAAACAATTGGAGAAAAAGGTAAAATGTTAACTGAAAACTTAGAAGTCAGTATAAGTTTTTATAATGAAAAACCTTTAACAGTTGAATTGCCTAATCAGGTAACGTGCACAGTTGATACAACTGATGTTGCTTTAAAGGGGCAGACAGTTTCTTCTTCTTACAAACCCGCAACTTTAGATAATGGAGTGAATATTCAAGTCCCTCCATTTATTGAAAGCGGAGATAAAATCATAGTTGATACGAGAACTATGGAATATGTCAAAAAAATATAAATCATATGCAATCAATATCAGCCAATCTAAATGTTATGATAAAGGCTGCAGAAAAAGCATCTAGAGCTTTAATTAGAGATTTTGGAGAAATAGAAAAACTACAAGTTTCAATCAAGGGGCCAACTGATTTTGTATCAAATGCTGATTTAAAAGCTGAGAAAATAATTATAGAAGAATTAAAAAAAGCAAGACCTTACTATTCTATTATTAGTGAAGAAGAAGGCTCTGAAACTAATAAAGATAAAGAGCATACATGGATAATAGATCCTATAGATGGCACTACAAATTTTTTACATGGCGTTCCTCACTTTGCAATATCGATTGCTTTAAAATCTGGTGATGAAATAGTTTCAGGATTAATTTATGATCCAATAAAAGACGAGATGTTTTATGCTGAAAAAGAAAGTGGAGCGTTCTTTAACAATCAAAGAATTAGAGTATCAAAAAAAAGAGAGCTTAATAGCTGCTTGTTTGCTACAGGTGGTGTAACCAAAAATGAAGTTGATTTGCCTTTAAGAAAATCTGGAAGTGCGGCACTTGATATTGCCTATGTTGCAGCTGGTAGGTATGATGGTTATTTTCAAAATGATCTAAATTTGTGGGATATAGCTGCAGGCATAATATTAGTAAAAGAAGCAGGTGGCTTAATTAATGAAATTGACCTCTCACAAAATAAAAACATCAAAATAAGAGCTTCTAGTATGGCAATTAATGACAAAATGCTTGAAAAATTAAAGAACTTTTAATTGTTTTATAAAATTCTTTTGCTATAAGTCTCGATATGAAAAAAGACATACACCCAGACTACCACACAATTAAAGTAGAAATGACTGATGGAACTCAATTTGAGACAAGATCAACTTGGGGAAAAGAAGGAGAGGTTTTAAAATTAGAAATTGATCCAAAATCTCATGCTGCTTGGACAGGTGGAAAGCAAAAATTGATGGACAAGGGTCGTGTGAGCAAATTCAATAAAAAATTCCAAAATTTCAGATCAGAAAAGAAAGATTAAATGTCAAACGTACCATTAATGCCAATGGCAACTGCTGTTTGGTTAGTAGAAAATACAACTCTTACATTCAAGCAAATTTCAAAGTTCTGTAATTTACATGAGGTTGAAGTGCAAGGTATTGCAGATGGTGAAGTTGCAAAAGGAATAATGGCTTACAACCCCATTATATCAGGTCAACTTACTAGAGAAGAAATTGAGTTAGCTTCAAAAGATGAAAATAAAGAATTACAGATAAAAAATACTGATATTGAAATTTCAACTGAAGATAAAAAAATTAAAAAATACATTCCTTTATCTAAAAGACAAGATAAACCAGATTCAGCTTTATGGTTAATCAAACATCATTCATTACTAAAAGACTCACAAATAGCAAAACTAGTTGGAATAACAAAAGCTTCTGTTACTGCAATTAAAAATAAAAGTTATTGGAATTATAATAATTTGAACCCTAAAGACCCTGTAGCATTAGGGTTGTTCTCTCAAAAGGATCTAATTGAGGCTATTGAAAAAGCCGAAAGAAGAATAAAAAGAGAAAAAAAAGAAAAAGAGAAAGCAAAATTAACAAGAGAAGTTTCAAACATTGAATAATTTTAATAGACACCAAAATTATATAATGGTAGTTAAACATTCTTAAAAAATATTTATGAAAATAGAAGTTAAAGATAATAATATTGAACAAGCACTTAGAGTGCTTAAAAGAAAATTACAAAGAGATGGTTTTTTTAAAGTAGTAAAATTAAAAAGTGTTTACGAAAAACCTTCTGAAAAGAAAAAAAGAATTTTACAAGAAAATATTAAAAGAGTTAAAAAGCTTAATAAGCTTAAAAATAGAATTTAAGTATACCGCGGGGTGGAGCAGTCTGGTAGCTCGTCAGGCTCATAACCTGAAGGTCGGCGGTTCAAATCCGTCCCCCGCAACCAATACCAGTAACACTTTTTTGATTTAGATAACGTTCAGAAAATAATTTATCCACACTATATCCTCAATCAAAGTCAAAATTGAGTGAAAAATTTATTCATCACAAATTTTTTTTACAAAAATCTCTAAGGAAATTGGAAAAAGTAATATTAAAGGTAATATTATTGGAAATCGATATCGCCAATCATAATCAATTAATATAAATGAGTGAAAAGCTGCTACAGAGAAAGATAATAATAGAATAAATAAAAAAACTTTATCATGAATTTTTATGTGCACTCCAAAAAAAGACCATATAAATATAGAGAATAATATTAAAACAATTTGAATAGCGTTAAGAGCTATATGCACTACTGAAAAAGTAGAAGCATAAGGATAAAAAAAATTAATTAATCTTAAAAAATATACATACACAACATCTATAAAATTTTTAGGCTCCTTTACCCATGTTTCAGGACGGTCATGAATTATCATGCCATCTTTAACCATGCCAGTTAAGAAATCTACCTTAGCAATATCATTAAAATTAAATTCAATAAACAAATACGCTAAACCCAATATAAAAGGTATAGAAATAAATATTAGTAAAATAAACAATATGATATTTTTTTGTCTCAAAAAAATTTGAAATCTTGAAATAATAATAAAAAATACAATTGCAAACACCACAGGAATTGAAGAAGGTCTTGAAGCAAATAATAAAAATATGATTATAGAAAGTTCTAAATAATTAATTTTATTATTAATAATTCCTTTTATAATAAAATATACACCAAGAAGAACTAGAAATGCATAAATCATGTCTGAGAGTATGAATTTTGGCCAGATTAATATATCAACTGAAATAAGAATTAACGGTAACGTTAAAGATATGAAAACCGGTTTCACTTTAATTAGTAATAGGCATTTTACAAAAATAATTAGAGAAAAAAATACTAATGATAAATTTAATATTAAAAAAGCAAATTGCCATTCATTAACAAAAATAACTTTACATAAAGCAATTAATACTACAGGGACTGAAAAAAAAAATAGAGATGGCCTATGAGAAGCTTTATCAATAGAAAAAAATTCGTATAAATTGAAATCTAATCTAATTAGGTCATCTGCCCATCTTGAAAATCTTTCCGAATCAGAAGACATGGAGAACCCAGAATTTAAATGATAGTAAGCAATTAATAAAAAACATACAATAATTGCAATATATAAAAGCATGTTTCCAAATTTCCATTGAGTAGAAAAAATGTTTTTCATTTAAATTATGTGATTTTATTTATCAATTAATTAAATATTTAAATTAAAATTTCACAAAGTATTTATACTTCAATATGGTAGTTAATGCTCTTATTGCATCATAAAATTGTATTTTTTTACCTTCTGCAACTGTTCTACCTTTAAAAGAAATAGGTACTTCTTTAATTGATTCATTTAATAAAGAAATTTTTGTAGTAACTTCGGGGCAGAAAGCAAAATCATTTTCTTGTAAATTTAATTTCATAAAAATATCACTTTTAAATACTTTATAGCATGTGTGTGCATCTGTAAGTTTTTGATTATTTAAGAAATTTGAGATTATAGTTAATACATGGTTCCCAAATGTTCTGAAATTAGAGATAAACATGTCACTATTGTATCTTTTTTTCCTTAAAACTCTTGATCCATAAATAATTCTTAAGTCTTTTGATATCATTATTTTAATTAATTTATTTAGATCCTCGGGGTTATATTCAAGATCAGCGTCTTGAATTGCAACAATATTTCCCTTGATATAAGGAATAGCTGATTTAATTGCCGCTCCTTTTCCTAAATTCTTTTTATGAAAAATTATTTTGTCAATATTCTTAATCTTTTTAATAATCTTCCTAGTTCCATCAAATGAGCAATCATCAACAATTATAATTTGTTTATCAAAATATGTATTCTTTTTTATCTTTTTTATAATTTTATCAATATAATTTTTTTCATTGTAAACAGGAATTATTATTGTAACTTTATTTTTTACCATATCTGCTATAATTATATCGTATGAAATTTTATTAAAAACTTTTAAATCTTAAATTTAGATTTTTTACTATCAGTTAAAAAAGCTTTTACTGTTTCTTTTGTAAGTTGATCAAAAGTCTTTCCAAAGTTTTCAATTTTTTCAATAATTGCTGGTGGAATAGTAATAATATGACATCCTAATTGTTTTGCTTGTAGATAATTGTAGGGTTCTCTAACACTTGCCCAAAGTATTTCTACATTTTTAAATTTTTTTGCCATTATTATACTTTTTTTAAACTCTGGAACAGGATCTTTACCAGTGTCACCTGCTCTACCTGCAAATATTGAAATTATAATTTTTGTTTTTTTGTTAATTAATTTTAGGATTTTTTCTGTTTGTTTTGAGCTATATATTGCTGTAATATTAAGCTTGATATCCAAATTATTAAGTTCTTTAATAATTTTTCCCATAAAAATACCCTTGGAGTTCGCAACCGGAATTTTTACATAAACATTTTTTCCCCAAGTATTGATCTGAAGAGCTTGTTTTTTCATTTCTTTATATTCGTCAGCAAATACCTCAAGAGACACAGGTTTATTGTTGCAAATTTTTAATATTTTTTTAGAATAAGACTTGTAATCTTTGGCTCCAGCTTTTCTCATTAAGCTTGGATTGGTCGTAAAACCTTTAATTATTTTTTTCTTATTGAACTTCCTTATTAAATCTAGTTCTGCAATGTCACAAAATATTTTTGTAGTCATTAATTTTTAAAGATTTTTAGTTATATCCTCAGTCATTTTTTTTGCATCTGCAAATAACATTAGCGTGTTATCTTTATAAAACAATTCATTATCAATTCCAGCGTATCCAGGAGATAAGCTTCTCTTTACAAATAATACTGATTTACATTTTTCAACATCAAGAACTGGCATTCCGTAGATTGGGCTTTGTGGATCAGTTTTTGCAACTGGATTAGTTACATCATTTGCCCCAATTACAAATGCAACATCTGCATTAGCAAAATCATTGTTAATTTCTTCAAGTTCAAAAACTTCATCGTAGGGAACATTAGCTTCAGCTAACAATACATTCATATGCCCTGGCATTCTTCCTGCAACAGGATGAATTGCATAAGTAACTTTAATATCATTTTTCTTTAAGGTATCCACCATCTCTCTTAGTGCATGTTGTGCTTGAGCTACAGCCATACCATAACCTGGAACAATTATAACAGATGATGCATTTTTCATTAAAAAAGCAGCATCCTCCGCATTACCACTCTTAACAGGTCTTTGTTCTTTATTTCCAGTTGATGCAGACTGTTCTGTTGCGCCAAATCCACCTAAAATTACATTAAAGAAAGAACGGTTCATACCTTTACACATTATGTAAGATAAAATTTCACCTGAAGATCCAACAAGGGCGCCTGTTATAATTAATGCTGTATT
>JACKZZ010002196.1_pt1 | contig 35577 bp, 32 predicted proteins | sample 8027871 | NCBI WGS metagenome assembly JACKZZ01 (sample SAMN15724774, study PRJNA655200) | protist metagenome | isolation source: fluorescence activated cell sorting (FACS) single amplified genomes of... | place: USA: West Boothbay Harbor, Gulf of Maine | collected 2000-07-19
TTTGATGGTGATTCCTGTGGTGTATTTTCTTCTATTCACGAACAGTCTCCAGAAATTAATCAAGGAGTAGACAAAGAAGATGGTGAAGAACAGGGAGCAGGTGACCAAGGAATGATGTTTGGATATGCTACCAATGAAACTGAAAATTATATGCCTTTAGCGCTAGATTTAAGTCATCGTATTTTAGTTGAATTGGCTAAAATTAGAAGAGAATGTACTGAAATCGATTATTTAAGACCAGATGCAAAAAGTCAAGTTACGATTGAATATAGTGATGATAATAAACCCACAAGAATAGATACTATTGTTATTTCAACTCAACATGACGAATTTGATGAGGATGCAAAAATGTTAAGTAAAATCGAATCAGATTTAAAATCGATTTTAATTCCAAGAGTGATTGCTCAGTTAGATCCTGACACAAAAGCTTTGTTCAATAACAATATTACTTACCATATCAACCCAACTGGTAAATTTGTGATTGGCGGCCCTCATGGAGATACTGGATTAACAGGAAGAAAAATAATTGTAGATACCTATGGAGGAAAAGGAGCTCATGGTGGTGGTGCTTTTAGCGGAAAAGATCCTAGTAAAGTAGACCGTAGTGCAGCCTATGCCTCGAGGCACATAGCTAAGAACATGGTAGCTGCTGGAGTTTGTGACGAAGTGTTGGTGCAAGTTAGTTATGCGATTGGTGTAGCAGAACCTACTTCTATCAATGTAAATACCTACCATACTTCAAAAATTAATAAGAGTGATGGTGAAATATCTAAACTAGTAGCAGCTATATTTGATATGCGACCCGCTGCAATTGAATCACGTTTAAAACTTAGAAACCCAATTTATTTAGAAACTGCATCGTATGGTCATATGGGAAGAATTCCTGAAGAAAAAGAATTGACTTTTTATGCAGGTGATGGTAAAAAAATTAAGAAAACAGTGGAAACTTTTACTTGGGAAAAGTTAGATTTCGTTGATAAAATTAAAAATAATATATTAGTTTAACTTAAAATGAAAAAAAGATGAAAAAACTACTAATTCTATTTCTAATGACTACTATTTTCATTGGATGTGACAACTCTAAAAGTGAAATTGAACTCTCAATGGAGTCAATGATTCAAAAAGCCTTATTGGCTGAGGCTGGAATGGCAGAATACTTAAAATTAAATACAGAGCTTCAAGCTATGATTCAAAATCAAACAAATAATCCAACTGATACTCAAGAAAAATTAGAAAAGAGTATGGCTGAAATGAAGGTATTTAATGAAAAAATGCAGGAATTTAAGGTTTGTATGGATGTTCTTAACGCAGAGATAAAAACCGATACTGAAAAATTAGAAAAATTAATGAAAGAAAAAGCCATCGATGATGTTAGTAAAAAAGAAATGATGAAAGCAGCAATGACATTTGCTAGTGGGTTAACTGAAAATGTATCATTTGAAGAATACTGCAAAAATAAGTAATGTAACAAATATAATTTTTTAAAAAAGCTCTTATACAAGAGCTTTTTTTTATGGGTTTAATGACTAAAAAAATATATGTAATCATAAAGTAGATTAAAATTTAATATGTGGAAATTCTTTTTCGATTTGATATATTTTTTTCTTTAAATCTTTTAGAAACAATTGATGTTGTTTACTAGTTGAGTCAAAAGGTTGATGCTCTAAACCACTTCGGATCATGCGAATCGATTTTTGAATAGATTCAGTTTCTGGAGATATCCAAGCCTTTTTAAACGATTCCCAGATAATTTCGATGGCAAGGTTAGTAGGGTGTATCATATCTTCTTTGTAAAAACGGTAATCTCTTAACTCATCCATCATAAGCTCATAAGATGGAAAATAATACACTTTTTTTTCTTCAGAAATAAGTTGATGTAAAGCGGTTATTAAATGAGCCTTACTTCTGCTATTTTCAATAATACCATCCCTAACGTGTCTTACTGGAGAAATCGTTGTAATTATTTGAGTGTTCGGATTTCGATTTAAGATTTGAGTAACCATATTTTTATAAGATGTTTTAATTTCTTCTATCGATAGCAATTCTTTCTGAAATTCCTTTTGTGGAATTTTTAAACAATTAGCAACTATGGTTTGACTCGAGAGAAGTCGGTATATCCATGCAGTACCAAAAGTCAAAACAATATGACTTGCGGTTAGTAAATACTCTCTTAATCTGTTTAATTTGTTATTTATAAGCGATAGAAAATCAATTTTGTTAGTTGCGCAAACAGAGGAGTGCGTCTCAAAACAATACCAACGTTCATTTTTAAAAAAAATATCATCTTCCGTAAAAAAATCACTTTGTAAGGCTCTTTCGATTATTCGTTCAATAGCTATGGGATGAAATAATATTCCAAAGGGGTTTTGGAGAGTTTGAAACTTAACATAATCTAATTTGTCACCAATACTTTCAACAAAACAAGAACCTACTAACACTATTTTAGAATCGTAATCTATTTTAGGAATTTCAGATTCAATAGGTATTTTTGTTTGAAGTTTCATAGGTAGTACAACAAAGCTAATAGGGTTTAAAAAATATAATCTTTTCCTTTACTCAACGCTTCACTTAATCCGTCTGGATTCTTACCTCCTGCTGTTGCAAAGAAAGGTTGCCCCCCTCCGCCACCTTGAATATACTTACCCAATTCTCTGATAATTTTTCCTGCATCCAAATTTTTAGAAGTTACCAAACCTTTGGAAATATAACAAGAGAGTAACGCTTTTCCGTTTTGATTGGTTCCTAACAAAAGAAATAAATTATCAAATTCTCCACCTAGCTCAAATGAAATATCTTTAATACCGTTGGCATCTAAATCTACTTGCTTTGCTAAAAAATTAACTCCATTCATTTCTGAAATCTCATTTTTAAGATCTGTCTTTAAGTTTTTCCCTTTTTCTTTTAAAAGAGTTTGAATCTGCTTTTTTAAATCTGAATTTTCTTCTTGAATTGTAACAATACTTTTTAGGGGGTCTTTTGTGTTTTGAAGAACTTTTTTTATTTCTTTAAATTTATTGGAATTGGAAATAAAGAAATCTTTTGCAAATTCTCCAGTAATAGCTTCAATTCTTCTGACCCCTGAAGCTACAGCTCCTTCATGAAGAAGAATAAAATGCCAAATATCTTTTGTGTTTTCCACATGGGTTCCTCCACAAAGCTCCATAGAGCCCCCAAATTTTATAGTACGAACTGTATCGCCATACTTTTCTCCAAAAAGAGCAATTGCTCCCTCATCTAATGCCACTTGTAAGGGAATGTTCCTTTTTTCTTTTAAACTTAATCCTTCTCTAATACGAGCGTTTACAAAATTTTCTACTTGAATTAATTCCTCTGCCGTCACTTTACTAAAATGCGAAAAATCAAATCGCAATCCACGACTGTGGACCATAGATCCTTTTTGAGTCACGTGGTTCCCTAAAACAGCTCGTAAAGCTTGATGTAATAAATGTGTTGCACTATGATTTGCTTCCGTATAAGATCTGATTTTCTTATCAACAACTGCTTTAAAAGTATCATGCACATCTTTTGGAAGATTTTTAAGGTAATGAATAACTAGGTTATTTTCTTTTTTAGTATCTATAATATAAACCAAATCTCCATGTGAGGATTCTAAATATCCTTTATCTCCTTCTTGTCCACCACCTTCGGGATAAAATGGTGTTAAATTGAATACTACTTGGAAGAACTCACCATGTTTTTTTGTTTTTGTTTTTCTGTAACGAGCGATCTTCACATTTGTTTCTAAGTAGTCATAGCCAATAAATTCCTGAACATCGTCTTCAGTCAATACAACCCAATCTCCTGTTTCTACTTTAGTGGCCGACCTTGAACGTTCCTTTTGCTTTTCAAGTTCTGACTCAAATTCAGTTTCATCTAGGTCTAGTCCTCGCTCTCTTAAAATCAAAGCGGTTAAATCTTTAGGAAATCCAAATGTGTCATACATTTCAAATGCTTTTTTTCCAGAAATAATGCTAGAATCTGCATTCTGAATAACATTTTCTAATAATACTAGGCCCTGATCTAAGGTTGTTAAAAACGAATGTTCTTCTTCTTTAATTACAATAGAAATTAATTTATTTTCTCTTAACAATTCAGGAAAAGTAGTTCCCATTTGTTTAGTTAGGGTATCTGCTAATTGATATATAAATGGTTTTTTTGTTCCTAAAAAAGTAAAACCATAGCGAACAGCTCTTCTCAGTATTCTCCTTATTACGTATCCTGCACCTGTATTTGAGGGTAACTGACCGTCGGCAATGGCAAATGCTACTGCCCGGACATGGTCAGAAATAACTCGGATCGCAATATCGATTTCTGTATTGTTACCGTAGGTGGTATTTGTTATAGTTTCGATTTCTTTGATTAATGGCATAAAAACATCCGTATCGTAATTGGAGCTTACGTTTTGCATTACCATACACAATCGTTCAAAACCCATACCAGTATCAACATGTTTATAAGGTAATTTTTCAAGGTTTCCATTCGCTTTTCGATTGAATTCCATAAAAACCAAATTCCAAATTTCAACAACCTGAGGATGATCCTTGTTAACAAGACTTTTACCTGATATTTGAGCTTTTTCCTCGGCAGATCGAATATCTACATGAATTTCAGAGCAAGGTCCGCAAGGTCCTTGAGCACCCATTTCCCAGAAATTATCTTGTTTGTTACCGTTAATAATTCGATCTTCATCAATAATATCTTTCCAAATATCGTAAGCCTCTTGATCAAAAGCTAAATCATCTTCCTTAGCTCCTTCAAATACACTAACGTAGAGACTGTTTTTATCTATTTTAAGAACTTCTGTTAAAAACTCCCAGGCCCATGTAATCGCTTCTTTTTTAAAGTAATCACCAAAACTCCAATTACCCAACATTTCAAACATCGTATGATGATAGGTGTCTTTACCAACTTCTTCTAAATCGTTGTGTTTCCCTGAAACACGTAAGCACTTTTGTGAGTCTGCAACTCGTTTATTTGTTATTTTTTTTTGCCCTAAAAAATATTCTTTGAAAGGAACCATTCCTGCATTTACAAACATTAAAGTTGGATCATTCTTAAGAATCATAGGGGCTGAGTCTACAATAGAATGAGATTTTGATTTGAAAAAATCTAAATATTTAGAACGTATTTCCTTTGAAGTCATAAATTTGTTATTTTAATAAAAAGCCCAATTAGGGGGTTTCCAACACAATTTCTATATTTGTAAATCGTTTTTGATTATCATAATTATTACCCATGAGCAAAAATAAGACATTTTAACGTATGGCTAAAGTAAAATATTACTACGATAGTGATACCTTATCGTACCGGAAGATTGAATATAAAAAAGGGAGGAAAACAAAAATTTTCTTTCTGAGTCTATTAGGTATGATTTTAAGTGGGTTTCTTTTACTTATCATCTACTTAAATATCCCTTATATTGAAACTCCAAGAGAAAAAGCTTTAAAAAGAGAGCTTTCAAATATGGAATTACAATTTGAGTTATTAAATAAAAAAATGGTTCAAGCTCAAACCGTTTTATCCGAAATTGAGATGAGGGACAACGCTATCTATAGAGTCTATTTTGAAGCGAACCCTATTTCTGAGGAACAAAGAAAAGCAGGCTTTGGAGGGGTTAACAGATATAAAAATTTGGAAGGCTTTGATAATTCAAATTTAATTATAAGTACTAGTAAAAAAATAGATGTTTTAACTAAACAAATCGTAGTACAATCCAAATCACTGGACGAAATTGCTGGCCTAGCGGAAGAAAAAGAAAAACTTTTAAAAGCTGTCCCTACAATTAAACCCGTAAAAAACGAAGATTTAACTCGAATGGCCTCTGGTTACGGCTATCGATCTGATCCGTTTACAAAAGCTAGAAAATTTCATCGAGGTATGGATTTTACAGCACCCCGAGGAACACCTGTTTATGCCACTGGAAATGGTGTTGTTAAAAGAGCTGATAGGCGTTCATCAGGATATGGTCGTCATGTGAGAATAAATCATGGCTTTGGTTACACTAGCTTGTATGCTCACCTTTACAAATATGTGGTTAAAAGAGGACAAAAAGTAAAACGTGGAGATTTAATTGGATTTGTCGGGAGTACTGGAAGATCTCAAGCTCCTCATTTGCACTACGAAATTATAAAAGATGGTAAGCGTGTTAACCCACTAAATTTTTATTACGGAAATTTGTCTCCTGAAGAGTTTGCCGAATTACTAAAAGTTGCTGGTCAAGAAAATCAATCTTTAGATTAATGAGAATAGAACTACCTGAGAAAAGATATTATGGGATTGGAGAGGTTGCAAAAGCGTTCTCAGTCAATAATTCACTGATTCGCTTCTGGGAAAAAGAATTTGATATTTTAAAACCAAAAAAAAATAATAAAGGCGATCGCAAGTTTACTCCTGTAGATGTAAAAAACTTAGAATTAATATATCATTTGGTAAAAGAGCGAGGTTTTACTCTTGATGGAGCAAAAAAATATTTAAAAGAAAACAAACACAATAGTATTAGTAATTTCGAAATTATTAGAAAGTTAGAAGGAATAAAAATAGAATTACTAAAATTGAAAGACCACCTTTAATTATTTTTTTCTTAAGTATACCGTAATTGGCACTCCGTGAAAATCAAATTTATCACGCAACTTATTTTCCAAAAATCTCTTATAGGGTTCTTTCACATACTGAGGCAAATTAGCAAAAAAAGCAAAGCTAGGATAGGGTGTTGGTAGTTGCATACAATACTTAATTTTTACATATTTCCCTTTATAGGCTGGTGGGGAATAGGCTTCAATTACAGGAAGCATCACCTCATTTAATTCACTTGTTTTTACACGCTTACTCCTGTTTTTAAATACCTCAACAGCAGTTTCTATAGCTTTAAAAATTCGTTGTTTTGTAAGTACTGAAATAAATATTATTGGAACATCTGTAAATGGTTCGCATTGCGAACGGATTAAGGTTTCATATTCTTTGACGCTTTTATGATCTTTTTCAACTAGGTCCCACTTATTAACTAAAATGATGACTCCTTTGTTATTTTTTTGAGCCAACCAAAAAATATTTTGTACTTGACCATCAAAACCTCTTGTTGCGTCCAACACTAAAATTGCCACATCGCAATGTTCAATAGCTCGAACACTTCGCATTACTGAATAAAACTCTAGGTCTTCCTTTACTTTACTTTTTTTACGGATCCCCGCAGTATCAACTAAATTGAATTCAAACCCAAATCGATTATAATGTGTATCAATACTGTCACGGGTAGTTCCAGCAATATCAGTAACTATATATCTATCTTCTCCAATTAAAGCATTGATAAATGACGATTTTCCGGCATTAGGTCTCCCAACAACAGCAAAGCGAGGTAATTCATTTACTTCTTCAGAGATTTCCTCTTCGGGAAGAACTTCGACTAAATCATCTAACAAATCACCTGTACCACTACCGTTGATACTAGACATAATGTAATATTTTTCAAAACCTAAAGAATAAAACTCAACAGCATCATTGGTTCGATTAGCACTATCTACTTTATTAACAACCAGGAATACAGGCTTTGCGCATTTACGTAGTAGTTTTGTTACTTCCTCATCCATTCCTGTAACTCCAGAAACTACATCCGTCATAAAAATGATAGCATCTGCTTCACCTATTGCTAACTCAACCTGCTTATCGATCTCAGATTCAAATATATCATCACTACCAACTACGTAACCTCCAGTATCTATGAGTGAAAATTCTTTTCCATTCCAATCACTTTTCCCATAATGACGATCTCTAGTGACACCACTTACCGCATCGACGATTGCTTCGCGACGCTGGATTAATCTGTTAAATAAAGTGGATTTTCCAACATTTGGTCTTCCTACTATTGCTACTATACTCATAACCTATAAATTGTTGCAAAGGTACGCTTTAGAAATTGAAGAAAAACAAGAGAATTGCATTAAAATCAATATTATTGGTTGTAACCAAATCGTTTCAATTGTCGATCATTACTTCGCCAATTTTTATTAACTTTAACATAAAGTTCTAGATGAACTTGTTTTCCAAAAAATTTCTCTAAATCTTTACGAGCCTCTACTCCTACTCGCTTTAAAGCAGATCCTTTATGACCAATAATGATTCCTTTTTGAGTGTCTCTTTCAACCATTATAATGCTTCGCATTCTTATAATTGTATCTTCCTCAAAAAACTCTTCGGTATCAATTTCAACTGAATAGGGTATCTCTTTTTTGTAATGCAGTAATATTTTTTCTCGAATTATTTCATTTACAAAAAAGCGTTCTGGTTTGTCTGTTAATTGATCTTTTGGATAAAATGCTGGAGACTCCGGCAATAATGCTATTATTTTTTGAAAAACTTCTTTTACACCAAAGTCTTCAAGTGCAGAAATAGCAAATATGTTAGCGTTTGGAACTTTTTCAGTCCAAAAAATCATAGCCTCTTTTAAAAGTTCTTCGTTTCCTTTATCAATTTTATTAATCAATAGTAAAACAGGAATATTTGCATTGGTAATTTTATTAAAAAACGCTTCATCCTTTAATTCTTTCTCACCTAATTCAACAATATAAATTAATACATCAGCATCTTCGAAAGCAGATTTTACGAAATCCATCATACTTTCCTGAAGTTGATACGCTGGCTTAATGATTCCAGGAGTATCACTTAAAATCATTTGAAAATCCTCTCCATTTACAATACCTAAAATACGATGACGAGTAGTTTGAGCTTTAGAAGTAATAATAGACAATCGTTCTCCAACAAATGAATTCATCAAGGTACTCTTACCCACATTAGGGTTTCCAATTATATTAACAAAACCTGCTTTATGATTCATTATTTAATTTTTGCCAAAGATACGCTAAACTCTTGGTTTAGTTCTCGATCGATCGTATAATACAATACTTCCTGCTACTGCAACATTTAGACTTTCTATAGAAGAAAACTTGACCAAAAAATGAGATTTTTCAATAGCTATTTTTGATAAACCATGGTCTTCGGCTCCTAATAAATAAACACATCTTCTTGGATGGTAAAAGTCTTCTAATGCTGAAGATTCGTCTGTTATTTCAACACCTACTATTCGCGCTCCTTTTGGCAGGTGTTTGTAAAAGTCATCAAAATTATCGTAATGAAAATAAGGAATAGATTTTACTGAATTTTTAGTATCACAAGCTTGACTGGCATATCGATTTCCAATAGTGAATATAAAACTAGCTCCCAAATTTTGAGCAGTTCTCCACAAGACTCCTAGGTTTTCTGGTGTTTTTCCATTTTGGATTCCTATTCCAAAAAATTCTGGTTTTAAATTATCTGGTTGCATGGCACAAAATTATAAAAGATTAATTCTATTTCAATCAAAAATATTACAGATTATTTTTATAATTTGGCACCTTAATTATCTCTAAATTAGAAACAAAAAGATAAAATTCTATTTATGTCATCTAGATTAATTCCACTCTTTTTTTTATTAATAAGCTCTGTCTCAAACTGTCAAATAGAAGACTTATCCTTTGGAACCCCTGAAACTTTTGATATTATGACCTGGAACATTGAACAATTTCCAAAAAATGGTCAAACAACAGTAAATTATGTGTCCGATATTATTCAAAATTTAGAAATGGATATTATTGCAATTCAAGAAGTTGATAATATCAACTATTTCGATCAAATGGTAGCCGGACTAAGTTTGTATGAAGGTTATCTAGAATCTGAATGGTTTGCTGGACTTGCTTACATCTATAACTCCGAGGTGATTCAAATTAACGACCTTTACGAAATATACACTACCTCTCAATATTGGAGTGCTTTTCCAAGATCTCCAATGGTGATGGATTTAAATTATTATGATCATAGAATTATTATCATCAATAATCATTATAAATGTTGTGGGGATGGAATATTTAATAGCGGTGATTCAGGCGATGAAGAAACAAGAAGATACCAAGCTAATTTATTACTTAAAGCCTATATTGACGAAAATTTTTCGGATGAAAACGTAATTTTATTGGGCGATTTAAATGATGACATCGCAGAAACTGCTCAAAACAATGTTTTTCAGATGTTTATTGAAGATGCTGGAAATTATTTATTTGCAGACTATGAAATTGCAACTGGGACCAGTGCCAACTGGTCATTTCCAAATTGGCCTTCACATTTAGATCATGTATTAATCACCAACGAATTATTTTCTGAATTCGAAAATGAAGAATCTGAAGTCAAAACCATTAAAATTGATGACTACCTGAGCGGTTGGTCTGAGTATGATCAAAATATTTCTGATCATCGTCCCGTAGCGCTAAAACTAAATATGGATGTTGGTTTGAGTGTAAATGATATTAATGATAATGATGCTATTTTTTGGAACACCCCCAACCCATTTAAGACACAAACTGTTTTTAAATTAAATGACTTCGCAGAAGATCAAAAAATAGAAATTTACACTGCTGTTGGACAAAAAATTACAACGCTCCATAAATTGTTCGGTTTAAATACCATTACTTGGAATGCTGAAAACTTTACTAATGGAATTTATATCGCAAAATTAATCATCAACAATCAGCAAGTCGGTTCAAAAAAGCTTGTTCTAATGAAATAAAAATGAGACCATTTCATCTAGCAATTCCTGTGTCAAATTTATCAATTTGCAAAAAGTTTTATCGAGAAATATTGGAGTGTGAGGAAGGAAGAAGTTCCGAAAAATGGGTAGATTTTAATTTTTTTGGCCATCAATTAGTACTTCATGAAAAAAAAGAATTGAAATCTGAAACGATTTCAAATCCGGTAGATGATCACAATGTTCCGGTACCTCATTTTGGTGTGGTATTAGAATGGGAGCAATGGGAACTTTTAGCAAAAAAACTTCGCTTAAAAAACATTAAATTTATTATTGAACCTTACATCCGTTTTAAAGGAAAAATAGGAGAGCAAGCCACGATGTTTTTTTTAGATCCAGAGAATAATGCACTTGAATTTAAATCCTTTAAAGATATAGATCAACTCTTTGAAAAAACTAAATAATTATTTTTTATTTATTAAATATTAAAAATTGTTTAATTAGATTTGTGACTAACCAATTATTTAATAACCATTTAACAACTTAAAAATGAAAAAATTAATTCTGATTTTGGCTGTAATTATCACAGCTTGTAATCCACAAACAGAAAAAGAAACAGCAAGTACACCAGAGGGTGCAGGTTTCTTCTTGCCATCACCTGGCGAAAAGTATGTCGTATCAACTGATGCAGTCACCGATGTTTGGATGAACTACATCGATGCTCACAACAAAAGAGATTTAGATGCTATCATGAAAATGGAGTCTGATTCAATAAGTATAGATGGTCCAGACGGCAGTGTTATTGTGGGAAAAGCGATGCATAGAGAGCTACTAGACGCATGGTTTAAAGCGGAAGACCCAATGTGGGAAGTTTATTGGGCTATGCCTTATAAAGCAGTTAAAAATGGTGCAGAATGGATAATCGCAGGACACCAAGTAAAAACGACCGTCGATGGAAAAGAAAAAACTGAATTGCACATGATTGATGGGCAAATTGAAGATGGAAAAATCAAACGATTTTTTGTATACAGTAAAGATATTCCTGAACCTCCAAAAGAAGAGGAAAAACAGTCAGCATCTATGACTGCTGCTGGTGAATAATTTATTAGTGGTAGTATAAAAAAATCCCTTCCTATCGGAAGGGATTTTTTTTGTATTAAATTATTTATTATGGCTCCCCTACTTTTTGATCATTCGTTTTACAACGCTTGATTGTTCGCCTTTTATGTGTACCACATAAACACCAGTTGCAAAGGAAGAAACATCGATCACTCGCTCATCTTGCATATCCTGCAAATTGATTTGTGATACTAGTTTTCCTTTTAAGTCATAGATCATAGCAGCCTCTAACTTAATACTGGAACTGTTTGACAGTGTCACTTGTTCTTTTGCTGGGCTCGGGTATAATGCAATTGCATTGCTTAACTCATAGTCTAAATTTCCTAAAAGTTCCGGTAACATAACTAAAGGTCCTCCTGAGGGCAATGCAACTCCAATTCCAAATCCTGGGCCATCAGAATTTTGAGAGGGATCTAAAAATCCAGTAGCCACAGCGACTAATGCTGCTCCATCTAAATTAAGAGAAGCTAAAGGGGCTTGATATGAAGCTACCGTTACAGAACCTGTTTCGTCTCTAACATCAATAACATAGTCAGCAGTTGGTAGTTCCAGATAACCTTGAAATTCGGTATAAGAAATATTATCTACTAAGGTTCCAGCACCCACACCTGTTTCAACGATGTCTACGGTTGGGGCATCTGTAGATCCATGATGTACTAATACATCCGTATTTTCCGAATTAGCGGCTAGTTCTCTACCCATATCATAAATTTGCAATCCAAAAGCTTGTGGTGGGTTGTAACCTGAACCACTAACAATACCGTCAGCTACTACTACATAAGTTTCGTCTGCAGATAACGTAACAGCAGCCGTGTAAATAGCTTCCTCTACTCCGGAGCTGTTTGGAGGTGCTACTGATAGTTCAATTTCTACTCCTGCTGGTGCATCCACAAAAGGTGAAGCAGTTCTAAATTCAAAATTTGGAATTAATAGCGTTTCGTTTAAATAAACATCTACGATTTCTGCAGCTGCATCTGCAGAATTATGAATCACTTGAACTCTTGCTGTTTGTGTATTCAAAAACTTGGTATATTGAGATGGATTCGGTGCACATTGACCGGTTGAAGACATTGTTCGAGTTTCTACAATAGGGATGGCATATCCTTCAGCCCACCAGAGCCATTGCTCAAGTGTTGTGATACACGGAGCAGATCCTGTTTGGCCGTCAGTAAATGTATTTGTGATTTTAACCAATGTTACATTGTTATAAACAAAACCGTCTGGCATAGTAACACTTCCTGAGGAAAGCGATGTAGTTGCCACTTCATGATCTCTATATAATTCTGGAGGACAACCAGTACAGGTAAATGGAATATTAAAAACCCCATCGGTATGAGTGTCTCCAATATTAAATGGATAAGGAGTTAATACTAATGGAGAGTCATAGATAGAAGTAATAAAAGTCTGTTCCCCATTGTAGGCATACTGAGTAGGTTCAAATCCAAGAAAAAGTATCTGCCCATCTTCATATTTGACATGCGTGGCATTGGGATAATCTCCGGCATCTGGCGAATCAGCAATAGGAGTTATTTGAACCGCTGAATCGCCATCAGTTGTTACTTCAGAAAAGTCCCAATCACCATCTTCTGAAAAATCAATAAGTTGGTTTTTTATGGAAACATCATAAATAATTACGCCATCTGGGAAGTTGGGCATTTCAAGAGTTTGTGCAAATATTATCTGAGATATAATTAAACAGACAAAGAATAGTGTTTTTTTCATTTTTAAAATATTTAATTAATAAATTGTTTGTCAATTAGTTATTAACTGCAATTTAAAAAAATATGGATTAACTTGCAAAAAACAACAAAATAATTTTAGTGTATTAAAAGAATAAGTCTTTCTAAGTTAATTACCTATTGCGATTTGGTGAAAAAAATTATCTTCCTCCACTTAAAATTTTAAGAAATTTAAACTTTTTAGAAATCAAAAAAAATAAATAAATAAAAATTAGCGAAATTAAAATTTGAGCAGCTATTTTTAATATTGGATTTTCAATAAAAGTTGATAAAATAGGATAGGAAATAACGATAATTGGAGAATGATATAAGTGTAATAAATAAGAAAATCGGCCCGTATTATAAAAATTAAATTGAACATCTATTAATAAAATAAAAACTAAAAAAGAGACAGGAAACTTTAGAAAATCAGTAAAATAAACACTAAAAACAAGACTTATAAGTGTTGTTACGATAATTAAATATTTCTTCCCTATGAGTGATTTATATTTTGAAAATAAAATACCAATCAAAAAAAGAAATGCTACGTCTAATCTTAAAATTAACGTTCCGAATAACAAAAAAGGCATAATAACAAAAAGCGTTTTAAATTCTCGCTGAGTAACCAAAGCGATTATCGAAAAAATAATAAAAATATCTCTTATAAAATAAGTCGGTGGGTTTATCGGAGGTGTATTTAATGAAAATAAACCCTCTATCAATAAAGACAAGTCATAATCGAATCTATTTAAAGGATTATAGCCCGTGATGTAATAAGTTAAAAAAACTAAAATTAAAACAGATATATTCGCGATAAGGTAAGGGATAGCTAAACTTTTAATTTTTTTAAAAAATAAATTATGTTTATGTCTTGAAATTTCGAAGTATAAATATCCAGAAATTATGGAAAGAATTGCAGTCCCAAAAGTAGGAATTTGTTCTACTATAAAATATGCAACACCGTATTCTAATTCGTTTCTGGTATGTGTAAAAACAATTAGTATTACTGCTATTAGTCTTATTAACTCAATACTAGATTTCATAAAAATTCATAAAATTTGGCGATCTTAATTTAGTGAAATTTAAAAAACTAAATACTTACATAATATCTAAATATTTAAAGATAATACCTTATGTTTAATGAGTATTATTTCAACTAACTGTCAATAAAGTAAATGTTTTTTTGATTTATTTCTCCAACCCGCTTGATTTCGGTATTTAACAAAATAAATTTTAAGATCACTTTGATTGGCATAATCAACAAAATATACTTTTTTATCAGCTTGGTTGGCATAGTCAACAAAATACCATAAGCCATCATTACCGTCAGCTTGATTACCATAGGCTACTTTAAAGACCTTTAAATCGGCTTGATTTTCATAGCCAACTACATGAATCTTTACCTCCGCCTGATTTGCATAAGCTACCGAATGTACTTTTTGAGAATAACAAAACAAAGAACTTAAAAGAACAAGAGGTAAAAAAAGTAATTTTTTCATATTAATTTTTAGTCTTAATTTCATAGTATTTTTAATACTATTCTTTAGTTAATAGTCTAAGTTCCATTAAATATTGTTTTTATTTCTACTTCCTTTAGACTCAATTTCTCAAGCAGATGCAAGGATTTAATGTAAAGATACAGTTTTAAAAAAAATAAAATATTCAATACGTCATAAAAAAAGAGTCATCATTTCTGATAACTCCTTTAGTTTCATATCTTATTGAATAAATTATGATTGGGGGATTCCTTTCCCATCTTTATTTGGTGCCCAAGAACTGTGCATTATTTTCCAGCCATCTGCCGTATTTACCCAAACCGAGGAGCCTCTTGTACTGTAAGCAACCTCTTCTTTAGTGTCTTTAAAGGTATAACTGCCAGCAGCATAAAACGTTAGAACTGCTGTTCGCATATCTGGTGAGTAAGTTACATCCATATCATTTAATACAAATTTATTCCAAACGATTGCTTGTTCTCTATCAAAAGAAGCTTTATTAAACGTATAAAAAGGAGATAAGTTAGAATCTCCAGTGGTGTGAATAATATCGGGATGCTCATATTTTGAAAATGTTTCATAATCTCCATCTGTGACGGCATCTTGAGCCTCTGTTTGGCTTTTCATCAATTCTTTAGAAAGTTCCTCTTGGTTCACTTTAGCATAATAAGTCCGAGCGTAATCCCAATAAGGAGATCCAAAACGTGCATAGTCTACAGCTTTTAATTCAGCATCTAAAGCCTTTTGATAGTCTCCAATAGCCGCATAATGTTCTGCCATTGAATCGTGTGCATTAGGACCGTCATGCATTTGTTGAGATCGTTTAACATAGTCCATAGCCATGTCTTGGTTAGGCTCTCCATAATCGCCTCTTAAATATCCATAAGACATCATATTATACGATGACGCTGCTTGGTTTGGAAACTTTTCTGCAAATGTTTTGAAGGAATTATAGTCTGCCGGAGAAGTAACTAATAAATTAACTAAGGGACTGTCTGGATATTGAGTCGCCGCAGCTTGTGCAACAGCAGGTCGGTCTTCTCTTGAAGCCATTAAAAACCCATGCCATGCTTTTTCCTCGGCGCTTAGTGATGTAACATCCATTGCTTCCAACTTTGATTTTTGGCTTCCCCAATTTGGATTTGGACTGCTGATAGCAGCTAAGGCTAGTTGAGCACATCCACATTCTGGATCTAGTAAAAGGGCTGCTTTTGCCATTCCCATTGCTGGTAAATATTCTAAATTCGCTATAGACTCGATAGCCTCATTCGTAATTTTTGCAGCATCTTTTTTACAAGATGTTTTTTGAACCCATTGCGCACTGGCTACCGTAGAGCTCAATGCTAAAATAAAAAGTAATTTTTTCATAATATTGTTTGTTAAGTTTAATCAAACATATAAAAATTTATTAAATATTTTTAAAAAACAACTTGTTAAATTGCATTTTGCAATAAAAAACTAAAAAAGGGGCTAAATAGAGCATGATAAAAACTCAAAAAACACCTACAAACGTGAATTATATTGTTTTTAAATGACAAAAAATGAGGTAAATTTGATTATTAAAATTAAATTCTAAATGTGTTGGCAAACAAAAAATAATATCAGATAATGAAAATTAACAACTTACTTATTTTAATAGCTCTTACTCCTTTAGCAACTATTGCTCAGTCTATAGATCTAGAACAAGACACCACAACTAATTTATATGATTCCAGACAAGGCTCTTGTGCCATGTCTGATATCGATAATGATGGTGACCTTGATTTGATAATCACAGGTGCCGATGCTCAATTAACGAATCGTAAAACTACATTATATACTAATGACGGTATGGGAAATTTTACTGAAGTAATTGAAACTGGACTTTCTAATTGGTCTGAAGGAGGAAAAATAGCTTTTGCAGATGTTGATGGAGATGCTGACCAAGATTTACTGCTTACCGGAAGAGACGGAAGCCCAACCTATTATGCTCATTTTTATTTAAATGACGGAAGTGGCAATTTCATTGCAGATACCAACCAACCTTTTGAACCATCTATTGGGGGTAATCTTGAATTTGCAGATATAGATAATGATGGAGATCACGATTTATTTATGACTGGCTATGACAACAACAATTTAATATTTTCAAAACTTTACCAAAATGATGGTACAGGAGAATTCTCTGAGGTAACATCAACTCCTTTTATCTCTGAGGGAGGTTCTGCTTCTGCTTTTTTTGACATGGATAATGACAATGATCTAGATCTTATCCTGGCAGGAAAAAACAACAATAATCAAAAAAAGACAACACTGTATGAAAATGATGGGGCGGGTAATTTTACTTTGGTAAGCAATACCCCTTTTGAAGATGTTAGCAATGCTGCCATTGCTATAGATGATTCTGATAACGATGGTGATATCGATGTACTTATAAACGGAGAAAATGAAGCTTCTGAAACTATTTGTCAACTTTATTTAAATGACGGTACGGGCGCATTTAATCTTCTCGTTGGAACACCTTTTATACAAACAGCTGTTGGTACTGTTGACTTTGCTGATTTTGACAACGATAATGATATGGATGTCCTGGTAACGGGGTCGGTAGCGGGACAAACTTTTGCAGCTCATATTTATGAAAATCAAGGCGTGAACAACTTTGGTCTAGTGGATATATTGGAAACACTTTATTTATCCTCAACAGCACTTGGAGATATTGACAATGACAATGATTTAGATGCAATTATCATTGGAATCGCCCAGCTCTCTAATGATATATTTAAACCAAGAGTGTATGAGAATATGCTCACAACTCTATCAATGGAAAATACAACTGACCATCGTAGAGAAAATATATTACTATATCCTAATCCTACGGCAGGAATTTTTAATATTCAGACTAAACACACTTTTGCTACTTCAATTAAAATATATAATTTAATTGGTGAGTTAGTCTTTTCTGAGGACAACTTAAACCCAATTTATCAAATCTCATTACAGCAACCGTCAGGAATATATTTGGTAGTTGTTAAGACCATGAATTCAACTTCAATATCAAAGTTGATTATAAAATAATAATGGATAATAAATCAAAAAAAATAGTAGTTGTTTTTAGCTTACTGATGTGTTGGTTTACGATGAACTCACAAACACAAAAAGACTCTTTAAAAAATATCTGGAACAATACTACTATTTCAGACTCACTGCGGTTTAAAGCAATTAAAGACTATTATTATAAAAACACGTATGCCAAGCCAGATGCTGTCATCACGCTCACTAAATACCATTACCAATTAGGTAAAGAAAAAGGAGTCGTTAAAGAAATGGCTAGCGCTTTAAATGAAAGGTCTTATGCACACTATATCAAAGGTGATCTAAATAGGTCCATTGAAGTGCTCAAACAATCAATTAGTTTGTTTGAAAAAATTAACGATACTAAAAACCTTGTAGTTATCCAGTCTAATTTAGGAAGTATTTATAAAGAGCAAAAAGATTATTTAAAGGCTTTTAACTCATTTAATACCTCACTGAAAATTATAAGAGAATTAAAATTAAAAACTTCTGAGGCTCGTATTCTTGCACAAATTGGGGACATATACAACACTCTAGATGAACTGGATTTAGCCATGGAATATTTTGACAAATCGCTTACTATTTGCGTGGCCAGTAAAATCACTAAACAAAATCAAATTGGCACTATCTTTTTAAAGAAAGCTGAAATATATTACAAAAAACAACAATACAATCAGGCCCTCGAGTATTCAAATAAGGCGATCATCGAATTTAATGACACAAATAATAAAAATGCCTTATCTAATTGTTACATGCTACTTGCAAAAGCCAACAAAAAACTATTTGAAAAAGATCTTGCACTAACTTATACAGACAAGGCTCTAGCAATAAACTATGAATTAGACAATAATTCGAAAATTATTGAAACGCAAATTTTAAAATCATATTTACTACTAGACACCAAACCCGCACAAGCAAGAAACCTAAGTGAAAAAAGTTTACAACTTCTTAAACCAGAGACTAGTAACAAAATAAAGGCAGATTTGTATAAATTACTATATGAGTGTTACAAAAGAAGTAATCAAACAAATAGGGCTTTGTCTATGATTGAAAAGCATACTGTTTTTAAGGACAGTTTTCAATTAGAAAAAAATAAAATATTAATTATCAAAGAAACCATCAAGAGTGAATATGAACAAAAGCTAAAGGAGAAAGAGGCCATAAACGAAAAAGAAAATGCTATTGTAAAACTCACCTATACTTATAGAATTTATTTTGTAATATCAATCATTATAGTGCTGGTCATTCTATTTTTATATGCTTTTAGGATGAAAAATAAAAAAACTAGAGCAGAGTTGGACTCCTTGTTAGCTGAAATTAATACTTTAAAAAGAAAAGAAAAATTAAAGCTACTGGTAGACGCAAGTAATTTTGAACTTAGCAAAGAAAAAATTCAGATAAGTATTAACAGAAAACTAAACAAAACAGATTGGAGTGTGTTAAATGTTTTATTACAAAACCCAGAAGCAAGTAATAAAGAAATATCTGAAAAAGTATTTCTAAGCATAGACGGTATTGGTTCTTCACTAAGAAGAATGTATCAGTTTTTTGATCTCAAACAAACCAAATACAAAAAAGTTTTACTCATAAAAAAAGCAATAGAAATTTCAAATAATAACGTATAATCCTCCGGAAAAAGCCGTTAAAGTATTATATTCACTTCCATACGTGAACATTTTTTGCTATGATTAGTGCATATTTGTCAAAACATAAACAACAAAAATTATGAAAAAGTCAATTATTACTATGTTATTGTTTGCTATGACAATAACCATTACTGCTCAAACAGAAATACCATGCGAGCAAAAAACGTGGTCAGTTAATATTGGTTCTATACCCGATCATATTGACATTTACCATTCTGGCCACTATTTAACAAATCCTCAAGAAGAAAATGCGATCACATGGACCGTTACAGATAACCAAGGCACTATTATTGCCCAGGAAACCCTAATTGATGAAAGCCGATTCGATTTTTACCATGATATTCCTACTACAGATACTATGAATATTTCTGCGTTACTTATTAATGAGGTAGCTGGGGTTGCCTGCTTTGTTGAAGATGTTTTATTTTGGGACACTAATAATAGATGGGAGTTTCTTAATGGAAATGTCCCAATCTTAGGAGATAATGATTTAATTATTCCCACTGTAAGCTTATATCCAAATCCATCTAATGAACTGATTAACATAAGCTTTGGTGAGGATCGCCTTTCTAACATAGAATTGTATGATATAACTGGAAAACTTTTATTTAAAAAAGAATTAAATGCCAATACCTATGCCTTAAATATTGCCAATTATCCATCAGGCACTTATTTAGTGAAAGTTTATAATCAAAATAATGCTTTATTAAACAAAAAGATTATCAAGAAATAATAGCACTAATATTTAAAACAAAAAAACAGCGCTAAAAGCGCTGTTTTTTTGTTTTAAATATTTTTCTATAACCGAAAATCTAATATGTATTTTTCCGGTTTCTTTATCTACAACGAGTTATCGATCCTTAACGGTTCTCTGTTAATCAATTGATGATTTATGATTTAATTTAAGTTTTTGGATGGATAAAATTATTATTGTTAGTGGCTATAATGATATTGCAAAAACACCTAAAAAATCCAAAAAAAAGATCGAAAAAGATCGAAAAAGAGCTAAAAAGAGCTAAAAAAGTCAAATTTTGAAATTAAATTTTTGATATCTAATAACACAAATAAATAGTTAGAACTTTTATTTTTTCTTATCATAAGATTAACATATAACAACCTGTAAATTAATACTTTTGAAAATATAATTCACATACTATGAACGATCAAAATATCCCAGAAAAATTTAAAGTAAAACCTCATCACAGTAACCACTATTTAATCAACGGTGAGCTGAGGAAGTGGGAAGGAAATACAACGGAAGTATATTCTGTGATTAAAACTCCTAATAAACAAGGAGAAATTGGCCCTACTTTTTTAGGAACGGTTCCTGATATGGGAGAAAAAACCGCATTAGAAGCCGTCGATTCTGCAAATAAAGCCTATAATAGAGGAAAAGGTGCCTGGCCAACAATGTCGGTTTCTGATCGCTTGAAATGTATGGAGATTTTTGTTGAGAAGATGAAATTACACAGAGAAGAAGTTGTTAAACTCTTGATGTGGGAAATTTGTAAAAATAAAACAGACTCTTATAAAGAGTTTGATAGAACTATAGATTATATATTAAATACCATTGAGGCCTATAAAAATATTGATCGTAAAGGCGCAAAGTTTGACAGTCAAGATGGTGTATTAGCTCACATAAGACGAGGTCCTATTGGAGTTGTTTTATGTCTAGGGCCTTATAATTACCCCTTAAATGAGACTTTTTGCCTATTGATACCAGCAATTATCATGGGTAACACCGCTATATTTAAACCGGCAAAAATTGGAGTTTTACTTATAACTCCCTTATTAAAAGCCTTTCAAGAAAGTTTTCCTCCAGGAGTGGTAAACATTCTTTTTGGGCGAGGAAGGAGTATCGCGTCTCCCATTATGAAAACTGGAATAATTGATGTGATGGCCTTAATTGGGCATAGTTCTTCTGCAGTATCACTGCAAGATTTACACCCCAATAAAAACAGACTCCGATTGGTTTTGGGCTTGGAGGCCAAAAACCCGGGTATTGTATTGCCAGATGCCGATTTAGAACATGCTGTTAAAGAATGTATTTCTGGTAGCTTGTCCTTTAATGGACAACGTTGTACCGCTTTAAAAGTTTTATATGTTCATGAATCGATTGTCGATACTTTTAATGAACTTTTTACAAAAGCTGTTGATAATTTGAAATTTGGAATGCCTTGGGAAGACACTTTTTTAACTCCTTTACCAGAAAAATCGAAACCTGAATACATCCAAGAATTAATCAGCGACGCTACTAAATATGGCGCTAAAGTGATCAATAAAAAAGGAGGGGAACTATCCGATAATTTTTCTTTCCCTGCTGTCCTTTATCCTGTAAACGATAAAATGAGATTGTTCCATGAAGAGCAATTTGGCCCAATTATTCCAATTATCCCCTACACTGATATCGAAATGCCTTTAAATGATATGGCTGCCTCTAATTATGGCCAGCAGGTAAGTCTTTTTGGAGAAAATATTGATGATTTGGGACCTTTAATAGATGCGCTAGCCAACCTTGTTTGTAGGGTGAATCTTAATAGTGCCTGTCAGAGAGGCCCTGATGTTTATCCATTTGCTGGGAGGAAAAATTCTGCAGTGAGTACGTTGAGTGTATATGATGCGTTGCGATCATTCTCGATAAGAACATTTGTAGCGGCAAAAAATAGTTTAAAAAACAAAAAAATTATAGAGAATCTTTTAGACTCCAAAGTATCTAATTTTGTAACGACTGAATATCTATTATAAGATAACTCAAACAACTTTTTGCAGAAAAAATTTGATGTTTTAGTGTTTCAGTTAAATATCAAAAAATTTAGTAATTTTAGAATCTACTATTAATTTAATAACGTATTATGAAAAAAATAATTCTATTATCAATCGCAACACTATTATTTATTAGTTGCAATCAGCCAAAAAATGAAGAGTGTGACTCTCTTGCAAAAGCGAATGCACAAATTGAAAAAAATATCAATACCTATAAAACTGCTTGGGATGCTTTTTTTGAAACTAGAGACCCTAACGCTATAAATACGGATAGTTTTGATGAACAAGTTACCGTCGTAACTGCAGAAGGAAACATTACAGGTATTGATGGCTTTCGAGATTATTACAATAACTATTTAACTGGTTTTTCGGATGCAGAATTTAATTTTATTGACATTATTGGACAAGGAGATCAACTAGTTAAACATTGGAATTTTAAAGGAACTCATGATGGAGAAATGTTTGGAATACCTCCTACTAACAACAAAGTAGATATCAGTGGTACTACCGTAGTATTAATGAAAGACGGGAAAGTATTACAAGAACAAGATTTTTTCGATAACTATTCATTTTTAATGCAATTAGGCTTATTAGAATAAATTCTTTTGAAAATTTTTTTTACCCAAAAATTAAAGAGAGAATTAAAACGGTTATACTAATAGTATAACCGTTTTATTATTTTGGTTCGCTCTTTAGAAAAGTACAATGTCTCCGGGTTAATGGCTACTGAAAATAAATAACCACCCTAAATCAATAGAGTGGTTTGTAACCTTAAATTGTAAAGATTTAGTTCTTTATGAACTTTTTATTGGTTTGACTCACGCCATCTGAAACATTAATAATATAAACACCTTTTGATAATTCACTTACATCTATTTTATGAGTATTACTTTCAGAAATTACCTCTGCGCCTAAAAGATTATAAATAGAAATAGCTAATGGGTTTTTATTTCCTTCTATAAATAGATAATTAGTTGTTGGGTTTGGATATATATTCACATCTAATACTAACGAATTATCTCCTAAACTTAATGTATCACATTCTGCCTCATCATTTACAAATGTAGAAGTAGGATCAATATTTGTCCAATTTGTGGCACTCCAATCAGCATCATCAACAAAGATGCAGATTAAGTCAGAATTGAATGTTGAATAAAATATATTAAAGTTGGTGTTATTTCCATTTCTAACATCTAAATTTATTAATTGATTATTAATGCAATCCAAAGCAGTCAATACATTATTTTGGCTAACATCTAAGCTTGTTAATTGATTAAAACGACAAGTCAAATAAGTCAAGGCAGTATTGTTACTCACGTCTAAACTTGTTAATTGATTATTAATACAATTCAAAAAAGTCAAGTTAGTATTTTGACTAACATCTAGACTTGTTAATTGGTTAGTTTGAAGCTCCAAATAAGTCAAGGCAGCATTATTACTCAGATCTAAACTAGTTAATTGATTATCAACACAAGCCAAATCAGTCAAGGCAGTATTTTGGCTAATATTTAAACTTGTTAACTGATTGGTATTACAAATCAAATCAGTCAAGGTAGTATTTTGGCTAACATCTAAGAATATTAATTGATTACCGCTACAATTTAACTGAATCAATGCAGCATTATTTGTTACATCTAAACTTGTTAATTGATTATCAGGACAAACTAAATAATTCAAGGCAGTAAAAGCTTCGATTCCATCTAAAGATGAAATGTTTTTATCAGAAACCTCTAATAGCGTTACCTCACTAATATTAGCTGTTGGTACAGAACCATTAATTGGAGCATTATCATAACCTAAATCTATTAAGGCTTGTTCAAAATTAGGGTCGGGTATTTCTGTGGTTTGGCTAAAACCAATTAAGGTAAAGCCTAAAAAAGATATTAGCATTAGTATTTTCATAGTCGTATTTATTTAATAATTGTTTTTAGTTATTTCTATATTCTTAAAAATAGGTTTTCTTTTTAATGCTTGAACTAATGTTGTGGTAGCAAGAACTGCGTAAAGTAATGAGATAATGATGGTCGCTTTTGTGTTTTTAAAGATATAAAAAGAAAGAAATGGGAGTAGTTGTAAGGCGTGCTTTGTATAATTAGATGACTCTCACAAAATAAAAACACAGCACTTAATATTATTAAAGAAGTTATTCAAAATTTCTAAAACCACAGTCAAAACAATAAACAACTACATACCTGTCTTTTTCAGACAGGAATATTCTGTTCAAGCCGCTAATTTTATTCAATAAATCTTGGATTTGGACTGGAAGTATTTCCTGTGCGATTGAATTTAAATAATTCTCAAAATCAACCTCGTTATTATAAGAAAAAACTTTATAATCTTCTAACTCAAGTTTTGTTGCCATAGAATCAATTGCGTCGTCTAAGGTGCCTAATTTATCAACTAAACCTAATTCCAGAGCGGTATCACCTCTCCATATTCTTCCACCAGCAAATTTAAGAACTTTAGCGAAGTCCATGTCTCTGTTATTGGCAACCTTAGTAACAAAATCCTTATAGATTTTTTCTGTATTTTCTCTGAATTGCTTATTAAGTTCTTCATTCATTCCTTTTCTCAAATCGTAAATATCTCCAGCTTTTGTCATACTTACACCGTCATAATTCATCCCCACCCACTTTTCTAGTGGAGAAAAATCTGGAATAATGCTGTAGACCCCAATTGATCCAGTCAGCGTAGTTTCTTCAGCCCAAATTTCTTCAGATGTGGTAGTTACCCAGACCCCTCCAGATGCAGCTATATCACCCATGGACGTTATCACAGGTCTTCCTGTAGCTTGAAATTCCTCCAAAGCATTTGTAATCATTGAAGAAGCATATACATCGCCTCCAGGGCTATTTACCCTAAGAACAATCCCCTTTACATTTTCATCGTCTCTAGCTTTATTAATATTTTTTACAATATCTCCTGACCCTGCGGTATCGACCCCTATATTACCGGTTACAATTGCTCCTTCAACATGAATAATAGCAATTTTATTTTTTTCTTGAAGCTTTTTTTGCTTATTGCTTATATCCGCATCTTTTAGAGTGGTCAGGTATTCTATTCCTGAAATTCCTTCAGGACGTTCATATTCCTCTTCACTACCATATTTTTTAATCATGTAGCTTCTTAATTCTTGTTTAGACATTAACTTATCAACAAGACCAATTTCAAGAGCTGTTTCGTTGTTATCACCACCATTACCATCGGTAAGTAAATGGTAATGGTCTCCGATATACTGAATTTTCCCTGAATCGAAACCTCTACCCGTCTCCATTTTACTTTTATACTTTTCCCAAACTGGGGTTACAAACTCCAGCCAAGCAAGCTTGTCTGTTTCAGACATATCATTTCTTGTATAACCTTCAGGGCCTGATTTAAAATCACCAGCAGCATAAACATTCATGTCAACTTTAATATTTTCAAAGAAATCTTTCTGATATTGCCTTACTCTACTAAACCCAAAAGGAAGCACTGATTCATAAGAATCTTTTTCTAAAATTATCTCAGTTGCTTGTGAAACCATAAGATATCCAGTAGTTCCCAGTCCGCTTGTGAAAGCAATAATCTCTTTACCATTTTCTCTTGCCTCGTATAGAGCATCTGCTATTTTTAACGCAGAAGTATAATAAGCACTTAAGCCGTCAACATTAAGATAAATAGCTTTAAGATCATCATCTGTACCAGCGTTTTTGATAACTTTTAAAAAATTTTCTAACTCAATCTGATTGGTGGAGTTCCCAAAAACCTCAAATTCTTCAAAAGGACCATTTATTGTAATTGCCTTGTCCACAATCATTCCACTTGGTTCCAAGTATAAAATTTGATCTGCAGTCTCAACTTTATCAGATTCAAACAAAGAACCCAGGCTGTAAACAAAACCAAATGTTAATAGCATTAAAAAAAGAACGGTAAGGATGTTTAAAAATATCCTTCTAAATTTTCCAAGAAGATTGTCTATAAACGAAATGACGCTTTTAATTTTTTCCATAATGTTTCCTAATTATCAATATTTTCTGTTAATCAAAATTACAGTTTAAATTCTAATTTATTGAAATAAGTTCTTGTATTCTTGAGTACACCGCATAAAAAACCCTCTCATTTTTGAAAGGGTTGGTAGTAGATAACTTTATTGAAATATCGAACATTAGTTTTACTCGAAGAGATTTTTTAATCACATTAAAAGTGATTAATCTTATTTCGGAAGATGATTGTTGATTATGATTTAAACTTTTTTATTAATCAACCTAGTTAAGATAGGATTCAATTGATTTTGCAGTATCCAAAACAGTCTTTTTAAAAGGTATGGGATTCCAATCAAATGTTTTCATTGTTAAAGATACATCACCATTATATGTTTTGCCAATAAAAGATCTCATACTTTTTGCTTCTCTATCAAAATTACCAATTAAATTTAGCAAAAAGTTTGGAGCTAATCTTGTACTTACTTTATCATACCCATTGGATTTAAGTATTTTGGCCACCTCCTGAAAAGCGAAAGGTTCTTCAGTTGTAACAATAAATCTTTTTCCGTTTGCTTTTTCATTTTCAAGAGCCAGCACATGAATTTTAGCAATATCTCGAACATCAGACATGTTAATTGCAGCTTGTGGAACCATTGGCATTTTTCCTGACATCATTTGCTTAAACATACCCATTGAAGCTCCTGATAAATCACCCGTAAGAGTTGGACCAAAAACAGGCCCAGGATTCACAACTGAAAGTTCCATTGGTGTAGCATCAGTTTGAGCATTAATAAAGTCCCAAGCAGAACGCTCTGCCAAGGTTTTACTTTTTGCATATGCCGAAACATTTTTCGCTTTTACGTTTGTCCATGATTCCGAATCGACGTTGATAGATTTATCAGCATTTTCTAACATAGAAACCATTGATGAAGTTAAAACAACCCTTTTAATACCTGCACTTTTAGCAGCATTTAGTGCTCTCATTGTACCGTCGACTGCAGGTCTTATGTATTCATTTTCATCTTTGGGTTCGATGTTGATAAATGGAGAAGCTACGTGCATTACAAAATCACACCCCTTCATTGCAACATCCCAACCATCATCTTTTAGTAGATCCAACTCACAAAACTCTAAATTGTCTTTTGGGTCTATCTCTTTTTTAATAGCCTCAATAACTTGATTTGATTTTGAAAAACTTCTTACCGAGCCACGAACAGAGTATCCATGGCTCAATAATGCAACAGCGCAGTGATTCCCAATATAACCAGATATTCCTGTTAACAATACTTTTTTATTCATATGATTGATTATTTATTATTACTTTTGATTCGATAGCGAAAATAATAAAATTACTATTATTTTAATGGTTTTATTTAGTAGATAAAACCCTTTGTGCACTTGAGTAAATTGCATAAAAAAACCCTCTCATTTCTGAAAAGGTTGGTAGTAGATAACTCTATTGAAATATCGAACATCAGTATCACAGCAAGAGATTTAATTGATACTTATCATTTAATGACTTTAATTTTGCAATATTCAGATAGTTGAAAATTGATTACCAATTTATGGATATAGAATTACTTTGAAACTTTCAAGGTTACTTTTGAAGAATTAAAATCGGTTTCGTCGATATGGCCTAACACTTTACGATCATCGGAAATAAAGTGTGCGTGAAAGAAACTGTCGTGGTGCGTAAAAACAGCCTTATGATTTCGAGAAAAGAAGCCAATCAAAGATCCACTAATATTTTTGAAATCATATTGAGTCAATCCTTGGTGCGCTTCATCTGGGGATGACACTTTCTTGCCCTCGGGAAGATTCACACTGTGAAGTTTTATGTTATCAAATAAACCATCGATACGTAATAATAGTGGTTGATCATAATCTTTGTACACTGAATTAATATATTCCTCAAGCTCCTTTAACGTAAAATTTTCACGATTGAATTCAATAACTTTTAAATCACTATTTGTGCTGTATACAAAAAAGGGAGCCCTGACTGAGGGGATTTTAATTGTCTGATGAGAAACACTGTCAATAACCTTCGATACAAATGTCTGTCCTTCAAATACTACTATTTCTCCTTTCAAAAACTCAATAGGTCCTATTCCATAGGTTTTTTTGTTATTTAATGAATCTGTTGCAATCTTACCTTTTAAATCTCCTTTCCACATGACATCTCTCATTTCACCAACAACCTTGATAGAAGAAGTGTTAGTCGATTTGGTACACGAGACAAACAGAAGCACGGAAAAGATGTAAATAATATTTTTTAACATGCTGTAAAAATAAAAAAACGGCTACACTTTATAAGAGTATAACCGTTTTATTTTTATAGTAGATAACTCTATTGAAATATCGAACTTAAGTTTTAACCAAAGAGATTTTGAGTTAACAAACTATTTAATAAAGAAACTTGTCTCTAAAGATTATTTATAATCTCAGGATTTATTTTTTGTAAATCTTCAACAAATTTAGTTTTGTGTTTTGGAGAGATTATTAATTCTTCAAACTTACCATATCTGATTTCTATTCTGTCAAATGAAGCAGCAGGAGAGGAAATGATATTTGATGATTTAGAAACTTTTTTCATCTCCCCAATATTTACAGGGCGATATTTAATAAATCCACATTTTATATAAAGTTTTTCATTCTGAATCTTGTAAGTGGTATTGAAAAACATATGTAATATTAATCCAAATAAAATGATCAGAGCTAAAGTCATTAAGAACATATTAGTGTTAAAACCATCGTTAATATAGTTAGGAATTAATGGCCCAAAAAAAACTATAAATACAACGCTTAATAATGTAAATGATACTTTAGAATAATAAATCATTCAATTAAAAATTAGATGTAAATATAAAAAAACGGCTACACTTTATAAAAGTATAACCGTTTTATTGTTTTAGTAGATAACTCTGTTGAAATATCGAACATAAGTCTAACGCCAAAGGGATTTAATAGACACCCATCACATAATGACTCTTATTATGAAAAGTTAAAATTAAGTTTTACACCAAGAGATTCTATTCAAGCTTATAATTTAATGTCGTCAAATTAATCTATTTTTGAAATCCATGTATGAACTACTAAGAACAATTCATTTAATTGCAGTAACTCCTTGTTTAATTATAGGAGCATATTTAATTTATTTTTCAACTAAGGGCTCTGGAAATCATATAAATATTGGTTGGGCATATATGATTTTAATGTTTTTTCAAGCAGGGATATCTCTTTTTATGGAGGCAAGAGTGGGACCTCAATTTTTAAATCATTTTGGATGGATCCATCTACTAAGTATTCTGACTATATACACCGTACCAAAGAGCATCTATTATATAAAGAAGGGTGATATCAAAGGTCATTCAAGATCAATGATTATACTATTTTGGGCCGGTTTAATAATAGCAGGAGGTTTTACACTTGTTCCTGGAAGGTATCTATACAATGTCTTTTTTACATAAAAAACGGTTACACTTTATAAAAGTATAACCGTTTTATTGTTTTAGTAGATAACTCATTCGAAATATCGAACTTAAGTTTTACCCCAGTAGAGTTCTTGGAAGTTAATAAATCAATTCAATTAATTATTTAGATCCCTCAAAAAAGAAGAGTTCCTCAATAGCTATCTCAAATAACTTTGACATCTTAAATGCTGTGGGTAAACTTGGATCAAATTTTTCTTTTTCAATCGCATTTATCGCTTGACGTGAAATACCAATTAAGTTGGCTAATTCTTCTTGTGTCAATTTTTGATTTTTCCTTAATTCCTTTAGTTTATTTTTCATCGAAATCTTCTTGAATTAACGATATTAGCAATAATGTATGAAAGTGAAATAAACATCATTAGATATTCGAATTCAGGTTCCTTCCCAATAATTCCAAAATCAAAAGACACTTCATATGTTAGACCAACTATTACTGTTAAACCCAATGTAATGGCCATTGTTTCAAATTGAATTCTCTTTTGTAATTCGTCATAAGTCTTAAATAAATTTTTATGAGCGATTATCATACCTACTCCAACAGCAAAATTTATTATTAATCCTATTATAGTGTATATTTTATTATTCCAAAGTGAGTTTTCTGCAGCTGTTAAAATACCTAAACTTACTACCCATGCTAATGTCCATGCCAGCAAAATTTTATTTTGTTTTTTTTGATCTTTCATAATATTATTTTGTAATGTTTACTTTACAAATATATGAAAAAATAATTAAATGTAAGGTTTTATTTACATTTAATGTGTATTCATAAAAAAACGGTCACACTATATAATAGTATAACCGTTTTATTGTTTTAGTAGATAACTCTATTGAAATATCGAACATTAGTTTTACTCCAAGAGATTTAATCGACACTCATAATTTGATGATTCTTATTATGAAAAGTTAAACTAATATGATTTTGACATCCCTCACCCTATTATTCAAAGATGCAGTACAATTTCTTTTTTTAACGATCCACTCGCCTTGGACGATATACAATTCTCCTTCCTCAAAAACACTTAAGTAACGAGTGTAAACTTCCTCTAATTGTGAAGGAAGTGGCTCGATGACTCCTTGGTTACTAATTTGTGGTTAACGGTTAGTATATGAAAAGTAGGCGATTACGAAGCACCAAACTTTTGGTTATGCTCAAAGTTTGAATCGAGCCAAAAGCCTTGATTTTAGCACTATTTCGCCTATTTTTTATATACATTGTTGGCGGTTCGTTATTTTATTCTGATGTTAATATATAAGTCCAAATATTTGGAAGTTTTGCGTTTCCACCTACCGTAGAGTTGTGATTTGAAAATGCTGGTATATTTAATGATAGTGCATTTTTGTTGTTATATGGCGAACTTAAATCGTCTACCAAAAGTGGATCTTCAGATAATGACAAAACACCTAAATCTTTCAAATTCAATACTTGAAAATCATAAGAAATAATCTCATCGTTTATATGCAGTAAAGCATATTGTTTGCTTAATTCCGTTAATCCATCTTCAGATAGCCAATTTGCAGGACTATTAAAATGTGTACTGTAATCATTTGGTCCTGAAAACATAATTACTCTTTCGACCAATCTTTTCTTGCCTAAATAGCAAGCGTGGCCTGCACCTTGAGAGTGTCCTGCTACGACAATTTTTTCCCAATCTATATTGTTGGATGGCATTAAATACTGATTCCAATTTTGCTCCGGGTATGTACTTTCTAAATATTGAATTAATTTTATGATTCTTCTATTGATACTGTTTAAAATGTCAACTTCAACATCATTGCTAACTTGATTACCAAAGCATATTTCATCTCGATAATTATCAAATGCAAATTGGTTGCTACTCGAAGCTAAAGAAGCAGCAGGGACATTATTTGGATATGAAATACTGATTACATCAAACCCTATTGAAGCAGAGTGTTCAGAGATAAAGGTGTAGTCTTGTGGCGAACTAAAGCTTCCACCAATAAAGAGCATTAATTTATTTAAATGATTTTTAGTATTCCTAACTATAAAATGACTTTTGTCGGTAGTCGAGTAATTAGCATCTGTCTGTCTGGGGTGAACTAATATACTTACATTCTCGCCTATTGAATTATCTGACAAAATATCTTCATCTTTTCCACACGAGATAAGTACAGTTACCAACAGTAATTTTATCAGTATTTTCATTTTATATCTGTTTCTTTTTCTAATGACCGCCAACTAGGAAAAATAATTATAAAAAATAAATAGATAAATTTTTTCATTTATATTTTGATTTTAAACAAATATAATGATTAAATTCTAAACAACTGATAAATAGATGATAGCAAGAAATTTCAGGCAAAAATTCAGTAATTAAATCTAATCACAACCTTACCATTTAGTAGAATATAGTTTTGGTAAGAAACAGGTCTTTTATAGCTTTCTATTATGGCTTCTCTTTGGTTGTTAATTATTAATAGCATTATATTTGAATTATTAATTCTATATTATGTGGGGAGCTAATAAGTGGACTGATTATATGTTTAAAAAATATTGGTGGATTGTTGTTATTTTAATTATTCTCTATATTATTTATAAAACATTTAATTCTTAATAGCATTATCAAGTTGTTTATCTGAATAATCACTTAATCTATCTATTATTTCTATTGTGAAGTTTTGTTGTTCCTGTAGTTCTTCTTGTTGAGGTTTAGTAATTATATAAGGCAAACCAAGTTGTATTAATTTAAGTCTTTCTGCTTTTGTCATATCCTCTATATCAAGAGTGCTAATAGCATCACTTATTATAGCTGATAGTTTATCTTTTATCTTACTATTTAGTTTATTAGGTGTTCCTTTTTGTCTTCCTCCAAACTTCTTTCCTGTTGTATTCATATCTATTTTAAACTACTTTTTAAATACCTGAAAGGTTACAGAATAACTATTCATTCGTAATTGGATATAGCTATCCTTAATACAAGCAAGTATTATTTCTTATATCTGTATATATAACGTTTTTGAAATATTTATTTAGATAAATCTTTGAAGATTTTTATTTATATATCCCTTTAGGGGAATACAACAAGGAAACTTTTTATCTGAAAAAATTTAGAAGAATATATCTTGAAATACTATGAAATAAAGTTACAAGTTTAAATTTAAAAAGTCAAGGGAAAACCAAATACGTTATTGACAAAATTGTCAACATTTTAAGGGGTTAAGCACCCTTTAATTAGGGTGTTTTTTTTGTAGTATTTTAATAAAACAACACTATAAGTATCAACTATGTATCAATAATAAAGTTTGTAAATAGTATATTTGAGTCTCTTAAATTTTAAAACCCAATGTTATGAAAAAACTAACTTATTTATTTTTTTGTTTATCTATGGCTGCTTTTGGTCAAAACACCTTGATACCTGACCCTAATTTTGAACAAGCCTTAATAGATTTAGGCTACGATACTGCACCAATTAATGGCTCTGTGCCAACTTCTAGTATTAGTAGTATAACATATTTAACTGTTCAAAATAAAAACATTTCATCTTTAACAGGTATCGAAGATTTTACTGCCTTGACTACTTTGGATTGTAATTATAATCAATTAACAAGTTTAGATGTGAGTCAAAATACTGCCTTGACTGGTTTGAGTTGTGGTGATAATCAATTAACAAGTTTAGATGTGAGTCAAAATACTGCCTTGACTGGTTTGATTTGTTGGAATAATCAATTAACCAGTTTAGATGTGAGTCAAAATACTGCCTTGACTGGTTTGTCTTTTGGCTCTAATCAACAGCCACCTTTTTCTAGCTCTAATCAATTAACAAGTCTAGATATAAGTAATAATACTGCTTTAATATCTTTAGAGTGTGCCTCTAATCAATTAACAAGTTTAGATGTGACTAACAATCCTGATTTAAAGTTTTTAGAATGTCAAAACAATCAAATATCAAATTTAGATTTGAGTAATCAAGAAGAATTAAAAAGGTTAATTTGTTACAGTAATCAATTAACAAGTTTAGATCTTCGTAATAATCCTTTAACAGGTTTTGTTCGAGAAATAAATAGATTGCCTAATTTTTTTGTCTCAAACAATCCTGACTTAAGCTGCATCTATGTAGATGATGTTTCATTTGCAACTGCATTTTTAACAAGTAAAGACTACACTACCAGCTACGCAACTAATGAAGCAGAATGCGATGCTATAGCGTTATCGGCTTTATGGACTTTAGATCCCAACGGTACTGGAATATATAGACCTACCAATACAGCAAGTGGTGATTATTCGATCGCATCGGGCTATCAATCAGAGGCAACTGGTAGTTATTCTACCGCAATGGGTTTATCTTCACAAGCAAGTGGTGAATATTCTACTGCGTTGGGTCCAACTTCATATGCAACTGGTGATTTTTCTACCGCAATGGCAAGTGGTGGCGCAAGTGGTAATTACTCAATAGCTATGGGTGGTAGCGCAAGTGGTACCTTCTCAACAGCTATGGTAGGTGCTACCGCAAGTGGTAATTTTTCCACTGCAATGGGACAAGAAACCATTGCTAGTGGAGATAACTCAACAGCTATGGGAAGATTAACTACAGCAAGTGGTAACGGCTCAACAGCAATGGGAGACAATAATACCGCAAGTGGTATCGGCACAATAGCTATAGGTAACAATACAATTGCTAGCGGTGAAAATTCTACATCAATTGGTAATGGAAATTCTGCTACTGGTTTATATTCAATGTCAATAGGTAACGACAATACAACTGCAGAAGGAGCTTTTTCTTTAGCTATGGGTATAGGGACCCTTGCAAGTGGTGATTATTCTACTACGATTGGTTATAATACCACCGCAAGTGGGATTTATTCCACATCAATGGGAGAAGGCACCACCGCTAGTGGCGAAGGTTCTACTGCAACCGGTTTAGGTTCCATTGCAAATGGAGGTTATTCTACTGCGATGGGAGCTAATACCACCGCGAGCGGTTTTGCATCGACAGCCTTGGGCCAAGATACTACTGCAAGTGGTACTTATTCTACAGCTATGGGTATAAATACTACTGCTACACAACAAGGTTCTGTTGCAATGGGAGCCGATACAGTTGCTGACGGCCAAGAGGCTTCGGCATTTGGAAGAGCTACGTTAGCAAGTGGTGCGATTTCTACCGCAATGGGTTTAGGAACAACGGCAAGTGCTAATTACTCAACTGCTACAGGTTATAATACTACCGCAAGCGGAGTGGCTTCAACAGCAATGGGAGATAATAATACCGCAAGTGGATTTGCTTCTACTTCAATTGGAGGTGGAAACACTGCAAGTGGTGGATGGTCTACTGCATCAGGACAAGGTACCACTGCAAGTGCTAATTATACCACTGCAGGTGGTTATAACACAACCGCAAGCGGAGTGGCTTCAACAGTAATGGGAGATAACTCTACTGCAAGTGGTTTTGCTTCTACCGCAATGGGTGGGGAAACTACGGCGAGTGGCGATTGGTCTACTTCAATGGGATTATTGTCTGTGGCAACTGGACAATTTTCAACCTCTATGGGAGTTTATACCGAGGCCAACGGTTACTATTCCACTGCAACAGGAAGAAAAACTATAGCAAGTGATTATGCATCTACAGTAATTGGACAAAATAACCTAACAGGAGCTACTCCTACCAGTACAACTAACTTTAGTCTTGAAGCACCAGCCTTTGTAATAGGAAATGGTCTTGACGGTAACCGATCAGATGCTTTTAGTATATTGTTTGATGGTACTACTAATATCGCAGGAAGTGTAACTGCTACATCTTTTATAGGAGATGGCTCGCAGCTTACTAATTTGCCA
>JACKZZ010008488.1_pt1 | contig 35558 bp, 34 predicted proteins | sample 8027871 | NCBI WGS metagenome assembly JACKZZ01 (sample SAMN15724774, study PRJNA655200) | protist metagenome | isolation source: fluorescence activated cell sorting (FACS) single amplified genomes of... | place: USA: West Boothbay Harbor, Gulf of Maine | collected 2000-07-19
CCTTAATAATTAAGTTTTTATGTTTGAGCCTATTCATATTTTTTCTATACATATGTTATTTAAACGGTGCAATTTGGATATTTGCTGTTATGATTGTGACGCTGATTGCGTTGCTTTTTGAGGCTTATCGGAATATTAGATTAAAAGCAGATGTGGATAAGCCTTATATCACCAAACGGGTGATACAACATGAAGTATCAATTAGGAGTGAAGCTGAATTACATTTAAAGTATCCTTTTTTAAAATGGTTTCGTAAATATGTGATACTTCGGTTGATGTTCTGTTCTAGTTTTTATTTCATGACAAAAAATGGCGTTATTTTGCATGAAATGTTGAGTGTCTGTGCCCTTGGTTTTGTATGGGGGGCTATACAGACTAATATTATCCAACGTTATGCTAACACACCTGTTGTTTTAGAAGTTTTAGCTGATTTGTATAAGGTACCTTGGTCTAAGGTGTCTGAAGCTCTTATAAAGAGCAATTTACATGGTAATATGGGCGCTAAAAAAGCACTTGAGTTTGCCCTTAAAAATCGCCTCATTGCTGTTGAACAAATTGAAGAAGTTGTCATAAAAACTTCAAAAATTGCAATGAACAACAAAGGTGCTTCTTCAATTATAAGAGGGAAGAGTCAACTTTTGCAAGAACAAGCCAAGATGTTGCCTAAGGTTTTGGAGCAGAATGCAAAGTTAGAATCTTTAGTTCGGGAGCAAGCCAAAGAGCATACCCGTCACTTAACAAGTGATCGTCTGGGTATACTTATAAGTCTTGCTTTGGCTGGCATAACCATTATGGGTTTGTAAGTCAGTTTTTGGCGACGGATTTTAAAGTGTTCCGTACAGATAGTAAACACAAACTTGAAACCTTTGATGACAGCGATTTGATCCCATATGGTTCACCTGAAGACAAACGTCTAAGCATTTGTTTAAGGAGATACCATGTAACTCGCGATTCACCTTTGGTGAAAATTTCACGACATGGTCTTTTATGTGGTGTGGAAACGATCGGGCATTTCCGCAGCATAGGGTTTAATATAGTCTTAAATGAAGATGGATCATTTAAGTCGATGAGTTGTCCGGATGATGTGAGAAGGCGCATTTGCAGCAAAGCTAAAATGATTTACTTCTCGGATTGCCTGAACCAACACTGGTCTCGATCAGGTATTTTTAAAGTCACTTTGGCGGACAAGGCGTATAAACTACTTGGGTATGAATATACGTCTCCACTGGGGTTAAATTCAAAAAAAATTGTATTCCCTTCTTCTTCCTCTGAGGATTTAAACTTAAAAAAAAAATAGTTTTTTTTAGATTATAGAAGATAAAAGCGTTCTTAGCTCAGTCTGGATAGAGCACCGGCCTTCTAAGCCGTGGGTCATAGGTTCGAATCCTATAGAACGTAGGAATATTAAATATAAAGCTCATTTTTTACATATATAAGGATTTTATAAAAGTTTCATTATTTAAATGTGAAACAAACAAATACGAGTTTGATCCTGGCTCAGAATGAACGCTTGTAACATGCCTAACACATGCAAGTCTAATGGTTTTGCGTAAAACCATGGCAGACGGGTGAGTAATACTCGGGAACTTACCTTATAGTCTGGGATTTAAATACCGGATTAAAAGGGCGTAAGCCTGCTATAAGATAGGCCTTAGGAAGATTAGGTAGTTGGTAGGAAAAAAGCCTACCAAGCCGAGGATCTTTAGCTGATTTGAGAGGATGATCGGCCACATTGGGACTGAGACACGGCCCAAACTCCCTTGGGAGGCAGCAGTGAGGAATATTGGACAATGAACGAAAGTTTGATCCAGCAATGTTACGTGAGTGAAGACGGCTATTTAGGTTGTAAAACTCTTTCAGCGGAAAAGATAATGACTTTTCGCAAAAGAAGTCCCGGCTAACTCCGTGCCAGCAGCCGCGGTAATACGGGGGGGGCTAGCGTTATTCGGAATGATTGGGCGTAAAGGGTCCGTAGGCAGCTTTTTAAGTCAGTTCTATAACTTTGTGGGCTTAACCCGAAAAGTGAACTGAAACTTTAAAGAACTACGAGTTTGAGAGGGGATAGTGGAATTCCTAGTGTAAGGATAAAATCTCTAGATATTAGGAGGAACATCAGAAGGCGAAGGCGACTATCTGGCTCAAAACTGACGCTGAGGGACGAAAGTATGGGTATCAAATGGGATTAGAGACCCCAGTAGTCCATACCGTAAACGATGAGTGTTTAGTATTCGGAACTCTATTTTCTTGTTTTTCCATTTGTAGATTAACAAGAGAAACAATTTTTTTTTACGAAAGTAATTAAATAGTTGTTTTTTTAATTGATTAGGTTTGATTAGGTAAATTTGAAAAAAGATATAACCATTTTTTATTGGCACTTTTACTATTTTAATTAGTAAAGCCAATTTTGAGGTTCTGAGTACATAAATAAATATTTTTAATAAGCTAACGCGTTAAACACTCCGCCTGGGGAGTACAGTCGCAAGACCGAAACTCAAAGGAATTGACGGGGGCTCACACAAGCGGTGGGGTATGTGGTTTAATGCGATGATACGCGCAAAATCTTACCAGCTCTTGACATCTAACTGTGGTAAAGATTTCTTTACCCTTAAGTAAAATAGGTTTTACTTTAAATTAAGTTAGACAGGTGTTGCATGGCTGTCGTCAGCTCGTGTTGTGAAATGTTTGGTTAATTCCCTTAACGAGCGCAACCCCTAAAATTAAAGTATTCTTATATTTTTCATTACTTTATCTTTATTTTGGTCGATGAAGGTATTGTTATTTATTAAAAAAATAAGAGTTTTGATTTAACTGCCATTTATAAATTAGAGGAAGGTAGGGACGACGTCAAGTCCGCATGGCCCTTATGAGCTGGGCTACACACATGCTACAATGGCAATTACAATGAGAAGCAATGGTGCGAGCCGGAGCAATTCTATAACTGTTGCCTTAGTTCGGATTGTAGGCTGCAACTCGCCTACATGAAGTTGGAATCGCTAGTAATCGTAGATCAGAACGCTACGGTGAATATGTACCTGGGCTTTGTACACACCGCCCGTCACACTCTGGAAGTTGATTTCAATTGAAGCTTATTACCTAACCTTTTAGGAGGGTGTATGTGAGATTGGGGATAGCGACTGGAGTGAAGTCGTAACAAGGTAGCTGTAGGGGAACCTGCTGCTGGAATTAATAACGAATAAAGCTTTATATTTAAATATTTCGCTAAATATTATAACTAAATGGTGACATTAAATTTATTTTACATATTATCAGGTATTGCTTTGATATCTTCAATTATGGTAATTAGTGCACGTAACCCCGTACATTCTGTTTTATTTTTAATTCTTGCATTCTTTAACGCTGCAGGTTTATTAATTTTAATGGAAATGGAGTTTCTATCATTAATTTTTATTGTTGTTTATGTTGGAGCAATTGCTGTATTATTTCTATTTGTTGTCATGATGCTTAATGTAAAAATCTCAGAAGTAGAAGATGAAGTTTTACAGTACTTACCCGTTGGTGGTACAATTGGACTAATTTTTCTATTTTTGATTTTTTTCATTATTGAAGGAGATTTTGTTTCTTTCAATGGTCAAGCAAATAGTATTTATTTAGATTGGTTTCAACAAGTTGATGTTGTTTCAAATATCGAAACACTTGGACAAGTGCTTTATACTGATTACTTAGTATATTTCTTATTAGCTGGTGTTATTTTATTAGTAGCAATGGTTGGAGCAATTGTTCTAACAATGTCTACACGTACTAGTTTACGTCGCCAATTAATATTTCAACAAGTTTCTCGTGATTTTGATAATTCAACACTCTTGGTATAAAATCTAAAAGGCTAGATAGCATAATTGGTAATGTCTGAGGTTGCAAACCTTTATAATGTCGGTTCAAGTCCGACTCTAGCCTTTAAAATAGGAATAACAAAGGGGGCATATCGTCAATTGGTAGACCGTTTGCTTTGCATGCAAGAAGCTGCCGGTTCGAGTCCGGCTGTCTCCATTTTAATCCATAGAATGAAATATATAATTCAAAAAGATAAGCGTAATCGTAGATTATTTCATAAAGTTGAAAAAACTCAAAGAGCTTTAAAATCAGTAATGTTTGATGAACGTCAAAATGAAGAAGTAAGATTATTAGCTCATAAAAATTTAATTAAATTAGGTAAAAGAGGTTCTAGAACTAAAATACATAATCGTTGTATTAGATCAGGGCGTTCCAATTCTGTTTATCGAAAATTCAAGATTTCACGAATAGAGTTGCGTGAATTATCTAGAAATGGTTCTATACCAGGATATACAAAAAAATCTTGGTAGTTTTAAGGGTAGTTAACTCAGTTGGTAGAGTATCTCGTTTACACCGAGAAGGTCAGCGGTTCGAGCCCGTTACTACCTAAAATTAGCAAAGTGTTCCACTCAAAACCATTTCGAACTTGGTGGTGATCCCTTTGCTTGTTAGAGATACTGTGAGGGAAACATAACTAAAGCGGGGTGAAGCAGTCCGGTCAGCTTGTCAGGCTCATGTCCTGGAGGTCGTAGGTTCAAATCCTACTCCCGCTACAAAAATTCTACAAAAATGAATGTTAATCATTTAATAAGTGATACTGTTGTACGCATAAAAAATGGGTTTATTAGCCATAAAAATTCTGTTTCTGTTTTAAAAAGTAAACAGGTATTAAGTATTATTAATGTTTTAGAAGAAGAAGGATTCATTAAAGGTTATACTGAAAATAGATATACTTTAGATGTTTGGTTGAAATATGTTGAAGGTGTTTCTGTTATACAGAATATTAAAGTTATTTCAAAGCCAAGTAAACGTGTCTATTTTAGTATACCAGATTTAATTGATTGGAGAAATAAAACAAACACCTTTGATATCTTAATACTTTCTACAACTCAAGGTATTCTTACTGATGAAGTTGCTTTAGAAAAACGTGTTGGAGGTGAGATCCTTTGTATAATAAAATAATTGATGTCATATTTAGGTCGTAAACCCATTAAAATTCCTACGGATGTAAAAGTTAAAAAAAGTAACAATTTGATTTCTATTCAAGGGCCTTTAGGTACTTTGGATCGTTTTATTCATGAAAGTGTGGATTTAACTTTAAGTGATAATGAAATTATTGTTAATAAGCCATTTAATAAAAAGTTTAAACCTTTATGGGCTACTACACGTTCATTAATTGTAAACATGATAATTGGTGTTACTCAAGGGCATTCACAAACACTCAAGGTTGTAGGTGTAGGATATAAAGCAGAAATCTTCAATTCTAAATTACCTAAGGAAAAAAATTTAAATTTAAAATTTGATCAGGAATGCCAAGATTTAAAACTTTCTCTAAAATTAGGTTATAGTCACCCTATTTATATAGAAATTCCTAAAACTATACAGCAATTAGATCTTTATGCGAAAGGGACTGTTATAAATATACAAGGTCTTGACAAAGAATTAATATCCAATTTTGCTAAATCAATACAAAGTTTTAGACCACCAGAACCTTACAAAGGGAAAGGTATTTTTTTCTTAGGTCAAATTATTAGGAGAAAAGAAGGTAAAAAGAAGTAAACTAGGAATCTTTTGTGTTAAACCAAAAGATTCCAACTCTTACCATCTGAATATTATAAATGTGCGAATATAGAACAGTAGAAGAATTATAATACATATCCCGGATCACCCGTGTGAGAGTTATAATGAAATTTAAATGTTAGGGCATCCAAGGGATACCTGGGTAGTCAGTAGTAAGGACGTAATTTGATGCGATAAGCTAGAGTAATGAAAACAATCAATAATTCTAGATTTCCAATTGGTAAACCATCTTGTAATTAGATTTAAAAACTTAGTGAAGTGAAACATCTCAGTAACTAAGGAAAGAAATCAACCGAGATTCCGGTAATAGTGGCGAGCGAACCCGGATATAGGCCAAAAATATAGGGTGCTGTAGACTTATCTCTATATATATAAAGATAAGCACAAATATAAAAAGTAATATTAGTGGAATTCTAATAACCAAAGTGGGTGAAAGTCCTTCAGCTTTTTATTACCATTTATTTAAGAGTAGGGCGAGACATGTGAAATCTTGTTTGAAAATAGGAGAACCATCTTCTAAGCCTAAAAATACTGAACTAACCGATAGTGCACAAGTACCGTGAGGGAAAGGCGAAAAGCCCTTAGGAGGCGTTAAATTTTCTAATGAAATTGGATGCCTAATATCTGATAGAGCTTGTTTAAAGTGATATCGTACCTTTTGTATAATGGGTCAGCAACTTTATTTATTTAGCGTAGCTTAAACTAAGAAGTGTAGGCGTAGCGAAAGCAAATTGGTCTGATAAGGGCCTTTAAAGTTAAATGAATAATACCCGAAACCGTGTGATCTAGTTATGAGCAGGTTGAAGTTCATGTAACAATGAATGGAGGACCGAACCCGTGTGTGTTGCAAAATACTGGGATGACTTGTGATTAGGAGTGAAAGGCTAATCAAACTCGGTAATAGCTGGTTTTCTGCGAAATCTATTTTAGTAGAGCGTCAAGAAATCTAAATTTGGGGTAGAGCACTCAATGGACTAGGGGGATGAGAATCTTACCAAACCCAAGGAAACTACGAATACGAATTTATGTAAACTTGGCAGACAGACATTGTGCGCTAAGGCTCAATGTCAAAAGGGAAACAGCCCTTATTATCTGTTAAGGTCCTTAAGTAATTTCTTAGTGAATAAGGAAGTTGTATTACTATAACAACCAGGAGGTAGGCTTGGAAGCAGCCATCCTTTAAAGAAAGCGTAATAGCTCACTGGTCTAGTAATATAGCGCCAAAAATGTATAGGGACTCAAGAAATTCACCGAAACAGTAACTGATTTAATTTAAATCAGGGTAGCAGAACGTTCTGTAAACCTTTGAAGTTGTTTTGTAAAAAATGATGGAGGTATCAGAAGTGAGAATGCTGACATAAGTAACGATAAACTATGTTTATAATCATAGTCGCCGAAAGTTTAAGGGTTTCGAAATATAAGAGTTCGACTTATTCGATTAAAACGGTCCCTAAGGTCAAAGCGAAAGCTGTAGCCGATGGGATGTTTCCTATATAGGAACTTCTTTTGTGTATGACGAAGAAATAAAGGTTTATTCTTTTCGAAGTATGAGTCAATTTTTTCCAGGAAATAGTCACAAATACAAGACCGTACCCCAAACCGACACAGGTAAATTGGTAGAGTATACTAAGGCGCGTGAGAGAACCAAGTTTAAGGAACTCGGCAAAATGACCTCGTAACTTCGGGATAAGAGGTACTCTTTTTTTTTATAAGAGTGACACAAAATCGGGGGTAACGACTGTTTAATAAAAACACATGACTCTGCTAAATCGTAAGATGATGTATAGGGTCTGACACCTGCCCGGTGCCAGAAGGTTAAAAGGAGAGGTTTCCGCTTCGAATTGAATCCCTGGTAAACGGCGGCCGTAACTCTGACGGTCCTAAGGTAGCGAAATTCCTTGTCAATTAACTGTTGACGTGCATGAATGGTGTAACGATTTCCCCACTGTCTCAAACTTGGTCTCAGTGAAATTGAATTGTCCGTGAAGATGCGGACTATCTACGGCTAGACGGAAAGACCCCGTGCACCTTTACTACATCTTTTCATTGTATGTCGGACTACGTCATGCAGGATAAGTGGGAGCCTGAGAAACCTTGGCGCAAGCCAATTGTTGAGGCGTCCTTGAGATACCACTTTTTTTAGATCCGGATACTAATCTTTTATTTTAAAGAATAAGGGAAACAGTGAATGGTTGGTAGTTTGGCTGGGGTGGCCGCCTCCCAAAGAGTAACGGAGGCGCACAAAGGTAAGCTCAAGCTGGAAAATAATCAGCTGTAGAGCGCAATAGCATATGCTTGCCTGACTGTAAGACAGACATGTCGAGCAGGGACGCAAGTCGGTTATAGTGATCCGGTGGTCCGTTATGGAACGGCCATCGCTCAACGGATAAAAGGTACGCCGGGGATAACAGGCTAATGACTCTTAAGAGCTCATATCGATGGAGTTGTTTGGCACCTCGATGTCGACTCATCACATCCTGGGGCTGGAGAAGGTCCCAAGGGTTCGTCTGTTCGCCGAATAAAGTGGTACGTGAGTTGGGTTTAGAACGTCGTGAGACAGTTTGGTCCCTATCTACCGTAGATCATAGAAAAATGAGAGGACCTCAAGCTAGTACGAGAGGACCGAATAGGGTTGACCTCTGGTGTATCGGTTGTTTCATTAGAAGCAGTGCCGAGTAGCTACGTCGATTAAGAATAACTGCTGAAAGCATATAAGCAGGAAGTTGACCTCAATATTTTTTCTTAAAAGCGTAAAAGATTATTACGTTGATAGGCATGGTTTGTAAGTATAGTGATATATTTAGATGACATGTACTAAAACTTTAAATTAAATTTATAGGTGAGTATAGCTCAAGTTGGCTAGAGCGCTAGATTATGATTCTAGAGGTCACGGGTTCGAGTCCCGTTATTCCCCGTTATTAGTTTTTATGACACATATCCTTGGTAATTATATACCCGAAAATAATAGAACACTGTCTCCAAAAGTAAAAGAAAATCCTGCAAATTTCATTATCCAACAGGATGCCGATCAGAGCACTAACACTACACCTGTGAACCCCAAATGGGAAGGTAAAAAGACCATCCAGCAATGTTCCGATGGTAAATCGATGCACTTTAAGCATGTAAATATTTTTGGTTTACATGTCTTAAGTCAGGCGTGCATATTTGAAGCTAATTCTTGTTTCATCGATAACCATCCATCTAAACTAAAATTTATGGATGAGATTTTATCAAACAAGGTAATTACTCATAAATTAAGTACAGATCCATTTTTTACTCAGGGGATAAAGATAGAGACCTTAAATAAATTTTAAAATAAAAATCACTATGAAATATTCTATACTATTACAAAATACTCTGATAAAATCTCACCTTCTAGGAAGATACCCCAAGGCTATTGACAATACAGATCTTATCGAAAACTTTTCTCTAGATTCAAAAACGGATTTGAATAAGTTAATAAATATTAACAACATCTATTTTAATTTAGAAAAAATACGCCCTAATGATAAAGCATGTGCAGACTTTAGTAAATACCAATTAAGAGAAACATTTAACATATCTCATTATAAATCAAATGTAATAAACGAAATAAATGTTTTAATAAACTGTGGTTGTGCTAATTGGGCGTTTTTATGTGACCTAAGTCCAAAGTTTAAGGAACAGGAAATTTCAAAACACATAAGAATGATAAACATAACCAAGGCATCCGATTATTTAAAAGTGGGTGTTAAAAAAGTAGATACATATGTTGATCCCGATTTAATGGAAGTTTGGATAAGAAAAAAGGGTATTTCTTGGGATACCCTATCATTTAAGGAAGTAGATCATGTTTTGAATACACCTTATTTAGGTATTTTAGAAGATCAACTTTTAGATTATTTTATCACCCGTGATCTCTCTATATTGACTCGTTGCATTGAAAATGTAAAAAAGAATCCTGAACCTTTTATATTCCAAAAAAATACTGATTTAAGCCCTACTAAGATTAAATTTGAATGGCACGGAAAAAGTACAATCTCAACTTGTAAAAGTCCTGCGCATATCAATTATAAAAAAGTTAATATCCAGGGCTTGAGAGTTTTGAGAAATGCCTGCATTTTTGAGATTAAAAGAGCACGTGAGGACCAAATTAAGAGTAAAGAATTATACCTAATAAACCAAATTCAAGATAGTATTATTTGGAATCATTTATGTTATTTAATATTTGAACAAACCATAGAAGATGTTATAAAGGGTTTACAAAATACACCAAAAATTTAAATATTTATTGCTTATTTAACTCCCTTTATACAGTTATACTTTTTATAGGCAGAGTAAACGTTCAATCACGCTTAAAGAAAGGCGTTCCTTTGCTCAAATAGAGAGTAAGTGATCAAGTAATAATATAGAGTACATGCTAGAGACTTATTTATTAAAATTAGCATGTTTAAGCTAAAAATCAAAAGTTGACTTTATCTGAATGGTTTTTTAGAAAATATATAAGATTCAATCTGGCTAAGTTTGTTTATTATGTAAAAGGATCCTAAATTAAATTTATAACGTGGATTTTAACATTGGTTTTCGGATCAATGTTAATGTTAAAGTAGTCCTATTCACGTATTTGTATTATGACATTATTGGTAGTTATTTATAAGTGAGTATAGCTCAGTGGAGAGAGCGCTAGATCGTCTAGAGGTCGCGGGTTCAAATCCCGTTATTCGCGTCATATATAATGAATAAAAAAAATTTAAATTACATAAAGTTAGAAAACAATAAAGAAGTCCTTGATTTCATAAATGAAATCTACAAAGGAAACGACCCACTTAAACTGTGGAACTTAAACTGTTTGTTGTTTTCATTGACCAACACTACAAATCTTGGGGATAAGCACCTTTGTAGTGTCTTTGCAAATGATTATTTGGGGAGTTTGAGTAGCTTTACCAAAAGTAGCCTCATTCAAAGATATCCGAATCTTATCGATACGGACATAATTTTTGCTCTGTTAGCTCAATCTAACCCAAGCTTAAACCCAAACGTAGACAATTCTACCATTTTGGATTATCTTGATTCAGTTGACTGCCAACGCTTGGACGCTAAATCTCGGGTAATAACGCAGGATTTGAAAGACAGAATTGCCTCAACCTTTATTAAATGCATGGAAAATACGGCTCAAAATGCCCATCTGATAGATGAACTACTAATTGATTTGGGTTTTAAACCATCTAAAAAAAACCTCATTGATTTGTTCGTCGAGGAGAACGTCATATCGTGGAATAGTCTTGTCGATCCTTCGATTTTAGATATTTCGGTGTTGGGTGTTTTACAAGAATCCATCACACAGTATTATTCGACTCATGATATCAAAGCATTAGATAATGCTTTAGATATAGTGTCGAATAATAAAAATTGGTTTAAGGTTACCAATCAAGTACAAAAATTTAACCAAAATGTGGATTTTGAATGGGTTGGATCAGTTGACAACATGAAATCTTCTTGTGTCACACCAGGTCAAGTTAATTTCTTGCGGACCAACATAGTGGGTTTAGACGTTTTAGTCCATACCCTCGTGTACCAAACCACAAGAATTTCTCCTCCTCTGGATCAGGAAATTGGTTCGCTGATAAGTAAAGCGAAGGCCAACCCTGAGGTTTGGGAAAGAATGACTGAGTCGGTCCAATTGAATTTCCACAATAAAATTAATGGTAATTATATCGACCATATACAGGTCCCTAAAAATTTAAAAAAATAGTAAATTACATAGACTTAAAAAACAATAAGGAAGTTCTTGATTTCATAAATGAGATCTACAAAGGAGACGATCTAGTGAATAATGTGCTATTAAAACTTCCTGAGGAAGAATTTAGAGAGTTCGTGCTTATAATACTAGAAAGTCTTGTTGAACATGGTAATGAATACTTAGAGAAATAAGATCTATCCTTATATAAAGGATAGCAGCTCGCTTGGTGAAATTGGTAAACACGGCAGACTTAAAATCTGCTCCCTTTGGGTTGCCGGTTCAAGTCCGGCAGCGAGTATAAGAAATATAGAAAACAACCGTTCCCTGGGAGAGATGGCTGAGTGGTCAAAGGCATCTGACTGTAAATCAGACAACATTTGTTTACGTAGGTTCAAATCCTACTCTCTCCAAGCCCCTTTCGTCTAGTGGTTAGGACATTGCCTTTTCGTGGCAAGGGCACGGGTTCGATTCCCGTAAGGGGTAATATATGACGGAACGTAGCGCAGCCTGGTAGCGCATCTGCTTTGGGAGCAGAGGGTCGCGTGTTCGAATCACGCCGTTCCGATTTGTAATGCGGGTGTATGTTAATGGTAAACGATTTGGCTTCCAACCAGAAGACGAGGGTTCGATTCCCTCCACCCGTAAAAGAAATGTAGCTCAGTTGGTAGAGCACTGGTCTCCAAAGCCGGGTGCCGCGGGTTCGAGTCCTGCCATTTCTGGCGTTTGTAGCTCAATTGGATAGAGCGTCTGACTACGGATCAGAAGGTTATAGGTTCGAGTCCTTTCAAACGTAAGTAGTTATGATTTATTGGCATTTCAGAGAAATAAAGTATAGATTATTTTATATGATGTTAGGTCTGATTTCAACTTTTGTAGTAAGTTATCAATATTATTATGAGGTTCTATTCTTATTTACAAAACCCTTACTTGAAATTATAAACAAACCACATATGTCATTTATATTTACAGATTTAACAGAAGCATTTTTAATAAGAATAGAAAGCGCATTTATCCTAGCTTTAATTAGTACATTATGCCCACTATTTTTCTTTAACCTATGGGCTTATCTAAAACCTGGTTTATTTCAATATGAAGCTAAAATATTCACATGGATCGTAAGCCTATTTATACTATCCGTTAGTCTAGGATTCCTATTTGGTTATTCCAAAATAATTCCTTTAGCGTGGCAGTTTTTCGTTGATTTTGAGTTGAATATAGATTCAATACCTTACAGTATATTATTAGAAGCTAGAATTAAAGATTACATTGATTTGATTTTTAAGTTTACTTGTTTAATAGTTTTAGCATTTCAAATACCCTGTTTAGTTGGTATAGCATTATTAACATCCATTGTTAAAATTGATACATTAATTAAAAGAAGACGTTATATTTTCTTTTTTGTGTGGGTTATCGCAGCGTTAGTAACGCCCCCAGATATAATAAGTCAAGTTTTAATAGCAATACCTCTATATATAGCAATAGAACTAGGATTCTTATTATTTTTTATACTAAAAGATACAAGCCAGAGTGGCGGAATTGGTAGACGCGCAAGGTTTAGGTTCTTGTCTTTTCAAAGGTGGGGGTTCAAGTCCCCCCTCTGGTATCTTGTCAACAAATTTATAAATATTGACAACATTCTATTAGAATTTCGTGTCACTTAACAATCATGTTAAACGAAGTAATTAATTTTATGAATGAAGGTATTTTTTCAATAAACTTTTTGGGTGAGTCTGAAGCTTCATTGCCTCTTGATTTATTAGGCGTGTTACCAGAACTTTTTTTATTTGTTGTTATTTCAACTTTATTAATTGTAGGTGCTTCATATTCAACATCTTCTTTAAATAACTACCCTATTATGGTAAGGCCTATTGCTTGGTTAGCAATTTACTCATTAATTTTAACATTATTATTAAATTTAAATAACCCAATTAATTCTGCGTTATTATTTAGTGGTTCTTTATTATTAGATGATATTACCTCATTTATTAAAACAATTATACTTATATCTAGTGCAGCTTGCTTAGCAGTATCTATCGATTATTTAAAAAAAGAACGTGTTCATGCTTTTGAATTTTCCATTTTAATACTATTCGTAGTAGTAGGTACTTTATTATTAATTTCATCTTATGATTTAATTAGTTTTTATTTAAGTATTGAAATGATTAGTTTATCCTCATATGTTTTAGCAACGTTCAAACGCCAATCAGCTTTTTCTACTGAATCTGGTTTAAAATATTTCTTATTAGGTGCTTTTTCATCAGGTTTACTATTATTCGGTACTGCATTAATTTACGGAATAACTGGTTCAACAAATTTTGGGCAAATATCCTTATTTGTAGCTGGATTATCAGATTTATCAATTGCGATGTCTAGTGGTTTAATTACCGGTGTTATATTTATTGGTGTAGCTTTAATGTTTAAAATTACTGCTGCCCCATTTCATATGTGGGCACCCGACGTTTATGAAGGGGCCCCAACAATAGTTTCAACTTTTTTTGCAGTAGTACCTAAAATTGCTATTTTAGGTTTCTTATTAAGATTCTTTGTTGCAAGCTTTTATGATTTAGCTGATTTCTGGCAACAATTGGTTATATTTTGTTCTTTATCTTCTATGATTATTGCATCATTAGTTGCATTAAGACAAAGAAAATTAAAACGCTTTTTTGCTTATAGTTCAGTTGGCCATGTTGGTTATTTATTAGTAGGATGTTCCACTGGAACAACTGAAGGTATCACAAGTATGCTTGTATATACAATAATATATATTGTTATGACCATGAATGCTTGGACATTAATACTTTCACTTGAATTAGAATCACATGGTCGTGGAACCTATTTTACTGACTTAGGTTACCTATCGCGTATCAACCCACTATTAGCAATAACTTTTACAATGACTTTATTATCTATGGCAGGTGTTCCGCCGTTAGCAGGTTTCTGTGCAAAAATGTACGTATTCTTTGCAGCTATGGAAGGTTCAATGTACTTATTAGCTTTAGTAGGTGTATTAACAAGTGTAATAGGAGCTTTTTATTATATACGTTTCATTAAAATTATGTATTTTGAGAAAATGGTTTCATGGTCCTTTTTTGATCAAATCAGTCGTGAAAAATCTATTATTTTAGGTTGCACAACTATATTTATTTTAACTTTTTTCTTATACCCAAGTACTTTAATGATCACAGCCCATCAGTTAGCTTTAACGCTTTCCATATAAATAAATGAAAAAGAAAATTAAGGGAAATTCTCGTCGTGTTCGTGTCCGACTTTCAAATGGGTCGGGCTTTTATATTAAGTGGTCGTTTCCTGAGAGAACTTATCGCTCTTTAGCTGATCCAATTAATCATCGTTTTTGGAAAAAACCTTAAATGAATATATAGAATATGTTTGCATATTCTATATTAAATGCTTTTTTTATAAATTATAGTTTATTTTATTAAATATTTATGCCACAATTAGATACAGTTACATTCTTATCTCAATTATTTTGGTTAGTAATTATTTTCGGAGCTTTTTATCTAACAGTATTAACCGATATCCTACCTTCTTTTAGTCGTGTTTTAAAATCTCGTCTTAAAAAATTAAAGTCTAATGAAAATGCTATGTATTCTTTAGGTGATGAAAAAGGTGAAACTTCATCTTTATATGATGGTTCATTATCAACAGGTATTGACGGATCACGATCAAACTTATTAGAAGGGTTAAACTCAGGTTCTACTTTAATGAAAGATAGTGCAAATTCAGCCGAAAAAAATTTTATTGGATCAGCATTAAAAACTTATTCTGCTACTGCAGGAAAAATGCTAGGTCAACGTAAAATTAATCACAAATTATATAGATAAACTTCTATATAACGGGTGTATAGCTCAGTTGGTAGAGCAGTAGACTTTTAATCTATTGGTCCTGAGTTCGAGTCTCAGTACACCCATCTTTAAAACGTAAGGATTAAATTTGGTCCGAAACATTAAGTTTGTTGATTTTTTTGTTTTAAAAATGATCGTACAAGCAGCAAAATTAATTGGAGCAGGTGCAGCTACTATTTCTGTAGGAGGTGCAGGTGCAGGTATTGGTACCGTTTTCGGTGCATTAGTTATTGGAGTATCACGTAACCCTTCATTAGAGCAGCGTTTATTCCGTTTAACCATTCTTGGTTTCGCATTAACCGAAGCTATGGCTCTTTTCGGGCTAATGATGGCTTTCCTAATTCTTTTTACTTTCTAGTAAAAAATATTGAAATCATAATTTCTAAGAATATATTTTTTTGAAGAAAAATATTCTACAAGGGGCAAATGGCTGAGTGGTCGAAAGCGGTTGTTTTGAAAGCAATTGTATGCAAATACCGGGGGTTCGAATCCCTCTTTGCCCGTATATAATAAAATTAAAGAGTATAGATCAATAACCTCTTCTCAGCGACAACTTATATTAGTTGATCGTAAGAATTTATCCAAAGTTAAACCAGTTAAAAATCTAGTAAAAGGACTAACAAAAAGCGGAGGACGTAATAATCAAGGCCGTTTAACTGCTTTCCGAAAAGGTGGTGGACATAAACGTAAATATCGACAAATCACATTTAAACGTAATAATTTAAATGGTGTAGTTGAAGCCATTGAACATGATCCTAACCGTTCAGCTTTTATTGCCCGTTTAAAAACTGATTATGGTAATTGGGCATATATTTTAGCACCTAAAGATTTACAAGTTGGACAACGTATTGAAACTGGTGAAAAAGCTACTTTTGAACCTGGAAATGCCCTACCTCTTAAAAGTATACCAATAGGTTCACTAATTCATAATATCGAATTAGAACCTGGTCGTGGCGGTCAATTTTTAAGAGCTGCCGGTGCATTTGGTCAATTAGTTGAAAAAATTAATGATAAACACTTAGTTAGAATTAAATTAATTTCTGGTGAACAACGCTTAATTAATGAGGAAGCTCTAGCTACTTTAGGTATTGTGTCTAATATTGATAATAAAAACCAAAATTTAGGTAAGGCTGGAAGAAATCGATGGTTAGGTAAAAGGCCTGTCGTTAGAGGTGTTGCTATGAATCCTGTAGATCATCCACATGGAGGGGGAGAAGGTAAAACTAGTGGGGGTAGACATCCTGTTACACCTTGGGGACGTTTAACTAAAGGTCCAAAAACAAGAAAAACAAAAAGATCAAACCCTTTTAGATTACAAGACTTAAATAAACGAAATTAAATGAAAAAACAATATTCTAACTCATATATAAAAAAAAAGATTAATAAAGTCCAACGTATTTGTAAGGAAAAAAATATACCTCAAACAAAAGTATTAATAAAAATTAGGTCACGACAATCAACAATTTTATCAGACTATGTAGGTTATACTTTTAAAATACATAATGGAAAAAGCTATAAAAAATTAGTAGTATCTGAAGACATGATAGGTAAAAAATTTGGTGAATTTTCACCTACTCGTAAATTTGTAACACATAAGAAAAAAAAGACTAAATAGTTTAAATGGGAACAAAAATACAACCTATAAGTTTACGATTAGGACATTCTGTTAATTGGAACTCGAACTGGCAATCTCATTCAGAAGATTTTGCCGATTCAAGTTTTAGAGATTCACAAGTTGAAAAACTACTAAAAGATTTTCTATCACAAAATAATATACTTATGGATAAACTTCGTGTCCAAGAGTATGTAGATATAAATGAAAATTCTCATTTAATATTTACTTCTGAATATTTTGTAGAAAGAAAACCTTTTATGCAAACATTTAAAAAGGATAATAATGTCTTTAAAGTTCCTCAATTAACTAAAGGATATAGAGTTCATTTAAAAAGGAAAAAATTTTTTAGAAAAGGTTTCTCACACACGGTAAACCAAATTATAAAAGTACAAGCACCTGTATTGGTAAAAAACTTCTTAGAGGATTTTTATGGGGAAAAAAATAACATTTCGTTTAGTCTGCGATTAATCAATCTTATAAAATCTAGTTCTAAACATTCAAATGAGATAAACTCAAATTTGAAGCGTTTTAGAGGACATCATAGACGTTCTTTAAGAACACCTTATAGCAAAGACATGTATTTTTTAATCCATAAATCGATTTTATTGCAAAAAACTGAAATGTTAGGTGATATCATATCAACTTTACTTGAAAAAAGTAAAAAACATCACTTAATACTTAATAAAGTCGAATATATTTTAAAGATGATTTCACCTATGTATAAAGGATTAGGCGGGATAAAGATTGAAATAAAAGGTAGAATTGGAGGAAGTAAACGTAAAAGAAGAAGAGATATACAAATAGGCGCATTATCTCTTCAGCAAGTAAATCTTCCAGTTAAATATTCATGCCATACCGCAGTTACTAGATTTGGGTCTACCAGTATAAAGGTCTGGATTGCTCCGTATACCAAGTAAAAACTTTTTATGAAAAATCAAAAGGGCTTGTAACTCAGTTGGTTAGAGTAGGCGACTCATAATCGCTAAGTCGCTGGTTCGAGTCCAGCCAGGCCTAAGTCTAGGTAGCTCAGTTGGTTAGAGTAGAAGACTGAAAATCTTCGGGCCGCTGGTTCGAGTCCAGCTCTAGACAATATAGTTTTTAAAAGCTTATTTTTTAATTACAATTGAATGTATATATTAACAGTAATTATTAAAATTTTGCTAATAGCAGTTCCTTTATTATTGGCAGTAGCGTGGTTTACTCTACTGGAACGTAAAATTATGGCAGGAATTCATAGAAGACGTGGTCCTAATGTAGTTGGGGCTTGGGGTCTCTTACAACCATTAGCGGATGGTTTAAAATTAATATTAAAAGAAACAATATTACCAAGTAGTGCAAACACTGTAATATTTATCATCGCACCAATATTAACCTTTACTCTAGCAGTTGTAGGTTGGGCGGTAATACCGCTTGGAGAAGGTATGGTACTAGCTAATGTAAACTTAGGTATTTTATATTTATTTGCTATATCTTCACTTGGAGTTTATGGTATTATAATGTCTGGTTGGGCAAGTAATTCAAAATACGCCTTTTTGGGTGGTTTACGTTCAGCCGCACAAATGGTTTCATATGAAGTATCTATTGGTTTTATTATTATAACCGTATTAATTTGTGTAGGTTCATTAAATTTAAGTGAAATCGTAATGGCACAAAAAGGAATCTGGTTTGGAATTCCATTATTTCCAATGTTTATAATGTTTTTCATCTCTGCTTTAGCTGAAACAAACAGACATCCTTTTGACTTACCTGAAGCAGAAGCAGAACTTGTTGCTGGTTATAATGTAGAATATTCTGGTGCTGGTTTTGCATTATTCTTTTTAGGTGAATATGCGAATATGATATTAATGAGTAGTTTAACAGTTATCCTTTTCTTAGGGGGTTGGCTACCTATATTTGATATATTACCTTTCAACTTAATACCTGGCCCAATCTGGTTTGCTTTAAAAGCATTAATATTTGTAGCGTTATTCGTTTGGGCACGTGCAGCGTATCCTCGTTATAGATATGATCAATTAATGAGACTTGGATGGAAAATTTTCTTACCTATTTCATTAGGATGGGTATTATTAACTGCTGGTACTTTAATTAGTTTTAATTGGTTACCAGTAACAAATTTACTATAAAAATGAATATTGGACTATTAAATCAACTAACAGTATCAACTACCCTATTCCTTTTAGGTATTTGGGGTATTGTTTTAAATAGAAAAAATATTATTATTATGTTAATGTCAATCGAGCTAATGCTATTAGCAATTAATTTAGCATTAATTTCGTATGCAATACATATTGATGATGTCATCGGACAAATGCTAGCTCTATTCGTTATCACAGTAGCGGCTGCAGAATCTGCAATTGGATTAGCTATTTTAGTAGCTTATTATCGCGTACGCGGTACCATTGGTGTAGAATATGTTCGATTAATGAAAAACTAAAAAATGTTACAACAACGATCTCTACTATATATTTTAGATAATTCAGGGGCTAAAAAAGCTCGCTGTATTCAAGTCTGCAATAAACCAAAACGTGGTGTAGCATCCATTTCTGACCAAATAACTGTATCAATACAAGAACTTACAAATAATAATGTAAAACTTAAAAAAGGTCAGTTATCTCAAGTTTTAGTCTTAACAACTAGGAAAAAAGAAAACCGTGCTGATGGAAGTTATTCAAATTTTGATCTAAATAGTGGGGTCGTTTTAGAAGCAAACGGAAAGCCTGCTGGATCTAGAATATTAGGACCAACTTCTGATAAGCTTAGAAATGAGGTATATGCACGTATAGCTGCATTAGCTCCAGCTTTAGTGTAAAAATGAATCGATTAACTTATAACACAATTATTTCAAAAGAGGACCTTTTAACACGTTATCAATATAAAAATGCATATGAAATGCCTAAATTAGATAAAATTATCGTTAGCCTTAGTTTAAAACAATCAAGGTTTGATCGAAGACAATTACCTAAGTTATTATTAGCCTCAACATTAATAACAAATCAAAAAGCAAAAACAATTTTAACTAAAAAAGGTGATGCATCGTTAGGCATACGTAAAAATGATCCTGTAGGTACAAAGGTTACTTTAAGAAGAAATCAAGCTCTTAATTTTTTAGATTTCATAAATACTTTAGTCCTACCAAGAGTTAAGAATTTTGAGGGGTTAAATAAAAAGAGCATTAATTTACCTAAATCATTTAATTTTCAAGTAAATAATGCTTTGGCATTTCCGCAGTTAGAAATGGCTTATGAACAATTTAACGATCTTGGACCGATTAATATTTCTATAGTATCTAAAAATACAAATGAAAAAGATATTGAAACGTTTTTAAGGAATCAAAATATTCCTTTTTAAAAACAAAATGGAAAGGTGGCTGAGTGGTCTAAAGCGCATCCCTGCTAAGGATGTTTATAGAAATATAACATGGGTTCGAATCCCATTCTTTCCGTATCCTCAAAACTAAAAAAAGAAGATTTTTTTAAGTTATAAGAGTTATAGCCTTTTGGTATTTTAAGTACCAATTCATGTAGGGCATTGGGTTAAAAGCGCGATTCAATAGCCTTGGCTTCTAGCGCTGGGTGGGGGTATTAATAATACAATACCTTAAAACCACCCTAAACTGTAAATTCAGTTTATTATTTAAATTAATTAAAACATAAAAATGTACTTATTATTATTACTTCCTCTTGTAGGATTAAAGAAAGTTACTTGTGACGCTTCACAAGATTGGCAATTAGGATTCCAAGACCCTGCAACACCAGTTATGGAAGGGGTTATAAACTTCCATAATGATCTAATGATAGTAGTGGTTGGAGTAGGAGTTTTTGTCGGTTATGTTATGTTATCTACTGTACGTAATTTTGAACAAACAGTTAATCCAACACCTAATCGTGTGCAACACGGTACACGTTTAGAAATTATTTGGACAATTACCCCAGCATTAATATTAATGTGTGTTGCAGTACCTTCATTTGCTTTATTATATTCTGTAGATGAGATTATTGATCCAGAAATGACTATTAAAGCTGTAGGTCATCAGTGGTATTGGAGTTATGAGTATTCTGACCATTGTACTGAAGATGGTGAATTCATTAACTTTGATTCTTATATGATACCAACCGAAGATTTAGGTGCTAAAGGTGGACACCTTCGTTTATTAGAAGTAGATAATCGTGTTGTTTTACCTACTGAAACACATATTCGTGTTGTGATTACTTCAGCAGATGTATTACACTGTTGGGCAGTACCATCATTAGGTGTTAAATTAGACGCATGTCCAGGACGTTTAAACCAAACTTCAATGTATATTAAACGTCCCGGTACTTTTTACGGGCAGTGTAGTGAAATTTGTGGTGTAAATCACGGGTTTATGCCAATTGTTGTTAATGCAGTTTCACGCGATTCTTTTGCAGATTGGATTAACATTAAACTAGAAGATTTAGAGTAGAGTGCCTAATATAAGCTTTTTTCAACTAATCGTTTTGATTTTAATCCTCATTTTGCTTTTTGGAGATGTCAAAAAATTAATTGATATAGTTAAAAGTAGCTTCAGCAACTTGAACAATAAAAAAAAATCCAAATAGACATTAAAATGTCTTTTTTCTATTCTCAGCGTGTTTTGGTTTAAGTATATACAAGAGTTATAAGTTGTATTATTTTGGGGTGGACTTTTTTTTTTTTTTATTACTTATTTAAAAGGTGAGATAGTTGATAGGCTTTTTGACACGTTTTACGTGTCATCAAGTTTATCTGTAAGCGCTTATAATTGGGCTTCACGTTGGTTGTATTCTACAAACCATAAAGATATTGGAACACTTTACTTTATATTTGGAGGTATTTCTGGTGTTATGGGTACAACTTTATCTGTATTACTTCGTATGGAATTAGCACAACCAGGTGCTCAAATCCTAGGAGGAAATAACCAATTATATAATGTTATTGTAACTGCGCATGCGTTAGTTATGATTTTCTTCTTTGTAATGCCTACGATGATAGGAGGTTTTGGTAACTGGTTTGTTCCGCTTATGATTGGAGCACCAGACATGGCTTTCCCACGTTTAAATAATATCTCGTTTTGGCTATTACCACCTGCTTTACTTTTATTATTAAGTTCAGCACTTGTTGAAGCTGGTGCAGGTACTGGTTGGACTGTTTATCCACCATTAGCTAGCGTACAAGCACACTCAGGGCCATCAGTGGATTTAGCAATTTTTAGTTTGCACTTAGGTGGTACTTCATCAATTTTAGGTGCTATTAATTTTATTACAACCATTGTTAATATGCGTTGCCCTGGTATGACCATGCATAAATTACCTTTATTCGTTTGGTCAGTATTAATTACTGCAGTATTATTATTATTATCGTTACCTGTATTAGCAGGTGCGATTACTATGTTATTAACTGATCGTAATTTTAATACCACTTTCTTTGACCCTGCAGGTGGTGGAGATCCTGTATTATATCAGCACTTATTCTGGTTCTTTGGACACCCAGAGGTTTATATTCTAATTTTACCTGGATTTGGTATGGTTAGTCATATGGTATGTACATTTTCTAAAAAGCCAATTTTTGGTTATTTAGGTATGGTTTATGCTATGTTATCGATTGGTATCTTAGGATTTATTGTTTGGGCACACCACATGTATACTGTAGGTTTAGATGTGGATACCCGTGCATATTTTACTGCAGCAACTATGATTATTGCAGTACCTACAGGTATTAAAGTATTTAGTTGGTTAGCAACTATGTGGGGAGGTTCATTAGATTTACGTACCCCTATGTTATGGACCCTAGGGTTCATCTTCTTATTCACAATTGGTGGATTAACTGGTATCGTATTAGCAAATTGTGGTATTGATATTGCAATGCACGATACTTATTATGTAGTGGCACATTTCCACTACGTGTTATCAATGGGAGCTGTATTCTCTATTTTTGGAGGGTACTATTATTGGATCGGTAAAATGACCGGATTACAATACCCCGAAATTTTAGGTAAAATCCATTTCTGGATGACTTTTGTTGGAGTTAACATTACATTCTTCCCAATGCATTTTTTAGGTTTAGCTGGAATGCCTCGTCGTATACCAGACTTTGCTGATGCTTATGCTGGGTGGAATGCAGTAGCATCTTATGGTTCATATTTATCAGCTATAAGTGGTGTTTTCTTTATTTATATTATATACGTAACATTAGTTCGTGGACAGAAAGTAGGAAACTATTACTGGTAACATGTAATTTGCATAGGAGAGGTAGGGTTCAAAGCCCTATTTCTCTATTTTAGTTTATTATGAATATTAGTGATTTATCTTCTTATTTTTCTGATATAACTGGTTATATACTCGTCAAACGCTTATTGATAGCGAGTGGCTTGTATTTAAGCTCTTGCTGTGGGCTTACTCCTGCACTTTGTGTTTACCTTGGGTTCACATATAAATGGACCTGGATTGTGACACATAGTGTAGGTTGGTGGTATATGTGTCATATTCCTATACATTCTTTAGGTTTAATTAAATTTATGGCAGGTCATAACGATTTTAATTATCGTTTTCTTTATATGGTTAATGGTACTATTCAAAAGGTTACGCCTATTGAGTTTTACAAGTTAACGTCTGCCGTTGACCATAGCAATCTTGAAGCACTTCTTACCAAAATGCTTGATAATTCTTATTACTATGCTGTGGATCCTAATACAATAATTGGTTGGGTTTCAGTGCTAAATTTATAAGCTTTATCAATATCTTGAGTGAGTGGTAACACATAACCAGTTAGTAAATAAACCTAGACGTCCAAAGCGGCGTTCCACAAACGTCCCAGCGTTAAAAGGATCGCCGCAGCGTAAAGGTATTTGTTTAAAAGTATATACACTGTCTCCAAAAAAACCCAATTCTGCTAATCGTAAGGTTGCTCGTGTACGTTTAAGTAGTCGAGCTAAGGTTAGCAGTTATATTCCAGGCGAAAGGCACTATTTGCAACAACATTCGGTTGTTCTTGTAAGAGGTGGCCGCGTTAAAGATTTGCCTGGAGTACGTTATCATATGATACGTGGAAAGCATGATTTACATGGTGTAATTGATCGTGCTCAAGCCCGTAGTAAATATGGTACGAAAAAGCGTGATGTAATGCGCAAATTTAATTAAAAAAAAACATGTACCGTGTTGTACAATAAATATTAGGTTAACATCTTTAGTAGCTCAGTTGGTTAGAGCATCCGGCTGTTAACCGGGGGGTCGTTGGTTCGAGTCCAACCTAAAGAGAATTATTTATAGGCGGGTATAGCTCAGTTGGTTAGAGCGCTAGATTGTGATTCTAGAGGTCACGGGTTCGGATCCCGTTATTCGCCGTTATTAGTTTTTATGACACATATTCTTGGTAATTATATACCCGAAAATAAAAGCCTACCCATCACTTTGCGTGCAATATATGGGATTGGCCACACGCGTGCAATTAAGTTTTGTAAAGAACTTGGTTTTAGTCCACGTATGAAAATAACAGATTTAAATGAGGTTCAATTAGATGAATTGGTTTTAGCTATTGATACCTTTGGTTCATTAGACAGTGAACTCCAACGCTATGGTTATTTAAAAATTCAAGAGTTAATTGAAATACAAGCGTATAGAGGTATAAGGCATTCTAAAAGTTTGCCTGTTCGTGGTCAACGAACAACAACTAATTCAAGAACCCAACGACGTTTAGGGTCTAAACGTTTACAACGTTAATTATGAGACAAGAGTTTTTAAAATCAAAAGATTTGGATTTAATATATAGATCACCTAAGTCTCCAGCGAATGGTATTCTACATGCTAAATTTAATTTTAATACAACTCGTTTAACTTTAACAGATTTAGAGGGTAATACTATTATATGGTTGACCCCGAGCCGTTGTGGCTTTAAAGGTACTGTACGTAGGACTGTATTTGCTTCTAAATCTACTATAACTCAAATGGCTAAACAAATGGTTGAATTAGATATTTTACATGTCCATGTTCGTTTAAAAGGTATTACTCGTGCTGCCCGACGTCAATTTTTACGTTTGATAAGAGCTGAAGGGGTTTATGTAACGTCTATTGAAGATGTTACACCTATACCATTTAATGGTACTCGTTTACGTAGTAAACGTCGTCGCTAAGCAAAGTTTAACAAACAAATAATTTCACTTTTTTTTGGTATTCAGTCTGGTATATTATTTGTTAACTCTATTTTTAGAGGTTTATTATTTTATTAAAAAAAATTATTATGTCTACGAATTCTATAAAAAATTTTCAAAGACACCCTTTCCATTTAGTGGACCCTAGCCCTTGGCCTATTTTTTCATCAATTATGGTGTTTACAATGGTGTCAGGCGGTGTTATGTGGTTCCATGGTTATTCATTAGGAGGTTGGACTTTAGCCTTTGGTGGACTTGGGGTACTATTTAACATGTACACTTGGTGGCGTGATATAACTCGTGAAGCAACCTTTGAAGGTTGGCATACTAACATGGTTCAAACCGGTATGCGTTATGGTATGATGTTATTTATTACTTCAGAAGTAATGTTCTTTTTTGCATTTTTCTGGGCTTTCTTTCATTCAAGTTTAAACCCTACCCCAGAAATTGGTGGTGTTTGGCCTCCAAAAGGTATTGAGGTTTTAAGTGCTTGGGAAGTTCCTTTACTTAACACTGTTATCTTATTAACTTCAGGTGCTTCATGTACTTGGGCTCACCATGCTATTGTAGCTGGTGAGCGTGCACAAGCTATTGTAGGTATGATTATTACTTTAATCTTAGCTGTGTTTTTCACCGCACTACAGGCGTTTGAGTATGTAAATGCAGGTTTCACTATTTCAGATAGTGTATTTGGTTCAACTTTCTTTATGGCAACAGGTTTTCATGGTTTCCATGTGATTGTTGGTACAATCTTTTTAACAGTATGTTATTTACGTTTAATTGATTATCATTTTACAAAGCAACACCATTTTGGTTTCGAAGCGGCAGCTTGGTACTGGCACTTTGTTGATGTGGTTTGGCTATTCTTATTTGTAACTATTTATTGGTGGGGAGGTGCTTAATCTGCTTAATTAATTATGACAAACATTTTAAGCATAATTAATAACCCACTAGAGCAGTTCCAAATTGTTCCAATTATTCCAATTAAGTCTGGGGCAATTGATATTTCTTTCACTAATTCTGCATTAATGATGACTTTAGCTACAGGATTCTTTGTAGCTTTATCGCGTTCAGTTTTAGTAGATGGTAATGGTAATTTAGTTCCTAACCGTTGGCAGTCTCTTATTGAAAGTATTTACTCTTTCATTCAAGATATGGTATTTAGTAATGTTGGAGAACGTGGACAAGGATTCTTTCCTATGTTATTTGTTCTTTTTGTATTTTTGTTAGTATGTAATCTTATTGGTATGGTTCCTTATAGTTTTACAGTAACTAGTCATTTAATCGTTACTTTAGCACTGTCATTAACAGTATACATTGGTGTTACATGGATCTTATTCCGTGAGCATGGTTTTCATGCTCTTTCTTTATTCTTACCAGCAGGAGCACCTTTTGCTTTATATTTCCTGTTAATTGGTATTGAATTAATTTCAAATGTTATTCGAGTAGTTAGTTTATCAGTTCGACTTTTTGCTAATATGATGTCAGGTCATATCCTATTAAAAGTTTTATTAGGGTTTGCTTGGACAATGGTTATGTCTGGTGGTATTATGATTCTAGTTCATCTTGTACCTATGGCTGTGGTTTTCATCTTATTATTTTTAGAGACTGCCGTTGCTATTATTCAGGCTTATGTATTTACCATTTTGACCTGTATCTACTTGAATGAGGCTCTGCACTTACACTAATTATGAATAATTTAGAAATCTTTGTATTTAACAGCGCTTTTTATACCGAATATTTTTCTGTATTTTTAACTCTTTTAATTGGTTTAGCTTTAGCATCTATTATTTCAGGTGCTTCTTATTTTCTTTCACGCCAAGCGAGTGATCCAGAAAAGTTATCACCTTATGAGTGTGGTTTTGAACCTTTTGAAGATGCTCGTAATACATTTGATATTCGTTTTTATTTGGTAGCTATTTTATTTATTCTATTTGATCTAGAAGCTTGCTTCTTATTTCCTTGGTCAGTTTCATTAAGTGATATTGGCAATGTAGGTTTTTGGAGTATGCTCGATTTTATTATTGAGTTGACCATAGGTTTTATTTATGCCTGGAAAATTGGTTCACTTGAGTGGGAATAATATATTATTTCACCTTAAATAATTAAAATTGGAACATGGCCAAGTGGTAAGGCACCTACTTTTGGTGTAGGGGATCGAAGGTTCGAATCCTTCTGTTCCAATAAAATTGACATGTTTCGCTAATAGTTTTGTTTGATTTTTTGTTGGACATTTTTTCTATTTTGTTATGAGAGCAAGATGGACTAAAGCGCAAGGACTTGATATCCTTGGAGCACATTTAATTGATTATCCTTCACCAACTAACTTAGGTTATTTATGGGGAATTGGATCAACCGCTGGGCTTTGTTTAGGTATACAGATAGTTACTGGTATATTCTTAGCAATGCATTATACTCCACATGTAGACTTAGCTTTTGCAAGTGTAGAGCATATTATGCGTGATGTAAATAATGGATGGTTATTACGTTATTTACATGCCAACGGTGCATCAATGTTTTTTATAGCTGTATATGTACATATGGCAAAGAACCTTTATTATGGTTCTTATACCCACCCAAGAGAACACTTATGGTGTTCAGGAGTTATTATATATCTTCTTATGATGGGAACTGGGTTTATCGGTTATGTTTTACCTTGGGGACAAATGAGTTTCTGGGGAGCAACCGTGATTACTAACTTAGCATCTGCTATACCATTTGTTGGTCAAGCTATTGTAGAGTGGGTGTGGGGAGGTTTCTCAGTAGACAATGCTACTTTAAATAGATTCTTTAGTTTACATTATCTATTACCATTTGTAATCGCAGGTCTAGTTATTACCCATTTAGTATTATTACACCAGACTGGAAATAATAACCCTTTAGGTGTTGACACAACCACAGATAAAATGCCATTTTATCCTTATTGCTATGTAAAAGATTTATTTGTTTTTATTTCTTTTGCTGTATTTTTCTCTTTTGTAGTATATTTTTATCCAAATGTTTTAGGGCATTCAGATAATTATATCCCTGCAAACCCATTAGTTACCCCAGCTCATATTGTTCCAGAGTGGTATTTTTTACCATTTTATGCGATTTTACGCTCAATTCCTGATAAATTAGGGGGTGTTGTAGCTATGGTTGGTGCTATTTTGATTTTATTAACTATACCATTTACTCAAAGTTCTGAAATTAGAAGCTCAACTTTCCGACCATTATTTAAGATTTTATTCTGGATATTTATTGCTGATTTCTTAATTTTAGGTTGGATTGGTCAAAATGTAGTGGAATATCCTTTTGTTGAAATTGGTCAAGTTGCAACAATATTTTATTTCGCTTATTTCTTGATTATAATTCCATTCTTTGGTTATTTTGAGTCATACTTATTACGTATGAAAGTAGAAAATTAGGAATAACAAAAAAGCTTAGGCTTAATTATTTCAAATGCAACCTGAAAGAAAGTTAAATGTTAAAGAAACTTATATTAAGAAGATACTTGATGAAAAGCTTTTTGTATCTATAGTTTCTTATTCTAATTTTGATAGTATTCAACGTTTTGAGTTTCAAAATTCTTTACTTAAATTAGGTTTCAAAACTAAATTTGTTCATAATAAACGCTTAAAAAATACATTAACAGGTTCTAAGTATGATAATATTAATCAAGTTTTTCAGGGAAAAGTTGTTTTAATATATCCACAATCAAGTAATGATTTTTCAGCGCAAAAAGAGTTGATCAAGTTTATAAGTTCATCACCTCAAATATTTTTATTGGGTTGTATAGTTGATGGCCAATATTTTCAAACACCTTTGATGGTTAAACAGTTACAAAAATTACCTGAAATGTTTGAGAATCAAGTTAAGATTCATCAATCTATATTTAAACCTTTTAAAGATTGTGCAGGTTTATTGAACTACAATTCTCAAAAACTTAACGAATTTTTAATGCGTAATTCAATAAGTTTACTGAATTCTTTAAATTCAAAATTATAATGGCGAAATAGTTCAGTTGGTTAGAACGTTGGAATCATAATCCAAATGTCGTAGGTTCAAGTCCTACTTTCGCTAAAATTTGCGGGTGTAACTCAGTTGGTTAGAGTATTTGCTTGTCGAGCAAAAGGTCACGGGTTCGAATCCCGTTATCCGCGTTTTATATAAATGTATTTATTAATTGTTTTTTTACCATTGATAAGTGCTTTAACTGCTGGTCTATTTGGTCGCTTCATTGGTCGTGAAGGCGCTAAATGGATCACAGTCGGCTGTACTGTGACAACTTTCTTAATGTCTTTAGTGGCATTTTATGAGGTTGCATTAGCCGGAAGCCCTTGTTATTTTGAATTGATGACTTGGATTGATTCAGAAATGTTTAGTACTTCATGGGGATTTATGTTTGATTCCTTAACAGTTGTTATGTTAGTTGTAGTTACTTGCGTTTCTTCTCTAGTTCATCTATATTCGACTGAGTATATGGGCGGTGATCCACATTTACCTCGATTTATGTCGTATTTGTCTTTGTTTACATTCTTCATGCTGATTCTAGTAACAGCAGACAATTTCCTTCAAATGTTTGTTGGATGGGAAGGTGTAGGATTATGTTCTTATTTACTTATTAATTTTTGGTTTGCACGTTTGCAAGCTAATAAAGCTGCTATTAAAGCAATGTTAGTTAATCGTGTAGGAGATTTTGGTTTAGCTTTAGGTATTTTTGCTATTTTCTTAACTTTTAAATCTATTGATTATGCTACCGTATTTGCAGCAGCTCCAACAGTTCTTGGCCAAACAACTACCTTTTTTAATTTTGAGGTAGATACATTAAACTTGATTTGTTTATTATTATTTGTAGGTGCTGTAGGTAAATCGGCTCAAATTGGTTTACATACTTGGTTACCTGACGCTATGGAAGGGCCTACACCAGTTTCTGCACTTATTCATGCAGCAACAATGGTTACAGCAGGTGTTTTCTTATTAGCACGTTGTTCGCCTTTATTTGAATATGCGCCAACTGCTTTAGTTGTTGTGACTATCATGGGTGCTATGACAGCATTCTTTGCAGGAACAACAGGTTTATTACAAAATGACCTTAAACGTGTTATTGCCTATTCAACTTGTAGTCAGTTAGGTTACATGGTTTTTGCTTGTGGTTTATCTGGTTACTCTATTGGTGTATTTCATTTAGCAAATCATGCTTTCTTTAAAGCTTTACTTTTCTTAAGTGCAGGTTCAGTTATTCATGCAATGGGTGATGAGCAAGACATGCGTAAAATGGGAGGTTTAGTTCGTGTATTACCTTATACATATGCAATGTTTTTTATTGGTTCATTAGCTTTAATGGGATTTCCTTTCTTAACAGGTTTTTATTCCAAAGATGTTATTCTTGAAATTGCATATGCCCATTATACACTTCATGGTCATTTTGCTCATTGGTTAGGTACTTTAGCTGCATTTTTTACAGCTTTTTATTCAATGCGTTTACTTTACTTGACCTTTTTAGCTGAAACAAATAGTTATCGTCAAATTATGGTGAATGCTCATGATGCTCCATTTGCTATGGGATTTCCATTATTTATTTTATCTTTAGGAAGTATTTTTATTGGGTATGTAACTAAAGATATGATTATTGGTGTAGGTACTGATTTCTGGGGTAATGCCCTATTTACCCATCCAAGTCATTTGACTTTGTTAGAAGCTGAGTTTATTCCTCATCATATAAAGCTTGTTCCTGTTGTTTTTAGTTTAACTGGAGCAATATCTGCATTTTTCTTATATAAAAACCACACTCGTTGGTTATATGAGATTAAAGTTCACCCATTCGGGCGTAAATTGTATACTTTTTTAAACCGTAAATGGTTTTTTGATAAGGTTTATAATGAGTATATTACACAAAATATGTTACATTTTGGTTATCATACGTCATATAAATTAATTGACCGTGGGGTGTTTGAATTCTTAGGACCTTTAGGTATTTCACGTATGGTTACAAAACGTGGAGATACTTTAGCTGGTTTACAAACAGGTTTTCTATACCACTACGCATTTGTAATGTTATTAGGTGTAACTTTTTTAATTGCCATTCTAGGCTTATGGGACGTAATCTCATCATTTGTTGATGGTCGATTATTTTTCATCTTATTGATCGCTGCGGTTGCTTCGGGTAGCTTTTTTACAAAACAAGAAGCGTCATCTAAATCATAAATTATGTTATTATCAAATTTAATTTTAATTCCTTTGATTGGTTCGTTTTTGGTTTTATTTATTCCAAGCCAATATAAAGAGACTATCAAAGTCGTGGTTTTATCTTTTTCATTAGCAGAGTTCTTACTTTCATTAATGATGTGGATGTCCTTTGATAACTCTAGTTCACGTTTTCAGTTTGTTGAGGCGTATAATTGGATTGAATCTTCTAATATTATTTTTTATTTAGGAGTAGATGGTATTTCCTTATTTTTTATTTTGTTAACTACTTTATTGATACCAATTTGTTTATTAGCTAGTTGGGATGCTATTAAGTTTAATGAAAAAGAATATTTTATTGCCTTTTTAGCTATGGAAGCTCTTGTTATCGCTGTATTCTGTGTTTTAGACATTATTTTATTTTATGTTTTCTTTGAAAGTGTTTTAATACCTATGTTTATTATCATTGGTGTGTGGGGTTCACGTGAGCGACGTATACGTGCTGCTTATATGTTCTTCTTATATACATTATTGGGATCGGTACTAATGCTTCTTGCTATTCTGTATATTTATTATCAGGCAGGTACAACTGATTATCAAATTTTATTGACAACTACTTTTGATCCAGAAGTTCAAAAATTATTATGGTTAGCTTTTTTCGCTTCATTTGCTGTTAAAGTTCCAATGTTGCCTGTTCACATTTGGTTACCTGAAGCTCATGTGGAGGCTCCGACTGCCGGTTCTGTTATTTTAGCAGGAATTTTATTGAAGTTAGGATCTTATGGTTTTTTACGTTTTTCATTACCATTATTTCCTTATGCTTCTATTTATTTCACTCCATTGATTTATGCTTTTGCTTGTATTGCTGTTATATATACAAGTTTAACCGCTATACGTCAAACAGATCTTAAACGTATAATTGCTTATGCCTCTGTTGCACACATGAACTTAGTACTAATTGGTATGTTTGTTTATAATTTACAAGGACTAGAAGGAAGTATTCTTCAACAGTTAAGTCATGGACTCGTATCTGGTGCTTTATTCTTATGTGTTGGTGTTATATATGACCGTCACCATACTCGTTTAGTTAAGTATTATAGTGGTTTAGCTCATACTATGCCAATTTATATTGCCATTTTTATGTTTTTTAGTATGGCTAATATTGCTTTACCTGGAACGAGCAGTTTTGTTGGAGAGTTTCTAATTCTTGCAGGTGCTTTCCAAACAAATACAACAGTATGTGTTCTTTCTGCTACTGGAATGATTTTAGGGGGTGGTTATTCCTTATGGTTATTTAACCGAGTTGCTTTTGGAAATATTAAAGTTCAATATATGAATGTGTTTTCTGATGTAGATAAACGTGAGTTTGCGACATTACTTCCACTAGTTATACTTACTCTAGTTATGGGAATTTATCCTGAGATCTTTTTAGATCCAATGCATCTTACTTGTAATAATTTATTAGCTCATTTAGGCATCGATGACCTTTCTTAATAAAATAATAAAACATTACGATCTTGGTTTTCCCGATTTCAAAAGGCTAAACCAAGATTATGAGGGTTATCAACCAGAGATATTTAAGATCTACTGGTTGTACTGTTATATCAAAACGCCATTGTTCCAATTGGTGTGTTTAATAATGTTTACATTCCTAAACCTCACAGGTTTTGGTTTATTAAGTGATAAAGTCTATTTATTACTTTTACTCTTTGGCGCTATATTAACTTTAATAATGTCTTTAACACCTTCGTTAGAGCCATTAGGTTTAAAAAAAATAGATGAAAAGTATATTTTCATTCTATTTACTGCTATTATATTGGCATTTTATGTTTTGGATCCCTCTTTCTACATAATTTTTGTTTTATATCTTGTATATATTATAAAAATTATACTTAGGTTTATTAATTATAAACCCAAATCAGAGGTTTCCAAGATGGTTGCTAGCCAATTAGCAACTGTTGAAATACACTATGCTACCGATATGCGCTTAATTGGCCTTTTTGGTCGTTATACTCGGTTTGTATTTCTACTAACGTTAACTTACAACCATTATTCTGAATCTGGTTGTTTTACTTATATTTATTGCAGTTTTGCTAACATCTGGTTTATTACTATCAACGAATTCCTTATCAAAGTTGGAGGAAATCCTTTTAGTAGGCTGTTTGGCAAAATTGCTCTAACAAAAGGAGCTAAATTCGCTAGTTCTTTAGCTGTACCTACAGTTACGACAGGCATAACTATTTATGCACTAGATGCGAACAATAAGTTGCATGCCACTGGTGCGAACTCTGATTACACTAGTACCTCATTATCTTGGCTTTTAGGGGATGCGACCAGTTATCAATTAAAGGAGGGGTTGACTCCATATGGTTCGAATTTGACTCGAGATTATTCTCACGCTTATAATAATTCAGATCCAAGTTTTTCGAAAATACTCGTAGATTCGAATGGAGATCAGGCTCCTTTGAAAAAAACGGTAATTAATGGCCCAAAAACATTAGAGGAAATGCGTAAAAACAACGTCGTGCTGGAAAAAATTGAGGGTACCTCGAATTTGCGCTTTGTGTATAAAGATAAAGATGCGTTATAATTTTCTACAAGACTTTAAGTCCGACATGAAAGAGGCATACTTGCTTTTTCGATTTATACCTTCAATGGATGCTTTGCGTCTTAAGTATAAATCATATAATCCCATTATAAAGCTATTTTTGCCTTTTTTGTATATACAAATACCTTTATTACAACTAGTAGTAATTTTGAGTGTTTCGTATCTACTTTATACATGTACAGTACATTTTTCATCAGATATGTTAGGTCCAACTCTAATAGGAATTATGTGCTGGTCTTTTTATATTACCTCAGTACGCCTTTTTTTAAATAAATATGTTAACTTAAGTAATAAACATAATAAGGCTTTAGAGTTATTAAGCATACTAATATTATTCGTTTTTTTATGCTTTTCAATTCTATGTTTTGGTACCCGATGGATTATTCTTTTATTAATTTTATTTATGTTAATTAAACATTATATTAAATATTATTCTAACAGTTTTAATCTATCCAATAGATTAAGTGAGAATGTTGTTGTAAAAACCCTTTCTTCACGAAATGACCGTATTAACAATTTGTTTAATAACCAGATGTTCATTAGTGGTTTTTATAATCAGTTCGTGACAAGTCAATATTTATTAATTGTGGCTTACTACTTAAGCCACGAAAACTCATATGAATGTCATTTATTAATGCAATATGGAATTTGGCATATTTGTTTTAATTTGGTAAATCGGGCTATTGCGGCTTCTTTTGGAAATCCGAGGGGAGTTGTTGTATCTAAAGTGATTGATAATACAGCTAGTTTAGTTGCCATTGGCGCCGGCATTGGAGGGATGGTTGGTTGTTTTGTCACTGATTCTAATAATTGTACCCGCGAATCTGGTGATGTTTCCCAATCGGTGTTTGGCCAGAATATGACCCTTCGGCACCAAAATAGCGGCGGCTATTTATTCAACTACAATGATATAGTTAGTCGAAACTTTGCGGAAGCCGCAAAAAATAGCTCATCGGAGTTTAATAAATACCTGATAAATTCTCAGGGTGGGTTATGCAGCGAGAATGCTATAGGCTCTCAAGACCGTATTATCGATAGTGCGAAAACAGATCAATGTTTATCTCAAAACAACATTGAGATTGTCACAAGTGAGTTTGGTGTTAAAAGATTTGCTGTTAAAAAGCCAGTAATCTTAGATCAAACAAGCACGTTTGGTCAATTAATGTCTAAGGATTTGAGTAAGAAGTAATTTATTATCCGATTTAGATATAGTCCGTAAGAAGTATATACAAAACCTATAATCTACTTACTAAAATTTGGGAATGTGGCCGAGTGCGTTCGGTGTACTACGTTGACTGCTTTTAATGCAGGTTGAGGCTCAAACCCTCTCATTCCCCAAAGTTTGATAGTATTAGTGTTGCAACTTGACCAAATTTCAACAAAAGTACTATCATTCTATTATTATCTTGTCAACCTTTTGTTTGATGTTAATGGTAACGAGTCTTCGATAACTCATCTACCTATCAATGTTAATTTAACTTTAAAGGAGATGGACAAGTTTGATATTGTGGTGCAAGAGGTTGTCAAGTAGTCACCCTGTGTGTAAGGATGAAATTAAAGATTAGGTCCTAACACATAAAAGAGCTTGTAACTCAGTGGTTAGAGTGTACGCCTGATAAGTGTAAAGTCGGTAGTTCGAATCTACCCAGGCTCAACTGCACACAAAATTTACTATACAAATAAACAAAATGAAATTAATTAATTCTCTATTTAATTCTCGTCAGTTTATATGGTTTCTTAACCTTATAAATTTCGACCATAAAGGGTTTGCCCTTTACAAGCCGATTGTCAAAAATAGGTTCTTTTTTCTATATTTCAGAAATAAGAAGTTTCAATTTCTCACTATTTTGGTCATTGAA
>JACKZZ010001133.1_pt1 | contig 35535 bp, 46 predicted proteins | sample 8027871 | NCBI WGS metagenome assembly JACKZZ01 (sample SAMN15724774, study PRJNA655200) | protist metagenome | isolation source: fluorescence activated cell sorting (FACS) single amplified genomes of... | place: USA: West Boothbay Harbor, Gulf of Maine | collected 2000-07-19
ATAATTGATTCCTTAATCTTCCTTCATGTTCTTTTACTATGTTTAATTGGTTAATAGTTTTTTCTGATGTCATTTGATAAATTGTCGATAATGTTCTAAATTCAATATCTTCAAAATTATGATCAATATTAAAACCTAGATCTAGGTCATCGGTTGTTATTAATGGATTAATAGATGAGCTAGGATTATTAGAAATCCCATAAGCTGTGAATATAAGATTCATTTAGTTTAATATTCTATGTTAAATAAATTAATGTTCAAATTTTTTGTAAAAATATTTAATTATTTTTCTTCTTTTTAATTTACTTGATGTCCCTGCAGTTTTATTTGAATATTCGCCAAATGTTAATAAAATTTGCTGGCCTTTTAGTAATAACTTGTTAAAATCATTAAAAGTTTTTGATTTTTTTAGCATCTAAAAAAAATTAGATTATTATTATTTAAATTAAAATTAAAAAATAGGTTTATTTGTAACTAGCTCTTGAGCAACATATCCTAAAACTCCAATCATTGCAAGTCTACCATTATTTAGTTCAACATTGATTAATCTATTTGAAGGTTCTGTCAATGATAGGTACTTCCCTGGTTCTACATCTTCTTTTAGTTGAAAAGTTTTTTCTCCATTAAATGGATCTTGATAGTTGCTTTTGATTCTACTGTATTCTACGAATGTTGCTAACATGAAAAATATTAGTTGAACAATTTGTGGACTAGATGATAACTCATAAATAGAAAGCTTATCAATATCATTGTTCTTATTGAACAAATCAATAATAGGTAATGCTACTGCTGATGTCATTGCTATTCTTGAGTGTTGTAATTCAGCTTCTCTAATATATTTTAATTTATCTTCATCCATTCCTGAAGTAATTTTTAGTGGATCAAAGTATCCAAATGGTGCTGTATCACCTTGGAAATTAAACTTTGTTAATGGTTTTAGGAAACTAGAAGTACTTGGTTTCAAAGAATAAGTAGAAGCAAGTAGAGATAAAAAACAGATTAAAATCATAATATAGAATAAACTTTAAGGAGTAATTAAATTTAATATCAATTTTTAAATTATATTACATTGTATTATGAAAGGATTACACTTTATTATTGATTTTGAGAATCTACCATTTGAATTTTTAAATAGTATAGAAAATCTTGAAAAAATTTTGGAAAGAGTAATAAAAATTTCAAAAACTAAAATACTAAGTTTTAAAAAACATAAATTTAAACCTCAAGGATTAACTGGTATTTATTTATTATCTGAAAGTCATTTATCTTTTCATACATGGCCAGAATTAGGATCTATTAGTATTGATTTATATACATGCGGGAATTTGAAAGCTGGTGAGAAATCAATTGAATATTTAATAAAAAAATTAAGTTCAAAATCAAATGAAGCTAGTTATAAATTAAGAAAATTAACAAGATAATTTTTTATATTTATTAATATCTTTGAAAGATTTATTCCAATCTTTACTTTGATTAGCTAATATTTTAATTTTATCTTCATCTATTTTTTGAATATGAGAAATTCCTAATCTATCTTCTTTAATTTCTGAAACCCAAATTGAAAAAAACCCATTTAAAAGTGATAGTAAATTCCAAGCACCTGGTGCCCAATCTTTCTGATGAAATGCAGAATTACTTAGACATATTTTTCTTCCTACTTCAAATCTACCATTTGGTGTGTAAACATAATAGTCAGGAGCTTTTAATGGGTAATCTGGACTATGAACTAATTTACATAAGTATTCCCCATTTTCATAAATAGTTCCAACTTGTCCTTTCAAAATAAAACTTATTTCTAGTATATTATTTTGATCAGGGAATATACTAATATTATCGTGATCGTTATCTAAAAATAATTTTATATCTCTAGTAATCCTTTTAATAGTAATTGGTCTTGTACTCATATATATTGTTAACGATTGTTAATAAATTTATATATCAAATTTTTTATATTTCTAATTAAAAAAATTGTATTAAAATTATTTTAGTACATATTTATTTGATATATATGTCTTACAATGTATTTGCATTAAATCCCTCTTCAGTTGTTTTTTCGTTATATCAAGATGAAGATATAACATGGAAACCAATGTGGTTCATGATTGAGTCTGAGTGCGGTTTAACCAATATCAATGGTATATTTAAAAATGATGGTAAAATTATTAGTAAAGAATTAGCTAGTCAAATAGGAATTAAGTTAAAGGAAATTTTAAAGACTAATAAAATTAATGAATATATAGAAAAATTTAATGAATTATCTAACGATAATAGTATGATAAGATATGATAAAGAATTAATAAAAGAGTTTAGTAACTTTTGTATAAATTCTAGAGGATTTAAGATATTATAAACAGAATCAACTGATTCAATGAAGTATTTAATGAGTAATGTGATAATCACATTAATATTTAACCTTCTATTTTGCATTTTTCCTTCAGGAATAAATTGATCAGAGATTACTAAGATCACAAAATGGAAAGATATTGTAATTTGCATAGCAAAAAACAGTATGTTGCTGTGCAACATAAAAATATAAAATTATAGTTTGTTTTAAGATTTTAATTTGTTTAAAGAATTAATTTTCATAATGATTAATGGGAGTAATAAAATTTTATACTTTTCCTATATATTGTTTTATTGGAGGAGGTTTCATTTATCAGTTTGCATATAATGTTACAGATGATTTAATGGGTAAAGATAATAGATATAGACCCAAGTTTTGGAATCCTGCATATTATATTAATTATGGAGGATTTATGGGATTAACGATTGGATATTTGGTAATTACAAATAGTAAGTATTTTTGTAAAAATTTACTAGAATGATAAAATTAAAATTGTGTATACAACTAATAAAATAATAAAGTATTTAGTATAATTAGGTTTGTTATTTGAAATAATAAATGTTTTTTTCTGACAATTTGTTTTACTTAAATCAGTAAATGTTTCTAAATTATAATTATGTAATTCAGATTTTATTACTTTATTTTTTTTATTAATTTGTATTGGTGAATAAAAATAATAATTTTCACATATATTTCTCTTTGTTGCTTCAAATGTTTCAATTTTTGGATCATTTGATTTAATTTCATTTAGTTTTAAAATAGTAAGGTTTCTATTATTTGTTATTCTTTTATAATCTTCAGGATTAATTTTAGATAAATTATCTTTTTTTAATAGAATATAATCAATTAACAATAAGCTTAATTTATAATTATTAGAATAATAGGCACAAATAGATAATTCATCAGGAAATGCTATATTTTCAATATATTTATCAACAAATAAATAGTGATTATTATATTTATATAAATTATTTAATCCTAACAATCCATATTTATATCCCTCTTTAAAATTTTTATTTTTTCTAAAATATTTGATTATTTGATATAAAGATTCTAACCTTGTAGGTAAAATGTTAAAGGCTTCATAAAAATATTTAATTATTATTTCCATATCAATATTTAGTTTCATTTTAGACAATGCATATTTATATTTTGCTAAATATACTTCTTCTTTATATCCATTTTGTATTGATCTAATTTTGTAATATTTAATTGCATTCTGATAATCACCTATATCATAGTAACTATTTGCAAGATAAAAATAATATCTTGAATTGTCTGGTTCATCTTTTATCCCTTGTTCTAATAATTTAATATCTCTTTTAAATTTTTTATCAATTGTTCTATTTGAACCATCATATTTTTCTATTATGGTAACTCCATCTAATATATTTCCTCTTTCATTTATCTCATCAGAATAAATGTATTCATGGGTAACTCCTTTATATTTCCATAAATATTTTCCAGATACTAATTTTAAATTATAATATTCAACGGTTGAATCATATTTAATTAAATATGAATTTTCACTTAATTTATTTTTAAAATTTTTATCTATAACATTAAGCTGAAAGTCTGCATCAAGAAGTATTATATAATCTGTTTTATTGTATGCTTTTTGAATAGACTCTTGTCTATTATATCCAAAATTAACCCATTTAACCTCGTAAAGTTCACCTTTAATTCCTTTTTTTTTAAAATAATTTATAATAAATTCTTGAGTACCATCAGTAGATCCTGTATCACAAATTACCCAATAATCTAAATATTTGTATACAGAATCCAAACATCTTTTTATAATTTTTTTTTCATTTTTTACTATCATATTAAGACATAATGTTTTCATTGCTAATATAAAATATTTGAAAAAAAAATTAAGTTGGTAATAATTAAATAAAATCTTTTGATTCATAAAAAATGAATCTAAAGAAAAACTATTAATCATTACAATATGAATCTTTATCATTATAAATTTCATAGTTTACATATGCTGCAAGTCTATTTGATTTTTCAAATTCGCTAATATCTTTTCTATAGACTTCATATCTAGCCGAATCTTTATGATAAGATCTGAAAGTTAACATTCTAAATTCATCACATCTAACACATTTACACAAATAAATATCTTGACTTTTCCCTTTTAATATTCCATCTTCTGTTAATGGATTAATACATCTAACTCTATGATTTGGTTCCATTAAAAAATCCATTATTATGAAGTTAACGCTTGAAGGAATATTGTATTTAGAAATCAAGAGTGAATATGTAATATACATTTTTTGTGATTTGTCACATAATTTACAATTACATAATAAGCTTGACATAAATCTATTTTGTTCCTTTATAAAAATCGACTTACAATATTCATCATTAGTTAATATTTCTTGATGTGATCTAATTCTCATACAAGATTCAACATAATCAGTTAGCTTTGAGGCATGGTATTTACTTTTTTTTATTATATTATAATATTGTTCATCATTATCATAGAGTATAAACAAGTCCATTTTAAGAATACATTTATATTTATCTTGTGAATTTATTTGTATACTTCCATGTTTAGCTTGGGATGGAAACAGGAGCCAATTACCAGGAACACATGATTGATTAAAAATATGTGGAACTGTAATTCGATCATATATTTCATCTTCTTCATTATCAATATCATAAAAATGTTTTAATGGTAAATATACTATAGTATTTCCATCATTTGATTCGAATCTATTATTTAAATTTGAATCAAGTGATACTATTAATGTATACATAATTGACTTTCTATTTTTTAGTTCATCTTCATGAAATGGTGGTTCTAATAATTTATCTCTATGCAATTCAAATTTACCACCAGAAGGATAATAAACAATATTTCCATGAGAAGGTTCCATGACAATATCGACATAGTTATAGTCGATATTTTTTTTAATTTGTGGAATTATAAAATCAGAGACTAATGAAACAACATTAGGTCCAAAGTCTATTTGCTGAGAATTCCTAATATTTAATTTTTCTTTTAGTGAATTATTTTTATGTGATCCTACTACTGATGTAAATCCACTTTTTGAAAGATAACTAGATATAAGATTTTTCTTGTATTCTATTAAATTTTCTTCTGATATATTCTGATTCATTTCTTGATTTATTTCTTCAATATTTGAAATAAGTATTTCTAATAATTTACTAAAAAATGTATTTGATAATGAACCAGTTAATGTAAAATAGTGTTGATGTGAAATTATATTTCCAATGTTATCATATAACTCATCAATTCTATACTTTTCTACAGATGTAGCCATTTTCTCAAAAATATTTTCGTTTTTATAATTAAGGCAACCATCACATAGTTGTTCTTTACAATCTGAACAAAAGACTTCATCTTTACTAAATTTGCATTCTAATTCTTCGTAATTTAATAGTAAATTTATTTTTTCAATAGGTTTATTATTAAAATGGTCTATATATGTTTTAATCATAGTAGATATTTTTTTATCTGCTGTGTTAGACAATAAAATTATTTCAATTTTTTATATATAATCTAGATATAATTAATGTATAAATCAAAATATCTAAAATATAAGAAAAAATATTATGACCTAAAATTAGAAGAAAATAATAAAAAAAATAACTATTTAGATAAATTATTTAAGAAACATCAAGGTAAAAAAAGTCTGTATGCTGAAAGTACTTCTACACTGTTTTTAACATATGGTTATATAAAAAATAGTTGTATTGATATTATGATTAAAAAATTAAATATTAATAAAGATGATGTTTTTTATGATTTAGGATCTGGTATAGGAAATGTTTGTTTTAAAATATCATATTCTACAAATGCTAAATCAATAGGGTACGAATTAGTTAAGAAAAGACATGATGTTGCAATAGATATTAATAAAGAATTTTCTTTATTAAAAAATATGGAAAATAAGGTAGAGTTATTTAATGAAGATTTTACTAAATTAAAAAATGGTATTAATGATGCAACAATAATATTTACTGATTCAATAGTATTTTCAGAAGATTTATTAAAGTTAATAGAAAATATAGGATATCAATCTTCAAATTTAAAATATTTAATATCAATGAAAAAATTAAATAATCCAAAAAATTTTGAGCTAATTGAAAATTTACCATGTGAAGCTTCATGGAGTATCAGTCAGATAAATATTTATAAAAAAATTGAATAATATTAAACTAAATTATTCAGATTATAAATTAAATGTCAAAAATTTCAAAAATAACAATGAAAAATTTAATTAATGTATTAACTCAAGTTAGAGATTCAAAAAAGGTGCTTGAAAGAAAAAACTTTCTATTAAGCAAAGTTAGAATGGAATCAAATGAGAAAATTGTTCCAAAAGAAAATCTAGTTGAGAGTATTGATTTAGAAATTGAAAAACAACTTAATGATGAATTAACATGTATATCTAATACAACACAGGATGTTAGTTATATAAGAAGAAATAAAAATCTTTAAATTATTAATGATAGAAATATTTATTTTATTTTTTTTACTGATATCATGTAATTTAAACAATAAAACATTTAATCAAGTCTCTATGACTATATGTTGTTATTTTTTATTTAGATGGATAACAGATTATAGAAAATGTACAATTAGTTATTTTGAGTGTAAAGTGAGAGGTGTTCCAAAAGAGAAAGGTTATTTATATCAAATTCTTAATCCAATATTTGATTACAATAAATCAGAATACAGATTTTTATTGTACATAATGTTATTAATTATTTTTTATATAAATAATTCTAATTTAAAAATGAATAGATCCACAATGTGAAGCTATTTAGAATGAAAAGTATTTTGAATTGATTCACAATGTGAATCAATTCATAAAATTGTTTCTAATCATATCGAAATGTGAATAAAATTTATCTAATACAAGCTTCCCATGAAGTTCCTAATTTATAGACAATATAACAAGGAGCACAACAGTATGCCATAAATAATTCTGGTAAATCAAATCCATTATTACATCTAAATGATAAAAAGATTGCTACCCAAAAAATACAACAGTGAATATAAAACATTGTTTTTCCATAACCCATAACATCTTCCCATGTAGTTTCTGAAAAAGATTCATAAAGAGTTTTTTTCAAGACAGTTTTATCTTGAGACATATAGAAAGATTTAGAAAATCTTTCAAATTAATATCTTAAAATAAAAAATTTAATATAATTTTTATTGAATCATAACTAATAGATTTTTTAAATAAAATATTATATAGATAATTTAGTTTAATATTAAAAATATATTTTTTATCAACTTTAATAATTTTATAATTATCTGGTGGAAATTTAGTAAAATACATAGGGTCTATATATTTTTTATAATAAAAATTTAATTGTTTATCAGATCTATTATGTATTGTTAAAGGTATTTTAACAAGAATCATATTAATATCATCTTTAGTTTTTAATTTTTCAATATAACCAGTAATTTTAATTTTATTAAAATCAATTTGATTCAAATTATTTTCATATTTATCAACATCAATAAAGTTTTTAATATCTATAATCATGTCAACTAATTCATATTTAAATTCTGATAAAGCAAGTTCATTAACTTGCATATTACAATAATCTATAATTTTTTTTTGAAAATTATCAGAGTTCTTCTATAGTTTGACCATCACCGCCTCTTTTAACTGGTTCTTCAAGTTTAATTAAATCTATTCTTTGAGCGATATACGGTGGATTTTGATTTTCTTCATGTTCATAATATAGGTCATACAAGAAACGTTCCATAATTTCTCTTTTTTTAATTACAGATACCATCAAACCAGGACATAAATAACTTTTCATTCCAATAATTTCACATCTTTGAGATAAAGAATCATGATAGACTGTATTTTGAACATATATATCAGCTTCTTCTTTTAAACTATTAATAATATCTTTAATATTAGGAACAAAATATCTACCAGTTATTTTAAGAACTTTAGAATATTTGGATAGATTAAAATTTTCATATGCATTTAAAATACTGTATGCTTCATAAGCTGTAGTTGATTCATTATAAATATTATAGAAGAAATATGGGTTATCAAGCTTGAAAGTATAATATTTTACTCTACTATTGTCTTTGTATATTTCTCCTAATGCATTAGATCCACTAGATTCAATTACATGTATAGTCAAATTTGTTCTTTCTAAATATTTATCAATTACATTCTTGTACAGATTTACTCTTTCTTTTAAATCATTCTCTATTTCTTTTTCAACATCTTCAGAGAAACTTTTTGTCATAAAATTTTTTTTAGCATTAACACATGTAGTTAAAACTAAAGCTGTATTCATAGGATCATCTGTATTTTTTTTATTTTCATCTGAAAATTTCTCAAGATTTGTAATTTTTTTAATAATTGATAAATAAAATAATATGATTATTGATACTAAAATTAATAGATTTAATATATTATTAATGAATTCAAAGCTATTATTATCTATAGTATTTCTCATTATAATAGTAATAGGTTTAAAAATTATAGTTATATAAATTGTAATGAAAAATATTATAGCAAATATTAAAATTATTTTTTTATTATACTTAGTTATGATTTCATATTGTAATGCAAAATTTAATATTAAGAACATAAAAAGTTTTAATAATCTTTTTCGAAATAATAATAATATGGATAGAATCAATAAATTTGATTCAAAAGAAAATATAGATAATAAAATTTCTGAAATTGGGAAACCATTATTTGTTGATCAATTAATATATCCAATTTTAGGGATAATAGAAAGTATTTTTATTTCAAAAATGTCTGGATTAGATAAATTAGCAGTGCAAACTATCGGTGATCAGATATTTGGAATTTTTTTAAATTTATTCTCATTTATTCCTCCAATTTTACTACCATTAATTTCAAAAGTAAGTGAAAAAGATCATAAAAAAGATAAATCATTAATTGATTTATCATTTATATCAATAGTAATATCTTTAATTATGGGTATTAGTGTTACTTTTCTAGTAATCGCAAATATTAAGTTAATATTATATTCTGGTATATTAATATCAAATGATAAAATATCTGATAATATAAAAGAAAATTTAGAATCTTATATTATGATACGTTTTTTATCATTTCCAGTTTGTCTATATTGTGGTGTTTTATATACGATATTAAAAGGAAATATGAATATTGATTTATTGGTAAAAAGTAACTTTATATGTAATTTATTTTATATGATTTCTAGTCCATTTTTAATTAAATATTATGGATTACAAGGAATTAATCTTTTATGTTTATTTATAGAAATAATTAAAAGCATTGTATTTAGTTACAATTTATATAATATTATTGGTTTACAAAATTTAGTTAGGTATTTTATTAGTTTGTATATGAAACCAAAGTTATTTTTATTAAGACTTGGAAATAAATTTTATTATTACATAAACAATGGTATATTTATACAAATAAAAAATCTAGTAAGAAAGACAACATATATGAAAATAAATACAAAAATACTATCATTAGATAATAATGGAAAAATACTAGGTATACACATTATGTTGTGTAAACTGTATGAATTATTCTATATTTTTTTCAAAACATTAAATTCAGTATCTACAGTTCTAATACCGAAATCAATAAATGAGTCAAAATTAAATTTTGAAATTACGAAATCTAGAATAAATTTTTGGATAAATAAATTCGGACTATATCAGTTTTCTATATGTTTATTAAATGTAATATTTATAAAGTTATTACATAATCCATTTTTTAATAATTTATTTCTAAATAATAAGTTAGTAATTAATACACTAAATTTACTATTTGGTATTACTGATATAAATTCAATAGTACCATTTTTAGAAACTATCGGAAAAACAATTTTATTTACAAATATGAATTGTTATATAAATGGACTTGTTGGATTTTATGAAATATTATTACAATCAAATAATATTTACAAGATTCATTCTATAATTTCTATTATTTTTTCAATAATTATGTTCTTTATAATACCTTATTATAATAACTTACAAATAGTGTGGGTTTCAAGTTTACTTTTATCATGCTTAAAATTTTTAGTAATTAAATACTACTCAAAAAGATTTTTTGATTAATTTTAGATGTGATCTTTGTGTTTGTATTACTAATCTTCGATTAATATTATCTAAAAGTTTGTAGATATGGAAAATGAAAAAAAATATATAATTATGCTAAAAAACAAAATTAGTTTAGTTGAAAATGAATATTTATTTTACAAATCAGATGTTATACTTATTAATAATATTATTGAAAGAAAATTAAAAAGTCTAGATACAAATTCAGAATTTTTAAATAATGATATAAATTATTTAGGAAAAGCTAAGTTTAATAAATTATCATCAAACATTGAATTTATTAATAGTTTTGATGAAATTGAAGGTAATTTATTAGTTAATAAAGGAATAACAGAAGACAAATTTATTTTCATAAGTGATAAAAATAAATTAATTGAATTATTTTGTTTATTAGATAGATACTTTTATTCAAAAAAAAATAATTTATCTAATAACTCTAAGTATTATAGTAGATTTACTGTATTATATGGAGATTCTATAAATCAAGAATCATTAGAAGTAAAAAATAATAATTCATATTTAGATATAAATTTAATAGACAAAATTAGAAACTTATTTGGTGAAGAGAAGTTATTATCATTGGAAGAAGTTTCTAAAATAAATAACTTAGATTTAGGTTTAAATATTAAATTTATTGAAGCAGGTAATAATAATAAAAAAAAAGATGAAGAATGTGTAATATGTTTAGAAAAACTTGGAAATAAATATACAAAATTATTTTGTAGACATAGATTTCATATATCATGTTTAAATGATTGGATTAAAGCAAATAATACTAATGAAAATAAAGAAAATCATAAAAAATTATTAATAACTTGTCCATTATGTAGAGAAGAAACAAATGCTGTTAATAAAATAAATTTATTGGATTCAAAGTTACCAACCTTAAAAGATGGTAAAGCTTCTTTAGATTATTTGCCTATAAAGAGTTTGGAAAATTCTCAAAAAAATATTCAATTAGTTGATTTTTTAGGTAATATTGGTTTTAAAATGGTAAAGATAAATGAAAATTGTTTTTCATTAGAATATAATGATGACACTTGTTCTAAATTAAATTATAAAATTTCCAAGATATTATCAGTAATAAATATAATTTCTTAACTAAATTAATGATTGTAGATTACAAATTAAAGTATTTAAAATACAAATTAAAATATTATAAATTGAAAAATGAAATGGTTGGTGGTTATAGTAATGAATTGATAAAAAATTTACATATAATGAAATTAGTAATTTAGAATGTGATGATAATTGTATTATGAAAGATGATAAAATAGTAAAAATTAGTTTAGGTCAATATATGGTTTCTGTTTCTAATGATAGAATTTCGTTATATGATAACAATGCCAGATATTCAGAATTTAGTATAGATAATTTTGATATTCATTTCGGATATTTAAAAGAAATGATAAAAATCATGAATAATATAATTAAAATAAATAGAATCAACAAAGTTGATTCAAAGTATAATATTTTAGTACTTGGATTTGGTTTAGGTGGAGCCCCACTTAATTTTTCAAATTATGAAGATATTTCAAGTATTGATAGTATAGATTTAGATTATAACTTATTCAGATTATTTAAAAAAATTACACATTCACATAATATTAGTGTATCAAAAAAAATAAATTATTTACATGGTAATGCAATTGATTATTTAAAATATTGTAATGAAAATAATATAAAATATGATTTTATATTAGATGATATATTTGAATCTAGTAAGAAAGTGGATTATGATTTAGGATTAGTTTATAATTGTTTAAAAAATGATGGAGTATTTTTTATGAATGTTCATTATAATCCAAAAAGCTATTCAAATATGTTAAAAAGAGATAATTATAAGAATGTTGGATTTGTTGAAAATAATGAATATTTGGTTTACGCACAAAAATAGCCAAAATTAAAAACATTTAGTATTGTATATAATATGATTGGAGCTTTAGTATTTATAGCAGGAGCATCAGTTTTATATGGAAATTTATTATCATTTTGTAGTTATAATGTTGAAAGATAAATAGAAAGAATTATTTAATTCTTTCAAAATAAGATATGCATTTAAATATAAGTATTTAAATTTATATATTAATGATTGATGAAAATAATTCAAATATTAATGAAGAATTAACAATTGCTGTTTGTGGTCCTGTTGATGCAGGTAAATCAACTATAATTGGAGTTCTTACATCTGGAGAATTGGATAATGGAAAAGGATTAGCTAGAAATAAAGTTTTAATTCATCCACATGAGATTGAATCTGGGAGAACAAGTAATATAACTTTCAACCCTCTAATTTATAATATTATTAACAATAAGTTAATTCATTATATTTTTAGTGAAATAAAAAATAAAAAGAATTCTATTATAAAAAAACAAGAAATAGATATTTACGAGAATCAAAAAGATTTGTTAGATAATAAATTAAGAAAAAGGATTGTTTCTTTTGTTGATTTAGCAGGCCATGAGAAATATTTAAAAACAACTGTTTTTGGAGTTTCAGGTTTATTTCCTAATTATGGTTTAATAATTATAGGATCAAATACTGGAATAACAAAGTTAACTAGGGAACATATAGGTATTTTATATTATCTAAATATACCATTTGTAATTTGTATTACAAAAATTGATTTAGCTCCAAGACATGTATATCAACAACTTTGTAATAGAATTAAAAAATTATTAGGAAGTAAAGTTTACCAAAAGGTATCATATTTTATAAGCGATTCAGATAAAAATGATAAAGAAACCACACGTTATCTAAAAGAATTTATAAATAATAGAGATGCAGTACCAATAATATCTGTATCAAATAAAGAAGGAACTAATATACAAAATTTACATAGAATATTGGCAAATATAAATATAAAAAGCAAATGGGAAGATAAGTCAACCGATGAAAATTTAATAAATAATGGTAGTATTGTATATATAGACAGTAATTTCTTAGTTCCTGGTATTGGGTTAGTTGTATCTGGTTCTGTAAAGGGTAACACAATAAAAGTAAAAGATAAGATGTATATTGGTCCTTGTAATGGAATTTTTTACCAAGTTATAGTAAGGAGTATTCATAATACAATAAGCCAAATTGTATCTGAAGCTCATAATGAAACTCAATCTTGTTTTGCAATAAAATATACAAATCCAAAAAATGTAATTGAAAGAAGGGATATTAAAAAAGGGATGGTTTTAATTGATTGTATAGAAAAATGGAGTAAAAATGTTGTTAAAAGTTTTAGAGCTAAAATAACTGTTTTACAACATTCTACAACAATAAAAAATGGCTATTCACCAGTTATTCACTGTGGCCCGATTAGACAAGCAGCTAAGTTAAAATTTATAAAATCTGATAAAGAATCTTCAAATTTTTCAGATGATATACATATTAGAAGTGGTGATACAGAAGAAGTTGTATTTACATTTTCTCACCATCCTGAGTTTATGGAAGGTAATAAAACATTTTTCTTTATGGATGGAAATACCAAAGGTGTAGGTAAAGTTATTAGTTTAATAAATTAATATCATAAGAATTAATTATAAATCCATTTGATAAAAATGTATTTGATGGATCAGTAATTATATTATATAATTTTATATCTTCTAATTCTATTTTTTTTGCTTTTTTGTTTAAAAAAAATTGTCTCCCTTTAATAAATGTATTCTTAATTCTAACTGTATCATTAATGCTCATGAAAAAATCTGAATAGGGTAAATTTATACCACAATTACTTTTATTTATTTTAACAGGATAAATATTATTAGTATTATCAATGTTAAATATTAAAATACATTTTACAGTAATGTTATTTAGATTTGAATCATATATAACATCATTTGAATATAAATCTTTTATTCTCTGTTTATTCTTTGAAGATTCTATATATGAGTCTCCGCCAATACCAGATATTTTTAATAATGAAAAATTTAAATTAATATTTTCTAATAAATCTTTTGATTTATTATAAATTTTTAAATTAAAATCAAAATTATTAAATTTTAATGATATTGTGTCAGAGCTCAGTAAAAAATATTTTATTTCTTCATTAATTAACAATAATTCATTTTCGGATTTATTCTTAATACAAATATAATTATTATTCTTATTTAGTCTGCAATCTAACTCTATTTTTATAAGTTCAATTAAATTACTGTTCGTCATCTAATTAAACTTTTATTTTATTTTTTTGTTGGTTGAATTTCATCAACCATATTTTTACAGGTTAATACCCTCATTTTGCAACAATATCTTTTTAAACCTAATTTATTTATAACTTTTTGTATTTCTTCTGATTGTTGTTTTTCATTTAGTTTAATATTATTACAAATAGTAAATTTTTGCTGCTCATAGTTTTCGACCACATTTCCTATAAAGAATCCGCACGTAGGACATGAAGAGTAAATCATTATTCAATATCATAATATTCTTTTATATAATCTTTATTAGTCAATTTTTTTTACTTTTATTAAAATTAATATAGATAATGATAATATTTATCAAAATTTTTTTAATATAAATTATATCTAACTATAAGTATATAATTAATGTCATATTCAGATGATAACAGATTAGAAGGAAATATTAATACAGTATTCAAACCTGATCAAGAAAGGTGGGATAGAAATGAATTAGAAGTCATATCTGAAATAAATAAACAATATCTTAGGAAAACTGAAAAATCTGATGAATATTTTGAATTACTAAAGAACAAATTAGATACTCAAGGTATTTCTATAATGCCTCATCAAAAGTCTATAGAAGTAATTATTCATGATACAAGAAAGTTTTTAATAGAATTAATGGATATTCTTTCAAATGAAAATAATCCATATGATTATATTGTTTCTTCTCAAGAAAATATTTTTAGTTTTTCATTAATCTTAATAATTCTTGGTGTAATTGTATTTATTATAAGTAGCTTAATGGTAGAATAAATAGAAAGATATTATTACTCGCAAATCGAAATATATATTTGTTTTGTAAATTGAAAATCTTTCTATTTATAAATCATATTTCGCAGTTCCAGTTTCATTTCTACATACTGGACATTTATAACTATAATCTTTCAACCACTCTTTAATGCAATCTTCATGAAATATATGATTACATTTTAGAATTGATATTTGATCATCGTCTTCAAATTTTGTCATACAAATAGTGCATTTTTTTTCATCTATTTTTGGATCATTAATTTCACTAAACTTAATTGTTCTTATTGATTCTAGTTCATCATCTTGTAAAGTTACTCTAACGTCTTCCATGTGAACAGGATTGTATGAATTCATTGGAATATTTGAAAACATTCCACTCATTTGCTGAGGTAATATAGCAGCATTAATTAATTGAGAAAAAATCTGACTTTGAGATAATGTATTTCTTCTTCTACTTGATGGTAATTGACCTATATTTAATCTTCTTCTTCTGTTAGTTGATGTTTCTTCATAATTATGATTTTCTGATACATCAGTATTTTCATTAAGATCTACTGAATTGTTATCTCTAGCTACTAATGATCTAAGTGGATCAAATATATCTTGACTAAAACGTCTTGATAAATTTTGATATTCTCTATTAACTCCTTAATGATATTCCCTAGACATATCTGTATTATATATGTCATCATAATTATTGTTATTATTATTTGGTACATTAACATAATCAATGTTACTTTCTGTATTGTTTTCAGTATTAGTTTCTGTATTATTTTCTTCTGAGTTTTCTTCTGAGCTTTCTTGTGAGTTTTCTTCTGAGTTTTCTTGTATATTTTGATTAACATTGTGAATCATTCCTTGATTTTGATTATTTTGGTTGTTGTTATTTAAAATTTGTAATCCAGGAGGTAGCGATAAATTCTGTTGGTTAATATTTAAATTAGAGGGTTGTTGTGATAAGTTCTGATATTGATTTTGTATATTTCTGAAAATGTTATTTACATTTTGAATCTGTTGATGCATTTGATATGCAAGATTAGGATTGTTTGATAAATTATAAAAATCTTGGATATTATTAATATCACTTATATTATAACTAGTATTAAAATTCATTTCAAAATTAGGTAAATAAGGAATAGAATTAGAATTATAATAATCTTCTTCGGATTCAACTTCATCATCATCATCATCCATATTATCTTCATGATCTGCCATGTCATCTAATACATCATCTAATATTTGATCAAGTTGATCATCCGAAAAATTATTATTTTGATTAGATGTAACATTATTTGAATTTTGTTCAGTTTGTTCAGTTTGTTCAGTTTGTTCATTTTGTTCAGTTTGGTGACTATTAAAAGATACATCTTCAACATTATTTACTTGAGAATTAGAAATATTATTTATTATATTAGAAACTGAAGATAGGTTGTTTCTTTGAATTCTTCTAATAAATCTCCTATCAAGTTTTACATCTCTTAATTCTTCAATTGGTATATTTATTCCAAATGAGTTGTAAAATTCATGTAGATATTGGTCTATTTCTTCTAATGATAATGACTGTAGTAAATAGCTTTTCAGTTGTCTTATTATATCTGCTTCATCAGTATATTCATCTTGAAGTGTAACTCTTAATGCAAATAATTCATCATATGATACCATTAAATGAACAAGGAGTAATTGCTTAGATATGTTAATTCAATTTTTTTATAAAGAAATTCTCATTTGAAAAGCATTTTTCGATTCATTGTTAATGAATCAAAAAATCCTTCAAAATAATCTATACATTTAATTCTGATTTTTTATGGGGTAAATGTATAGGAACTTTGTGTACTATATCTTCTCCTGTTAGGTGCATTACTAAAATAAAATCCTCAAAATTCTTAAAATAATTAAGTAATTCATCAATAATTTTTTCTGTTATACAATTTTTTATTAAGTATGGTGGGTACTTCCATTCAACGGTATTTTTTTTGTAATCAATATCGTTAGAATAATAAACTTTCATAGAATATTTTTTTTTAAGAGCAAAATTAATATTTGTTCTTAATGAATTTGTTTGATCATTTAAGTTCATTACACTAAATAAGATTAGAAAAAAATTATTTTACGAGATTTTAATATGAGTATGAATTTTCAAGATAGTTTGATAATCTATTACTTTTACTATCTTTTTTATATAATAAAATTTTCTCTATATCGATAGTTTCGTTTAAAAGGTTTTCCCTAAAATTATTGTTAATTGATTCTTTTTTTGGTTGTTCAATTTTATAATTATGTTGGTTTGTTACAGCTTCAGGATAATTAATTTTATTTTCTGTATCTTGTTCATTTTCTTTGTCTTCGTAATCACCATATAATTCTTCAATTTCGTCATCAGTATTACCATTTAAACTTAATTTATTAAATTCGTTACTTTCATCATCACTATTATCTAATCCATATAGAAAATTATCAGAACCAACAGAACAACTAGTCATATTAGAACCTGTATCACTATCACTCTCACTATTTTGAGAATGATCTATATCCATTGAATAATTTTGTTGATCAAGAAGATTATTTTTAATCATATTAATACTAACATTATAATCCTCATTAATTTTGTTTAAAATTGTAGACATTAATATTACACTTTCTTTTTTTTCTTCATCCATAAAAAATTCTGGATTATCTTCATATTTTTCAACAATTGAATTTAACAAATTACTATGCCATTTTATCTTATCAATTTCAGATTTTATGTCCATTTATATAGTTTTAGTACTTAACTATTTAAATGAATAATCAATTTTTTTATTAATGGATTTCGATAAATTATTAGAAATTGTTATAGAAAAAAATAAAGTCGATGGTGAAAAATGTTTAATATGTCATTTTCCAGATGATAAAAATAATTTAGAAAAATTAAGTTGTAGTCATTATTTTCATTTAAATTGTTTAAATATAGATAAAACTAAGAAAAGTTGTAAAATTGTTTGTCCATATTGTGGAGCAAAAGTAAAAATTAGAAAGAAAAATGAAATAAATATTACCAAAGAAACAAATAATACTATTTGTAAAGTAATATTAAAATCAGGAGTTAATAAAGGAAAGGAATGTGGAAGATGTAATTGTAAATATCATAAATTAATCATCTAAAAAATCACAACTAGATTCATCTATTCCTGTTTCTTCTTTATGAAATTTTTTGATTGTATCATTTAAATCATTCAAAAATAAGATATTATGATCTATTATATTTATTTCTTCTTTTGGAATTTTAAATAGTTCAAAACTTGTTTTAAATCTATAAAATGCTTTTCTTTTATCTGCAATTTTTTTAATAAAATCTAATTCATCAAGGTGAGTTCTATAGTAATCAACTTTTTTCCAAGTGTATTTAACAACTGGCAAAATATCTTGAAACCATTTTTTATCTCTATAAATTGGTACATTGTGTGACATTGGTAATTTCCAATAAATTACTTTATCAAAATAATATTTTTCATATAAATCTGGAAATTCACTAATCCAATTAGATGTTGTTTTAACAATCCAATCATCATATTCACTTATAGTCATATCTAATCTAGGAGGATATAAATATGTAGATTTCCATTCACGTAAATCACCTTCAAATTCAGGCTCCCAAACTCTAGGACCTAACTGAATAATACAACCTCTGGTAATTTTAGGATCTATTTCTTTTACTGAACTGTCAGTGCCTTCAGTTAGTATACTTTTAAATGTTGTATCTTTTAAATATTCATCTCTTGTTTCATATTCTTGTAATTGACATTGCCAGAAATCACATACATCTAATTCACAACATTCTAATTGTTGTTGGACTTGACAAAAATAATAATGTGGACAAATACCTCCTTCAATCTCTCCTGATGTTTTTATTGGTCTTGAAAATGGACATTTGATTTCTAACATAGTACCTAATCTTTCTGAAAATTTACCATCTAAAGTTGATTTAGAACAAATTCCATCTGGAGATGCAGCTAAATAAGGATATTTAATACTTGGTAATGCTCCAAATTCTGTAACTTTAGTATTGTAAATATGTTCATAAACCATAGTAGCAGTAGGTTCATATTTCTTGCCATGATGTACAAATTTATTATCTAAAAATGGAAAATCAGGATCACATTTTTTAATAATAAAAGTTTCTACAGGCTCATATGGATTCAGGTCTAATGCTGTTGCTGTATCTGATGCTGTAACTCTTGAGTATCTAAAATCGTACCATTCTTTGGTTCTCTGTTCTGGTTGTGGTGTATTAAACAATTCTTGAAAGTGATTTTCTAAATCTTTATATTTTTTAGGAATATTAATTAGATTAGTTCTAACTTCATTTAGATCAAACTTTTGGTCATTATCTAAATTTCTAAAACATTTAGTACCATTGTCAAAACTTATTTTTTTATTATGTTCAAATTTAATTGTAAAAAATCTTGTAAATATATCTTGAATAATTTTGAAATCTAATTCAGGAAATATATTTTTTTGATTATTAAATATAGTTATCATATGTAGATTCATTGTATCTTGATCTAAATATAAAGTAGATTTTTTACCCTTTTTATAATTTAATAAAACATCTAATTCATTTTCTATAGATTTAATAATTTCGCTAAGCCTGCCAAAATTCATTATAATATTATAAAATAGCAACTTTGTTTTAAATCAATTTTTTATTAGAATTTGTTTCTCAATTCTAATTTAATAAAAAACTAGTATGTTTGTAGGATGATTTATTAAGAAATTCACCTAATAAAATAATTTCAGCTTGTTGACTTCTTATAATTCTGTAAGCAATATAGATCATAAAATCTCTTTTAGTATTTTTAAGCAATACTTTACTCATATCAACAGCAACTTGGTGATGAGGTATCATATGCTCAATATACATTTTGTCATCTAACTTCATATTTTTCATATGGTTCATATGTTCCTCTGGATTAAAAAAGTTAGGATCACAATATGTTTGTGTAAGACCTAATTTATTAGGTTTTTTGAAGTCACTAACAGTAGGTATATAATTTTTTATTTTTGATTGACTAGCAGATATATTATTTGGCATACTTTTTAAAATTTTATTCATTAATAATATTTCCATTTCTTGATTAAATATTAGTTTTCTTAGTATTTCATGCATTTCTGGAGATTTTGTTGTTTTTTGTAACATGATACTAATATCAATTGCTACCTGATGATGTGGTATCATATGTTCTAAATATTCTTTATCTGATAGCTTTCCTCTACAAATTTTACTTTTATTATTTTTATCTGAATGACAATTTGTCATTTTCTCAACAGGTTTACTTAAAATAAATAAAATTGTTATTATAATTAATATTATTGTAAATAGGATTATTTTATAATTCATATAATATAAATTGATATAATTAAATATTAAATATTTTCTATTGAAAGATTTTACGATTTTTTGTAGATAAAAAAATTTTATCTACGAAAATATATATATGAATAAATATACTATTATATCTTTGACCCATATATTACTAGTTGGACCTGGTTTAATATATTTAGGAAAAACAATTCCTTCTGGAAATAATAGTAAAATAAATTTTAATATACTTCTTGTTTTAGGAATATTATTATTGTTAAGTCATTCTCATAAACTTTATAAAAATGGAATTTCATTAGGGTGGATTTATGCATTACATGTATTTATATTTTCTCCAATAATGCTTTATGTTGGATTAATGAAAGAAAATTCACATTATTCTTCTTTGTATTTATTACAAATGATCGGTTATTCAGCAATAGGTATGCATGGGTCTAAATTATTAAACTTTTAGTTGGTCTTTAATTAAATTTAAAATTCATATTACAAAAACATATGTATTTGATAAAATATTTAAGGTATTAAATTTTGGATTTTACTTTGTTATTTTTGTAGTTATTACTCATATTTTCATCTTAAACCCGTTACCTAAAAATTATCAGTTTTTTTAATTTGATAAACTTTTAATGTATTTATACAATCATCTGTATTGATTCTATTTAAAGTTTAAAATTTTATAGCTTGTATAGGTATGTTTACCTTCCATTACTTAATTTGTATAAAACCATATAATGATGCAAATTATGGAAGCAATCAGTACAAAGTTAAAAAATTAATTTTTGAGAAAAATCAATTATCATCATCAGATGATTTAATAATAAATGAGGAAAAACTATTAGTATTAAAAAAGGACTTGGTAGAAACTCAATATACAGAAATAAATGATTCTAAAATAGACTTAGATTCATTTTTAAAGAATATTGAATTATCTAAACTAAATTAAAAATTGAAAAATGTTATAAAAGAAAAGAGGGTATAATAGTAATGAATATTGAAGAACTATCGAATTCGATAAATATAATCTATATAAAAAATCTAATTGAACAAATAAAAAGAGATGAAGGTAAGTATGAACCTGATATATACTTAAATAAGATAGAGAGTATAGAAGATATTATTAGTAATTTAAAACAAACTAATAATATTACATCTAGTGACACTGAAAATAGACAAATAGTAAATAATTCAAAATATAGTACAGAGAATGTATTAAATAAAGAAAATTCAGAATTGACAAGTGAAAATGAATTTTCTGATGATTATTTATATAAGAAGCCTTGGACAAAATTATCTAATATTCATAAGATTATAAAAATTAAAGAATTTGTTCAAAAATTAATTGTACATGAAGAAGAAGATAGAGATAGACTAAAAGAATCATTAGTAAATCTAGTAAATAAAAAAGTTCTTACTAAAAAGGACATGGTAAAATATGATGCATTGAATGCAAGAATAATTGGAATTCCAAACTTAAAGTTTTCTAATGGAAGATACCATATTGTTCTATAGAATACCATTCTACAGAATACCATTAAGAAAATTTTTTAGAGGATCAATGTGTACATCTTTTAACTTGAATTCAGTCATAAGATGTTCCGACATATGAAATTTTTTATTTAATTTTGAGTTTATATATAATTCAAATATTGGATGTAGGAAATTACTTAAATGTGATAAATCAGGATTACTACCTACTGCTCTATCTTCTCCAAATACATATGAAGCTTTACCTAAACTTCTTGTATTTTCAATTACTCCTCCAAAATCACCATAATTTAATGATATAACAATTGCTTTTGAACAACAATTTTTATATTTTTCTAAAAATAATTTAATTGGTATTTCTTCAATATAAAATACCTTACTTTTGTGAAATATCAATACATCAACAAGACATCCAAACATTTGAAATATTCCAGACCCATTATTAATTCTATATAATATTTTATTTAATATTCCATTAAAATCTTTATTATTAAATATAGTTGTTTCTAGATTATTTGTTTGAATATTTATCATTGATTTTACGAGGTATCTAAATCCGTGAATGAAAGCTCCTGAACTTTTTTTATAAGATATAAATTGTGATAAGACTCCAGCGAAAAATAGATTATTAACGTTTATACTTTCAAAATTAGATTTGATTATTGGAACTTTACCATTATGATCTGGATTAATATTTCCAAATATTGACATATCTATATTAAATCCTGTACAATCTATAACATAATCGTAACCATCAATAGGTGTTTGAATATCATATTTTTTTTCTTCTATATCATATACAAAATATTTTCCATTTTTTTTAATAACAATATCAGTTTCATCATAACCATTTAATCCATTTTGTGTTTTTAATTGATATGTATCTAGAAAATTATTATTAACTGCTCTTAAATCTCCTGGATAGTGAGTTTGCCATGCAAATTTTAAAGGACCTCTACCATATATATGAATAATCGAAGCAGTATCAGTTAAATAATCAGCAGTTTCAAATGCAGAGTTACCTTGTCCTATAATCATAATTTTTTTATTTACAAATTTACTTTTATTAGTTGTTAAATCAGAATAAGAAATAGATCCATCAATATTTAGTTTATTTGATTTAAAAAGGCCTGCAGAAATAATTAGTTTAGGTGAATTATAAGTTTTGTTATTAGTAATAATTTCAAAATTATCATTTTTATTTATCTTTTCAACATTAGTATTAAAAGATATATTTAGCTTATTTTTTCTATAAAAATCATCTAAATAATGTACCATTGTATCTGCTTTTGGAAAGAAATCCTTGGAATAGTTTTTAAATAATAGAGAGTCATCATCGCTAAGAAGTGAATTCCAGTCATGTCTTAGATTAAATTCTTTATCATTGCTACCTGTATAAACTTTATTTACAGATATTAATTTTCTATGAATTGGATATTTTTTAAAAAAAGAACCTACACAATTACTTTTTTCTAAAATTATATATTTTCGTTTATATTTCTCTAAAAAATATGCAGCTTGAAGTCCAGCTGGCCCAGATCCTATAATTATATATTCATAATCGGAGTTACATTTAGTATCTTCAAATTGTTTATTAAAAAGTAAAAATTCAATATCAGCATCACATTTACAATTATTCATATTAAAATTTAAGTAAAATATTCCCAGTATTAAAATTAATACTAAAATTATATAAATTGTAACATAACTTAATTTATTAAAATCTTTTATCATAATATCAAACTTTAGATTTCTTTTGATTTTAATATTTTTTAATCTTCTTTTTTGTCAGAATTTACTGCTTGTAATATAATTGCTAAATTTTGTATTTCCAAGACTATATTTAATATAATTTTTTGTATACTTAATGCATCACCTACACTGTAAAATCCGTTAAATAAAATTAATGCAGAAGAAAGTAATATTGGAATAATACTAATTAATTGTGAATTCGATGTACCAAATAAAACAGGTAAAGTATAAATACCATTTTGCTTATCTTCATCAATATCTTTAATATCTAATAGATTGCTACTACTAAAAATTAGAGCAAATATTGGCAAATAGTCAAGTGGATAATTAAATATGCTAAAATCATGATCATGAATTACTGCTGGCAATATTATAGAACTCATTGTCCACATAGATGCAACATAAGTACTTTTTAGAAATCCAAAATTTTCCTTAATCTTAGAATAGAATTCTGTACTTAATAAAGCGGCAATAAAAGGAAGTTTTTGTTCAATATGTATATCATTAACAATTTTATGAAAAGTTTCATAATTTAATGGACTACTTGCATCTATGTCAGTATTGCTTAATGATATAATAATAACAATAAAGAAAAATGAATAATCCAATAATAATTTTATTAATTTTTTATTTTCTAATATATAATCATAAAGCTCTTTTTTTGATCCATATCCAATACCAGTTTTATTTGCAGCTATTGCATCATAATATCTATCTTTACCATAAGTATAGAATCCTATGAGAAATTGTAACGCCAATAACTGAGGATTTATTATACTATATCCATAATGATTAAATGTTGATATATATTGAAAAATATTTAATGGAATACCAAGTTCTACTCCTGGTAAATCTGACTTTTTACTAAGTTTACAAACAGAAAGTATTGGTATTGGTTCTGGAATTTTTGATATACTGAGTTTATTCTTAATGAAAGAATAAAGCTTCATTTAGATATAGTTCTAATAGATTATAATAATTGTATAAACCCATCACATTTAAAAATTGATTTTATATAAAAATAAATTTTAGAATGCAAGTAATAAAGTTATAGAAGTATATCAGCTATGTGATGATACTTATCAAGTAAGAATGTTCCAAATCCATCACCGTATTGTGATGCTTTAATAATACTTAAAATAATATCTTTTTTGATATCATCTGGAATTGAGTCATTATCTAATATAGATGGAATTATTTCTTGATTATTTAACAATACTTGATGTCCAATTTTATCAACATTTGGTAATATATTTGCAATACTTCTTACAATAGAAATATTTTCTACATTTCCTGTTGATTTAGTAATTTCTGATAAATAATTATTATTTACATTTGTTAAAGAATTTACGGAATTTAACATTTTAAAATTAAAAGAGTGAACTAACGTTAATAAAATACTAAAAAAATAAATTATTTTCATTAATCTTAAATATATAAAATCTTTATATAAATATTTTTTAAAGTAAATGATTTACCATATTATAGTAAAATTCTAAAATTTGACCTCCAGTACTATCTCCATTTTGAGCTGCTTGTATAGAAAATAATACTAATTTTTTTTTAATTTCTAATGATAGAATATCATTATCTAATACAAAATTAATAAAATTTTGATTAGCTGTTAATACATGGTGAGCTATTCCATCCATAGCTGGAAGTAAAGATGAACTATATTTAATTAATGGTTTTGATATTTTTGTTTTATGATCAAAATCTATTAGATTACTGATTTTATCAGATATCTCATGTAAGTTATTCATTATAATATTAGTTTTAATTTCTGCTATTAATTCTGGTACAGTTTTTAGATAGTATGGTTTTGATTCACATACTGGTAGTTGATTATTTATATTTTGATTCACATTTTGAATAAATCTAAAATTAAGAAGATCAACATTTTTATCTGTATTTTCTTGAATTTGGCATGATTGAATAATATTATCAGTAATATGTAATTCAGGATGTTTTTCGAATGGGTTGAATATTCCATTATTGCTAACTATGTTATCATTAACTTTTTGTATGGGTGTTCTAAATAATATATTAAATATAAAAGACTCTGAACTAAATAAACAGTTAAACAATACTAGATATGAAAGAAAATATTTTCCCATTAGATTAAATATTGGTAGAAAAAATTTTTAATATAAAAATTGTTTAAACGAAAATAGGCATATTATGAGTATATGATGTTTCTATGTTTATTTTTATTAAATTTTGTTGTTGCTTATTCATTTAATCCTATTAATAAGCCTAGTTTATATGAATCCTATAAAAGTAAAATAAAGTATAATGATGATATATTTTATGATAATTTAAAAGAGGATTGTGATTTAATACCATCAAATATATTATTTTTTACTTCTGTTTCAAATAATATACCTTCTTTTGTTTATGATAATTTTTTAAAAATGTTATCAGAAAAGTATGATAATAATATATTAGTACCAAAACAAAAAGATGATATTAAAAGACTTGCTAATGATAGTCCACTGACTGTTATAGCGCATGCTTCTGGTACAATCGAAGCTTTGAAGTATGCTAAGAATAAAAAGGTAAAAAATTTGGTATTAATTGATCCTGTTGATAATAGACTTGACAAAATTTCTGGTAAAAAGACTTCATCAATTGATAATTTTTGGGATGAAGACGAAGATCCATTGTTTGAGCTAAAAAATATAGAAAAAGTATTATACCTGTATACAAAGAAATCATATAAACGTGATGATGATTCATCTATTTTTGGTTTAGTATTTAATCCACTGAATAGTTTTAAAACTTTTTGGCCTAGTTTTATTCCTGAAAAATTATCAATTAAACCTAAAGATTTAAAAACTACTATTGTCGAATGTGAAAACCGAGAATCTCTATGTAATAATGAAGATAGTAAATTGGCTTTAAAAATATCTAATTATGGACTATGTGATATATTAAATTTAGAGTACAGTAATTTTGTACATAATACAATATGCGAAGGTAGTCAAGATAGAAGTGAAGAAAATTTAACAAATTATCAAAAAAGGATAGGTCTTATAATTAATTTATTTCTTAAATATGACTATGAAAATTATAGAAATTATTTAGATGACTTGGTTGATTTTAATAAAATAAAATAGAACAATCTACATTTATACATTAATATGTTAATTTTATTTAAAAGAAGAGAGAATTATGATATTATATGTATTTGATAAATTTTTTAGTTTCATTATTTCTTATCTTTGGTATTGGTTTTTCTTTTAGATTAACATGTAATACAAAAAATAATTTTAATTACAATTTGAGGATGTCATTAGGAGATAATGATGGTCCAGAAAATGAAAGAAATACGGAACCAATTATAAATAATAAACAAGTTGTAAAAACTTTATCTTTTCCTTTAGCTAAAGAATATCATAAATTTCTACTAAAATATAAAATATTGACTAATGATGATATTCAAGAAATAAATAATAATAATTTTAATAGTATTCCAAACTATTTTGATAAATTTACTGAAGATAGTACATCAATTAAGATTGCTAAATCTAGATTAGAAAACTATAAGATTTTTGAAAATAATTGGAGTAAGATAAACAAAATAAATTATGTAAAAAATAGAGGAGATAATTATACCAGTTTTAAGATTGGTTTAAATAAATATGCGGACAGTATTGATTTTAACAATAATTATAAATCTGATAATATACCTAGTGATTTAATGAAAAGACAAATAAAAAAAAACGTTAAATTCAACTGGAAAATCATAAATAATAAATTTAAAAGAAATATAGATAATATTGATGGATATTTACAGAAACCATCATGTGTTTTTGAAATGATAAAAGGTATTTTAAATATTAAATTAAAATCTATTGAAAAACCGTTAAAGGAAAACTATATAGATTGGTCTAGTAATGGAATGACTACTAAAGTAAAGGACCAAGGTCAATGTGGTAGTTGTTGGGCGTTTTCATCAGTTAGTACTTTAGAATCTTATATGAGAATTCAAAATAGATCAACTGAATTATTATCTGAACAAGAATTAGTTGATTGCTCTACAGAGAATCATGGATGTAATGGTGGATTTATGGATACTGCATTTGATTATGTTATTAAGAATAATGGTTTGCATAGTGATAAAGATTATCCTTATGTGGGTAAAGATTGTGAGTGTCAATCTGATTGTTGTAAAGAATATAACAACTATTTTGATGAAAACAAAAATATGGAATTAAAAATATTATCAGATAAAAATAGTAATGTTGAGAAAGAAAGTTTAGATAATTTTAAAATACATAGGCGAGTTCCTGGTTCAGAATTCAACGAATATAGATTCTTTGAACCAGAATCAGTTGAAGATATAAAGAAATCCTTAAGACATGGACCTATTGCAATAGCATTAGATGCAAATTCATTCTTTTTTCGTTTTTATGAATCTGGTGTTGTAGATTTGCCATCTGAATATTCACGTGGATTAAATCATGCTGTTATGTTAGTTGGATATGGGAAAGATGATGAAGGAGAACATTGGATAATCCAAAATAGTTGGGGACCTGAATGGGGTGATAAAGGATTCATTAAGGTTCGAATTAATGAAGGTGAAGGTACTTTTTTATGTCAAATATATGGTGTATATCCATACAAATAGACTAAAAATAGCTTAAAGTTAATTTATAATCATATTTTAATAAATGAAGATTTATCCTTTATTAAAGTTTGTTTACAATGGTTTATTAACAGGAATGCCTTTATTGACATATAACCCTTTTACAAAAAATAATTTTATGTGTGAATTTAATGTTAAGCCTTACAGTACATATTTAAACTATAAATTAGATGATAACCAAGCAAGTGAACTAACAAATTTAATTAAATTAAAAAATGAGGAAGGTCCATATGATTTTAAGCTTAAAAAAGTATCTATTTTAAAAGATGAAGAACCATCTTACTATCTAAGTGTAAATATCTATAATTGTAGTCTGCCAATAATTCCTGAACATAAATCAATTGCAAGATTAGAAGTTAATACATATGTTGAATTCAATAATACTATTGGTACACTTATAGTTGATTATTGTTCTGATCAATTATCAATGGATCCAGTAAATGTTTTTAAAAGTAAATCAAATGTTTGTTATCTTGATTCCAATATTGATATTAGAGATAGTTTGAGAGGAAGATGTAGAGATGATAATATTTATTTGGATTTAATGACATCAAAAGAGATTGATAATGAAAATAATGATTTAGAATTATCTGATGATTTAATTAAATATTCAGATATAATCTACTATACAAGTGGAGTTTATGATAAATTATATTATGATTCAACATTGATATATCCAAATGTTTTTAAACAACAGATACATGATCATTTTTTTAGTTTTTACAATTTAACATTTGATAATCCTGACAGTCATTTCTGTTTTAAGGATAAAATAAGTTTTTCGGGTAGTATTTGGAATAATGTTTTTAAATTTTAATTTATTTTGATTTCCAATAAATATTTTCAGTTAGAAGATTCAGAAGATGTAGTAATAACATTATATGAAATAAGATATTGATAATTTCTGATTTCTTGCAACATATTCTCTCCAATAGTTCTATCTTCTTTTATCATAAATACATTGTTACCAATGTTATTAAAGTATTCGAGTGCCTCATTCAATATATATGTATCAAAAGTCATAAATATTGTCTGATTTTGAATTGATTTATCATCTATAAAATAGAATATACGATTATTCTGTTGTTGTGAAGAAGAATATTGTACCATATTTGATATATATGAGTTACTTTAACAATTTACAATATAATCAATTTTTATAAAAATTAGTTAAATATTAACATTTTTAATAAATTAAATTTAATTTTTTCTATATCTCTATATATATGTTTATTTATAATAGAGGTTGTGTAGAAGGATTTGCAGATGAAAAAAAAGTAGAAAAATTTGAAAACACTGCTGTTGGTCAGTGGTTAAGTAGTATGGAAGATAAAATAGAGAAATCTATTCTTAAATCAGGTGGAAGTTATGAACCAAAAATTGAAAAATTAGCTGAAAATAGTGATTTTGAAGGTGGTAAACTTACATTAGAGTCATCTAACGATGGTAAAGTTGTAATAGCATTAAATTATGATACTGTTGTAGAAGATGAAACTACTGAAAATACTTTAACTTTAGATTTAACCTTAGAAAATGAAGATGAAGGTATTTATACAATTGATAATGCTCCAAGAAGATTTATCAAATGCTACAAAGAAAAAGAAAATGATAATATTTCTTATTTTGTAATTTGGAAGTTCGAACCTACCGTAGAAACAAGTAGTTTTAATTTATCAAATATGACTAAAGCAGAAATTAATAAATTTACTGTTGAAAAGAAACTATTACCTTACATGATTTTAAAATTAGAATATAAACCATCATATATGTTATTGATATTCCTAATAGTATTCTTTTTAGTATTAGGTGCAGTAATCTTTATGATGGTAAGATAATTTATATAAAATATACAGAAAGAATTTGGTAAAAATTAAATCTAAATCTTTCTATATATATGGTTTATTTAAAAAACGATTTCGCATATTATTCATATGATATTAAAGATAAGACAGATGATATTGAAGATAAGACACATTATATTGAAAATTTTGCTGATTTAACTTTTGATTCTATTCAAAAATTACAAGAAAATTCAAAAAAATTATTTGATACTTCTAATTTAGAAAAAAAGAAATTATCAGGTAAATATTCTATTGAAAAGACATCTTTACCGTTGGCTGGATTAAAATATATGATTTCAAAATTACCTGAAATTGGAGAATTTAAAAAAATGGAAGATGATTTAAGTAAAAGTTCTGGAGATAATTTTTTTAGTGCTGTTACATTTAACTTACTAAAAACAGTCAAGAATCAAAATGTTTTATTACAAAATATGATTGATTATTTTGGAGATAGTGTTGAAATATCTTCTAATGGATCTAATTTTGAATTAAAATTTAAGTTAAATATAATTGATTTTAGTAAAAATGTCTTTGGATTTGATTTAGAATCAAATTTAAATAAAATAGTAACTGATGATATAAAAAATTATGCAGATAAATGGATTAGTCGTAATCCATATTTAAATATAATTTTATCTGGAGTTACAGTTGATAAGGATTATAATCAAATAAGAGAAGATCTATACATGTTTAATAATTTAAAATTTGATTTAGATTTTCCTCTAATTTCATCTCCTATTGCATTTTCTTCATTTATTGAAAAAAATAATAATTCAAAGGCTTACTTATCTGGAATTATAGCTTCTGATGTAGATAGTTTAACAAGAAAATCAGGTCATTCTGGATTAGTTTTTGAATTAAAGAAAACCAGTAACTTTATGGCTGATAAATATCTTATTATTGGTGTTTTTCTAGTTATAATTTTTTTAATAATTATATTAACTTTACGATAAATAATTTCTATATAATTGTATAATAATGAAAAATATTTTACAAAAAGGTATAGAAAAGTATATTAAAAGTAGTATTATTGAAGCATTTCATGGAGAAGATAGAGTAAATGATGAAAAATTAAAAGATTCAATAAATTCTGATTTATGGATTGATAATGGAATTTATGATGAAAGTGATCAATTATCAAAAAGAAATTGGCCCTTTTTTGCAGGAATTCTTATATTTTATATTACATTTTTAGTAATATTGTCTTATGTAATGAAATCTAATTAATTACAAAATTTAACAATTATATCAACAATTTGTTGATGATAATTATTAATATCTGTATAATTTCTATTTTCAGTTCCTATTGCAACTCTTAATTTATGCATAATGTCTCCCCAAGGTTTATCTAATATGTCTGTATGACCATTATCATCAAATATAATAGTTTCAACAGTTTTATTACTATCTAGAATTAAATTATTTTTATTAAATGATAAGACTGGAATGAAAGGAATAATAGGTGGATTCCAACTTCCAGTATATGATTTTTTAGCATTAATAATTAGAATTTCATCTATATTAACATTTATTTTATTTGGTATATTCATTATATTATAAAATAAATCTTTTGGTGTAAATCTATTATCAACAGGATCCATCATAACTATTTTTTTTATTTTTTGGTATTTATTTGATAAATCTAATGCAAGTTTTGTACTAGATGAATGTAAAACAATAGTTACTTCATTTGATTCTATTAATTTTATAACTTCATCATAATCTTCTGTTTTCGTATAATCAGTTAAATATAATCTGAAATTAGAAGACGCCATATTATTTAAAAAATTAGTATATAATTCATAGGGCATTATATTTGTTCCTCCTGTTAGAAATATAATATCTTTAACTGATGTAGATACAGTTCCTTCTTCTTTAATTTTAATAGGATCTATTATTTTAATATCATCGTTTTTTACATATCTAGGTTTACTTGGAAGATTATATGAATTAACAAAATTAAATTTATTTAATAAATTTATTATCAGTAAAAAAATTAAATATACATAATAAATAAAATTTGTCATATGCTAATATTAGAAAAATTAAATCTAAAATAAACTAATATGGAAGAAATAAAAAATAAAATAAATTATATATTTTCTAAATTAATTGCTACTAAAAAAGAAGGTAAGTATGTTCATCCATTTTTCCTTGACATTTTAAGAGTAATGAAATATAAAAAATATGTATTCAATATAAATCCAAAGTATAAATTTAATTTTGATAAAGATGATATGGCATTAAGAAAAGAAATAATTAATAAAATTAATGAAGATAGATTAAAATTAACATCTGATATTGAAACAAGAAGACAAAATTATGAAACATTTGATTCTGAAAAAATAAAACAAATTTATAATTCAGTTATAAATGGTGAAAGTATTAAAAATATTCAAGTTTTAGTTAATGAAGTGTCATATATGTTAATTCCATCTTCAATTAAATTTGATAAAAATTTTAGTTTAGAAAACTATTTTCCTGGACCTAATGGATATCAATTTATGGATAAAAAAGAAGCAAATATGCTTATAGGTGGTCGTAGAGTTATTAATATTGCAATAGTTGGTGCAGGACCAATAGGTTTATTTTTAGCTCTTTATTTAAACTTTTTCTATAATAAAAGTTCATTAGGTAATGAACCACTTGTAAGAACAATTATTTTTGATAATAGAATTGAAGAATATAAAGGAAAAGTTTATAGAAAACCTTTTACAAGAGAAAGACCATTTGCTACTGATTCCTCTTATTTTTCTACTATTTTTGATAAAATATTTTGTCTAGAAGAGCAACGTGATTACTTATATTTTAACATTAATGTACTAGAATATATGTTATTTTCAAAAGTTCATGTCGATAAAATACCAATTCATTTTTGGTCTGCAGATACAAAGAAGGTTAATGATACTATTAAAGATTTAAAAATAGAAGTTTTATTTGATTGTACTGGCGGTAGATTAATGAGAAATTATTGTAATAATGAAAGTGATGTTTGTAGTATAGATTCTTATGAATGGATCACAGAAGAAGCATTTGCAAATATTCCTAAAGATATTAGAAATGATTTATCTAATGAATATAATGTTAAACCAGAATTTGTTAGAGATTTAATTACAACTATTCCAAGTCAGAATTTAGTAATATTTAATAAAAATGAAAAATTTGTAAAAAATTATTTTTATGCTAGTCTCACTTGTTATAATTTCAAATTACTAAAATGGAAAGATAAAATAGATATCAATATTGAAAATGAAATTGATCTCAAAACATATTTAGAACTTAAGGGAAAATATCTGTATATTGAAGATTTAAATCAAGTTTGTAGGGTTATTAAAGATTCCAATGAAAGAAATAAAATATATCAATTTTATAAAAAATTTATGAAGAAAAAAAATATAAATAATAAAGAATACATTATATCATTTGATGTATGGCATACTTATATGAGACATTCAATTGAGTGTTCTAGAGTAGTAAATCATAATAATCATAAATATTTATATGTTGGAGCTGGAGATACAATTTTTCATAGTCACTGGGTAGTTGGTGCTGGAATGAATAGAACAATTGATTTTGCTGTAAAATGTTCAAATTTATTACTTATGCTTTAATTCGTTTTTAATGTTGATAATATTTTATGAACATTAATAATGGAAAATGAAGATATTATTTCGAATGAATTAAATTTAATTAATACGAAAACTAATATTTCTGATTGGAATATTGTTGATGAAAAAATGAGAAATTTAAAATACCCTTTAGTTTTTTTAATAAACATACTTAAATATCAAAGAAAAATAGATGATTATCTACTTAGTATATTAATAAGATTTTACATCAAAAATAATTTTGAACTATGTTTTAATCTTCCTATTTTCTTAATATTTAATCATATTGATTCTAGATTTGAAATTACAAAAAAAGTTATTAATGATTTTTATTTAAGTTTATCAAAAAAAATATATTTTTTAAAATCAATTATAGAATTTAAAAAAAGCAGTGAAGGATTACAATGGTTTGATGAAATATTTGAAAATACAATTTTTAACCAAAGAAATAAAATAGATGAAATATTTTGTTTTTTTAAGGCTCATTTTGATGCAAGTAAAACTGGTACAGAAGGAGTAATGAGACTTATTTCACACCTAAAGTCATCATTTTCAATATATGATTATGATAAAAATCCAATTATATTTGAAATTAAAGACAGATTTCATAGATTAGATTCTTTTTTTGGAAGAAAAATATTTGAAGATAAAAAAATTATAATTATTTCAGAAGATGAATTTGATAAAATTAGCAATGAAGATAAAATAAAATACATATTATATTTTTATCTGAAAACAGAAAAGTTTTTTAACAAAATATTGTATACATATGATGTACTAATATTTGAAGATAACAAACTAAAACAAATACTAAATCCAAAACCAATTATAGTAAACTTGGAAAGTGATCAAAATGATAGAAGTGACACTGATGAATTGGAACTACTTATCTAATTCTATTCATTATGTTATATAAAAAAACCATGTAAATTAAATTGTTAAACAATTTCGTCTGTATTCATGTATCCTCCATTAATATCCATAATTATATCATATCCAATATCACTACTATCATAACCATCCACTATCTAAACCATCGTTGTAATTATGAGGCCAATATGAAAATTGAGAATCATCATCATCAAAACTATAATTACCGTCATCACTATCACTATCACTATGACCATAACCATAATCATCATCACCATCATCATCATCATCATCAGCATCATCATCATCATCATCATCAGCATCAGCATCAGCATCAGCATCAGCATCATCATCATCATCATCATCATCATCATCATTATCACTATCACTATCACTATCACTATCCCTATCCCTATTCATAGATTTATCTAGTTGATAATCATAATATTGAGAATCAAACTTTAAATTTTTGACACTACCAATAAGAGAATTAATTCCTGAGACTCTTTTGCATTCTCTCAAATCAAGAGTATGTACTCCACTAAGAGCACTCACATCGGTGATATTCTTGCAACCTCTCAAATAAAGAGTGTGTACCCCACCAAGAGCA